>Ga0209487_1002952_pt1 | contig 13575 bp, 14 predicted proteins | sample Poulit2012_FD_187524 | JGI IMG/M metagenome (GOLD analysis project Ga0209487, IMG submission 187524) | Agricultural soil microbial communities from Georgia to study Nitrogen management - Poultry litter 2012 (SPAdes) (version 2) | ecosystem: Environmental > Terrestrial > Soil > Agricultural land... | reverse complement strand
TGGGCCCGCAGTCAAATACAGCCATTTCGATATTACAGAGGGCTGGACGGCCCCACCCGCATTGGGTGCTCACACCGATGATGTCATTGCCGATTGGCTAGAGGGTCAGCAGGGTTTTGCCAACCAGCAGCAAGGCAGTGAGCGCACAGAAAATTAACAACCAACGCCGCAATAAAGGGGCACTCACATAGTGGCGGGCACGATTCGATAACCAAAAACCCAGTAATAAAAACGGGATAAGCGTGGTGCCCAACACGGCTTCCTGGAGTTCATAGTGGCCGCTGGCAATTAGGGCAATAATGGATAAGGCGGTGCCGCTGGTGAAAATGGTTGCAAGGGTTGCACGCACGACGGCAGGTGCGCCATGCTGAAAGGTGATGGCCAGCGGTGGGGAACCAACGGACGTAATCGTACCCATGACGCCGGACACGATACCCGCAACCCCGATGTTGGGTCGGGTAGGCTGGATATTCAGTCCCGACATGCTCAGGAGCACCGCAATAAGGATGAGACTGGCAAACACGATGTCCAGCAAGGTCCCCGATAGACTTGCCAAGGCAATCACGGCCACTACGGCGCCAACGCCGCGTCCAGCGATGCCCACCAGGGCAAGGCCCCAATTAACATCGCTTAATTCTCGTAGCACGGACATGAATGCCATGAGAAAACCCAGGGTAAGCAGCGGTCCGGGGACCAGCTCCGGGCTAATCATTAGGGCAACGGGTGCCACCAACATGGTAAAGCCAACGCCACCAACGCCTTGCATAAAGGCAGACAGGGCAATCAGGAACCCAATCAGCAGAAAAATCCAGGGTTCATTAAACGGTATGATAGATAAAATATCCATGTGTGACGATCGCTACGCTAAAGGAAAGAGATGACAGAGAGCAGACAGTTTTTTTCCCGGCCAACCACGGCCGATTTTGATCATTTGGTGGTGATATTGCGGGATCAGCTGGAGGCAATGGCGCCGCAACTTCAGCAGCAGGGCTTTACCCTGACCCCCCTGGCACGCCATAGCCTGGGGTCAATTAATCAAGTTGTGACTTTACAAGACTCCTATATAGAACTGTTGGGGTGGCCCGCAGGCACAACCCCCTTGCGGGAAGAAATCGCGCATCAGCCCATTGGTCTGGATGCCTTGGTATTTAGGAGTTATGACGCCCACAAGACTCATGAGCGACTTAAAAAGGCCGGATTTGCGGTGCAGCCCGTGCAGCCTCTGCAGCGCCCGACACCGGTGGGAGATCAAGAAGTTATCGTACAGTTTGCAACGGTTCGATTTGCGCAACAACCGATTGCTGGCATGCGTTTGTATTATTGTCAGCATTTGACTCCTGAGTACGTATGGGCCGACGAGTACACGCGGCATGATAACCATGCGATGGCGCTTACCCGGATTACCGTTCATGCACCGGAGGCACAGGCGGTGGCAACCGTGCTGGGCCAGGTGGCAGGGGTGTCGCCACAGCCGCCTCAAACGCAGGGATCGCATTGGCAGGTGCCCTTGGGGAACGCCACGATAGAAGTCATTGAACAAGCAGACTTGGCACACGCCCAGATTACTGATGCCACCCTACGCTACCAGGACCAAGCAGAACGGCGTTTACGCCAGCTACTTGACTTATCAGCATAACGTATACTGAGCGGGTGCGCTACGCAGCAATTAAATGAATCACGCGATGGATAAAAATGGAGAGCAAGCAATGGCGGAAATGAATGGGGCCGAACTTTTTGTTGAGATGCTAAAACGCAACGGCGTGAAGCACATTTTTGGCTTATGTGGGGATACCACCTTACCCCTTTATGATGCTTTGGCACGCCTGGATCATGGCATGGACCACGTCTTGGCGCGTGATGAGCGCAGTGCCGCCTACATGGCAGATGCCTATGCGCGGGTCACCGGTAAAGTGGGCGTTTGTGAAGGGCCAAGTGGTGGCGGTGCCACCTATCTTTTGCCGGGCTTGGTGGAAGCCAATGAATCGTCCATCCCGGTGCTGGGCATTACCTCAGATGTGGCGGTGACTTCCCGCGGGAAATACCCGTTAACGGAACTGGATCAACAGGCCCTCTATGCGCCTCTTACCAAATGGAATACCACCATCGATCTGGCCAGCCAAATTCCCCATGCGGTGCGTTCGGCGTTTCGTGCCATGACCACGGGCCGACCGGGGGCGGCGCACATTTGTCTGCCCTATGATGTCTTGAAAACGTCGCTCACGCCAACCGACGTGTGGGCCCAACCAGAACACAGTACCTACCCGGCCATGCGGGCAGCGGCAAATGCCAGCGACATTGACCATGCGGTTAGTCGTTTATTACAGGCCAAGTTGCCCGTGATTATTACCGGGGGTGGCCTGATACAGTCGGGGGCTTGTGAGGATTTGGACACCTTGGCAACGGCGTTGCAAGCGCCGGTGTGTACGGCCGTAAGTGGCAAGGGCAGCCTGGCGGAAAATCATCCGCTTCTGGTTGGGGTCGTGGGCTCCAATGGGGGTACCCCTGAAACGCGTGAGGTGGTGAAGCAGGCAGACTTGATTTTCTTTATTGGCTGTCGTGCCGGCTCCACTACGACCGAGCATTGGCGTTATCCAGATGCATCGACCACGATCTTGCACTTGGATGCTGATCCCATGGTCGTTGGCACCAGCTATCCCACCGATGTGGGGATGGTGGGTGATGCTAAGGCAACATTAGCGTTATTGAATCAGTGTTTAAATGAGCGCCTCTCTGAGCGCACCTCGAATGCGGTAGCGGGGCAGGCCATTGTGCGTGAGGCGAAGGCGGCAAAATGGGCGAATTTCCGGGCTTTGGCACAATCTGCTGACCAGCCCATTAAGCCCGAGCGGGTGGTGGACGCTTTAAATCGGTTGTTGCCCGCACAAGCCGTTGTCGTTGCCGATCCAGGCACACCGTGTCCGTATTTTTCTGCCTACTTGGATTTGCCCCAGGCGGGTCGCTACTTTATGACGAACCGTGCTCACGGTGCGCTGGGTTTTGCGCTGTCCGCAGGCATCGGCGTGCAGTTTGGCCGCCCCGACGCCATGGTGGTTTCTGTGATGGGAGATGGCAGTTTTGGCTTTACCTGTGGCGAATTAGAAACCTTGAAACGCCGCAACATTCCACTCAAAATGATTGTGTTCTCTAATTCCAGCTTTGGCTGGATTAAGGCCAGTCAGCGCGCAGGCTATGACGAACGTTATTTCTCGGTCGATTTCGAGCGTAGTGATCATGCCCGAATTGCCGAGGCCTTTGGGGTGAAAGGGTATACGGTTTCCAATCCAGCCGATTTGGAGACAACATTGAAGGCCGCCTTTGCCCATGATGGCCCCGTGTTGGTCGACATTATCTCCCAGCCGCTGGAGCTCGCTGCCGCCCCCGTCAGTCAGTGGATGGGTTAATGATTCATTTGGTTGAAGTCAGGAAGAAGTAAGGACGTCATGAAAACATTTAATTGGGATAACCCCTACCCTTCGATTCGCACGCCGGTGTTTGCTCGTAATGGCGTGTCAACCTCTCATCCGCTGGCGGCCCAAGCCGGGGTGCAAATGTTGCTTAAAGGGGGCACAGCGATTGATGCCGCCATTGCCGGCGCTATTGCCATGACTTTGGTGGAGCCGGTATCGTGTGGCTTGGGCGGGGATTGCTTTGCCATTGTGTCGACCCAGGGGGAGCTCCATGGCTTAAACGCTTCCGGGCCGGCCCCCATGGCCTGGAACCCGGAGTACTTTCGCCAGCGCTACGGAACCGATGGCCAGGGCTTTGCCAAACAGCCCAAACGGGGCTGGGATGCGGTGACTGTTCCGGGTGTGGTGGCAGGTTGGGCGGCGCTACATCAGAAATTTGGCAAGCTCCCATTTGCAGATTTGTTTGAGCCGGCCATAGAAATTGCCGAGCGTGGCTATATGCTGCCACCGTTTGTGGTCAGGAAGTGGGCCAATGCCGTCGATGAGCTTAAAAACCAGCCCGGCTTCCAACCCGCGTTTATGCCCCATAAGCGGGCGCCCCGGGTGGGCGAGCATTTCACTTTGCCCGGGTTTGCCAACACCTTGCGCCGGATTGCCGAGTCGGGCGGGCGGGACTTTTACGAAGGCGAACTGGCCGAAAAAATCATTGCCTTTAGCAAGGCTGGCGAGGGCGCCATGACCGCGCAGGATTTGCGAGAGTATCAGCCCGAGTGGGTAAAACCAATTGGGCGGGACTATCATGGCTACACCTTGCACGAATTGCCGCCCAACGGCCAGGGTATTGCTGCATTGATGGCCTTGGGCATGCTGGAGCATTTCGATTTGCGGGAGTTTCCGGTCGATTCCGTGCAATCCCAACACCTGCAGATCGAAGCCATTAAGCTTGCTTTTGCGGACTTGCACCGCTATGTGGCAGATCCCACCGCGATGGCGGTTACGCCCGAGCAAATGCTGGATGACAGCTATTTGGCGGAACGTGCCCGTTTGATTTCGCTGGATAAAGCCGGGCAACCGGGCCCGGGTCGGCTGCCCGCCGGGGGTACCATTTACTTGTCGGCGGCGGATGAACAAGGCATGATGGTGTCATTTATTCAATCCAACTACATGGGGTTTGGTTCGGGCATCGTGGTACCCGACACCGGCATCAGCATGCAGAATCGTGGATTCGGCTTTTCCATGAATCCCGCGTCTCCCAATGTGGTTGAAGGCGGTAAACGGCCCTTCCACACCATCATCCCTGGCTTTGTCACGCAAGATAATCAGCCGGTCATGAGTTTTGGGGTGATGGGGGGAGATATTCAGCCGCAGGGGCATTTGCAGACCTTTATTCGCATGGTAGATTATGATCAGCAGCCCCAGGCGGCCTGCGATGCGCCACGCTGGAAGGTTAACCCCGATTTCACCATTGATTTGGAGCGGGGCATGGCCGACAGCACGGTGCAAGGGCTTAAGGCCCTGGGTCATATTGAGATGTCCACCAATGATCCCTACATGGATTTTGGCGCGGGGCAATTTATTTGGCGTTTGTCCGACAACCCCGATCACGGTTATGTGATCGCCAGTGATCCCCGCCGGGATGGTTTGGCGGCCGGTTTTTAAGGAATGAACAATGGCGGTTAGTGATACCGATATTCAGTATTTACAGCGTTGCGTCGAACTTGCGAAGCAAGCCCTGGAGGCGGGCGATGAGCCGTTTGGTTCCGTGTTGGTGGCGGCCGATGGAACCGTGTTGCAAGAAGACAGAAATCGTGTTGCCAGCGGCGACCATACCCAGCATCCCGAGTTTGCGTTGGCCCGTTGGGCGGCCGCCAACTTAAATCCTGAGCAACGCGCGCAAGCTACCGTCTATACTTCAGGCGAACATTGCCCCATGTGCTCTGCCGCTCATGCCTGGGTAGGGCTGGGGCGCATTGTGTATGCCAGTTCCTCAGCACAGTTGCGGGGGTGGTTGGAGTCTTGGGGCTTGCCGTTGCCGCCCGTGGCGACCTTACCCATCCAGGAGGTTGCCCCCAATGTGCCGGTGGACGGGCCAGTGCCCCAGTTGGCGGAGCAGGTTCGTGAATTATTAAAAGCCCGCCACAATCAATCATAAATTTATTTTCTGGAGGGATTTTTATGTCTTCCTACGTCGACATTAATAGTCATGATGGCAAAACATTCAAGGCCTATTTTTGTGAGGCGGCCAAAAAAACGGCCCCCGGAATCGTGCTCATACAGGAGATTTTTGGCATCAACAAGGCCATGCGTGACTTGGCTGAAATCTGGCGCAATAAGGGCTATCACGTGATTGTGCCCGATTTATTTTGGCGCCAGGAGGCCGGCCTAGACCTCGACCCTCGTAATGAACAAGAATTTCAACGGGGGGTAGAGTTAATGCAGCAGGTCGATCAGCCGCTGGCGGCACAAGATTTGGAATGCGCGCGTGCGTGGCTGGAAGCGCGCTTTGAACATGACCGCATGGCAGCGATGGGCTACTGCTTTGGGGGCCGTATGGTGATCCACGTGGCAGCAGAGGCACGCGTGCGTTGCGCCGTCAGTTACTACGGTGTGGGCTTGGAGTCACTGATTCCTTCTTTGGGTGATACAGCGCCTGCTTTACTGCATATTGCCGAGCTCGATAGCTACGTGCCCGAAGACGCCCGCCAAATATTGCTAAAGGAAGCAGAGCGTCGAGAGGGGTGGAAGGCGTTTGTTTATAATCAGGCCGATCATGCTTTTGCCCGTCCGGGGGGTCAGCATTATCTGGATCACCCCACGCACGAGGCAGAAGCACGGTCGGACGCCTTCATCCAGCAATTTACCGCGGCGTAACATTCTATGAGTTCCTTTACCATGCCTCCCATCAAAGGCTATCATTCTCACGTCTATTATGACGCCGACACCATGGCGCAAGCGCGCCAGCTATGTGAGGCCGCGGCACAACGTTTTGATCTGGCGATGGGGCGCATGCATCAACGGCCGGTAGGACCGCACCCAGATTGGAGTTGCCAGCTTGCGTACGAGGCGGAATTATTAAATCAAGTGTTGCCCTGGTTAGCTGTGCACCGCAACGGCCTCGTTATTTTTACCCATCCTCTTAGTGGGGATGATTTACGGGATCATCGCGACTATGCTATTTGGATGGGAGCGGTGCGGCCTTTGAATTTGACAATGTTTGAGACGATGTAACTTTATAAACAATAAATTCAGGACGTCCAGCAGCAAATGTGGGAACAAGGTAAAATTCCCTGTTTCAATAGCCTTCTGGATGTTACGACGGGTGCGGGGATAAACAAATGTTTTTAAAACGGGTGGTGGTTTGGTGTGGTGTAGCGATCATTCTAAGCGCTTGCACAGCTTTCCCCGGTGCCACAATATCTACGGAAGGTAAGCCAACAGTCGACACGGGGGAAGCAAACCTTAATGAGCTGGTTGAAATCCGCCCCATCACCCCCCGCCTAATCAACGAGCTGCGGGTGAATCCGGCCATTGGGCAAGCCAATGACTCTGTTCAGGAAGATATTGCCAATTACGAATATCGTATCGGCGTGGGGGATGTATTAAACGTTACTGTCTGGGATCACCCCGAATTAACCATTCCGGCGGGCTCGTTTCGCTCGGCCTCGGAAGCCGGGAACTGGGTGCACTCGGATGGCACCATTTTTTATCCGTACGTCGGTAAAGTTAGAGTCGTTGGAAAAACGGTGGGTGAAATCCGCGATCTCCTGACGAATCGCTTAACTGAATACATTGAAAGCCCCCAGGTCGATGTGAACCTTGCTGCCTTCCGGTCCCAGAAAGTATATGTGGCGGGCGAAGTCAGGGAGCCCGGTTCATTGCCCATTACCAACGTGCCATTAACCCTGGTTGATGCCCTGAACGAGGCCGGGGGGCTTACCGATAATGCGGATTGGCAACATGTTGTCTTTACACGGGATGGCAAGGACAGCACATTGTCGCTGCGAGCATTGTTACGCTACGGTGATTTAAGTGATAATCGCTTGTTGCGCCACGGTGATATGATCTATGTGCCGCGCAACGACTCCCAAAAAGTGTTTGTGATGGGGGAAGTCAATCGGGGCACCACATTAACCATTGGGCGCGAGGGCATGAGTCTTACGGAAGCCTTAAGTAGTTCTGAAGGTCTGGATCAGGCGGCGGCCAAAGCATCTGGCGTGTTCGTCCTGCGGCCCTCAGGCAATGAAACGGCGCGCAGTTCCTTATACCAATTGGATATGAGCGATGCCACCGCCTTGCTTATGGCCACTGAATTTGAGCTGCAGCCGTACGATGTGGTCTATGTCACCACCGCGCCAGTGACACGTTGGAATCGTGTGCTAAGCCAAATTGTTCCAACCATGCGTGGCTTTAACGACCTTACGGAAGGTGCCCGTCGTATTCACAGGTGGTAAGCATGTTTGACCGTATCTTGGTAGTGTGTGTCGGTAATATTTGCCGATCACCAACGGCCGAACGCCTGTTGCAACGCGGCTTACCGCATAAATCCATTCAATCCGCGGGTTTGCACGCCATGGTGGATCACCCGGCTGACGACACGACACGGCAGGTTGCGGAATCGCATGGTCTAAGCCTTGAAGGGCATCGGGCACGCCAATTAACACAAGCGTTATGCCAGCAGGCCGAGCTCATTCTGGTGATGGAAAAGCGGCATATCTCGGCGGTTAATCATATTGATGCCAGTGCGCGCGGTAAAACCATGCTCATGGGGCATTGGTCGGGGCAGGCAGAAGTTTCCGACCCGTATCGCATGAGCATTGAGGCGCATGAACATGTTTACCAGTTATTGGAAAAGACGGCGCAAACATGGATAGAAAAATTACGGTAATTACATTGCCATTTTGATGTGGAATGGTTTGAATGACACAAGCAGATACTTCGCGAGCGCAAATCGCGGATGATGAAATCGATCTCGGGCGTTTACTCGGGCTATTATTGGATCACCGCTGGTGGATTATTGGCATCACCAGTTTTTTTGCGATTGTCGGGATTGCCTATGCCTTATTGGCAACGCCTATTTATCAATCCAACGCTTTACTACAAATCGAAAAGAAGACCTCGGGAAGCAGTTTGCTATTAGGCGACATGTCCGAGATGTTTGGCGAAGGGTCTGAAGTCGCCGCAGAAATCGAGTTGCTCAAGTCCCGTTTGGTTATTGGTAATACGGTTGATGACCTGCAGCTCACAACCCAGGTTACGCCCAATTATTTTCCGGTGGTCGGCAGGGGGTTGGCCCGCTTGTTGGGTCAGCCAGAGCCGCAGGTGGTGGTGAGCCGTTTTGAAGTGCCTGCTGAATTGGTGGGCGAGTCTTGGAGGCTTACAGTGAAGGAGGATGGGCGCTATACCATCACATACGATGACTTATCCTTTGATGGCACAATTGGTGAGCTGCTGTCAGACGCTGGTCTGGAGTTGTTGGTGACGGATATGGATGCCGAGGTGGGGCAGAAGTTTACGTTGTCAAAAAGTGGGCGCTTAAGAAAGATTAATGCATTGAAATCGTCTTTAAGTGTTTCTGAAGTGGGTAAGCAAACAGGGGTGCTTTCTTTGGCCATGGAAGGGGCCGATCGCGACTATATTCAGCAAGTGGTTGAGCATATTAGCCAAAATTACTTGCAGCAGAATGTAATGCGTAATACCGAGGAAGCAGAAAAAAGCCTGGCATTTTTAGAAGAACAGCTTCCTCAAATTCTAAAAGACTTAAACGAATCCGAATTAAATTTAAACAGTTATCGACAAGAACATGATTCCGTGGACTTAAGTCTAGAGGCAAAGGCGGCCCTTGACACCATGGTTGAAATTGAAAAGCAATTAAATGACTTAACATTTAAAGAAGCGGAATTACAACAGCGGTTCACCCGTCGCCACCCCTCTTATATTTCCTTATTGGATAAACGGGAAACATTAAATAAAACCAAAGAGCGTATTAATGCCTCTATTAAAAAACTGCCCAAAACGCAACAGGAAATATTGCGCCTAACGCGCGACGTGGAAGTGGATCAGCAAATTTACGTGCAATTGCTGAATAAACAGCAGGAATTGAATATTCTTAAAGCGGGTACGATTGGTAATGTCCGTATCGTGGATGAAGCCGTGGTAGAGCCTTTACCGGTCAAGCCCAAGCGCAAGCTGGTGGTACTTATTGCCACATTATTGGGGGGCATGTTATCGGTTGGCCTCGTGCTCTTACGGGCTGCCTTGCATCGGGGGATTGAAAGCCCTGAGCAGTTGGAGGAAATTGGAATTTCGGTATATGCCGCAATTCCGGTTTCCCAAGCGCAAAAAGAAGTGGAGCAACGGCTTAAGAAAAAGCAGCGGCCTCCCATAGAAGAAAGTTTGCTGGCGCTTAAGGACCCTGCCGATTTGGCTATGGAGGCGTTACGTAGTTTGCGGACTAGCCTGCACTTTGCGATGCTGGAAGCCGAAAATAATATTGTGTTAATTACCGGCTCGGCCCCTGAGATTGGCAAATCTTTTATTTGTGCAAACTTATCGGCCGCCCTGGCGATGGGCGACAAAAAGGTGTTGGCCATTGATGCAGACTTGCGTAAAGGGCATTTGCAGCATTTACTGGGGCAACCCAATAAAACCGGGCTAACGGAGTATTTGGCCGGTCAAGCCAGCCTCGACAATGTAATCAAAAACATTCCCTTTAAGGGGCTGGATTTTATCAGTCGCGGGGAGGTGCCACCCAACCCGTCGGAGTTATTAATGCATCCGCGTTTGGCTGAGTTGTTGCAGTGGGCGAGCCAGAATTATGATTTTGTATTGGTGGATTCGGCCCCCATACTGGCAGTCACCGATGCGGCGATTGTTGGCCAGCATGTGGGGACGTCGTTATTGGTTGCGCGTCACGGTGTAACAGCGGTTAAAGAAGTTGAAGTCGCCATTCGCCGCTTTGCGCAAAACAATGTCAAGATTAAAGGCGTGTTATTAAACGCCGTAGAGAAACGTAGTAGCGGTTATTATGGGAATTATGGCTACTACCAGTATCAGTATGACAAAGCCTAGTCAATTAAGAACTCGTCACGGTTGCGGCCTTGCGCTTCTGCCTCTACTAACCATTTAGGGGGACGGCCTCGGCCTGACCAAGTTTTGCCGCTGGCCGGATCAATATATTTGGGGGGATGAACGCTACGGCCACCCCGTCGATTGCCCCCACCACCAAAGGCGGCGGTAATTTCCTCGGGGGTAATGTCGTATTCCCGCATGGCTTCCATAATGGCACGCAGTGCCGGGCCACGATAGCGCTGTTGGAGTTCTTCGGCCTCATGACGAAGCTTTTGAATTTCATCTTCAAGCTGTTGTTTCTCTTGTTTGTAATCGGGAGATACCAAAGATTTTTCTATTTCCATAAATATAATTAAATAACGTTGTTTAAGAATTTATAATGAGATTTGCTTTAGTAGCTGGGTAAAGTATAAAGTATTTTTGATATCTTGATTAGGGTTATCACAATAAAGATGCTTGGAAAATATCCCTTGTAGACGGCACAATACTCTATACGCCCGTTTCAGGTAAGTGATTATCGCTTGATTGTTAATGGATTGTAAATAGGTTGTGAGTAAATGTGTTCCTAATGCCACATCATGTCCAATATGGGGCGCCAGGGAATTAAAGCATAACAATACATCATAGGCCTGTGCCAAAGCCAATGGCATGGCATTGCCTGTATTTTCCTCGAAATCAATACGATATAACAGTCCGTGTGGATTATCGCCTGGGGCCGCTTCATCGGGGAATAATACCGTCATATTGCGTAGCTGGGCTGCGCCATGCCATTGACCAACTTGGTGCAACTGTCTGAGTGCGGCAACAACGCGATGCAATAGGGCTTCATCCAGCTGGCGCCGTAGCAGGGTGTCCACCGACTCTCCACAATAAGGCATCACTAATGCGTCAGGGGTTTCCAGTACCACCCGTGGTACCCGAATGCCGGCCGCAGCAAGCTCGCGTAAACGATTGGCTTCGTGACGAATATCTCCCGTTCGCAGTTGCCTGGCCGACACCCGTTGTCCAAACAGTATCCACGCCACAAGGGCACTCACGTATTCGCGCCATTGGCGGCCGGACTCACGGCGTGGAAATTTTGCCACATAGGTACCCAGCGCCGTTGGTAAGCGCTGCGGGTGCTCGGGCAGGCGGCCCGCCGACGCTTCACGTGTTTGCGCCAGCAATATTTGTAACGCCAGTGTGACGGTCATGATTTCACTTGAGGGCGCTGCATCGGTACGCGTACCCCCATCTACCCCACTAAGGGCTCCATGTAAAGCAGGATTCATGGCGAAGGTTTTTATCTGACAATTAGGTCCAGGTGTGTCGGGCTTTCCCAGGTCCAGCCATTTGGGCTGCGATGCAATTCAGCAAAATGCCCTGGCACCACAACATCTGCGTGGGTGGCAATCCATTTCAATGTTGCTGCGGAACGTTGCTGGGGATCAAATTCGCTTTCCACCGTATACGTCACAAGCTCCCGATAGGTTTTACAGGCATCCCCGGCAAGGACAATTGTTTGATTCGCATGGTTGGTAAAATGTAACAACATGCTTCCGGGGGTGTGGCCGGGCGCATGGCGATAAAAAAGTCCCGGTTTGAGTTCGCCTTCGTGGGCATCAAGCAACTGGGGAGTGCGGGCTTTCAAGTAGGCATTCATGGCGATGCTGCCAAAGGTGTCTGCGGTGGCAGGGTTTTGGGCGTATTCCCACTCTTTTGCACTAAAATATATATCCGCATTCGGGAAAAGATCAATATTATTGATGTGATCGAAATGCAGGTGTGACAAAAATACGGTACCAATGTCTTGTGGTGACAACCCGTGCTGCTTAAGGGCGTTAAGTAGCAGTAGCCGTGTGCTGTGATGACCGGTATCAAATAAAATGGGCGCCGTATCTGGCACATCTATTAGTACAACGGAGGAAAAACCAAAAAAACCACCACGAAAGCTTAGGCTGTTACCATTAACAAGAATGCGATATTTAATCACCATAAAAACCGTTAGAAACCGGAATAAAAATTCATAAGCATTATACGAAGGTTCCATGGATGGTACTATCGACAATGCTTCAGCAGTCAACAATTAATTCTAATTGAAGGAGGGGGACATGACTTTACCCAAGGTTCTACTTTCAGGCGTGCTGTTATCTTTTGCAGCCACTGTTACCCAAGCGGAAACGTGGGATATGGCCACACCGTATCCGGAAAGTACGTTTCACACCAAAAATATTATCAAATTTGCGGATGATTTGGCCGAGCGCACCGATGGGAAAATAGAAATCAAGGTGCATTCCGCGGGTTCATTAATTAAACACCCGGAAATTAAAAATGCCATCCGCACCCAGCAAATCCCGATTGGGGAGTTTTTTGTGTCCATTTTGGCGAATGAAAACCCCATCTTTGCGCTGGATTCTGTGCCTTTCGTCGCCACCTCTTTTGAGGACGCCTATAACCTTTATCAAGCGTCCAAAGAAGAGTTAGAGAAAAACTTGTCACGCCAGGGCGTTAAGCTGCTGTACTCCGTTGCCTGGCCACCGCAAGGCTTGTATTCCGACCGTGAAATTGAAAAAGTAGACGATTTACGTGGTGTGAAGTTCCGCGTCTATAACCCCCAACTGGCACGCTTGGCCCATTTGGTGGGCGCCGTATCGGCACAAGTTGAAGTGCCCGACATCCCACAGGCCTTTAGTACCGGCCGGGTCAACACTATGCTAACGTCCACCTCCACGGGCGTGGATACCAAAGGCTGGGATTATATGGATTACTTCTACGATGTCAAAGCCTATCTGCCCAAAAATGCGGTGGCGATCAATCAACAAGTGTTTGATGGCCTGGATGCCGACACGCAAACCGCTTTGCTGGAAGCCGCTGCCGAGGCCGAGGAGCGGGGTTGGGAAATGGCAGAAGCGGATCACTTGAGCATGCGTAAAATTCTTGCTGACAATGGTATGAACGTTAGCGATGGTACGGATGCACTCAACGATGGCCTAAGCAAGATTGGTGAGCAAATGGCCGAAGAGTGGAGTAAGGAAGCGGGCGAAGTGGGTGCCGCCATTCTGGACGACTACCGTTCGCGCTAAGCTTCTATCCATGCAGCCTATGGTGGGGCCAATGTGAT
>Ga0209487_1002951_pt1 | contig 13575 bp, 8 predicted proteins | sample Poulit2012_FD_187524 | JGI IMG/M metagenome (GOLD analysis project Ga0209487, IMG submission 187524) | Agricultural soil microbial communities from Georgia to study Nitrogen management - Poultry litter 2012 (SPAdes) (version 2) | ecosystem: Environmental > Terrestrial > Soil > Agricultural land... | reverse complement strand
TTGTTTATTATATCACGATCACAAAACAAGGTACATTTCCAATACCTTACATTATGTCTTCCATTCTAGCAAGATTGTAAAGATCTACTAAAATAGTATGACCTAAACGTAAATTTTTAACCGCATTCCAAAACAAAAACATCCCCCCACCAATATTTATATTGATGGGGGGATGTCGTCTGCAATTAGAAGTAAATTAGTTTTACAGACTTTAAATGTCTGTTTATTTCTCTTAATCGTCACCGCCACGATAACGGTGGTATGAGAGCGGATTCCAAACACGATATGATAAATCTTCATCAAACAATGGTTCAGGAATGTCATCCAGTATTTTCCGTGCAACCTCAAGTTCGCGCTCAGCTTCTGATCTATCTTGATACATAAATTCATCGGAAGCAGACTCAGGTGCCTGCTGTACTTTTGATTCTAAATCTTCGATAACCATTTCTTGATGTTCTCTCACAGCTGTACGTGCATGTGCAATCCAAGATGGTTGTAATGAACGATTGACATCACTTAAATAACTAAACTCATCAAAGATTTCCTTATAAATTCGGTCAGCATTTGCACGCGCATCTTGAATAGCTAATTCTAAATCTCGTATCGTTAATTCTTCAACAGTAAGTGGTTTTGTGCGCTTTGGTCCACCTAACCCGGTGGAATCTAAATAGAATGGGAATAAACTTTTGATTGTCTTACCAATCGGTCCAATTGATTCATTATTTTCATCAATCCCCTTAGGCTGAACACCTTGCATCGCAATGCGTGCAGACTCGGGACGGACAATTTCCTTTGGTGGTAAAATACCGTGGCGCAGCAACTCACGTATACCTGTTCCAGAAATATTAATACGATAATCTTTATCATGTGGGCATGTTTTTACAGTCGCTGGGCTGTCACACCGGGTACAATAAAATACTTCAAAAAAGAGGCGCACATCAATTCCAAGTTCTTCCGGCTTAAATTCATCGAAAATTGTGTGGCTTGCATACATATCATAAAAGTCACCAATACCCGCATGGTCACGCCCAATTAATGCATGTGTACAACCATAATTTTTCATGATTAACGCATGAAGGACTGTTTCTCTCGGCCCCGCAAAAATATAGGTCACCCTAAGTGGTGATAAAATTGTCCGCTCTTTTGGATAATATGTTTCTAGCACACTTTTGTACGATAACATTCTAAACTCATGCCGTGTATATTCACGTTTCGCCATCTCAACAAGTGGTTGAACAAGTAGACCATCCATTTCCTCCATAGCATTTCTATGGATATACTCATGTCCCCTATGCAGTGGATTCGCCCCCGTAATAAAACCACCAACAGAACGAAATGCCTTTTCCTCATAAAATAAATGCCACGTATCTTTAGGTTCCATTCTTAACTTTTCAAATGGTCCCCAATCAACACGACGTAATAAATCGATTGGTCCACCTAAAGCTGTATCTCCCATACGACGGAAAATCGCATCTACACCTGGATGGCTCCGATCCGTTGTACCAAATAAGTGTTCAGCACGATAGCTTTTATCATAACTAAAGATATCATCCAACGTTAAAATAGCAACAGGCTGTTTCTTCTCATCCGTTAAGACAACCTCATCACCAACTGACAATGATTTAATAACTTCTTCGTTCCGGTCGCCAGTTGGCGCAAAGCTTAACGGCACGGGCCAAATTAACCCGTTACTTAACCGCCCTTCACTTAATACAGATTTATAATCTTTTTCATTCATAAAGCCCTCGTTAGGAGATAGCACACCCGTAGCAATCATTTCCAGCGTAATCACTGCTTCTAAATCCACCATAATCATTGGGAGTGATTTGGCTTTGTCCTCTGCCGCTTTAAGGTCGTTCCCAGTTAATACTCTATTAACAAGCTTTCCACCATGTGGTTGCTGCGGATAATTTTCAAAATCTACGTCTTCCAATTCTACTGTTTTTTGATTCATATACACTTTCTCCTCCTTGATTTTTTAATAATCATTCCTAGATGCCTAACAACACATGTCTTTATTTCCATAAATAGGTTTAATCATTGACTTTCTTTAAATAATGTAGCTGTTTTTAAGGTATACATAATGACAATAGTAGAAAGTGCACAACCCAATGTGATAGCGCTTACTTTTATGTAGGAATTGGGCAGAGCTAATGTTGTTAAAGGTCATAAGGGAATTGATTATTAATTGTAAATTCATATAACTATTAGGATATATAGAATTGATAGAAAAGTCAATTCATTTTTTTTGCAAATTAAAGAGTCTATAAACCTCTCTTACTTAGTGTGAAAAATAAGGATTTCAGGTATTAAAAACGACCATAACCCCCTAATCAAAAAATCCAACTAAATGATGTTTCACTTTATATCCACATCCCATTTTATGCAGCCAATATTAAAATTATTATCTTTATTTAATTGATCCATATACTGTTCGACAATCTTTTTAAATATGTATATACACTAATTTAATCGTTAAAAACAAAGCGTTTCACCGAGTTGCAAGATGTTCAAACGATTTTTTTCCAGGCTTGTTTTTCCCCAACCCTTTTTGAGCCTATCAAGTGCTTCTTCTGTTGTATCATCTGCTAGCATATAGGCCCCATAGTGCATAGGAATCATCACGTTGGATTGTGTATCAATAAATGCTTGAATGGCCTCTTCTGGACTCACATGTTCTGTGGCCATAAACCATTCCGGTTCATAGGCACCAATCGGCATTAAACAATAGTCAATATTATATCTATCGCCAATTTGCTGAAATCCCTTAAAATAACCGCTGTCTCCAACAAAATAAATAGTATGTGAGTCATCTTCTACAACCCAGCCACCCCAATGAGATCGATTTGTATCTGTCAGTGTTCGTTTTGTCCAATGCTGTGCTGGCACAAATGAAAATGTCAGCTCATTTAATTCATATGTTTCCCACCAATCAAGTGCAACAACATGGTCATAACCCTTTCGCTTAAATGCACGATCTAACCCACTTGGCACTAAAAATAAAGGCTGTCCTTTTAAGAGACGAATCGAACGGTAATTCAAATGGTCATAATGGCTATGTGAAATAAGTACAACATCAATTGGTGGTAGTTCATGTATCGGAATACCCGGACATGACAGGCGGCGATATGTACCTAAAAACTTTGCCCAGACTGGATCTGTAACGATGTTTAAGCCAGCCATTTGAATTAAAAATGTTGAATGACCAATCCATGTGATGGTTGAACGTGAGAGATTAGAACATAAAAAATCCACATCTACATTCTGATGTAAGTCTAACTGAAAAGATATATCCTTCTTTTTCCGCCAGCTTTCTTTCTGCCAACGCATTAAATCGATCAATGAATGAACAGTCACATGCGGATCCATATTCGCGTATTGTTTTCTACTCATATATGATGTTCCCTTCGTTTTATTGCACACTCTATCAATTATAACTTTAGCGCACGTCCTTTAATATGATCTACTCTATATAGTATCGTTCATTTTCAAATTAACAAACCATTTTTGCCCTAAAAGTTTGTAAAACACCGTTCATATTTAGTCATACACTTGTAAATGAATCGTTACCTAATTGGGGTTTAATTTTAAAAATATAAGGTATACACTAGAGTAGTAACAGAAAGGAGAATGAAAATGATCAAGAAAAAATATCTATTCACTTTAATGTCAGCTATTTTGTCATTGGGGTTATTATTTGGATGTAGCGATGGTGACAATAATAATGATCCAGTAAATGATCCTGGCAATGCACCTGCTGGAGATAACGGTGACAACGGTGGCAATAATGAGCTACCAGGTGGAGACAATGGCGATAATGGTGGTAATGACGAATTACCTGGCGGAGACAATGGCGATAATGGTGGTTTAGAAGACCCAAGCAATGACGCGCCAAATAACGATGAGGCTCCAGGTAATGATGATCTACCGGATACGCCATAAGAAAGGCTTGTATCACTATCATTTTCTAACATCTCGTTTCACGCACAAAGCAAAATCTAGTATGAATTGCTAAGTGATGCGGGATATCAAAATTAAAACAAATTGACCCCCTTATTAAAGTCCCTAATTTCAATTGAAATTAGGGACTTATTTTGTTTCACAAACAATATCTGATGCAACAATCTATATTTAATTCGTGTTCAGTGATCATCTTTAAAATTCCTGAAATCAAATAGTGTCCCTTTTTTATGATTCAGTCATATATTAATAAAGAGTAAACCTTATAAGGGGGCAATAAAAAGTGAATAACAATTATCCATATGATAATATGCCAAGCCAAAATAATTATATAGAGGAACAACAGCAAAACAGGACTCATGACTTTCAAAATGAACGACAATTTCCCTGGACACCTGGGGGCCCTTCCCACACTGGACCATTTCCTGGGTTCCCAAGTGGGCCAAATCAACCAGCAAATCCGGGGCAGTCTGCTCAACCACCAAGCGAACCACCGCCAAATTTCACACCACAACAAGCACAGATTCAACCATTTGCTGTTGATTCTGGTGCCATTCGCGGCTGCCTTTTTCGTTTTACCTATATCTGGTTAAGAAGAGAAGCCTTTTGGTTCTTCCCTACTTTTGTGGGCAGGCGCTCAATTTCTGGATTCCGCTGGGTCGGTTTTAGGTGGGTTTATTTCGGCATTGACCTCAGACGTATTGATTCTTTCCAATGCTTTTGAATAAATTAGCCATCCAATAACACATTGTTTTCTTCTCTTGCATACTTCCCAACTTTTCATACAAAAGGTTTATACACAAGGACACAGATCCTATAATACCACCGATAAAATCAGGATCCACTTTCGAAACACTATGCAATTCAATCATTTTTAGATATGCAAGCTACCAAACTATACAAATAAATCCCTCCTTTCATAACTTAATATAGAAGGAGGGATAAACGATGTATCAACGGGCTTTATTATATGTAGCTTGTGTATTAGCAGGCTTCGGACTAGCTCATGTGCCTACTTCAACAGTGATCAATGATAGTGTCGTTTCATTTTTTGAAGTCATTGGCGGTATCGCAATTATTGTCTTTAGCTTAGCGCTACTCTACCTGGGCATCAAAGATTTATTTAGAAAGTAATTAATCAATACCTGTCATAAGAAAACAACACCGGAATGGGCATTATGTGCTCATTCCGGTGTTGTTGATAATACCGCAGTTGTCATCTTATTTGATGCTCGCAATTTAAATCAATATTTAGTAGAACACCATAGGTCTATTAATCTTTCGTAATGTCGTTTACGATTTCTTCTACTTCATTTCGGGAAATTTTTTCTCTGCCACTTTCCATCGCTTTAAGTGTCTTTTTAGCAAGTGCTAAAGGTATTTTACAAAACAACAAAATTTTGCGATTTTTAATATCCTCCATATAGGCATCAGCAAGACGTAAATTCTTCTCCGCGAAATCAAACATATCATTGCGTGTCCAACCATCAGGGATGAACTGAACACCACGCTCAATAAAGTCCTCGTCTTGATTGCGCAAAATATTTACAGCTTGCAATCCTTTGCCATAACCAATCGCTAAATCTCGGTCTGTTTCTGTGCCATCATACCACTCCCAAATATCTGACAACATGACACCTACCAAACCAGCAACATAGTATGTATAATCATTTAATTCGGCTTCCGTTTGAACATTAAAATCTTTTTTCACCCAATCGGCCATCCCGTTAGCCATTGTCCGCGTTGCAGCCTGGACTTTGCCTACGATTTCCGGTGGACAAACCGTAATCCAATCGCCAAGTCGACATGTGACTTCTGGCAATACATCTTGATATGGCTTAATAAGCGCTCTATATTGTTCATCATTAAATGTGCCTTCCAGCAGACCAGCTGTCGATCGTAGTAAATTTTCTTTAACTTTCGGATCCAATGTTTCATGATCCTCAATTTCATCAATAGCCCGCATGCAAAGATAAGCAGACCCTACTGTTTTTTTTAATGTTGAACCCAATAACGTGATTGGAATATAGAATGTGCGACTTGTTTGCTTTAATATATGCATCGCTTCTTTATACAGCTTTTTCTGGCTACTCAACGTTTGTTTCCTCCTCAAGAAACATGAAGTTCTGTTCAGTATAACAAATATGTGCAATTATTTCTTATAATAGGCCAGGCGATAGATGAATATACCTTTTTAAGAAGCGAATCACTCGTATAACGTTCATAAACCTTTATATTTAATCAGGTTTTTATTATGTGCTCAACTTTCTCACCGATAAAATAAGTTAAAACAGTTACCGAGTTATGCTCAGAACACTTCTAATAATCTCCTTGACAACCTTGGTGAATGAAACTTTAACGTTTTATTAGGTAGAAGACGTGAACTGCGATAAAACGCGTAATGATAGATTGATTCCTTTATATAAGTTTTTCCGAACATTCTATGTTACCTTGAGCAGACAATTTGGTACTGCGCGGGCACATTGAAGCGTTCTATGTTACCTCAAGCAGACAATCTGGTACTGCGCAGGCACATTGAAGCGTTCTATGTTACCTCAAGCAGACAATCTGGTGCTGCGCCGGCACATTGAAGCATTCTATGTTACCTCGAGCAGACAATCTGGTACTGCGCGGGCACATTGAAGCATTCTATGTTACCTTGAGCAGACAATCTGGTACTGCGCGGGCACATTGAAGCGTTCTATGTTACCTTGAGCAGACAATCTGGTGCTGCGCGGGCACATTGAGTACCATTTAATCGAAAGTGAACTTGAACAATTAATTTTTATCCCGACTTATTCGACCAACGGTTTTCCATAAATTTCGTTCTGCGAAAGTTGAGTTACGTTGCAGCCATTGTCTAGTCGTATTGTATCATGACGGTTTGTTTGTTTTTCTCAAGTAAAAAATAATACCCGCTACACATGCCACAATGATCACGTTAATTAAAATAATCCATAACAAATTACTTTCCGATTCATTTGTACTGTTTGCCGACCAGGTATAATTAACTTCATTGCCACTTTGATCTGTCAGTTTAATCGTTATGCTGTTTTTGATGTCATCGACGCGAAAATAGCCTGTTTCCTCATCATAATCAACTTCATTGCCATTAACGATGAGTGTACTATCCTGTTCAACAAAGCCACTCGCAAACGATTCTTCTAATGTGTCATGACTCGTAAGCGGCTGAATCATTTCAAGACTTGGTGGTGTATGATCGACTTGAAAATTACGTGTAAAGGTTCGACTGTTTTGGTCACCATCTGTAACGGTCACTTCTATCACGCGATGCCCTTCATCTAAAGGAGCGGAAATGACTGTGCCCTCTTCAGTCACTTCCTTCTGGGCTAAAATGTCACCACCATCTTCAATCGTTACAACAGAATCGTCCGACACATTTACGGTCACCTCCAGACTCACGGCATTCGTTAAACCTTCTTCAAGTGACCATTCAATATCGTCCTCGTCATAGTCCATATGTTCAACATGAAAAGGATCTAAATTGATGGTCTCAGAGAATGTCTCATCATTCACAAATGCGAGTACATCCCCTTCGTAATCACCAGACGTTTCAAAAGTTGTCACAGCCCACAAAAATTGCTCTGTATCTTCTAACTGTTTATATGCGTCCAGTTCATCCCAATCAACAGAAGCCGTGTACCGTTCATCTTCTCCTTTCTTTTGAAATCTGGCTTCCAATTGTTCAAAATGCGTATATTTTGGTACCTCAATGATGAGATAAAGCATGCCATTTTCAACAATTTGATCTTTAATTTCAATGTCATCAAATTCATAGTCTGGATTGTCATATTCTATAATGACTTCTGGGTCAATTTCTGTCTCATCAACAAATGCGTCGTCTATCATAATAGAAAGATCATACTGACCACTCGGTATTGACTCTGGCAAATTGAATTCATATGATTCTTTACCGACATCTGTTGTGTCCACCTCAAATTTGTGCCAACCATCTTTCGGCTTTAACATGATCTTCATATCGCTATAAGAAGATTCAAAATCTCCTTTTGCTTCCCATGTCAGTTTAATTTTCTCATCAGCTTTAATCGGCATTGTTGCATCTAAAGGTTTCTGCCATTTAATTTCTGGTTTCTTCGTGCTATCCTTCCCCTGGATGCGATACCGTTCATCACTATCAGAATGGATGACAAATGTATATGTCCCTTTAGCCGCTTTATTGACTGCCCATATTCGTTTATTTTCTAGTGAAAAATACATATACTTCTCACCGTCAAATTCATTATGGTCAACTTCTGTACCATCAGGTAGGACCATCGTAACTTCAAAGTCATTATCATCTCCTGTAATAATAAATTGATGATTTGTCTTTTTTTCACGTAGATCATAAGTGATTTCCTGTTCCTCAGCAGCAATCATCATCGGAAAAATGAATGACATGACACATATAAAGGCAATGCCTATGATAAATTTATTCTTCATAATTCATACTCACTTCCTATCTATGATGCTACCTTTAATTAAATAAATCCAAGTCATCGGTTGTTATTGAAAAGTCGAATGGTCCTGCTTTACCGACCAATCTAATTTCTGATCTCCGTATATTTGCTGGTACGAAACGCGTGTGCAATTCCCCTTTCAATTCGACACCAAGAGGTAACTTTTTCGTAATACTTGCATCCGTATTTGCGGTTAAATATCGATGGTAATTCGGATCTTCATAAATGATGGTCGCTTCACCCTTTAAATTAGCAACTTTACTGATTTCCAAACTACTTTGGAGCAAGTAGTTATTAATACGACCTGCCAATTCAAGAACTTCGAAACCAAGCACTTTACCAGTCGCTGTTCCAGTGGCTTCCCAATTTGATGTGAATGCGTTAGACACACCGCCATCTACTTCCAGCGCTAAAATATCGCCACTTTTTGGATCAATGTTGAAAGGTTGAAATGTAGCTATTTTTATACTATTGACTTGACGAATCAGTTCTTTAACCGGTTCATTGGCAACGGTTCCTAGTGCCGCTTCCAAACCCGCTTCACGTCGAGAAGTCCAATCAATATGCCCCCCAATTTTGGTCAATGATAGGCCTGTTGTTCCGAGTGGATAGTTACCTTTTAACGTTAGACCGAGTTTAAATTTAAACCCAGGTTCATAACCTAACGAATATTGAGCACTTTTAATTGGAATCACCGCGTCGATTTTTTTACCTAAAAATGAGAAATTACCAAATTCGCCTTCAATTGCAAAACGTTTATTTAAGTCATCGTATTCTACAGCACTTAATGGATTTTTCATTTTAATCCCTAGTAAACCGATGTCACCTAGGTCAACTGATCCTTTGATGTTTGCTTCTGATGGTGAAATTGTAAGTGCAAGCCCGAAGTCGGTACTCAAAAATGGTGCCAATGTATTAAGCACTTTATAACCTTCCACATTCGCAATGTCAATCACTTCATCCGGAATACTATTAAGCTTTGATTCTGATGTAAATGTCCCTGGTTGCTTTTCAGGATGGGCTGTGTATGTCATATTATTCAGCTCAACTTCAATACCGAGCTTGTTGATAGAAAGTTGATCCCGACCTTCATATGCTAAGGAAAATTTCTCCCCATGATCATCTGCTTTCGTTAACGTCATATCCCCATCCATAGTTGTTTGACTACTTCCCAAATCATTCTTAAAAAATGTTAATTTTGCTTGATCAATATTAAAGCGTGCCCCATTAAAATCTAAAGTTTCATCATCCGTTAAAGTCATCTTTGAACTTTCCGGATATATGAAATGATCAATTGACGGATCTCCCATACATTTAATTTGGTTTCCATCTGTTTGACACATATCACCATATAAAGTCGCCCATCCAAACGGGATTTCATCTTTTGGATCTGCTTTTGATACCGTAAATTCTATTTCGGACTGTTCGTTGTCCTTACTCTTCGCAACAAGTATATGCTGTCCCAATGTTAGATCACCTGGAATAAGGATGTCGACCGTTTCATCATTTGAAACTTTTTCTATTTTTATGTCTTCATTTCCAATTGTGACAGACGCCAAATCATCCATATTTTTACCCGACAATGTTGCTTTAACATATTCTTCATTCGTTTGATAGATCGTACTTGGAGACATTTGAAACACTTCGAAGTCTGACGGATCCAACTCCAAATCCTGATCATCCTCACCTAAAAAGTAATGTTTTTTATCTGTTAGGCCTTGATAGTCTATTTTTACAAGGTGTTTGCCTTTTGTTGGATCTGCTAACTTATAATTCACCTTGTATGTATCTTCCAGCGCCTGTTCTACATGTTTAAAACCTTCGTCTATAGTCGCCTCGTTCGGTGCAGCAATATACATACCACCTGTTTCACTTGCTACTTCAGACAATGTTTCATAACCAGCACCAAAACCAACAGCGAAAATAGAAATACCGTACGCATTGGCCAAATCGATTATTTGCGTTCTAGATTCAACTCGTGAAAAATTATCATCCTCACCATCTGAAAATATGAAAATAACCTTATGCCCATCTTCGTCTTTGATACGGTCCATTTCATATAAGAGGGCATCGGTAATATTCGTTCCACCACCAGATGTTAGCGCGTTTATCCCATCTATTAAGGACCGTTTTTTGTCAGTAAATGCTTGGACCAAGGTTGGGTTCGATTCAAATTTTACCAACTCTGCCTGTTCGAAATCTTTAATTCTATGTACAAATGCTTTACTAGAGTTCCGAGCGACCTTAATGCGCTCCCCTTCCATACTGCCACTGACGTCAATAACAAGACCAATCGAGCGATCAAATGTGTCCTCCTCCAGGTTCTCACCAATCTTATCAATGGTGAAGTCCTCAATTTGATCGTCATTATCGGTTATGTTAAATTTCTCTTTATCAATGCTATCTACATTCTCTGTGTTGACATACATTGTGACCGATCCACTTTCATCTGCATCAATCGTCATAATCGATACATTTTTATCTTGTGGGTGACGAATACTTTCCGTGAGAAAATGCTCATAACTTTGATCCGCTATATTAGGACTACTTTCAAGCGACGGCATATGAAAGTTATTAAACAAGTCTTCTTTTGAATGATATATTTCTTGTAAATGTGTTTGTCGTTCCATAAATGATGATGTATCTATTGATTGTTTCAACTTTTGATCATGGTATTCAATTGTATTAATGATGTATTGTTCTTCAGTTGATAAATGCTCACTATTTTTTAACACATCTTGAATTTGTTGTTTGGCTTCATCATTTTTCCCTTTGTTAAAATGATATCTTGATAAACGAATAGACATTTCCGGATCTTCAGATGGTTCATCCATTGATTGGATCAACGTATATGTCATTTCGTTAGCGAGCAAATCACCACTATCAAATAAATAATCTGGACGCTCATCTTCTTCACGCTTTGATTCGCTAGCATTTGATTCAGAATCTGATTGTGCGAGTGTATCTTCTAAATCAACTTGATCTTTCCATTCTTGGAAGCTCTGCATTTTTTCGCGTGCGGTTAGTAATTCCGCATGGTGATATTGCGGTAATTTTTTCGTTTCTTCTGATGGTGTCACATCGCCACTTAAATAAATATCTGACAAAAGACCGATGGCCTCTTGGTCTGTAGGACTCTTTAAAACAACATCAACGAGGATTTCCTCAGCACGATGAGAATCTCCAATAAAATAAGCCACTTTTGCTATTTCTTTTTTTAACAGTGGCGATTCATTCGTTTCACCCATATCATCTAGCGTGCGACCCAATTGATCTTGTATATCATAAAGTGCCTCATCATCCCCACTTGCTGCAAGCGACTGAACCCGATCAATATCAAATTGTGTAACAAGTTGTAAGGATTGTTCATCCAACTGTATCGTTGAAGCAACATGTTGTTTAAACGCTTCAATCTCTTGATCTATAACATCCGCAAATTCAGGTACGTGATCTTCCCTAGATGCTTCCGCAAGCTCTTCATCATCATAGGATTCTATATTATTTAACAACGTCTGCAAAGCCGCTTCATCAAGCCACTCAAGTTGCTCCGATGTACCATCAATCAATTCCTCTAATAAATGCTTGCCACGAGAAAAATTATTATTTTTAATAAGCGCAAATGTATAAAACAACTTATTCTCTAATGTAGGATTTTTTTGCCAAGCATGTTTGACATATAAAGAGCTTGTTGGTTGTTCCGCATGTATGACCCAGTCCGCTAATTTATATTGTTCTAATATATCATTATTGACCTTGTCGGAATGATTGTAACTTGCAAATACTTTAAAACCCGCTGAACCAATAATAATGATTGAGAGGACAATGATACTGCCAAAACGTATCTGTCTTAGTTGAGGCCGGTATAAATATAATGCGACAATAATAGCTACCACACCAAGTATACAGGTCATAAAGATACTCATTGGTAAATGTTCAAATATATTAGCCAGTTTTCTCACCTACTTTCTTCCTTAACATGTCTGTTAGAAAATACTTCACTAAAAAGTAAAGTCCTGAAATCACCATCGTTACGATGACAGTAAGAATGACAGAAAAGCCAATCGTGCCCCCTGATGTACCCATTTCACTAGAAAACGTAAACGACACACCACCAGCAATGACCCCAAATAACAACCCTATGGCAACAATTTGGGTCAACCTACTTTTCATCTGCTGAGCGTGCACACGGTTCAATGAAAATAAAAAGACTAGTAAAAATACGAAAGTATACCAAATAAATCGAGTGGATGTCTGAATCATTTGCAATACTTGTTTATCATATGTATGCTCACCTAGTGTCTTTACACCTGTCAAAGCATTCATTTTAAGGGCACTTGGTAATTGGATCAATTCACTTATTTGATTTGATGATATAACAAAACTATTACCGATCGCATAAAGTAATTCACCAAATAAAAACGTTGGCAAAAGCATATAAAAAAGTGGATCATGATTATATATTAACCATAATGCAGATGGTGTTGTAAGTGGTTTCGTGAACATATCAGCTGGATGAATCAATGCCCACATACCAACGATAACGATGGCTAAACCAAGCAAACCAAACATTAACGTGACAACAAATGGGCGCAGTGCGACAAGCGCTTTCGTTATCCCAGAAGGCTTTGCCTTTTTAAATGTCCAAACTTTTAAACCAAAACAACCTGCAACGAAAAATAGAATCGTTGCCTTAAAAAACAATACAAACAAAGGGGTGGACAACTCATATACCGCTTCGTTTGTCTGATAAGTTGGTTCTAAAATCTTAGCCACGATCGTCACGATTAATCCATAAACAACAGACCCTAAGAGCAAACCTTGTAACCAGACTTTGAACGATACATCAAGTCGGCCTTTTATGAATCGATGTACCACAGCGATCAGAACACCTAAAATGATAGGGGCTATAATAACAGGTACATGACTGCTAAATTGCATTTTATCAATCTCAGTACTCTGAAAAACCCCTTCATATGATGCACTATGTGCCACTACTAAAATATCCCAAAATGTCACCTTTATTTGTGTGACGAGTTCGACAAGGATATTATCAGAGACCCCCAGCGTATTAGAGAATAATAAATATGTATAATCTTTAATAAATACAGATGATTTCATAACCCATGTAAAAATCCAA
>Ga0209487_1002950_pt1 | contig 13575 bp, 13 predicted proteins | sample Poulit2012_FD_187524 | JGI IMG/M metagenome (GOLD analysis project Ga0209487, IMG submission 187524) | Agricultural soil microbial communities from Georgia to study Nitrogen management - Poultry litter 2012 (SPAdes) (version 2) | ecosystem: Environmental > Terrestrial > Soil > Agricultural land... | reverse complement strand
TCTGACCGCCCGTTGTCGGGCTCTGCGCGCACGTTGCCACGGCTCTACCCTGGGGGCATGGTCGATGTCGCAGATCTGATCTCCTCCTGGCAGGGCCGCGACCGCGCGCTGCCGCGGGTCACCTGGTACGGGCCGGGCGGGGAACGGGTGGAGTTGTCCGGCCAGGTGTTGGCCAACTGGGTGATCAAGGTCGCCAACTTGCTCACCGAGGAGGCCGACGCCGACGACGACGCCGAGGTGTTCATCGACCTTCCGGTGCATTGGCGAGCCCTGACGTGGGCACTCGGTGCGTGGTTGACCGGGGCGCAGGTGAGTTTCGGCGACCGGATCAGCGGCGATGCACCGTCCCCGCAGGTGACTGCCCCGGACGTGCTCATTACCGATCGGCCAGAACAGGCCGGCACAGCGGATCTGCTCATCGGCGTCGCGCTGCCGGCGCTGGCGATGTCCTTCGAAGGGGACCTGCCCGCTGGGGCTCGCGACGGCGCCGCCGACCTGATGACCTACCCGGATGAGTTGGTCATGCCCACCACCCCGGCAGATCTCGACGACGTGGCCGGGTCTGCCTGGACCGGCCCCGAGCGGGTCCTGGTCCGCGCCGAGACGCCCGGGGTAATCACCACCATTCTGGCGATCTGGCGCGCCGGCGGTTCGGTGGTGTTGGTTGCCGACCCGGATGCGGACGCGGACCATCTGGCCCGCACCGAAGGGGCCGACGTCAGTGCCGAACGACAGGAGGCGGGGCACTATGACTGAGAAGTTGTCCGAGGAGCAGGTACGCGAACAGGGTCTCGCGGACTGGCAGGTGGTGGATCAAAGTCTGCGTACGCGCCTGCGAACCGGGGATTTTGCCACCGGTCTGCGGTTGGTGAACCTGATCGGGCAGGCCGCCGAGGCGGCGAACCACCACCCGGACCTGGACCTGCGCTACCCGCACCTGGACGTGACGTTGACGACGCACGACGTGGGCGGATTGTCCGAGCGCGACGTGCAGATGGCCCGGCAGATCAGCGACCTCGCGAGCCGCGAGGGTGTGGTCGCCGCACCTGATGAGGCCCGGTAAGCAACAGCCGCCGGGTCCGATAAGGCCAGACGACGGATAAGGCCAGACGACGCCGGGTGACCCAGGGCGGCAAGCCCGCCGAGTGACACAGCCCCAGCGTGGCAAGCCCGCCGAGTGACACAGACCCGGCGCGGCAAGCCCGCCGAGTGACACAGACCCGGCGCGGCAAGCCCGCCGAATGGCGAACTCCGGCGCCGCGCCCGGTCAGGACTGCGGGGGCAACCTAGTCGGGGTTGCTTGAGTGACGATGTTTAGTGCTGCTTGCAACCCCGGTCGAGCCGGCTTGAACGACTCCGGTCAGGACTGGTCGGGCAACGCCTCGTGCAGGCGCACCATCTGCCAGATCCACTCGGCCACCTGCGTGGCCGGCGCGGGCTGTTCTGCCTGCACCCACGCCGCGATGATCGCCACTGCCGCACCGGTGATCGAGGCGGCGGCCACCGGGAACGGCAGGCCAGCCACCTCGCCCTGGCCATGATCGGTTCGGCTCAACAGCAGCCCTTCCAGCCGTTCCCGGATCCGGGCTTGCACCCCGGAGGAGACGGCGTCGGAGAAGATCCGTCGATACAAGGTCAGGTTCGCCTGCACGTGAGTGAGGTACCGCAGCAACACCTGCCGTAACTCTGCCGGCCCCAGGTCGACCGTCACCGACTCCATCGCTTCCTGGGTGACGGCGTCGAGCACATCGGCCAACAGCACCCCCTTGTCCCGGTAATGCTGGTAGAAGGTGCTGCGATTGATCCCGGCAACCTCGGCGATCTCTGCCACGGAGATCTCATCCACGTCACGCTCGCGGGCCAATTCCATCAAGGCTTCGCGCAGCGCCTGATGGGTGCGGGCGATGCGTGGATCCATACCGCGCATTGTGCCACTGTGAGCCGCGTAACCAACAGTTGTCGGTTAATCAACACCCGTGGTCCAATGAGGCGGTTCAATTCCGTCTCGAAGGGACTCCATCAGTGGCCAAGTTGCTGCATCGGATCGGACAGTGGTCAGCGCGCAAGGCCGGGCGCGTGATCGCCGCCTGGTTCGTGCTGCTCGCCATCGCCATCGCCAGTTTCTTCGCCTTCGGCGGCACCCTGCAGGATCAGTTCTCCATCCCGGGCACCGAGACCGAGCGGGTCAATGAGGAACTGCAAGAGGAGTTGGACGTCAGCGCCACCGGGGCCACGGTGGTGTTCTCCACCGGTGACGGCAGCGAGTTCTCAGACTCCCAACGTGCGCAGGTAAGCGACGCCCTGGAAGATCTGGAGGACTTCGACCAGGTCACCGAGGTAGTGGACCCGTTCGTCACCGAGGACCAACGCGCGCAGGACCAGTCCGACCTTGCCGATGGCCTGGCGGAGATCGAGCGCAACCGCCAGGAACTAGAGCCGGCGCAGGAGGAACTGACCGCCGGGCTGGAGCAGATGGAGGCGATCGGGGCGCCGCAGGCCCAGGTGGCCGAACTGCAGGCCGAACTCGATGAGGTCACCGCGGGGCTGGCGGCGATCGAGGAGGAGTCGGCGTACCTGGACCAGGCAACTGAGTTGGCCGAATTCGCCGAGGAGATCCGCACGGTGTCCACCGGCGGTGATGTGGCCATCGCGACGGTGATGTTCACCGACGACGTCTTCTCCCTGCCCGAAGAGGTCAAGCAGGCGGTGATGGACCACCTCGACGCTGCGCCGATGGACGGGGTGCAGATCGACTACTCCAGTGAGATCGCCTCCTCGGTGTCCGGTCTGATCGGCGTGGGCGAGGTGATCGGCGTCATCGCCGCGGCGATCGCGCTACTCGTGGTGTTCCGGGCGCTGCGCCCCGCGGCGCTGCCCATCCTGTCCTCCCTGGTTGGGGTGGGCATTGCGGTGGCCGGCTCGATGGCGTTCTCCGATGTGGTGGAGATGACCACCGTCACCCCGGTGCTCGGCTTGATGCTCGGCCTGGCGGTGGGTATCGACTACTGCTTGTTCATCGTCTACCGGCACCGCCGCCAGGTGCGGGAAGGGATGGACATCCACGCCTCGATCGGCCTGGCCAACGGCACCGCCGGAACCGCGGTGCTGTTCGCCGGGATCACCACCACGATCGCCCTGCTGGCACTTGCCGTCACCGGGATCGGGTTCCTCACGGTGATGGGTGTGATCGGGGCGGTCGCGGTCGCCCTGGCGGTGCCCGTGGCCACCACGTTCACTCCTGCGTTCCTGGGCGTGATGGGCGAGAAGGTGCTGGGACGCAAGGCGCGGGCCGAACGCACCAATGGCACCAAGCCCCCGGTGGACAACACCCCGATGAGCCACATTCGCGCGGTGCTGACCGTGGTGGTCGGTGTGGCCGTCCTGGGTCTGGTGGCGCTGCCGGCGATGGAGATGCGCCTGGGGCTGCCCGATGGGTCGATGGAGGACGCCGACAGCACCCAATACCAGGCGTACACCCGCACCGCCGAAGCATTCGGGGAGGGGCAGAACGGGCCGCTGGTGGTCACCGCCGACCTGCCCGAGCCGGTGACCGAAGACGACGAACTGCAAGTGCAGTTGGACTTGGCCAACCCGTTGGCCGAGCGTGACGACGTCACCGCCGTGGCACCGATTGGATTCTCCGATGACCGGGAGTTCCTAGCCTTCCAGGTGATCCCGATCGAGGGCCCCTCCAGCGCGTCCACCGAGACGTTGGTGCATGAGTTGCGCGACGCCTCCCCGCTGGAGGATGGCACCGAACTGGGCGTGGCCGGGTTCGCCTCGGGCAACATCGATCTGTCCAACCAGTTGGCCGACGCGCTGCCGGTGTACCTGGTGGTGGTGTTCGGCCTATCGGTGCTGCTGCTGATCGTGGTGTTCCGTTCCATCCTGGTACCGGTGCTCACCGCCGCCGGGTTGGCGTTGTCCCTGTTCGCTGCGCTGGGGGCGACGACGGCGGTGTTCCAGTGGGGTTGGGGTAGTGAGATCTTCGGGGTGCACACCCCCGGCCCGCTGCTGAACTTCCTGCCGCTGCTGCTCACCGGTGTGCTGTTCGGCCTGGCGATGGACTACCAGCTGTTCATGGTCTCCGGCATGCGCGAGGCCTACGCCCATGGCGAGACAGCGCGCCGGGCCGTGACCGCCGGCTTCCGCAACGGCCGGGTCGTGGTCAGCGCTGCTGCGATCATCATGATCGCCGTCTTCGGCGGGTTCGCCTTCTCCCAATTGGCACTCGTGCGCCCGATCGGCTTCGCCCTGGCAGTAGGGGTGCTGTTCGATGCGTTCGTGGTACGGATGCTGATCGTCCCCGCCACCATGCACCTGCTGGGGCGGGCAGCCTGGTGGATCCCGGGCTGGCTGGACCGGATCATGCCGAACATGGACGTGGAAGGCCTCAGCCTGGAACGTGAGATGGCCGAGTCCGCGCCGGAACCCGTAAGCCGATAGCCGGTAACCAACCTTCTCCCTGAGCAGGCCGCCGGGCACACGCCAGGTACCGGGTCAGGAGGGCGTCAGATCGGCGGGCCGGAACCCCACAACAACGGGGTCATCGGTCGAGAACGCCTCGCGCCCGGTTGCTCGCACCGGCTCCCCGTACCGGCCATCCTGGCCGAGGCGCCAGGCAGTAATCGACGGCTCATCTGGATCGACCACCCAGTAGTGGTGGCACCCGGCCCGCTCCAACCGTTCCCGCTTGAGCAGCAGATCCACGCCCCGAGTGCTCGGCGACAGCACTTCGATCGCCAGCAGTGGCGGCACCGGCAGATCACGCTTGGTGAAATCGTCGGCGCGGGCGACCAGGAGGTCCGGTTGTATCACGGTGTCATCTGCCAGGACGACGTCGACCGGGCCCGGCAGCAACTGGTGAACTTCGCCGACCCTGGGCAGCAGGATGCGCATGAGCTCCCTGACGACGATCTGATGCCGAATAGTGGGTGCCGGGCTCACGATGAGCGTTCCGTCGATGAGTTCATAGCGATGACCGTCCTCGGGCATATCTGCGAGGTCGGTCCGAGTCAATGGGCGGCCGTGGGGCAGCCCCGTCGCCGTGCTCATGAGGCTCATGCTACGAAACCCCCTCCGCGCGCGTCCCCCAGCACATCAAAGTTCCCGAGGGCAAGGACACCGAGCGGGCGGTCGTGTGGACAAACTCTGACTTTACGGTCGTGTGGACACGTGGCCGGATAGGTGCCAATTCAACGCCCGGCAGTCGCTTACCCCGTCAGACGCCGATGGGCCCTGCATCCATAGTGCCGCACGCCAGAGGTCCGCACGCCATCAGCCGTGCGCTATGGCTCCGTCGCATGCGCCTGGGACGTCACCTCAACGACGATGCCATCACGCCAAGGGATCAGCACCCACGGCACGAACGGGGGACGTGCGGTGGCAGACAACGTCACGTCCACCCGCTCCCCGTCCGGACTGCTGGCGATGACGGTGAGGTCGGCGAATGACCCGGTCACCGCGGCCGGCATGGCCTCCAACTGCGTCGTCACCGCCTCAGCCACGCTGGCATCAGAGAGCACCAGGCCATCGGCACCGCCGCTTCGGTACCAGGTGTCCAGATCACCGGCATCCGCGGCTCCGGCTGCCAGGGCGTCGGCCACGCCCCACAGTCGCTTACGCTCGATGTGTAGGTGGGACACGGTGGCCACCACGAGCACCAATCCCAGCGCGATCAATCCGTAGACGATCGACAGCAACATGATCTGCCCGTCGTCGGTGCCATCACCGGACGATCGAAGCGACTGCGTGTCCGCGGGGGCAGCCCCCTGCATATCGGGCGCGAATGTCATGGGGTTGTCTCCCGGTAACGCGGGATCGCCGTCATGGCTTCGGCCTCCACTTGGGTAGCGGCCGGCACCACGCCCGCCAGGAACGACGGCATGCCCGGCAGTGGCACCTCGCTGCGGACCGTCACGTGCACATACGCGCCGGGGCTAAGACAGGGATCCGCTTCGCACGTCACCTGCAAGGCCTCGGCACCACGAACGCTCATCCCCTGGTCGGAGAACGCCAATTCCGTGGCATAGCGTGCAGCCGCCACACCCTCGTCCAGCGTGCGGGCCTGGGCGAGCAACCGACCCGATTCTCGTGCCGCACCTTCTGCGGCGAAACTGGCTGCCTGCACCTGGCTGAACACCAGAATCAGATAGATCACCGGTACCAGCAGCACAAGCGACACCCCGAGGAACTCCACGACGGCGCTGCCCCGGTCGTCACCCCCGCACCGCTGAGTGACGCGCCGGATGCACGTCCGCCAAGCCTTTCTCATTCGATCACCGCTCGGCCGGTGACGTCGATCCATCCACTCGGTCCCAACAAACCCAACACCGGCACAGGGCCGCGGACCTGCACCTGAACCAAGTTCACGCCGTCGAGCGTGGTTGTGCGTGCCTCGATTTGCTCGGCGTAGGCGCGCGGCAGTGTGGACGTGATCAACGCCTGGGTGCGCGCCTCCCCGTCCTTGAGATCGCGGCCGTCCAACGCGGCGTACCGTGCACCTTCGCCAGCGGAGTCAATCAGGATATTGCGCACGTGCAGCGTCAGTGCCAGTTGCACCACCCCGAGCATGAGCACTGTGACGAGCAAGGACACGAGTAAGAAGTCCACGATCGCCGAGCCGCGCTCGTCCGCCGCTTTCACGCCCCCAGGATGCGGTCGATGGCTGTCTGGAAGACCTGAGTCAGCAACTCGCCTGCGAGCGCCCATATCAAGACCACCAAACCCGCCGTCATCAGGGTGATCAGCACCCACCCGGGCACATCACCTCGTTCCGGATCGCCGAGCCGTGAGCGCCACCATGTTCGCCACGCCGTCATGTCCTCTCCTTCCTTCCCTTCGTTACAACCCGACCTGCAGCACCGACAGACCCGGGAAGATCGCGAACAGTACCGTGACCGGCAGCATCAGGAAAACCACCGGGATCATCATGTAGACCTCTTTACGACCTCCGGCCTCCATCAGTGCCCGATGGCCGACTTCGCGAGCATCCTCGGCCTGCGCGCGTAACACCTCGCCCAGGGGTGTGCCCCGTTCCACCGCGACGGCCACGCCTTCGGTGAACCGGGCGATCGAAGGCAACTCCGTGCGGTCAGCCATCCGTTCCAGGGCCTGTGTCAGCGCAATGCCGGAGCGGATGTCTGCCAGCGTGATCCGGATCTCCTCGGCCAACTCCCCCCGCATGGAGGAGGCGACGCGGTCCAAGGCGGCAAGCGGGGTCTCCCCCGCGCCGACAGCGAGTGCCAGGAGTTCGGCGACAGTGGGAAATTCGGCGACCATGGTTTGCTCGCGCCGGCTGATCTGTCGGGTGAGCGCCTGATCCCTGGCCAAAGCCCCGCCGATCGTGGCCAGAAGCACCAGCACGGCAAGCGCCACGATCCCAGAGCCACGGGTCGCGGCCAGCAGCAGGGCGAGCAGCAAACCGGCTACGAGGCCGAGGCTGGCCCAGATCAACTGCTCGATGCGGAACTGCTCCACACTGAGGCTGAGTCCTGCCCGCGCCAACCGGCGGCGGGTTGTGGAGGCTGGTGAGCCGATGCGTTCCAGCAACCCTGCGGCGTCCGTCGCCAACGGCCGCAGCATCCGTTCCAGGGTGGGGAATGGAGTGACCGTCGAGGCAGTGGTCAGCAGCCGGGAGGTGCTCGGCCGCTCACGCAGATAAGGCGCCACCCGATGCACCAGGCGTACCCGGCGCGCGGCGAGCCGCCAGACGATCAAGCAGGCACCCAAACCGCCGGCCAGGCCCAGCGCCGCTCCAGTGAGAGCCGGATACTCCAGAATCATCAGCGCAACACCCGCACTTCCTCCGGTAGCCGCCCGATCCGTACCATCACCAGGTAGGCGGCGGCCGAGGCTCCACCGCCCAATGCCAGGACAGCCGCCCCGAGCGCGCTGTTGAACGCTGCCGCCGTCTCCGGCCTGCTACTGAGAAGGGCTAGCACCACCCACGGGGCGGCGGCGGCCAATCGCGCACCGTTCACCGTCCAAGACTGCCTGGCTTCCAATTCGCCGCGGGTGCGAAGGTCTTGACGCATAAACTGTGACAGCGTGCGTAATAGCCGCACCAGGTCCGTACCGCCCACCTGCCGGGTTAACCGCAACGCCTCGATGAGCCGGTCTGCCACGGGATCGGCGAGCCTCGCCTTGAGCAGGTCAAGTGCGTCGATGAACCTACCGGTGGCGCGATAATCCTCGGCGAACATTCGGAACGGTCCCCGCATCGGCTCCGGACCGCGTTCAGCCAAGGCGATGAGCGCTTCGGGAAGGGATAGGCCCGCGCGGATACCGGAGATGAGGTCGTCGATGACCTCAGGCCACAATTGTCGTAGTTCGTTGCGGCGTCGGCGCGCCCTCGCCCGCACATAGGCGTGGGGCCCCAAAGCAGCGATCACACCGAACGCCCCGCCGATCGTGGGTGAGGCCGCGAGCGCGCCCACCAAGACCGCCACGGCGAGGCCCACTCCGATCGACGTGGCACGGAAGGCCCACGGCCGCACCTCGGCCATACCGGCCTGGATGAGTAGGTCCTCGGTGTTGGCATTGCGCTGGGTGGTTCGCGGGCGCTCGGGGCGGCGGGGCCAGAAGGACCACCAGATACATAGCAGTCCCACGCCAAGCAGCAATCCTGTCACCGCACCCATCGCTGGTCACCCCGCAGACGCGAGCAATGCGCGCAAGTCGTAACCGGCCCGGGCGAACCGATCCTCATGTGGGGGGAATCCGCCGGCCCGGGTCAGCCCGTCGTGGGTGCGGCTGAAGATCGGAGACATCTCGACAACGTCGCCTTCCACGCGCCCGGTCAGCGCCACGATCTCTTGGGTGGCACGCCGTCCGTACCGGTCCAAAGTCAGATGCACCACCAGGTCGATCGCCGATGCGACGGTGGGAATGACGAAATTCGCTGAAACGTTCTCCCCCGCCAGCAGCGGCAAGGTGCACAGTTTGACCACTGCTTCCCGCGCCGAGTTGGCATGGACGGTACACATACCGGGATTTCCGGCGTTCAGCGCGATCAACATGTCCAGCGCCTCGGCTTCTCGCACCTCCCCGATGATGATCCGGTCTGGGCGCATCCGCAGTGCTTCCTTGACGAGCCGTCGCAACCGGATCTCTCCGATTCCCTCCAGGTTGGGTTGCCGGCACTGCATGGCCACCACGTCCCGCGCGGCCAGTTGAAGTTCGAAGACCTCCTCGCAGGTGATGATGTGTTCGTGCGGCGGTATGGAGCCAGCCAAGGCGTTCACCATTGTCGTCTTACCGGCCTGGGTGGCCCCGCACACTACGACGTTCAACCCGCTGGCCACCGCGGCGTCGAGGAATGCTGCTGCTGCCGGGGTCAACGAGCCCAGTTCGACCAGATCCGCCAGGCGCCGCGCGCGGGCGATGTACTTGCGAATATTCACCGCCCAGTGTTCCCGGGTGACGTCCGGGATCACCACGTGCACTCGCTCGCCGGTGGGCAGTGAGGCATCCACGAACGGGGTGGACAGATCGAGCCGACGGCCCGAACTGCGTAGCATCCGCTCCACCAGGTCCTGGACCTCGTCGGCCTCCAGGATCGTCGTCGTCAACTCCGCTCTGCCGTTGCGGGCGATGAAGACTTTGCCGGGGTCATTGATCCAGATTTCCTCGATCTCCGGGTCGTCGAGGTATGGCTGCAGAGGTCCCAGACCCACAACCGCGTCGTGTACCGCCTTCGCTGCGGCCCGTCGATCGGGTAGGGGCGGCACCAGGCCCACCAGCGCGCGATCGTCGTAGTCAGCGAGGGCTTCGTCGATCAGGTCGTGGATTGCGCCGTTCTCACGCATCGGGTCCAACCCGCGACGACGGATGAGTTCACGCACCTCGCGTTCCAATAGGCCCACGCCGTCGGCCATGCCAGTTCGCCCCTCCTCCCGATCCCGCCGGCTGGTCAGCAACGACCGTCCGGCCAACCTAGCCGAGCCCGCACATTCGCAGGCTGATTTGGGCCTCTCACCTCAATCTCGTCCATCGCTGATCGAGGACGGTATGCCTAGGACGCCGGCTCGAACGTGACACCACGCACCACCCACTGCTCTCCGGTGTGTGCGAGCGCCAGGCCGGCGTGGATGTTGCTCGCCGGATGGATTTCGACCACCTCATCGTCACCGTCAAACGTGCGCATCTGCGGAAGTTGCACGTCGAACCACACCAGGTAGTCCTCGCCGTCCTGCTCGGACTCCGCCACGCTCGCGCCGGTAATCAACGGGTCCCCGCTACGCATATACCCCTCCCCCGCGTGCGCATCCACAGCCGCTGCCGCGGCCGACTCACAGAACCCGCATTCCGGCGCGGCAAGGGCAGTCAGGGGGCCGGTGTCACCGGTGCCGTAGGCGTAGGTGTAGGCGAACAGGAAGTACTCCGCGGTCGAACTCGCGCCGATCTCATCGGTCCGATCCATCTGCTCCGGGGGATCTATCATCGTCAGGTGCGCCTCGAAGACGTCCGTCTCTTCGCCGGCGCCTTCAGGCCTTTCGCCCTCCTCCTGCCCTGCGGCGCCGCCGGGCGCCGGTTCGTCAGCCTCCGTTTGATCAGCCAAGTGATGCTGGCTGCTCTGCTTGGCCGCTGAGTCGTTCTGCTCGTCCAGCGCCTGCTCCCCCGCAGAGCAGCCGACGACGACGAGCCCGGCCAGGACGATCGAGGTCACCATGGTCAAGGGTCGGTGCAACGCTGTCATCAATCCACGGTGACAGGATTGGCCGTTCCCCCGACGTTGCCTGTGGACAACTTCCCACAGTGTGGATATCGCCTGTGGATAAGCCTGTCGGCGCCGGGCTCTATCGTGCTCGAGCCCGTGGTGCCCGACCGATGTCGCACCGGCCGTGTGACGCTCGATCCGTACCGCGCTCGACCCGTACCGCGCTCGACCCGTACCGCGCTCGACCCGTACCGCGCTCGACCCGTACCGCGCTCGACCCGTACCGCGCTCGACCCGTACCGCGCTCGATCCGTACCGTGCCCGGGCAGTGTCGCGGTCTGTCCAGGTCTCGCTCAGCTCAGGTCGCGTTCAGTTCAGTTCAGATGTCCTGCTGAGGCTGCACCCGCTCGGCCACTGACTGCACCGTGAGGTCCACATCAAGGTCCCCTGCGTCAGCGCCGTCCATGCCCTCCGCGGGCGGCGCGGTGCGGCCCAACTCCACCGGCAACTCCCGCTCCTGGCCCAGCAAGTGCTCGGCCAGGAACGCGCTGACCACCTGGTACCAGACCTTGGCGTGCTGCGGGGACAAGATCCAGTGGTTCTCGTGGGGGAAGTACAAGAACCGGTGCACCGTGTTGCCGTCCGCATCGGCCGGCAGGCCGGACCGTTCCAACAACTCGTACCACAGCCGCAGCCCCTCCCCGATCGGCACCCGATAGTCCTTGTCCCCGTGAATTACCAGCATCGGGGTGACGATCTGCTCCACGAACCGGTGCGGAGAGTTCTCCTGCGCCATCTGCGGAGTCATCTCCCGGCGCCAATAGAACGAAGCATCGGTGGTGGGCCCGAACTGGTCCAACGCCCACAGTGACGCGTGGGTGACGATCGCCTTGAACCGGCTGGTGTGCCCGGCCACCCAGTTGGCCATGTACCCGCCGAACGAGCCACCCATCGCGGCGGTACGTTCGGCATCGATGTCATCCCGGGCCACCGCCGCGTCGGTGATCGCCATCAGATCGGTGTACGGCTTACCGCCCCAGGCACCCCAACCTCGTTGGATGAAGTCCTGCCCGTAGCCGGTGGACAGCGCCGGGTCGGGCAACAACACCGCATACCCCTGGGCCACCAGCAACCACGGGTTCCACCGCCAGGACCATGCGTTCCAGGAACTCAGCGGCCCGCCGTGGATCCACAGCAGCATCGGCGCGCCGCCGGCGGGGATGTCGTTCTGCTCCGGCAGCGCCAGCCAGGCCCGCACCCGCGCGCCGTCCGCAGCGGTGGTCTCGATCTCGGTCAACCGGCCCGGTAGTTCCGGCCGCTGCACCGGCCCGGGCAACACCTGCACCTCACCGTCTGCCAATTCGATGCGCACCACCTCCGGCGGGTAGGCGTAACTGGACCGCACGCCGTAGGCGACCTGTCCGCCCGGGTCCATCACCACCTCGGAGTAGGCGGCATCATCATGCGTGACCTGGCGCACCTGCCCGGTGGCCACGTTGACCGCGAACACCGGTCGGCGTCCGTCGGCGTCTGTCAGTACCAGCAACTCGTTCCTGTCCGGCCGCCAAGCCACCGGCTGGGGCCAGGCGTCCCAGTCGTGAGCCAGCGGGCGCTGGTCCCCGGTCTGGGTGTCGATCAAGTACAACTTCGGCTGCTGGGCGCGCTCCGGGGTGGAGCGGTGCTGCCCGACGACGACGGCGGTTCGGGAGTCCGGCGCCACCAGCGCGGTGCCGTAGTCGATCTGCGGATCATCGGCCAGGATCCGTCGCCGGCCGGTGGCCAGGTCCACTCGGGCAAGTGCGGTACGGCGGGAGGCGCGGGCCTCTGGGACGTAGATGCCGATGAGGGCGAAAGTCCCATCGGGGCTGAGCGCCGGGGCCGCACCGGCGAGCCGCTCGCCGATGCCGGCGGTTACCGCGCGCAGCGTCCGTTTGGGTTCATAGTCGGTGGTCACCGGCGCGGAGGGTTCATCCTCACCCTCTTCCAGCACGAACACCTGGTTGCGTGCCGGGCCCAGGTGATGGTCCCAGTACCGCACCGGGTAGCCCTGGTGCAGGATGGCGTCCACGCCGGCGTCCTTGCGTATCCGGTGCAGCGCGGCGTGTGACTGTTCGTCGTCGGCACCGGCCAACACCGCAGCCCCCACCGCGGTCACGTCCGCGTCCTGGGCACACCGGATGGTGTTGATGCCGCCGGGGCGGGAGTGCACCACGCGGGCCTCTCCACCTTCGGCGGGGAGCAGCCACAAAGCCGCGTCACCGTCGTCGTCACTCTCGTCCGGATCGGGACGGGCGGAGGTGAAGTACAGGTCCCCGGTTACCGAGAATGCGGCGCCTGCCTCGCCCTTGGCGCTGCGGGTGAGACGCTGCGCCGGCGCCTGGCCCTCCGGGTCGATCTGCCACAGCGCGGTGGCATACCCAGTGCCCTTCGGAGTCATCGTGGCCACCGTGGTGACCAGACGGGCGCCGTCGGGACTGATCGTCAGGCCCCCCAGGCGCGGGTAGGCGACGTAGTGGTCCAGGTCGGTGAAGGGAGCAGAGGTCATATCCGTTTCCTATCACCCTATGGTGCCGGGGCATGTGTGCGCCGGTCCACGCAGCGGCCGATACCGCCGTACGCTCAGAGGCGGTCTTCGCCGGAGCAAAGGTAATCGCGGGGGCGTGAGCGCACACCATCGCGAAGCCTTGCAGCCACAACGGCCTGAGGGGTTGAAGGGCCATGAGCGCGCTGACCATCAGCGCACAGGTCATGTGAACGTGAAGGCCGGGTGAGCGTGCAGGCCGGATGAACTGGCAGGTGACGCGGTGACAAGTGAGCGGGCGGCCCGGGACACGGGGCCTGGAGAGGAACGGGATGGGCGGGCTGGAGTTCAGCCTCATTGGCTGGGTGGTCCTGGTGTCGGCGGCCCTGGCAGT
>Ga0209487_1002949_pt1 | contig 13576 bp, 12 predicted proteins | sample Poulit2012_FD_187524 | JGI IMG/M metagenome (GOLD analysis project Ga0209487, IMG submission 187524) | Agricultural soil microbial communities from Georgia to study Nitrogen management - Poultry litter 2012 (SPAdes) (version 2) | ecosystem: Environmental > Terrestrial > Soil > Agricultural land... | reverse complement strand
AAATGCCTCATAATCTATCTCGACTGTCGCCGCGGCACCTAGCCTCGTCTTAATTGTCTCTTCTACACTCCCAGTTGCCTGTTGAACAGAGATAGCCCCTGACATTATATTTCCTAAGATAAAAATAACGGCTAATAAAATTAATGATTTCCCTTTTTTCCTTGTAATACCTAACAATCCACGTTTAATAAAATTCATGACAAACCCCCTCGCATTCTCTTTAATTAAGCAAAATTCCTTACAAACTAATGATCTATCTATATGTATTCAAGACAATAATCGCTCCCCTCAATAGTATACACCTTTATTTTTATAATCTAATGATTTTCATAATTCAGTTTTACAATCACTTCGCTATAACATGTTTTGCATCGAAACTTTCTTAACAACATGCTCTACCTCAGTAATTATTGATTATAATTATGAAACTCACTTAATCATTCCATTCCACATAACTGGAAATAAATACCCTTACTATAATAGACGTAATGAATCTCTTTTGGTTTCACTTTTTAATGAATATCATAAAACATTTTTCCCTGCTAGTTCACTATCATTTGTTATTTCGCAACCAATCAATTTATGTATATTAACAATGCATTAATACCATTATGATAAAATTCGCTTTATTGTATTAAGACATTAATACACCATGGATATGCGTATAAATTTTTCCTTACTATCAACTGAATTATATGTCTATACAGCTAAAATGTCAATTTATTCTAAAATAAAAAATATTGATGAGATAGTCTGGTATAATAATTATAAGAATAAACTACTTTTCGATGTTTATAAATTATTTGGGGTGATCTTATGTTTAAATCTGTCCTATTTTATACAAATAAGCTTACATTATTGAAGCGGTTTTATGGAAATGTAATGGGTTTAGAAATTTTGAACGCAAGTACAGAAAATTTTTCCGTGAAAGTCGGTGAATCAATCATTACTTTTCGTCAATCAGAACAACCGGCATTTTATCATTTTGCCATGAATGTACCAGGCAACCAATTTTCCATGATTAAACATTGGATGAAAGAAAGACTAACATTAAATCGCGAAAAAGCAGTCGATCAAATATATTTTCCTAACTTTGATGCAGACTCGATTTATTTTGAAGATCCTGCGGGAAATTTAATTGAATTGATTGGACGTAGGAATCGCGATGTATTCGGAAATGTGACGGTTGATTCATTTTTAAATGTGAGTGAAGTAGGTATTGTTACATCACATATGATTGAAGTAGGAGATCAATTGCAAGACGCTGGTATACCCCTTTGGCAAGGTACAGAGGTGAATCCCGAATCACTAAACTTCCTAGGAAAAGGAGATACATTTATCGTACTTGTCCCTTCAGAAAGAAGATGGTATTTTTCAAACAAAAACTCAGAAATCTATCCCCTTGAGATTATACTAAATGATGACACTCAGATTGTAGTAAATAATGAGGGAGAAATTATAATTAATAAAAAAATGGACGAAGCTTAAATCAAAACAAGGCTCAATCCCCATATTAACAAGAGGATCAGGCCTTGTTTTCTTATTTCCATTCAAACGGCGTTTCCTGATACACATAATAGTTCAACCAATTTGAGAAAAGTAGATGAGTATGTGATCGCCATATATTTAATGGGCGTTCATTTGCATCATCATTCGGAAAATAGTTTTCCGGAATATCAATGTCTAATCCCTTTTTCAAATCGCGATGATATTCATCTGCTAGTGTTGTTGCATCATATTCAAAATGACCTGTAATCATAATATGTTTACCATCTTTAGATTTTACCATGAAAACACCAGCATCATCAGAGGATGATAATAATTGGAGACGCGGGTCATTTTTAATCGCATCTATTGAGACAGATGTATGACGAGAATGTGGTGCTTGAAACACCTCATTAAAACCACGCACTAATTTTATTGTAGGATTTTCAACAGTATGATCAAATATGCCAAAGCATTTTTTAGACAGAGCATATTTATCTATATCGTAATGATAATATAAAGCTGCTTGTGCCCCCCAACAAATGTGAAGAACAGATGTAACATTTGTCTTTGTCCATTCCATAATATCTGTTAACTCTTTCCAATAGTTCACTTCTTCAAAATCAAGATGTTCAACTGGTGCACCCGTAATAATCATTCCATCAAAACGACGATCTTTTATTTCATCAAATGTCGTATAAAATGTGTCTAAATGTGACTTGCTCACATTTTTAGATAAATGTGTAGCCGTGTGAAGAAAAGTGATATTCACTTGTAGTGGTGTATTTCCTAATAATCTTAATAATTGCAATTCCGTCTTTTCCTTTTCAGGCATTAAATTTAAAATAGCTATATTTAGAGGGCGGATGTCTTGTGTCGTTGCCCGCTCTTCATCCATAACAAATATCTTCTCTTTCTTCAGTAATTCACGTGCTGGCAATTGTTTCGGTATATTTATCGGCATCCGATACCTCTCCTTTGTCAAATTATAATTTCGTTTGAACAATTTACATAATTTTGGATTTATGCCATTAGGATGCTACATAGAATTGTCACAAACCGTTGATAACGTATGTCGTATCGATATGGCTCATTAATCTAATTATGAAATTAATTCAGATAGTGCCTATTATTATATAGTTAATATATTTTTTCGGCAATAAACTAATACTAATTTGACAGTAAACCTAAACAATTCCCTTATTTATTTTCCTAATGCCTGTTCTAAATCTTCTAATAAATCTGCAACATCTTCTAAACCAACTGAGATTCTAATCAATCCATCTTCAATGCCCAGTTCTAATCTACGTTCTCTAGGAATTGATGCATGAGTCATTTTTGCTGGTAATGAAATTAAGCTCTCAACTGCTCCAAGACTTTCTGCCAATGTAAAATATTTCACCTTATTTAAAACATGTAGCGCTTTTTCTTCACTTTCTACTGTGAAGGAAATCATCCCGCCAAATCCAGCTGATTGCTTAGCATGAATGTCTCGATCAGGATGATCAGGTAAACCAGGATAATATACTTTACTAACCTGTGGATGATTGACTAAAAATTCAGCAATTTCCTTCGTATTGCTTTCAATTTCTTCCATCCTAATTCCTAACGTTCGGATCCCTCGTATTAAAAGCCAGCTGTCATTTGGTGCTAACACACCACCTGTTGCATTTTGAATAAAGTGAATCTCTTCTGAAAGTTCTGCGTTTGCAGTAACAACAAGTCCTGCCACAAGATCACTATGACCACCTAAATATTTCGTTGCACTATGAAGCACAATATCAGCACCTAATGTAATCGGTGTTTGCCAATATGGTGTGCTAAATGTATTATCAACGATCAGCAATAACTCATTTGCTTTTGAAATTTTTGAGATTTTCTCTAGATCAGTGATTTTTAACAACGGATTTGTGGGTGTCTCTATGAAAATAGCTTTTGTTTCTGGGAGTATTTCTGCCTCTACATCATTCATGTTACTCGTATCTACAAAACTAACTGAAATGTCCTGACGCTCAAGGATTTTTGTCATTAAACGATATGTTCCACCATAAACATCATCTGTAATTATCAAATGGTCACCAGCAGAAAACAAAGTCATGACAGCTGTGATCGCAGCCATTCCTGAAGCAAAACCAAAACCACGATCTCCTTTTTCCAAATCCGCTATTAATGCTTCTACCGCTTCCCTTGTTGGATTACCTGTTCGCGCATATTCATACGTAAAGTTCCCAACACCATCTTGTTTAAACGTACTCGCTTGATAAATCCCTGGCGACATTGCCCCTGTCCCTTGATCAGCAGTAATCCCACCATGGATTAAACTCGTCTTTTTCCTCATTCATTACACTCCTTCATAGATACCCGTACTTAAATAACGTTCACTACTATCTGGAAAAATAGTCACAATATGTGTGCCTGGCTTAGCCATTTTTGCCTCTTGTAAGGCTGCTTCCAAGGCAGCACCAGAAGAACTGGCAACAAGTAAACCTTCCTGTCTAGCAATTTCAGCTAAGCGCGCAAATGCTTGTTCATCTGAAATTGTATAGATATCATCAAATAGCGTTTGATCCATAAACTGTGGCAAAAATTCCATGCCAATCCCTTCTGTCTTATGTGACCCAGGTTCTCCACCATTTAAAATCGACCCTTCTGGTTCAACTATGATCGTTTTAACAGCTGGGTTTCTTTCTTTTAAATACTTTGCTGTTCCTGTAAAAGTCCCACCAGACCCCGCTCCTGCAACAAATACATCCACTTTACCCGCTAAATCATTCCATATTTCAGGACCTAAAGTATGATAATACGTTTCTGGATTCCACCTATTAGCAAATTGGTTAGGTATATATGCATTTGGTATTGTCCGCTTCAGTTCTTCCGCTTTCTCAATGGCACCTGTCATTCCGAGTTCTGTTGGCGTATTGATAACCTTAGCTCCTAGTGCTCTCATTAATGTTTGTTTTTCCATGCTAAACTTTTCCGGTGTAATGAAAATAGCATGAAGTTTATGATGAATGGCGGCAAGCGCCAAACCAACACCTGTATTCCCTGCAGTAGCTTCAATAATCGTATCACCGACTTTAATTTTCCCGTCATCTAAGGCTTGTTGCAATAAATAAAAACCTAAACGATCTTTAATACTTCCGCCAGGATTTAAAAATTCTAGTTTTGCAAAAAGTCGAACACCATTTTGCAAATCATAAGATCTGATCTCATACATTGGTGTTCGACCTATCAACTCTGCTGTACTATTTACAAATCTCATATCCATCAACCTTTAGCCAAAAACTTTTGTCCATTCATCTTTTTTAGCAAGCATCTTTCTCGCAAGTTCTTGTGCTCCTTCTAAACTATGACTTGCAGCCCAACCACATTGCACTTCATTACAAGCTGGCACTTCAGTTGCAGCCAAGACATCTGTTAGTGTCTTTTCTACTAATTGTAAAATGTCTTCATAATCATCATGGTTAATGACTGATAAATAATAACCTGTTTGACACCCCATTGGACTAATATCAACAATCTTGTCTGAATGATTACGACTGAGTTCAGCCATTAAATGTTCCAATGAGTGTAGTGCAGGCATTTCCATATGTTCTTTGTTAGGCTGAAGAAAGCGTAGATCATATTTATGAATGACATCTCCATTGATCCCTTCATTTGTTCCCGCTAGTCTTACATATGGTGCTACAACTTTCGTATGGTCAAGATTAAAGCTTTCAACATTCATTTTCTTATTCAAATTCGTCATGATTTAATAGCTCCCTTTTTTGGCTTCAATGATCCAAACGAAATCATTGATTTGCTCATAATTAGTTGTGAAATGATACTTTGTTAGTATTTTATCTAATATAGGTATAGTTGTGTAGTATTCTGTATTTAAATCATTCGCCAAACGATCGTATCCTTTATTTTTTGCATCTACATATATTTGTTCTTGTACCTGTTTATCTTTAAAAATAGTATCACCAAAGACGATTTTCCCATTTTCATTTAAAATTTCCTCATAAAGTTGAATCGCTTCTTCTTTTTCTTGATCTGTCAAATGATGGAATGCATAACTACTTACAATTGTGTCTACTTTTTGTTTCATAAATGGAAAGTCCAAAAAATGACCTTCTACAATTGTAACATTAGGCAGCTTTTGTTTTGCAATTTTCCTCATTTTTTTCGATGGTTCAATCCCAAGCACTTCTAAGCCTGCTTCAACTAATTTCTGCGTCAAATTACCTGTTCCAACACCAAATTCAAGCACAAGGCCAGAAGATCGTGTAACAATTGTTTCAAGAATCTGATTATAAAATTTAAAAACTTCTTTATATTCGATGTCGTTACCAGTAACTGTATCATCATAAACGGCTGACCATTGATCAAATAAATCATTAAAATTTACTGACATTATACAAATCACCCTATTCACATTAAATTACTTGGTTATTTGTAATGTATCATGAATAGAATGGTTTGGCAATAGGCATATCGCCTAAGTTAAGATATTCTTCTATTAGGGTATGGGAACAACAAATGAATAAACGCTGGGACAGAACCAAAGATCGGCCCCCTATGTTCCAGCGTTTAAAGTAAATAAAATCTATTACATATTTTGCAGTCGTTCAATCCGACTTTCTATTGGTGGGTGTGTTGCCCATAGACTTCCTTTATTTTTGCGCTTTTTGCCTATTGGACGTGAAATATACATTGAAGCTGTTGCTTGTTGAGCATTTTGGACATCACGCGGATCACCACTAATTTTCTTTAATGCGTTAATCAATCCAACGGGGTTGCGTGTAAATTCTACTGCTGTGGCATCTGCTAAATATTCGCGGTTTCTTGAAACAGCTAACCTGACAAATTGTGAGGCAATTGGTGCTAAAATAAGGAATATAACTGCGATAATCATCATAATTGGATGAGACTTCTGGTTATTGTTACCCCTTCGATTACCACCACCGAACAACAACATCCGCGAGCCAAAGTTAGCAATCAATGCAATGACACCAACAAGCGCAATACAAATCGTCATTAAACGAATATCGTAATTCCGAATATGAGCAAGCTCATGTGCCACAACACCCGCTAGTTCCTCTCGATTCAATGTTGCTAACAAACCCGTTGTGAAAGCGACTGCTCCCTTTTCAGGCTTAATACCCGTTGCAAAAGCATTTGGCGCTGGGTCATTGATAATATATACTTTTGGCATGGGTATACGGGCGGCCATTGACAACTCCTCAACAATTCCAAATAACTGGCGATGATCTTGCTTTTTAATTTCCTTTGCACCAGACATACGAAGAACCTGTGAAGAAGCCGTGAAATATGTAATCGGTATGTAAATCGCTAAAATAATAACAGTTATTACAAGCCCTGTAACTGAATCATTGTTAACCAAATAACCAATTGCCCAACCAATTCCTAAAACAAGAACTGTAAATAAAGTGACTAACAAAAATGTTTTGCGCTTATTTTCCGCAATTTGTTTATACAACATGGAAAATCCTCCAATTAAAACTCTACATTTGGAACTTCACGCTCTGCTTCAGGAATAGCCAGAAGTTCTTTCTTTTTAAAATTAAAAATACTTGCAATAATATTACTTGGAAAAGATTCACGTTTAATATTATAGCTGGCAACAGTACTGTTATATAACTGCCTAGAATAGGCAACCTTATTTTCCGTTTCCGTTAATTCATTTTGTAAGTCTAAAAACCCTTGATTTGCTTTCAAATCAGGATATGACTCTTGCAGTGCAAAAATTGACTTAAGTGCGCCTTGAATTTCATTATCTGCATCAATTCGTTCTTGAGGTGTACCACTCACCAATTGATTACGTGCTTGAATGACCTTTTCTAATGTCTCGCTCTCATATTTTGCATAACCTTTTACTGTGTTAACTAAATTCGGAATTAAATCATGTCGACGTTTTAACTGAACGTCAATTTGGCTCCAAGACTCTCCAACCCAGTTTCTTAATTTAATAAATGAGTTATATGTTATGATCACGTATAGAAGAACAATAACAATAACTGCAATTGTAATAATCATTCCCATAATGGTCATCCTTTCTAATTTTAGACACTCATACTAAATAGTATACACAAACAACTTTAAGATATAAAGGGGTTTTAAGGCCTATTTTTTCATCAAAATGAACTATTATAATGTTTGAATGGAGATTATCCACATAACAAAACCTTTATTGTGAATAAGTATACTAGAATGCCTTGTTATCAAGTCAGGAATTGTTACTTATTCTGTGGATATTTTTAAATGAATTTAATATTTTTGTGAGTAACCAATAAGAATTGTGGTTTTAAGCCTAATAACATGTGAATATAATTGTGAATAAGATTTTTAAAATTATTTGCAAGACAGTTTTCAGAAGAGTAAACTATATTCCTTTACTCTTAATAAAGTTATCAACAAAATATGTTTCTTTGGGAATAAATGATATGAAATATGATTAGATCAACAACAGGATTGTGGGTAATAATTGTGGATATCTATCTAGTTTCTTGTGGGTTATGTGTGTAATTTACTGAAAATCCTTATTTATCAATGTTTTTTGTGCATAAACCTGTGGGCAATGTTGATAAGTTATTAATATTCAACAAATAAAGGCTACAAAAGATTTCATTCATCCCTTGTTAACCTTTATTCAAATATTCATTCACTTCCTGTATCGAATATATTTTCTTCTGAAATACTGGTACAGAATCCAAGCTGAGAGAACTACGCTGATTAATATAGATACATACCAAACAATTCGGTTATTTTGCAGGAATGAAAAACTGTACTCTTTAAACAGAATATTTCCCGAAAGAAGCGGAGTTATTAACAAATAATCGAACAAGTTTATATCCAGTAAAGCGAACAATAAAGGCAATACTAAAACCCCAGTCACAGCCATAAATACAGAAATTAAACTTGCTAATCTTACAGAAATAACAAAAATTACGATGATTGCAAGCAACATTGCTACGAATCTAATGATACTAATCAACCATAAATATTGGAGTATTGACATGCCTATCTTCATATTAGACATGTGTGGCATACTATAAATTGGCGCGTCCAACGCCCTAGTTCCATACGCTTTTAAAACGCTTATAAATTCTGGTGCATATACAATTAAATAGATAAAAACACCAATTATTAATGACAAAAACAACTTTGAATAAAAAGCCTTACTTCTTCCATGTTTTGTTGGTGTTACAATATGCACCATCCCTGTTTGTGTTTCATATGTGAAGACTTGTGCCAGACACAATAACAGAACAATCATAAACAATAGAGCAAGCTGTAAATCTCTCGTATTATCATCGCCCGCGGTTAATTTTTGATAACCTGCATCATATAAAAACCATCCTTTTAAATGGTCTTCTTCTTCTAAATTCCTTAAATATTCCGCATGTTCTACAACCTGATAAAAAGCTTCTTGTGGCGCTAGAAGATCATATAACTCATTAATTTCCATTGGATTATTACTATCACCAGATTGAATAAGTATAAATATCTCGTCGTTTAGTTCATCAAATCGTTGTTGTTCTTCAACAAGAAACTCTTCTTTAGATGGAGAATTTTCCCCTTCTAACTGCAGCATGTAACGTTTATAATAAACATCATTAATATCAACGAACCTTTCCTTTTCAGGTTGATAAAAAGTAAATTGTAACATAATAAACGCCATTAGAATGAGTAATACTTTATTAACGACCAGTATCTTATATGACTCGTGACGAAGTACACTGACATGTTCATGCCCTCTAAACCATTTCATTGCACTTATTCTTTCTTGTATATATGCAGTTACTTTTAAAGGTGAAGACACATGTCTTTGCTTGCAAAATGTAAGAGCAGAAAACACACTAAAAATGATAATGAATGCTAGAGTAATGATTATAAAGCAGTAAATATATTGAAATGGGTAGCCACCAATATTTAAATTCAAGTAATTTGAAAAGAGAGTATACGTATGCAGAAAATGGACCAAATTAATGTATTTAAAAAAAGCTAGAAATGAAGTCGGGGGAATTGATATATATATTATTGCACTAATCCCAAACAACAAAGCCAATGAAATATAAACTATTATAGATGTTCTCGCAATGATACTTACTGTAAAAAAGATAAGTGCAAGCAATATATAGACAAATAATTTTGCAACAAGAAACAGCACCAAATATTGTAAGACGGAAATTCCAAGTGATGAGCCTAGATAACCCGTAACCGATTGAATATATCGTCCAACATCTCCAAATCCATATGTTGCGATCGCCATAGAAAAGTTAACTGAATACAATAGAATCAAGATCATAAAAGATGAGCAAATAACGACACAAAGTTTAGACACAACAAGAGTGAGCCTACCTTTATACGTCGTCTTAATGAGTCCTAAACGCTGCTGTTCTTTTTCTTTGGTAATCAGTTGAATGACTATAACCATAATTAAGATGATTGCAATAAAATCTGTCGGCAAAAATTGGGTTGCCATAATCACTCCTTTAGAGGGCGCAACAGCAAGTTCATTCCCTTTTAAATGTTTAAAATCTTCAGGTGTTTTTGTAATATTTCGATGGGGAAAAGTATTTGGTTTAGCAAATATAGACACTGATTGCATCATGTTAGCATCAGCATCAATTTTTTCCAGATAATTCGCATATTGATTTACATTTTCAATTTCCATGATTACATGTTCATAAAGGTATTTTTCAGCCCATAGATTATCTGTATAGTTTAAAAAGTCCCCACTCGTAAATTTGTCGATCAAATTAGGAATATCCAATGATTGATAGGTCTCACTTAGTGACTCTTCTGATGCCATCCCATCATTACTCATGAAGGACAATTCTAGTAATACGTTTAATTCCTCATACTCATCCTGAAGCATATTTAATGCTTCATCGCTCGGCATCTTTTCAACACTTGAATAGATTTGCTTATATTCATTTGGAGAATAGTAACTCGTTCGATCATTTTCATTAACATAAAGTAGCAGAGCATTTAATAAAATAAGTCCAACAAACACAAACAATAAGTTCTTATTAAGATATACTTTAAAAAACTCATTGATGACAATCCTCATTTTCGCTCCTCCATATCAAACCAGCGTAAATAAACATCTTCTAATGTTGGCCTAACCTTAACAAACTCATAATCTATAGGTTCTTCATCAGAAATAACTCGCACATAAACATGCTCATTATCCTTTGATATATTTCCAACCATATATTTACTGGAAATGGAAGGTAGATTATTTGGAGTTGTTTTGATTTCAAAGACAAAACCTTCCAACTTTTTAGTTAGATGATGTGGACTGCCACTGTCAATAAGTACACCTTTATTAAGGAGTAAAATTTCCTTGGCGATAAATTCAATATCAGAGACAACATGTGTTGCAATAAGGATAATTTTATTAAAACTTATTTCAGAAATGAGATTTCGTATACGAATACGTTCTTTCGGATCCAGTCCAGCTGTAGGCTCATCTAAAATAATCAATTTTGGATTTCCAAGTAGCGCTTGCGCAATCAAAATCCGTTGCTTCATTCCTCCAGAAAAATGCCCAAGACGCTTATACATATGATCTTCTAAATTCACGAATTTTAGCAGTCTTGGAATTTGTTCTTTTGCCTCATTCTTAGTCATCCCTTTTAAGGCAGACATATAAAATAGGAATCTAGAAGCCGTAAAGGAATTATATAAACCTTGGTGTTGAGGCGTATAACCAAGTACTTTTAAATAATCTTTCCCCATAATCTTAGTCTGTTCTCCATTAAAAAGGATATCTCCACTATCAGGCAAGAGATTATCAGTAATGATGTTCATAAGCGTTGACTTTCCAGCCCCATTTGGACCCAATAATCCATAAATACCTTCTGTCAACGTGTATGAAAATTGGCTTAGTGCATGGTTTTGTCCATAACTCTTCTGTAATTCTTTCATCTCCAGGACGACTCCCATCATATTCCCCCCTAATTCTTCGCTTCCCACCAGTTCTTCAGCTGTTGATTGATTTCATCCAAGACTTTATCAATTCCCGCTTTTTGAAGTTCTTCGTTAGCTTTTGACAATTGATTTTCCAAATCCTGTTCATCGCCCGTCCATAAACTTTCATATTTTTCATAGATATCCTTAATCGCTTCAAGTTCAGTTGATATATCGGAATCGTCTAAGTCAAAGCCTGCAATCGGAGACATTTGGAGATTTTTGTTCCATTCTTTATAGACTTCTTCCTTATTAACAGGTTCATGCTCTACTGGATAGGTTAACATTTCATTGGCAGGTGAGTAATATCCAGGAGTACGTTGGCTTTCGTCAACTGGTACCATCTTACCGTCAACAAGTGTATAATGTTTACCCTCAATTCCATGATAAAGCAAATTCGATAATTCACTGTCTGTATTTAGAAGCATAAGTAATTGAAACGCCTCATCTTTATGCTCAGACCAAGAGGCAATCCCATTAATTCCATTTGGAAGCTGAACAACAAATGTATCTACTAGCTTATATCCGACAACTTCTAAAGAATAGCTCCCCATATCCAGTATACCTTCTGAATAATGCATAGGCCATGCACTAGTTACAAGCGCAAAGAAATTACCATTGTAAACCATATCTCCTGCTTCTTCATCCTTCAGCAGATACCCTTGATGAGAATAATGAGCCAGCGTTTCCATCAGGCTAGTGATATTTGATTGTTCAAACGGATTAAAAACATATGGGTTTCCATCATCATCGTATCCACCAGCAATACCATTTTCCAAAAAGTCATAACCAATTAATTCTTTTAAATATTTTGGTTCAAACTCAATATATAAGGGTACTAAATCATCGTGACTCTTATCAGATACGAGTTGTAGCATATCCTCTACCTGTTCTAAGTCCTCCAATTCATCAGGTAATTGAATATCATAAGCATCAGTAATTTTTTGATTAAAAAATAGATAGATTGAGGTAGTCAAAAGAGGGAAACTATTCAGTCCATAATGAGTACCCTTGACACTCGCTCTCTCCCATGCTTTCTCATCAAACTGATTAAATAGTTTTTTCCCGTCATCAGTTTGTAAATATGCATCTAGTGGTTCTAACAAGTCATCTTCAACAGCCGCAATATTCGTATGAATGGTCTCTGTGCCAAATCCGGTATTCAATAAATCGACTTGCTGGCCAGTTGCTTTCATTTCTCTGATTTCTTTTTGATAAATTTCCGCATCGAGAGTATCTTTTCCGATAAATTCAACAACAAAATTAGCTCCTTTTTCGAGAAGTAGTTCATTAAATTTCCTATATATTTCTGGATCTACATCAGTTGTTGCTCCGTTACTAACAATCCAAACAAGCTTTGTTACATCTGGCCAGAGTTCATCATAATCTTCTGATGTTAAAGGACCTTCTAGGGCTTCTTTTACTTCTTGTTGCTCTTGTGGCTCTTCAGGATTATTAACATCCTCATCTTCTATCTCAGGCTCTGGAACGTCCTCTTCCTTGCAGGCACTTAATATTAAAAAGCAAGCTAAAATCGATAGAATGAATCTCTTTTTCAATTTAATCTCTCCCCCATTTTTACGGAAATAACAGATTAGTTCGTTATTCTAAATTCAAGTGAGTCGTAGATGCCCATTATTTGGTTCCGCTTTCAAAGTAATGAGAAGCAAGAATTTGGCTTATAATAAGTTAATTGTTATAAAATAATTCAGTATTGGCATTCCACGTTTGACCAGAGTAGGTTACTTTGTGGGTACCTTTCGCCCTCCATGAACGGTAATATTTTTTGTTTGGTTTGGTACGGCTAGCACTCGCTGCTATATTGCCGTTAGCTCCTGCAGTTACTGTTGTAACCTGATTAGCATTAGTTCTAGTATCAATATACGAGTATGATAGACTTACAGTGGCAGAACTTCCAGAATTCGGCGCAACAGAGATCGAAGTTGTTGCTGAAGCCCCACTTCCATTAATCGAAACAGTCCCACGCACACTCTTACCAGCAACTGTACCCGTTTGAACAGATTCTGCTAAAACACTTAACGGTACAGCAATTACCATAAAGGCAACCAGCAATAAAAATATTGTTTTTTGAATATTTTTCCTCACATTT
>Ga0209487_1002948_pt1 | contig 13580 bp, 14 predicted proteins | sample Poulit2012_FD_187524 | JGI IMG/M metagenome (GOLD analysis project Ga0209487, IMG submission 187524) | Agricultural soil microbial communities from Georgia to study Nitrogen management - Poultry litter 2012 (SPAdes) (version 2) | ecosystem: Environmental > Terrestrial > Soil > Agricultural land... | reverse complement strand
CTTGCTTATAAAGTAAGCATCCACTTTCGTTGCAAAACTCTAAAGCGGCGCACTTCGTATTTTAATAAACGAATAAAATCTTTCCCATAATCTGAATGTTTCTCTAGTCGTTCACAGTTTTTGTGCAAGCGATATGTCAACTTTTCAATAGCGGTTAAATGTTTATCCCTGTTTTCGGATAAAACTTCCTTTTCAGCATCTAATATAAAGTCTCCCAAAAAGTTAGAATGTAGAATGATATCCCCTGTCAAATAAATAGCAGGATGTTCCTGTCCATCATGCTTTAGTGTGGACATTTCATAATTTAAGTATTGTGAAATATTCCTTGACAGGCTTAAAATCTCCAAAGCTTTATTATAAATAGGCGATTTAGAATAAGCATTATTGTTGTACATAAGTAGTTATAAAGATTCTAGGCATTAGACGTAATCAAAAATAATAAGAATAAAGGGTAATAAACAATTGATATTAAGGTCAGGTTGATATTTAGCCTTATATTGTAAGTTATAACGTTAAATAAACTTCGAAATGAAAGTAGATGAACTTAATTGGAGGATCTTAGGTTGCTTACAAGAAAATGCTAGAATGAGTAATGCAGAGATTGGTCGGCGTGTTGGGATTAGCTCACCTGCGGTTTCCGAAAGGATAAAGAAAATGGAGGATTTAGGAGTTATACAGGGGTACATTGCCAATATCGATCCTATAGAAACTGGATTACAACTTAGAGCTATTATAACTATACGTGCTTTTATGGGAAAACTCCGGCCATTTATTGATAAGGTGAAAACTTTCGAAGAGGTGCTAAACTGCTATAGAATTACTGGAAATGAAAATATAGTAATGGAAGTAGTTTTTCGAGATCAAAAGCATATGGAAGCTTTTATAGATCAAATAATTGTCTATGGAGAAAGTAAAACGCAAATCGTACTTTCGCACGTAGTAAATCATGCGCCAATTAAACAAAAACTGTTATTCAAGCGTGAAGTTTGAACTGTATTATAATCGCTGAGCAAGGAATATTCCTAAGGCAGCCAATAAGAACCCCATAACGAGAGACGCACTAATATATACACCTAAAACCGACCATTCCTGTGCCTTCCATAAATTGTAAGACTCTAAGCTAAAAGCAGAAAAAGTGGTAAACCCACCACAAAATCCTGTTACGAGCAATAAGGAAAGTGTATCGTTTGTTTGGTATTTTAATTGGTATCCTACAAATAAACCTATTAATAAAGAACCAATAAGATTTACTAGAAATGTAGCTTTAGGAAATACCTGGTTTGGATTCATTAAATAGACACTCGCTAGATAGCGTAAAGTACTACCTAAACCACCTCCCAAAAACACTAATAATAATTTCATATTGCCATTATCGATTATTATTCATAAGCAGGAATGTATACTTCGGTTACCCATTCTGCTGGATTAACAGGCAAATCCTTATAGTTTACCCATTTTAAAACAATTCCCTCTTCTAGAGGTGATTCTAGTTGTTGTTGTTTTATATACTCAATGCCTAATTCTAAAGCCTCCTCCCAATACTTATAGTTTCCTTTTAAGCTTGTCTTTAATGTAGAACGTGATTTAAAAACACCAATAACAATTTCTGGGTTTTCTAAGTTTAATTCATATCCATCTATTAGAGGTAGAGCCACAGAAAATAAAAAGTTTTGGTTGTTATTTTCTCTTTTGTGAATAACAACTAATGGATCACCGTTTATTGGAATTCCATATTCTTTAGTATAACTATAAAGTTGGTCAATTTTTTTTCTGGCTGTTGCTATAAAATTCTCTTTATTACTTGCAGTCGCTGTATGAATATGGTTTCGCTTTGGTAGTATGGTTAGTCCCAAAACTTCTGCGTTGCGCAAGTTCATTTTCTCGACTAACTTGGAATCTAGCATAAGCAGACTTGAAACAAATAAATCTGATTCTGACTGGATATATTTATCTCCTTTTCCAAGTCTTACTGCCAGCTTTTGCCAGAACGAAAGGGTAACGCTCGATTCCCATTTTACTTCTGTCGATAATTCCCCAAGTCCAGTTAGGTTTATTTTATTTTGCTGGGTCATGGTACCTAAATTGGTTTTTATGTCTGTATCGAATTCCAAAGTTTTATATGGAATATTTTTTGTAAAAGTTGCCTCGCCTTTTTCATACATTTTATTATTGCTAGCCCATACTAAGCTATTTCCCTGACTATCTAGACTAGTTGTTTTGTCGTCTGTCCATCGTTTGTGCCAGGATTGCCAATGCTCCCAGTTTTTAAAAACATCATACACCATCTCTTTAGGTGCATTCAGAGTTATTTCTTTTGTAACTTTATACTGTCCTTTATCCGTACTGATAAGAATTGCTCCTCCTATTAGAAGTAAAAGTATAAGGTAAATCAAGTATTTTAAAACTTTCATATTTCTTTTCTTTAAGTAACTTAACAAGTACTGAAATTAATATATTTACCTTTATAAAACTAAAATTAAATATATAATGAATAAGAATTTCCTATTAGCTTTGTTATTAAGCGGTGGTCTTCTGGTATCTTGTGTTAATAACACAAGCAAAGATACAGAAGCAAAAGTTAAAATAGAAGAATCTGAGCAAACTTCCGACACTTTTGTTGAATCGTTCGCAGATATACAAATATTGCGCTACGAAGTTCCAGGATGGGACGAGCTTACCTTAAAGGAACAGAAGCTTGTGTACTACCTAACAAAAGCTGGAATCCAGGGTAGAGATATTACTTGGGATCAGAATTATCGTCACAATTTAGCCATTCGACATGCACTAGAAAATATTTATACCCAGTACGACGGTGATAAGAATACTAATGACTGGGAAAACTTCGAAATTTATTTAAAACGAGTTTGGTTCTCCAATGGAATTCATCACCATTACAGCTCATCTAAAATAAAGCCTGAGTTTAGTAAAGACTATTTTAATGATTTATTAGATACCACTAATACAGAATTAGATGCAGAAATAGTTGAGGTGTTATTTAATGATGAAGACGACAAACGTACAAACTTATCCAAAGACATGGATATAGTACTGCATAGTGCGGTAAATTATTATGGTGCCGATGTGACCGATGCCGAAGCTACTGCATTCTACGATGGGATGGAGGCAGATCCGATTCGTCCTATAGAAAAAGGATTGAACAGCAAGTTGGTTAAGGTAGATGGAGAGTTGGTGGAGAAAGTATGGAAAAGCGGTGGCATGTATGGCGAAGCTATAGATAAAATAGTTTACTGGTTAGAAAAAGCAGTAGAAGTAGCCGAAAACCAAGAGCAAGTAGAGGCTTTAGAACTTCTTATAGAGTACTATAATACTGGAGATCTTAAAACTTGGGATGATTATGCAATTGCATGGCTTAAAGCCGAGGGAAATATCGATTGGCACAGTGGCTTTATCGAAGTATATAACGATCCTAAAGGACATAAAGGAGCATACGAAAGTATTGTGCAAATAAAAGATTTTGATATGTCGGCTAAAATGGATGTTTTGTCAAGAGAAGCCCAGTGGTTCGAAGACAACTCACCATTACAAGAGGAACATAAAAAGGAGAATGTTACTGGTGTGAGCTACAAAACAGTAGTTGTGGCTAGCGAAGCTGGTGATTCAAGCCCAAGCACTCCAATTGGAGTAAACCTTCCGAATAACAATTGGATTCGTCAAGAGCATGGAAGTAAATCGGTATCATTAGGTAATATTATAGAAGCCTATGGTAAAGCAAGTGGTAGCGGACGTATAAAAGAGTTTGCTTATACAGATGAAGAAGCAGAGCTGAGTATAGAATATGGACAGCTCGCTAGTAATCTTCACACGGCTCTACATGAAGTAGTAGGACATGCTTCAGGACAAATAAATGAAGGTGTAGGAACTCCGCGCGAAACATTAAGAAGCTATGCGTCGACTATAGAGGAGGGACGTGCAGACTTATTCGGATTGTACTATTTATACTCACCAAAGTTAGAAGAACTTGGATTGGTTGACGATTGGAAGAAAGTCGGTAAAACAGCCTATAATAACTACATTAGAAATGGATTGATGCTACAGCTGGTGCGAATTAACCTAGGCGATGATATTGAGCAGACTCATATGCGAAATCGCCAGTGGGTAAGTAGCATAGTATATGAACGAGGGAAAGAAGACAATGTCATTGAAAAGATAGTAGAAAACGGAAAAACTTATTTTGTTATCCATGACTATGAAAAACTTCGTGAGCTATTTGGTGAATTATTACGCGAAACACAGCGTATTACCTCGGAAGGCGATTTTGAAGCGGCCAAAGAAATTGTAGAAACTTACGGTGTAAAAGTGGATCAAGATATTCATAAGGAAGTACTAGAGCGTAATGCCCAGTTTGATACAGCACCTTATAGTGGATTTGTGAATCCAGAAATTATGCCAATAAAAGATGAGGATGGTGAAATTACAGGATTTGAATTGTTACAACCAAAAGACTTTGCAGAACAAATGTTGTACTATTCTAAAAACTATAGCAATCTACCATTGGTAAATTAGTAAGATTAAATACTTACAGTTGATAATAAAAAAGGCCTTGCAATTTTGCAAGGCCTTTTTTATTAGATTAACTAATTCTATTAAGATTTTAAGCTCGTTTTTATAAACAATAGTAGTCCAATAAAAACAATAAAGCCTATTAGAATCCAAATGCTTCCCTTGTAATGTTTTTTGTGTTGAGCTTTGTCTTTCTTATATAAGATAATCATTGCTATAACAAAAACAACAAAGGAAACCGCTGCGAAAATGAGTTGATTGGTTGTAAACATTTAGTTCTTTTTTTATTTAACCTCTACGCGCCAATCAGCATAATCCTCGCATATATTATATTGAATTTCCATGAATTTCTGCTTCAGGATAACCCCGTATTTATCTTCCTTTTTCATTTCAGGAAGTTTATATTCTACTCCTTTGTAGCTAATAGCCGAAACAGGACTTATAACTGCAGCCGTTCCTGAACCAAATATTTCTTTTAGAGTACCATTTGCAGAAGCTTCTGTAATCTCGTCGATGTGTATACGACGTATTTCAACAGGGATATCTAAGTCCTCTGCAATTTTGATAAGACTCTTTCGCGTTACTCCATCTAGGATACGCTCGCTTGTTGGTGCGGTAATTAATTTATCGCCAATACGGAAAAACACGTTCATCGTTCCTGCTTCTTCCAAATACTTATGCTCTCTAGAATCCGTCCACACTACTTGTTGGAAACCACGATCGGCTGCTAAATTTGTAGGATAAAATTGTGCTGCATAATTTCCTGCAGCTTTTGCTGCACCAACTCCACCGTCTGCCGCACGACTATATTTCTCGGCTACTTCAACTTTTACTTCTCCAGAGAAGTAGGATTGAACAGGCGATAGTAGAATAATGAATTTATATTGATTGGCAGGACTAGCTAATACCCCAGGTTGCGTAGCAATTGCAAATGGTCGTATATATAAAGCATTTCCAAAGCCAGGTTGAACCCAGTCTCTATCCAGTTTAATAAGCTCGTTTAGTGCATGTAGAAACAAATCTTCTGGAAACTCAGGAATTGCTAAACGAATAGCAGATTTGTTGAAACGCTTTATGTTTTGGTCTGGTCGGAACATAAATACTTTACCAGTATCATCTTTAAAAGCTTTCATGCCTTCGAAAATAGCTTGTCCATAATGAAATACCTTAGCTGCTGGTGAAATAGTAAGATCGCCATAAGGCTGAATCGTTGGATTTACCCATTGTCCATCTTTATAATCACAGGTAAACATATGGTCGGTGAAGTTCGCACCAAAAATAAGGTTGTTAAAATCTACTTGATCTATTCTTGAAGTTGGGGAAGTATTAACTTGGATAGTATAATTAGATAGGCTCATAATATATAGTACAAAATATTTGTGAAAAATTAAGTAGCACAAAAGTAATCAAAATAACCCGCTTATAAAACAATATTTATTCATTAGATTGTATTACTATTGCAAAAGTACATTACTTGAATATTGTCTAATTAGCAATAACTTGAGATTTAATCATGTTCTTGTTGTGTAAGTTTATTATTGTTTGTGCTTTTGTTGTGATATTTATAAATCGAATAAAAATTTAACTTTCTAGTATTTTTGAAAAAGGAACTCTTACATACCGATGATGGTTCTATCACTTTACACCTGCCAAAATGGAATGAACAGTATCATTCTAAACATGGTGCAATTCAAGAAGCTATGCATGTTTTTATTAAACATGGATTGCAATACTTCTACAATAAAGAAAAACCTTCTACAATCTCTGTTTTAGAAATTGGCTTTGGTACAGGGTTAAATGCATTATTAACCTATCTTATTGCAAAAGAAATATCGGAGCTGCATGTTAATTATACTGGATTAGAGGCATATCCGGTAGCAATAAAGGAAATTGAAAAGCTTAACTTTTCCGAGCAATTAGAGATAGATAAGTCTATTTATACAAAACTACATACATGTGCATGGGAGAAAAAAGAAGCGATATCTAATAGATTTAATCTGAAGAAATTAAATATCCGTTTTGAAGAATTTATTGGATTGGGCGATTTTGATCTTATATATTTTGATGCTTTCGGGCCACGTGTTCAGCCAGAACTGTGGAAGGCGCCTATTTTTGAACAAATGTTTGCAGCTTTAAAACCAAATGGAGTTTTAGTTACTTATTCTGCTAAAGGTGAAGTAAGACGAACTTTGCAAAAGATAGGTTTTACTGTAGAACGTTTACCTGGGCCACCAGGAAAACGCGAGATGTTAAGAGGAGTTAAGAAAATATAACATCCAAGCCAATCTTGCGTTAACTATTGGATATACACTACTATTTTTGCTACTTTTGGCACAAATAATAAATACATATGCACATACTTATAGCTGGAGCAACAGGATTGGTGGGATCGGAGTTAGTGGGAATTTGCCATGAAAAAGATATTACCGTGCATTATTTAACTACTTCGAAAGCTAAGATAAAAGACTTTAATAATTATAAAGGTTTCTATTGGGATCCCAAAACAGGAACCATAGATCCAAAGGCTTTTGAAAATGTTACAGCTGTAATAAACTTAGCGGGGATGCCCGTTTCTAATAGATGGACTGCAGCCAATAAAAAAGAGATTTATGATAGTCGGATAGATGGTGCTAATTTAATATTTGAAACCCTTAGCAAACATCCCAATTTGGTAACTCAATATATTTCAGCAAGTGCCATCGGAATTTATCCTCCTTCACGTACAGCCTTGTATACTGAGGATAGTGAGATGGTAGACGATTCGTTCTTAGGTAAAGTAGTGCAGGATTGGGAAGCTGCAGCTAATCAATTTAAAAAATTGGATATGCGAGTAGCTACTATTCGAACAGGAGTAGTTCTAGATGCCAACGAAGGGGCTTTCCCAAAACTTGTAAAACCTATAAAAATGGGAGTAGGATCACCTTTAGGAAGTGGTAAACAATGGATGTCTTGGATTCATGTCAAAGATGTTGCTGAGGTGTATATGCATTGCTTACGACACGGCACAGAAGGTATAATTAATGCAGTTGCTCCTAGCCCCGTTACAAATACTTATATGACCAAACGTATTGCCGAGCAATTGAATAAAGAGTTATGGGCACCAAAGGTTCCAAGCTTTGTTTTACGTATTGTGTTGGGTGAAATGTCAACCTTGGCTTTGGATGGACAATTGGTACATTCAAATCGTTTGAAAGAGCAAGGATTTGAATTTCAGTTTATTAACGTAGAGTCGGCGATTAAAGACTTGTTGGCAGAATAAGTTTAAAAAACTATAGAGGGCTTTATATTATACATCCTAAGAAATTGGGGTGATATCATGTAAATTCAGTCGATTACACAGCTTGCTATTTCTTTTCTATCTCGTACTTCATCAGCATATTATATTTGAATTCAGCTTGCTATACAGTACAAGTATTGTAGTATTATTTTAGCACAATTATTTGAAGTTGTTTTTATTAGTTATCTAAGTTTTTCCTTGGATGCATAAGAAAATTATACAACTATACTTTTTAAACCATAAAAAATATAGAATAGATCAGCCTATTAAGTGAGTGTACTATTTACTCACGGCTATGGACAATGTACAGAATGAAAAAGAAACAAGCACTGGCTAAGGATATAGCAGTGCTTGTTTCTTTTTTCTGTTTATGGTTTTATTTAATGGAGACTATAAATGGAACATTCCATAGTTTTTAGCGTTAAAGCTCATTAGTGGTACTTTCCCGTAGGACTTCATTTTTTCAAGAAGGTTCTGATAGAACAGCTTTTTACCAATGCCATTATTTTCACGCTCCAACATGGCAATTATATCTGCATTTTTTTCTCCATAATAGGTTTTAAGTTCATTGAAAATATGATTCGAGTAAATTATATGCAGCTCCATGTTTTTATATTTCACATACTTGTTCAACTTTTCATCCAAAACCTTTCTTTCACCTTCATCTATAACTTCTTTTAATGGAGCTACATGAACTACTTTTATTTTTGCATGAAGTGGTTCGGCAATTTCAACTAGATTTTTAATTGCACCTAGATCTTGATCTTGAAAATCCGTAGCATACACAATGGTTTTTATTTCATTAAAGCTAGTACCCTCAGGAATAGTTAGCACAGGATAAGGTGCCTCTTTAATAAGATTTCTTGCTGTACTTCCCATAATTAGTTTGCGCAACCTGCTTGTTCCTTTCATTCCCGTTATAATCAAACAACTTTGTACTTCTTTTGCTTTCGAAACAATGCCATTAACGATGGATTTATCTACAATAGCTTCTGTTTTTATGTTTAGCTTACTCCAATCTTCACCTAGGTTAGCTTTGCAAAACTGCTCAAGTTTTTCATTATTTTCTTCTATCCTAGAGTTTTTAAGGTCCTTTATAGACTTTCCTGGTTTTGAATTAATGACTGTTGGATAGTCTCCTACGTGTGTTACTAATAACTTAGCATCCATCCGCACGCACATATCATGAGCATACTTTAAAGCAGCGATAGAATTGTCTGAGTAATCAGTGGCGTATAAAATTGTTTTCATCTCGTTGTGTTTTTAGTAGTTGAATAAATCCAGCTGTTAGCATCTTTAATAGCTAAATCCTTATAGTATCAAAGATTCAAATTGTTTTTATTATATAAGATGACTCTTGTCATAATAGCTTACTTAGTATAGATTTTTATTGCACTATATAGATATCTAATTTGTTTGGGGAAAATAAAGAGTCCTACTTAAAAGTATATAATGTAGAGCTTGAGTCATTCACTCCTTATTATCTTGTTCATCTTATGACAAATACGGGTTAGTTTGATTATATTTGATATACATCCTTAAATAAATGTCAAAAAGAAACCCTTCTGTTTTATCTAATATGAAATCCTTTTTTGAGGAGATAGGAGATATGGCTTTTTTTGCCAAAAGATTCTTTAAAGAATTGTTTAGCCCTCCTTTTGAGTTTAGAGAATTACTTAGACAATGTTATAATATTGGAAATCGTTCGCTATTCTTGGTTGTGGTTACCGGATTTATTTTAGGCTTAGTTTTTACTTTACAGTCTCGACCTACCTTAATGGAATTTGGAGCAGAGTCTTGGATGCCATCAATGGTCAGTCTTTCTATAGTTAGAGAAATTGGTCCAGTAATTATAGCATTGATATGCGCAGGAAGAATAGGTTCAGGAATAGGTGCAGAATTGGGTTCTATGCGTGTTACGGAGCAAATAGATGCAATGGAGGTTTCTGGCACTAATCCGTTTAAATATCTAGTAGTGACTCGTATCTTGGCAGTTACACTAATGCTACCTTTATTAGTTATTTTAGGCGATACTGTTGCACTTCTTGGCTCGGCTATGATTGAGAGCTTAAAAGGTGGAGTTTCTTATACACTTTATTTCAACCAGGTTTTCGATGCGTTGAAGTTTAGTGATGTTTTTCCTGCTACTATTAAAACTTTTTTCTTTGGTTTTGCCATTGGGCTTGTAGGAACTTACAAAGGCTATCATTGTGCTAAAGGTACGGTTGGAGTGGGTGAAGCATCCAACTCAGCAGTGGTTTACGGCTCTATGCTAGTATTTGTACTTGACTTTATTGCAGTTTTTGTAACCGATATATTTTTTGAGATATAAATGAATTCTGAACAAAAAAATAAACCTGTATTACAACTAAAAGATATTAAAAAGAGCTTTGGGGATAACCATGTGCTTAAGGGGTTTAACTTGGAGTTATACGAAGGTGAAAACCTCGTTATAATGGGGAAATCAGGTTCTGGAAAATCGGTAATGGTTAAATGTATCGTAGGTTTGATTCAGCCAGACTCCGGCAGTATTACGATTAAGGATAAAAACATTATCACTATGGGGCAAGCAGAACTAGATTTCTTACGTACCGAAATAGGTTTCCTTTTTCAAGGTAGTGCTTTATACGACTCTATGACAGTGCGAGAAAATTTGGAGTTTCCACTTCGACGTCATAAAGATAAAGTCAAAGATTTCAAAGGAACAGAACACTCCGTAAAAGAAGCACTAAAAAATGTAGGACTATTAGATGCTATTGACCTGATGCCTTCTGAGTTGTCTGGTGGAATGCAACGACGAGTAGCCTTGGCTAGGGCATTGATTCTAAAGCCTGAAATCATTATGTACGATGAACCAACAACAGGATTAGATCCTATTACAGCAAACGAAATAATTGCGCTAATGCGAAGCATTCAAAAAGAATATAATACTTCTTCTTTAATTATTACACATGACGTGGACTGTGCAAGGGTTATTTCGAATCGGATTATATTATTAGTAGATGGTATTAATTATGCGGAAGGAACTTTTGAAGAATTATCAAATTCTTCCGATCCACAAGTTAGGGCGTTTTTTAAAAATTAAAGATTATGGTAAAGTCATCTTCAGAGAAAATAAGAGTAGGAATCTTCGTATTTGTAGGCACTATAATTCTTGTTATATCGCTTTACTTCATTGGATCTAGACAACATATTTTTACTCGGAATATTCAGTTACATGCAGTTTTTGAAAATGTGAATGGCCTTCAAATAGGTAATAACGTTCGCTACTCGGGAATCAATGTTGGGACGGTAACAAAAATTGAAATGAAAGAAGTAGGCAAAATTATTATCCAAATGTCGGTTGAAGAAAAAGCTTCTTATTTCATTAAAAAAGATGCCGTTGCATCTATCAACTCCGATGGGTTAGTTGGGAGTATGGTGGTAAATATTGCGCCAGGAATTGAGCAACAAGAGCTAACCGTTGTTTCGGGCGACACTATTCAATCCTTTAGTAGTGCTAGCACAGATGCCATGCTGAGAACATTAAACAAGACCAATGAAAATGCGGCACTATTAACAGCTGATTTATTACAAATAACAAATCAGATCCTTGAGGGTAAAAGTACCTTGGGAATGTTGATTAAAGACACGCTTTTGGCGCATGATGTTCATAAAACCATTTTAGAGTTAAAGAAAACTTCCGAAGGAACCAATTTGGCAATGTCGAAGATCAATTCCATTATATCTAAAGTAAACTATGACGAAAGTGCAGCTGCAGTAATTTTAAGTGATACCGTCGCCGCTAATCAAATGAGAAATGTTTTTGCTAATCTTGAGGCATCTACCGACGAGATTAATGTGATAACTACAAGCCTAGAGGAGTACATAGCAGAATTGAAAGACGGCAAAGGAGCTTTACATCATTTAACTCAAAATGAAGCTTTTGTGGAAGAGATGGATTCTACTATGATTCATATAAGAGAAGCCTCAGAAAAATTAAACCAAAATATGGAGGCTTTGCAGCATAACTTCTTCTTCCGAGGCTTCTTTAATAAAAAAGCTAGAAAGGAACGTAGAGAGGCTAGGAAAGAAAATAAATAAGCAAAAAATCAATCGCTCTTTAACTTATAATAAATCTATAAATCTTCTTATCGCTTCTATACATTGGAAAGTTCTCTTAGCTTTCTGATATTTACAAAAACATAAAACGAACAATGAAAATAATTTCTTGGAATATAAACGGTGTAAGAGCAATAGTTAAAAAGGATTTCTTTGAAGATATCGCCAAAATGGATCCCGATATTATTTGTCTTCAAGAAACCAAAGCACAAGATACAGAAGTGGAAAAAGCTTTGGTGAATATGCCAGACTTCCATCAGTATTACAATTCCGCAGAAAGACGAGGTTATTCAGGTGTAGCGATACTTAGTAAAATAGAACCTATATCGGTTTCATACGGTATTGGAGTGGAAGAGCACGATCAAGAAGGTCGTGTGCTATGTGCAGAATTCGAAGATTTTTATTTGGTAAATGTCTATGTGCCGAATTCAGGATCAAAGCTAGTACGATTAGACTATAGAAAAACTTGGGACGATGATTTCCGTGCCTATCTAGAAAATCTTAAGAAAACAAAACCTGTTATTCTTTGTGGAGATTTAAATGTAGCACATAAAGCTATCGACCTTAAAAATGATAAAGCGAATTATAATAAAACAGCAGGTTATACTCAGGTGGAAATAGATGGTATGGACAAGCTGCTAGATGTAGGATTTGTTGATTCATTCCGTCATTTCTATCCGGAAAAAGAAGGTATGTATACTTTCTGGAGCTATCGATTTAAATCAAGAGAGCGAAATACAGGTTGGCGCATTGATTACTTTTTAGTTAGTGAATCTTTTATGGACAAGGTAAAGTCCAATGAGATCCTATCTGAGTATTATGGCTCCGACCATTGTCCGATTGAACTGGAATTAGCGTTATAATAAATAGGTATCCTAATTTCAGTGATTAAGAAGCCGAATTATTCAAAAGTTTATAAAATTTGAGACAATCTGCGGGTAAAACAATATGCGAAAGTTTACTCGCAGATATCGTTAGTGATTGCAGATGGGAACGCTATAAATAACTCCGAGTTTTTTGCAAGAAAATAGTTGGATTTTTAGCTGTTAACTCAAGAAAGTAGTCATAGTTACAAAAATAGTCCATAAAGATATTCCGTTTATGAACAGTAATTCGGTAGCGCCATTAACACCATTTTTTAAAATAGATAATGCAACTAAAAACACAGTAACTCCTATTATAGCTAATCCAAATATACCAAGAAACATACTTTCCGGTAGAATTACAATTTGAAACGTTATAATGAGTGCTGGTAGGGATAAAAAAACTACAACAGCTAGTAAATTATGAAGTGTTCTTTGTAGAAATAAACTTAAATTTCTTAGGCTATAAGGCTTTAAATTATGTGGAACAAACGCAAGGAGTGCTAGCGAAACAAATCCTAAGTCTATATATTTCATCAATTTGTTATACTCGCCTAACTCATAATATTCAGATAGAAACCAGAAGAATAAATAGGTGAGAATTGCAGTGGTAAATAATAAGCGCTTATAACCTTTTACAAATCTCTTTCCATACAAATCTTTATTACTTAAAAAGCTGAGTGTTTGCTTATCTAAATCTAGGTTAACATGTTTTAATGCTTTCTGTATAAAATAAGGTAATAAACCAGCTTGTATAAAACCAATAAGCAGGATTCCTAATTTTATATAAAATATATTCATGTTATGAAAGGTACATT
>Ga0209487_1002947_pt1 | contig 13581 bp, 15 predicted proteins | sample Poulit2012_FD_187524 | JGI IMG/M metagenome (GOLD analysis project Ga0209487, IMG submission 187524) | Agricultural soil microbial communities from Georgia to study Nitrogen management - Poultry litter 2012 (SPAdes) (version 2) | ecosystem: Environmental > Terrestrial > Soil > Agricultural land... | reverse complement strand
TAACATTAACTATTTTAGCACTAATAACTATATTCGTTTTAGCAGCATGTGGTAATTCAGGAAATAATGCTGAAGAAACAAATGATGGAGATGGCGGTAAATTAGCTGAATTACAAGATAAAGGGGTAATCCAAGTAGGTTTTGCTAATGAAAAGCCTTATGGTTATGAGAATGACAAAGGAGAAATTACAGGTGCTTCTGTTGATACAGCTAAAGCAGTATTTGCAGAGTTAGGAATTGATGAAGTAGAAGGTCATTTAGCAGATTATGATCAACTTGTACCTGGTCTTGGAGCAGGTAAATTTGATGCAATTACTTCAGGAATGGCAATTACACCGGACCGTTGTGAGAATGCAGCATTTGGTGAACCAGATATGAAGTATGGTGAAGGGTTAATTGTTCAAAAAGGAAATCCAGAAAACTTAAAGAGTTATACAGATATCGCGGATAATGAAAATGCTACAATCTCAATTATGTCAGGAGCAACAGAAAATGATTTTGTAGTTTCAGAAGGTGTAGATGAATCACAAATTCAAAGTGCACCAGATATTCCAGCGACAATTGCTGCAGTTGAATCTGGCCGTGCTGATGCTACAACTGGAACAGAAATGACCTTATTAGATGCATTAGAATCGGCTGATTCTGATAACTTAGAATTTGTTGAAGATTTCGAACAACCAGATATTGAAGGAGTGCCAAGTTATGGTGCTGTAGCTTTTCATCCTGATCAAACTGAACTTTTAGATGCGTACAATGATAAATTAGCAGAATTAAAGGAAAGTGGAAAAATTGCTGAAATTCTAGAAGATAACGGTTTTGATGGTGAACGTAATTACCCTGAAGATGAGGTTACAGCGCAAATGGTTTGTGATGGTGAAGAACAAGAAGTTCAAGAATAATAATTTAATAATTTAACCGGAACAAACGTAAGCTCCAGTGGTTAATTAACAACCAAGCTGGGGCTTATTCTATTTAAATCACACAGAAAGGACTGAGGATTATTTCAAATTTTAATGAAATTGTTCCTGTACTTGCTCAAGGCATGAAATTAACAGTATTAATTCTTCTTGCTTCAGCTATTTTTGGTTATTTAATGGCTTTTATTGCTGGCTTTGGAAAATTATCACGATTTTTTATTATAAGAAAAATTTCAAGCCTTTATGTAGAAATATTTAGAGGAACTTCATTAATCGTGCAATTATTTTGGTTATATTATGCGTTACCAATTTTATTTGATATTCATTTAGGAAATGATTTTTGGGTAGGTGCATTAGCAATTGGTTTAAATTATGGTGCTTATATGTCAGAAGTTGTAAGAACCTCCATTAATTCTGTCGCACAGGGACAAAGAGAAGCTTCTGTTGCACTTAATATGAGTAATTTTCAACAAATGCGGTTTGTTGTCTTTCCTCAAGCTTTAAGAATGATGTTACCTGAATTTGGAAACTATTTAATACAAATGTTAAAAGCAACATCATTAGTGTCTCTAATCGCCTTAAAAGATGTATTATATTATGGTGAAATTATGAGAAGTTCAAACATATCAATGGCACCGACAATTTATTTATATATTTTATTATTTTATTTTGTCTTAGCATTACCAATCATATTTTTAACACGTAAATTAGAAAAAATGTCTAAGAAAGGAGTGGCATCTTAATGAGTAATTGGCAATGGGACGTTTTTATAGATGCTTTTCCTATTATTATCAAAGGCTTGTGGATAACGGCTGGACTAACTGTAGCTAGTTTTATCTTCGCAATCATATTTGGTTTTGTTTGGACATTTTTAAGACGGGTACCTTTTAAACCATTTCAATTTGTAGTCGTTTGGGTTATGGAATTTATCCGATCAACACCTCCACTTGTACAATTGTTTTTTATATATTATGCTTTTCCACAACTGCCAGTTGTAGGAATGACATTAAGTCCTTTTGTCAGTGGTATGATAGGACTAGGTGTCCATTTTAGTACATATATTAGTGAGGTGTATCGTTCAGGTATTGAAGATATAGATGAAGGTCAATGGGAAGCTGCAACGGCACTTAATTTACCAACATATAAAAAATGGATGAAAATAATATTACCACAAGCTTTACCACCTACAGTTCCTATGCTTGGTAATTACTTAATCATCTTATTTAAAGAAGTACCTTTAGCTTCAACAATAGGTGTTATAGGAATATTACAACTTGCAAATGACTATGGTGCTAAAACTTGGGATTATGTAGAACCTTTAACAATCGTTGCATTATTATTCTTATTATTAAGTTATCCGTCAGCATTATTAATTAATAAATTGGAGAAAAAATTAGATCGCAATTTTGATAAAAATAAAATATTAGAAAAAACGAATTAAGGAGTGAGTCTAATAGTTAAACCAATAGTAAGTTATAAAGATGTTCATAAAAGTTTTGGAGATGTAGATGTTTTAAAAGGAATTGACTTGGATATTGCACCAGGTGAAAAAGTAGCAATTATAGGTCCAAGTGGTTCTGGAAAAACAACAATTATAAGATTATTAATGACTTTAGAAGAACCAACTTCAGGTGATATTTTAGTAGAAGATAATAATTTATGGAAAATGAAACGTGGCGATAAAATGGTTACAGCAAATGAAAAACATTTACGATCAATTCGCGGTGATATTGGTATGGTGTTTCAACATTTTAATTTATTTCCACATATGACAGTTTTAGAAAATTGTGTTATATCTCCTGTAGAAGTTCAAGGCGTTGATAAAAAAGAAGCAGAGAAGTATGCGATTGAAATGTTGAACAAAGTAGGTTTAGGTGCAAAGTTAGATATGTATCCAGATCAATTATCTGGTGGACAAAAGCAAAGAGTAGCTATGGCCCGAGCTTTAGTAATGAAGCCTAAAGTAATGCTGTTTGATGAAGTGACATCAGCATTAGATCCAGAACTAGTGGGAGAGGTATTAGAAGTAATTAGGGACTTAGCTAAAGAAGGTGAGATGGCAATGATTCTTGTAACTCACGAAATGGATTTTGCATTAGACGTAGCTGATCGTGTTTTATTTTTAGATAAAGGTGTTATTGCTCAACGTGGAACAGCAAAAGAAGTTATTGAAGAATCAGATAACGAACGATTAAGAGATTTTTTAAAGAGATTTCGTAGTTAACTTATAATATAAAATACGCTTTAGTACTCTGAATGAGTACTAAAGCGTATTTTAATTTAAATTGAATTTATCAGAGTAGTAATCTTTATTATTTTCCCAATCTTCTTGAGGAATTTCAGATACTTGATTATCCTCTTCATCATAAATTGAAACGACTTCACCATCAGACGTTGTCGTATATTCAACTTCAGTTTCAGATCTTGGATCAACAGTATGATCTTGGTTGTTTAGTGTTTCAAATTCATCTACTTCTCGGTCTGAAAGCTCATCTTCATGATGAAAGAACGTCATAAACGATAAAGAAATAACTAAAAATAAAATTGGTAACGATTTTGAAAAAAGATTTTTCATAAGTAACCTCCAAATGAAATTTATTTTTCTTGAACTTGCCATGATCCAGGGCGTCTATGATCGGCAGCACCGAACAATTCTTGAGCCTTTTTGTCATGCACAAGTGCTTGAATACCTCCATAGAAATCAGCTTCACTAATATTATAGATTTCGTATCCTATTTGTCTTAATTGTGCTTGAATGTCAGTATCTAATTCTTCCTCAGTATAAATTTTATCATCTTCAATATAAAAACGTGAATCATCAATCGCATTTTCCCAATCATCACCGATTAATAGATACCTAGTTAACACATCACTCATAACGGCAGGAATACGTTTACCTCCAGGTGAACCAATTCCAATCGTTTGTTCATCATTTTTTAAAATGCTCGGACTCGTAAAACTTCTAGATACTTTTTCAGATTCCAAATAGTTCGGTGAATCTGGAGATAAACTATAATTATCAATTTGGTTGTTTAAAAAGAATCCAGAAACAAAATCACCAGAACCAAAGAAATTACCGAGTGTATGAGTTGCAGATACCATCATATCATTTTCATCAATGATAACAAAATGTGTTGTGTTGTCATGATCTTCTTCATCAGAAATAGAATCATTAATATCATAATCAGAGATTTTGTCTTCATTGAAATTTTCGATTAATTTTTCAGCATAATCTTTAGAAGTCGTTTTATCAGTATTTAAATCTAAAGAAAATTCATGATTTGGGTCGCCAATGTTATCTAATCGATTATTATAAGCTCGTTTAGTTATTTCACCGGATAAATGCATATAATCCACTATATTATCCATTGAATCAATTTGAGATGCTTCAGCCATTTGTAGCATTTGAATTAATGTCACACCTGCAAGTGGTGGTGGAGCAGAATATATATCATAACCAGCAAAATCTCCATGAACCGGTTCAGTAATTTCAATGTCATAGTTTGCTAAATCACTATGTTCTATTTCATCAATATGTTCTACAATATCATTTGCAATTTCATCTTTATAAAATGCATTTGATCCGTTTTCTTGAATTAATTTTAATGTCTGAGCAAGCTCTGGTTGAACTAACTCATCGTGAGCCTCTAATAGATGCCCTTCAGGAAAATAATCTGGCATTTCAGGAACATTCATCCTACTAGCACCTTTTTCAAAACGATTAGCAAGATAATTATTGATAGGAAAACCTTCTTCAGCTGTTTGAATTGCTGGCTGGAGAAGTTCTTTCATTGGTTTTGTACCTAAATCTTTGTTCATAGCTTCCATACCTTTAACAAATCCAGGGATGGCGAATGTTTCAGGGAATTCTTCCAAACTAGATCCTGACTTAGGTGCTTCTTCTCTATATTGATAAACTAAAGGTGTGTCATTATTACCTTCATCAATAAGAGCAACACCGCCCCCGCCAATACCTGATCCATATGGTTCGACAACACTTAACATGTAAGAAACTGCAACAGCAGCATCAGCAGCATTACCACCATTTTCGAGAACTTCCATACCAGCTTCAACAGCTAAAGGATGTGATGCGCTGACACCATATCCAGCTTCAGTTTTAATTGCTTCAGAATTTTCTACGCCATAATCAGGTCCATCTGATGAAAGAAATGCACCTTGTCGTGCATAGATAAAAACAACACCAATAATAACAAATATGGTTAAGATGGAAATTAATCTTTTATTACTCATTTGTTTAACTCCTTAATTTTAATCAAGATCTATCAGTAGACGTCCAGATTCTTTTCTATAATCGTCTTTATCTAATTTACCAGTTAATTGTTTGAAGATTTTACTTCTGTAATATGGATTTTTTGTAACGTAAGGTTGTGACTCTTTAATTCGAAGTGGGATTATTTCAACACTCTTTTTACCATCTTTATTAATATGGTATTGAGCTACGGCACTATCTTTTGTGCGAGTCCATCCTTGATCAAAAATAAAGTTACCTAAGCTGTAAAAAATAACTGTTTCTTCATTATTAGCATTGTTATACAATTCAATATCTGATAATACGTGAGGGTGGTGACCTACAATAACATCAGCACCAGCATCTGAAATAGCATGAGCCATATCTTCTTGTCTTTTACTTGGGTTTTTATTATATTCAATTCCCCAGTGGACATTGGCGATTACTAAATCAGCATTTTCATTTGCGATTTGTAGAGTAGGGACGATGTTTTCTGGTGTGGCTCTAGCAACACCAGCAGTGAAGTCATGTGCTGAAAACCCTTGGACAAGCGCATCAGTGAAGCCAACAGTTGCTACTCTAATTCCATTAATGTTTGAATATTCAATGTCAGTTGCTTCTTCAACATTAGCCCCAGCTCCAACGTGCGGTAAGTCTGCTTTATCAAATGTATCGATTGTTTCTTCTAACGCGTTAGCGCCGTAATCCATCATGTGATTATTTGCTAAATTAATAACAGAAAAATTAGCATCTTTAACTGCTTGAACACTTTCTTTTCGAGCGAAAAGATGGATATGTTTATCTAGTTTTTCATAATTTTCTTCTTTTTGTAATAAAACTGGGTTTTCAAAGTTTCCAGAAACGTAATCAGATTGATTAAAAATAGGTTGAACCTTTTCAAATAAGTATTCAGTACCACGTTCTTCAATAACATCATTAACATGACGTCCAAACATCATGTCACCGACAAAAGAAGCAGTAAATTCATTATCTTTATCTTCAACTTTAGCAACACTAGATCCAGCAAAAAGAACATATGTAAAAATAAGAAAACCAGTTACAAAAAGTCCTAAAACAGCTTGTCTACCTGTTTTCTTTTTTTGTTTTTTTGTAAATAATTGAATTTTTTCTTGAAAGTTTAATTTATTAGACATGATAACTCTCCTTATACTAAATAATAAATACTTAGTATGATAAACGTTAATCCACCTAATAATAAGGTGCTTCCGATTGTGATAACAGTACCTTGTTTTTCCATTGTATTAGCAATTAGTCCAGGTACGATGACACCAATTCCTCTAAATTCTAATATTTCAAAAGGCATGACTGGATAAAAGAAATCCAAAATCATTTTTAAAGTAATTCCAACTATCAACATGGCGGCAAATTTTCTTCTACCATATAAAATAGTTACTCGGCTAATTCCAAAGTGTACAATAAGATAAGTTAAGAAACTTACAAATAATATAACAACAATGAATATAGGTTGATCAAAAATTAAAGCGAGATAACCAGGAACAACGAGTCCAGCGGGAATAATACCAGTTCTTTCTGTAAATAACAAACTTAAAACAACACCAAGTACAAGCGCAATGTATAAATCAGTTCCAAACATACTTAATTCTCCTCATCAACTATTAATTCTATTAAAGGTTCAGCTGCTCCGTGAATATTACCTAAGCCAAAAATGATATTGTCATCAAGTTTATTATTTAAAACATTATAAATATCATTAGTATTTTTATGTTCTAAATTTATTAATTCTTCAACTTTAATTATATTATCATTTACTGCATTTATAACAGGTTCAACTGTTGTTCCAATTACAATAAGAGTAGATATTTCAAGATGTGGTAAAACATCTTCAACAAATTGGATTGTTCGATCAACACGATCATTTCTGCAGTTCATGACAACAATTGAATTTTCACTCGAATAACCCTGTTCTAATATTCTATTCCAAATGTTAATAGTAGATGAAGGATCATTTGCAGCGAAAGCATTAATAAAGAAACCTTTACCTTGATTAGATTGTAATGAATGAATTCTCATTGCACCAGGATCGGGTGTAGCTTTTAACATGCCATGTTTAGCAATTGTTTGATTAATATTTAGTGCTTCAGCAACTGCAAAAGCTAGTGCAGCATTTTCGGGAAAAACCATATAATTAAACTGGCTTAAAAATCTTTCAGAAACAGCTTCATTGTTAGCTACAATTACTTTTGTATTACGTTTTTTAGCTTCTTTTGAAAAGAAATCTACATAAGGACTTTCTGATAATATAAGTGTTCCATTATAAGGAATTGTTGATAAAAAAGCATCAGCAATTTGATCTAATGTTGGACCCATTACATCTAAATGGTCCTCTAAAACATTAACAATTACTCCAATATTAGCTTTTAATAATTTTTCTTGAAAAACAATTTGATAATCAGGATTTACAGCCATACATTCACTTACGATAGCATCTGCACCTAAATCTGCAGCTTCCTGAACAACAACTCTTTGTTCTCTTATATTCGGACCTTCAGGCCGTCTTAAAATAGGTTCTTCTTCTTTATCCCAATAAATCATTCTGGCTGATGTTCCAGTTGTTTTACCAATTGTTTTATAACCAGCTTCCTTTAAAATACCATTAGTTAATCTAGTAACTGTTGATTTTCCACGAATCCCATTGATATTAATTCTAATTGGAATAGACTTAATAGCTTTTTTATGAATATATGATTCATATATACCAATACCTAGAAATAACACTAGAAATATGGGGATTAATATCATTACCCTCATCCTTTTTTCTATATAATTATAAATAAATATCTGAGTTAATCAATTATTATTTACACCTCACTATTTTAACATTATTATATAAAAAAATCTTCTAAATAAGTGTTATATATATGAATAATTGGTGTCTAAACGATAAAATATTCAAATAATGAAATTAGTTGATAATATAGATAGAAAGTAGTACTCTATCTATTCGTGTATACATAAATGACTTATAATATTTGAAATATTCAGAAAAGTCAGCATAAATAAACAAGATTAAATAGGAGGATTTCAGTGGATTTAAAATTATCTCGGACGAATTATATTGTTTTAGGTTTTACGTTATTTGCACTTTTTTTTGGAGCTGGAAATTTAATATTTCCTGCTGAATTAGGACAGTATTCAGGGACTAAGCTATTTATAGCAGCATTTGGATTTGCAATTACTGGTGTAGGATTACCACTTTTAGGTATTATGGCAATTGGTTTTTCAAACAGTAATAATTTACAAGCATTAGCAAGTCGTGTACACCCAATATATGGTGTATTATTTACCGTCATGTTGTATTTAACAATTGGTCCATTTTTTGCTGCACCTAGAACAGGAGCGGTGGCTTATGAAATAGGCTTTGCACCTTTTATTAGTGAAGCTAATTTAGATGTAGGACTATTTATATTTACCGTTGTATTTTTTGGAATTACTTTATGGTTATCTTTAAATCCTGCCAAGTTAGTTGATCGGATTGGTAAAATATTAGCCCCTGCATTAGTAATTTTGTTAGCTGTATTACTTATTACAGCATTTATTAATCCAATGAGCGCAATTGAAGATGCAAAAGAAGCTTATATTACAGCCCCATTTGCGACAGGTTTTATTGAAGGATATAATACGATGGATGCACTTGCCTCATTAGTGTTTGGTATTATAATTATCAATGCTGTTAGTCAGATGGGAGTTAAGTCACGTAAAGGTATTCTTAGTGCAACAGGTAAAGCAGGATTTGTAGCAGTTGCATTACTCGGTCTAATTTATTTAGGAATCGCTTATTTAGGTGCGACGACGACAGGAGCTTTAGGGTTATTTGAAACTGGAGGTCCTGTGTTAAGTGGAGCTGCATCTCATTATTTTGGAACAGTAGGGGTAGTTTTACTAGCTATATTAATAACTTTAGCCTGTTTAACAACTAGTATCGGATTAATGACAGCTTGTGGTGAATATTTTAATACATTATTCCCAGGGATTAGTTATAAAGTATTTGTAACATTGTTTACTGTATTAACATTTGGTATTGCTAATTTTGGTTTAGAACAAATAATTAATTATTCACTTCCAGTATTAATGTTTTTATATCCACTTGCGATTGCAATAATTATTTTAGCATTTACTTCTCCACTATTTAAACATAAGCAAATCGTTTATATATTAACAATAATAATTACATTTTTAGTAAGTATTATTGATGGAATCAAGACGTTATGTGAAACATTAGAGATAGATTATTATAATTGGTTAATACCTATTATTAATTTATATGAAAAATATCTTCCGATGTATGAAGAAGGTTTAGGTTGGTTTGTACCCTTTATGATTGTTTTAATAATTTTAACAATAGTTATTCGTATATTTAATTTAAAAAAATATAATTAAAAGTTTTAAAAATATAAAAAAGGGAATAGAGGTTGTATGAATTAAAGGAGGTTATAACATTGGCTAAAATTGCGACAATTATTACAGATTACTTTGAAGATTCAGAGTATTTAGATCCGGCAGAAGCCTTTGATCGTGAAGATCATGACGTAAAAACAATTGGATTTAAAACTGGCGAAATTACTGGAAAAAATGGTTCAAAAGTAACAATTGATAAAAATATAGATGAAGTTTCTCCAGACGATTTCGATGCTTTATTTATTCCAGGTGGTTTCTCACCTGATATATTAAGAGCGGATGACCGTTTTGTTAAATTTGCTAAAACATTTATGGATGAGAAGAAAACTGTGTTAGCTATTTGTCATGGACCCCAAGTATTAATTACTGCTGAGACATTAAAGAATAGAGATATAACGGGTTATAAATCAATTGTAGTTGATTTAAAAAATGCTGGTGCAAATTATCACGACCAAAAAGTTGTAGTGTGCCAAGAACAATTAGTTTCTAGTAGGACGCCAGAAGACCTCCCTGCGTTTATTGATAGTTCTTTAGAATTGCTTCAATAGCAAAAATGATACACCTTAAATATTAATTTAAGGTGTATTTTCTATAGACAGCAAAGCATTTAAAAGTGTATACTGTATATATAAAATAACTAAAAATACTTTTAAGATATAAACAAATATTTGGAGGTGTATATATGGGAATAGGGTCGATTGGAATACCAGGTTTAATATTAATACTTGTCGTTGCATTGCTTATTTTTGGTCCTAATAAATTACCTGAAATAGGAAAAGCTTTTGGTGAAACGTTAAAAGGTTTTAAAGAAGCGACAAATTCTTTAATGTCAGATGATGATGATAATAAAAATATTAAAGAAAATAAAGATACAAAAGAAGAGTGAGTAACCTCACAAGGTCAACTTGTGAGGTTTTTTTATGACTTTAAAGAATAAATATAAACTAATGGAGGAAATTAAATTATGTGGTTGGTATTTTCAGTTATAACTGCATTAGCTTGGGGAGGAGCTAACCTTTTTTATAAAAAAGGAAGTCAGGTAGAAGATAAAACAAGTCATCTTAAGATTGTTATTATGGTAGGATTCGCAATGGGAATTCATGCAACTTTATACGGTCTAGTAAAAGGTGTTGATTTTGAATTATTTGATATGATTATTTATTTACCTGTCTCCTCTATGTATATTATATCAATGACAATTGGATACATAGGATTGAGATATATAGAGTTATCGATAGCTGCACCTGTTCAAAATTCATCTGGGGCGATTAGTGCAATATTATTATTTATTTTCTTCCCAAGAGAATTAAGTTTAATTACAATAATTGGTGTAGTCGTTGTATCATATGGTGTTATTCGTTTAGCTATGCTTGAAAAAGAAGAAGAGTTAATTGCTTTAAAATATACAGAAGGTGAAGTAGATAAAAAGTATCAAATAGGTGTTTTAGCAATTACTTTCCCAATTTTATATGCAATTATCGATGGAATCGGAACATTTTTAGATGGGGTTTATTTAGATGAATTAAAAATTATTCCAGAAGATAGAGCCTTGTTAGCTTATGAATTTACTTTCTTCTTGATTGCTATTATAGCGTATGTTTATATAAAATTTATCAAAAAAGAATCTTTTTATATATTTAAAGAACGAGATAGAGGTTCTGCAGCGATATTAGAGACGACAGGTCAATTCTTTTACGTTTTTGCAATGGCAGGTAACGCAATGATTGCTGCTCCAATTATTGCAGCGCATGGAATCTTTTCTGTATTATTATCACGTATATTTTTAAGAGAAATATTAACTAAGAAACAGTATATAATTATTCTTTTAGTTATGTTAGGAATTATTCTCTTAGGAATTTCTGATGAAATGTAAAACAGCAAATACCTATAAAAATGGGTATTTGCTGTTTTTTAATTAATTATTCAGCTGAAAATTGTCTTTTACCTAATTCTTGTTCATAAATAAATAGTGCATTTTCATCATGTTTAATGCGTGTAATGTAGTCAATGTGAGTTTCAAAGGTAGCTTCTTCTTCGACTTGCTCATCAATAAACCAATTAAGGAATGAAATTGTTGCATGATCTTTTACCTCATAAGCAATATCTGCAAGATTATGAATACTTTTTGTTACTAGTTTTTCATGAGCTAAAGCTTTTTCAAAAACATCAAGTACAGATTCAAACTCATTTGGTGGTGTAGGTAAACTTGAATAAACTGCTTTTACTCCCCGATCATTTAAATAATTATAAATTCTCATACCATGTGAAAATTCTTCTTTTGCTTGCTCCATAAAGTAAGTTGCAAAACCTTCATAACTTTTATGTTCTAAATATGCAGCCATAGCTAAGTAGTTATGACCTGCTTGTAATTCTTGATTAAGTTGTTCATTTAAAGATGTAATTAATTTTTCATTTAACATATCTAATATCTCCTTTCAATCTATATAATTTAATCGTACAAGAAATGAATTTAATAATCAATCAAGTTTTTAAATCTACTTTAATTAAGTTATAATGAATAAAGAGGCTTTTGTATGTGAGAGGTGAAATTTATTAAATTATTAGAAGCAATGATAAAAAGACGATCGATTAATACATTTAAAAATAAATCAATTGAAACTGAAGTTTTAAAAGAAATTTTTGCTTATGCATCGTGGGCGCCAACTCACTACATGAAAGAGCCTTGGGAAATCAAATTATACCAAGGACATGGTAAAGTGACATTGATTAATAAAATTATTAAAAGTTACCAACGACTAGAGATGTTAAGTACCGACAACGATGCAAAATCAGTTAAATCAATTAAGGATTTTTTATTTCAAATACCTCATCACGCAGTTATTTATTTTGAAAAAGAAAAAGATCCGATTAAATTCGAAGAAGACTATGCTTCAGTCTGTGCTTTTATCCAAAATGCACAACTTGCTGCATGGGACAAAAATATCGGTATGCTTTGGACAATAACACCATTTATGCATGATCCTGAATTTTCTAGTGATATAAATATTGATCCAAACATATATAAAATAGCTGCAGTTATGCAAATCGGCTATCCAAGTAAAATACCAGATGCTAAATCACGCATCCCTATAGAAGATAAAATAAAACTAATCGAAGAGTAATTGATTAGCTTAAAAGAAAACAGAGGAGTTAATGTTGTTATATGATGAAATCTATTCCGATTATTTTAATACTAAGTGGTGTTGTTTTTATAGGTATTGCTATTCAAAATTTAATAAAAGTTTCTGCTGCTGAAGATGCAAGCGATAAAGCTGAATGGAAAAAGTTTAGTATGGTTTTTTTAGCTTTAGCAATTGTTTCTATTATTGTAGGGATTATACTTGTTAACGTTATTTAAAAAATAAGTATATTAGTAAAAAACCTCTAGTTTATAATTAACTAGAGGTTTTTTACTATTTAAGCTGTAGCTTCTTCTAAAATATCTTGTGCAGGGCCAAATAATTCATAACGAATATTAGCATCATTTACACCAAGTTCATGAAGTAAGTGAGCTACATGCTTCATAAATGGAATTGGTCCGACAACATAATAAACTGAGTTTTCTTTCGTTGCTTGTTTCAGTACTTCTTTTGTTAAATAACCTTTAAAATCGCCATGATTTTCTGAATTTAAATCACTGTATCCATACATATAATTAGCATTAGGTAAAGCTGAGACAAGTTCTGTTACATGATCGTGAAAAGCATGGACTGATTCATTGCGTGCAGCATGTACAAAATTAATATGTTGATCCGTTTGTTTAGAAGCAAGTGTTTCTAACATACTAATCATTGGAGTAATACCAACTCCACCACTGATTAATGTGACAGGTCGTTTATCATCATCTAAAGTAAACGTACCAGCAGGTGCACTTGCTTCAATTGTATCCCCAACATTTACTAAGTCATGTAAGTAAGTAGATACTTTACCGTTAGGTGTGAAATCTGTTTCTTTTTTAACAGAAATACGATAAGTATC
>Ga0209487_1002946_pt1 | contig 13587 bp, 17 predicted proteins | sample Poulit2012_FD_187524 | JGI IMG/M metagenome (GOLD analysis project Ga0209487, IMG submission 187524) | Agricultural soil microbial communities from Georgia to study Nitrogen management - Poultry litter 2012 (SPAdes) (version 2) | ecosystem: Environmental > Terrestrial > Soil > Agricultural land... | reverse complement strand
TAATTGTCTTCTCTTCGCCAACACCCATAAAAGAATATTTTTCTCCAAGCTGTTCAGTGTTATAACTAATAGCCATTATTGGACCATCAAATGAAGAAATAGCTTCAGAAAAAGTTGGAGGTAATTCTTCTTTTATATGGCCATAATAAAAGAGATGAGTTTTATCTTCCAAATCACTTTGTTCTAAATTATGGATATTTGTATATTCGGTATTATTTGAAAAATGCCCGATTGATAAGTCGAGTAAACGAATATTTTCATCTACTTCCCAATGTTCCGTTGAATATACAACCAGTACATTCGTATCAGGGTTTATCTTTACTATGTCTTCCTCCATTGCCTTTACCGTTCTTCCACCAATCGCTAACAAAATTACCTTGAAAAAGATTAAAATTGTTACAAATCTTGTCTTCATAGGAAGTCCCCTTTCTTTTTATTAGCTTTTTTAGCTAATTTTTCACCTGTTCATAACGACTGTAATAAGAGACAATTTCAATAAGTAAAAACTTATACATAGGTTAAAAAAATCCTCAGTGTGTTTTCTAGGGACCTCCAACGACAAGTAGAAGCAATCAAATAATGATTATATTTCACTAACATGAATAATTATAATGTTATTCATTTTTTATATCATACGTGCTTTTAAAGCACATGTAAAGTAAAATTCACTTTTTTATATATAATATTTATAATTCTATCCAATGTATGATATATTTGATTGAAAGAAAATGAAGGAAATGTAGGGGATATTATGGGGTTTTCAAACCGATTACAAACATTAAGAAAGAGTATAAATTTATCACAAGAAGAATTAGCAAAAATTTTAAATATTAATCGAACTTCAATCGTCCATTATGAAAATAGTAACAGTGGACGCATACCAAGGCCTGATACTCTGGAACAGATCGCTGATTTTTTTGGTGTTAGTATTGATTATCTTTTAGATCGTACAGATGATAAGGAAGTTACAATTGAAGAAGAAGGTTTTATTTCCGATACAGATGATTTACCTCTAACAGAATTGCAAAAAAAATACCAGATCACTGTGGATGGTGAACCGGCATCGGATGAAGAATTAGAAGCTGCAATTGAGTTCATTCGCTCTCTGCGCGAGAAGAGCTAACTTTTTCAGCTACTTTTTCAACTAATATTTCATTTATCAATTCTAGTGATTCAATACGTTCTTTCTCTTTAACTAACTTACACAACAGTTCTAACAAATCAATTGATTTCTTTTCCATTGTACGTCAACTCCCTATTAGATAAATGTATGTATGGAGATCAGCAAAGATGAATTATTTTCAATTATTGTGTATTAAAAATATTATATAGCATATTGGTTCCGATTACAAAGAATATTTTTCATATTATTAAATATATAGAACAAAAATGGAATAAAAGTGATTTATATAAAAAATCATGGTATCATTACTTTAATAAAATAGCATAACTTATGAAGAGAAGTTGAGGGAATTGGCCCGATGATGCTTCAGCAACCGGCGGAACTGCACGGTGCTAAATCCAACAAGTATTTACTTGAAAAATAAGTGTTGACTCTACAAACACTACTTTTTTAAGTTGTGTTTTTTTATTACTAAAAATAAAAGGAGTCGATATGAATGCTAACCATTGAGGAACTATGTGATGAGCTGGTTGATTTTGGTTATTCTATAAAATTTAAACATGCCGGTGGTCATCATATTATTATTTGGAAGGCTTTTGACAAATATTCAGGACTTTCGCCAGTAGCGGATGTTCGTATAGATAAATATAACGAATATAATCTTAATTACAGTTGTTTCAAAGAAGAACTAAACACTCTTGAACAAATGATTTTAGCTTCAGCAATCATTCAATATGCAAGAACACCCTTAGAATTTCGAGATATTTAAACTTTTAGATATTATCCAATTAACCATTTATTCTTTTATTGCGACCGATCTCGATAATGAATATAATTTTATAAAAAGTAGATGTACTATCCACGTTGCTCTCCTTTAGATACAGAAATTAAATTTGTGACCAATTCGTGTAATTATGGAAATGATAGTAATTTAGAATATTCAATGAGATACTTTAATACGCAAAAAACATTAAGATTAACTAGTTATCTAAGAGAACTTCGACTCTAAAATGAATGGGTATATTTTCCCTTGTTTACGAATGTATAAAATGTATTTATGATCTATTCATGCTAAAATAAAGGTAAGAAATTATTGGAGGATGATATTGTGAACCAAGAACTAGTTGAGATTTGTTTACGTGTTAGAGATATTGACGCTACTTTAGACTTCTATACGAATCTATTCGATTTTGAAGTTGCTAGCCGCAGAGAATTCCCAGAAGATAAGTTTGACTTAATCTACCTGAATTCTCCCGGTTCTTCTGTACAAATTGAGCTCACATACAATTATGATGCTGATCCATATACTATAGGTGATGGCTTCAGTCATTTAGGTGTAACTGTCAGCGACTTAGAAAAAATGCATGAAGTTTGTAAAGATTCTGCTTACGAAACTGGTGAGTTAAGAGGCCTTTCAGGTGGAACACCTTCTTACTTCTTTGTGACGGATCCTGATGGTTATCGAATCGAAGTAAAACGCGCAAAATAATTTTAAACATTTTAAATATAAGCCTATTGGAAAAAACCATAGGCTTATATTTTTTAAAATTAACTTTTATCCAAGAAAGTTATAGGAGGAAAGGATATGGCTGACGAAAAAACATTTATTATGTTAAAACCTGATGCCGTAAAGCGTCGTCTCATTGGTGAAATCATATCACGCATTGAGAAAAAAGGTTATCAGATCACTCAAGCAAGACTCATGATATTAGATAAAAAAGTTATTGCTGAACATTACGCTCATTTACTAGATAAACCTTTTTATCCAGATCTCGAAGCATTTATGACTTCTGGCCCGGTATTTGGCATGGTGGTTGAAGGAGAAAATGTCATTGCGGGGATGCGTCAATTAATGGGTCCCACAAACGTTTATGAAGCGTTACCTGGAACGATTCGAGGCGACTACGCAAACAATATGACTGAAAATATTATCCATGGTTCGGATAGCGAAGAAACAGCAACCATCGAAATCAAACGTTTTTTTGAATAATTTATTTTTGTAGCACTTTTGAAGGAACATCTGTCATATAGGTGTTTCTTTTTTATTTATGATAAGGTCGTTCTACATTATTTTAAATGCTCGGTAAGTCTGCTTATCATAATTACACTTAAAATAAACTGATTCTTAAATTAACTTTAAAAGTTATTTATTTCTTATTTTTATTTGAGTCCATAATAGTGCCGATAATTATTCCAGCTAGCATACCAAATCCAGGTGCGAAAGCCCAAACTAATGGAGTGTCAAGAAATATACTTAAGAGAACTGCAAGTAAAACTCCACCGAGTAATCCAAACTAATTCCATAACTAAGATAATAATCTTTGTTGTTTTTATCTCCAGGTATATTACATCAATCCCTTTCTTGTGACATCCATTTTTTGAAGGGTACAAATAAATCATTAAATTATTTATAAACTCCATATCATTGAATACTCTACTTTTTGGGCTTCATCATCTTTCTTTTTTGATACAGCTTTAAGCCATGTTTTGTGTTAAAAATTTAAAAAAGGAAAACTTTCAAACTTTTAACAAGCCGACTTTTTAACTTTTTTATTCCTCTCAGCTTTCTCTTCATCAATGATGCAATAGTTGCTTTCAATTCTCTACCCAAAAGTATAGTAATCAGTTTAATTAAATCGAAGAGTGCATATCCTTTATTTTGATCAACCAATGCTTGTCTCTGTCTATAAATCCTACGAAGTTTTTGAATACTCATCTGATTAAAGTCTCTTATAGAAACAATCTCACTTTCTTTTAAGATAGAAAAATAATAATCGATGGTCTCCATTGCCTTCTTCTCTTCGCTTACGGCGTGCAAACTATTTGCTAATCTTGACAACCAAGCCGACTTCTTCGACATTTTAGGTAAAAGTACGAATTGGTTATTCTGAATGCTCCACGAATGTGGATTATGCTGTTCAAGACCATTGACAGTACTTTCGACTACTTGATAGTTTTCAGGTTCTTCGAATAAAGCACCAATAAAAGATTCACTTGGGATGAATTTATGCTGCTCAAAATCGACTTTTTCAGTTAATTCATTCAGCTCTTCAATATGAGATATACCAGGTCCATCATAACTATATACAGCTTGAACTTGCTTAGAAATTGTATCAGGTACCAGTAAACTAGCAGCTGATGCGATGTGTCCTCCCTTAGAATAACCAACGATATAGTACGCATTGTCGGAAAGTGCCATCGTTTCTTTTAAGTAATCCACAGCAGATAAAACGGCTGGAAGGGGTCTTTTCAATAATATTTGACTATTTTCTTCCCAAGATAGTAAAGATGAATCGGAGCCTTTAAATGCAACCACACGCATAGCATTCGGCAATTGGTAAGTGATCGCACGAAATTTTTCTTTCTCTTTCGGCTTAATCACTTCTAAAGGATAAAAAATCTCGACCTCGCAATAGCGGTTGCTTTGGCTCAGAGTTTTTAACAGCTTTTGATTATTTGGATGTGCAGGTCGGCTAGTAAACTGTCGCATCCCCTTTTCGTCTTTAAGCGCTGAGAAAATCACACTGCCTTGTTTTTTTATATTTGTATAATGTAAAAAAGACGCTACATAAGCGAGTATCAACCCGTCAACTTCATTAAACATCATCTCTTCAAAAGTTTGATCCTTTGTTCTGACAAGATATTCAACCAATGTGCTCATGCATTAACACCTCCACTACCTTTATACCTTTACACTCACTATACTCCATTTGTAATTTTCATTGATACATTTCTATTTTAATAGAAAGTCAGTCATTGAACAATTGTTAAGATTACTTGCAAATTTCGAAGTTATTAAAGTTCATTTTTTGACTATACTTTTCAAAAAATGCTAACAAAAAAGGTGAGCCGCTTAAACATGTCGACTCACCTTAACTCTTTTTAAATAATCATTTCAATAACAGAAAATTACTTAGCTACTTTAGACTCAAGACCTTCAGCTTTTAAGAACTCGCTTAATGGTACTAATTCTTCTGCTTCATATTTTTCTTTGTAAGCTTGGATTTCTTCTTCGCTATACAATGCAGGGTCTAATTTCAATGTTTCCACTGGAATTGGACGATCTTTTGTAATTTTAGCGTCGATTACGACTGTTTTACCTTCTTTGTTGGCTTTAACAGCTTCAGCTACTATTTGGTCAACTTCTTCAATACTGTTGATTGTGAAACCAACTGCACCTTGTGCTTCACCAATTTTCGCGTAATCTACGTCCGTAAATTCAGTACCGAAAGTGTTTGTGTTTGTGTCTTCGTATTTGTTCTTAATGAAACCATATTCAGTGTTTGTGAATACTACGTTGATAACTGGCAAGTCGTACACAACGCTAGTGACAATATCTTGGTAGTTCATAGAGAACGCACCGTCACCCATTAAGTTCCATACTTGACGATCAGGATGTACTTTCTTAGCAGCAATACCACCAGGAAGTGCAATACCCATAGAAGCAAACAACGGAGAAGTTCTCCACATATTTTTAGGTGTCATGTGTAAATGACGGATAGATGTTTGCGTTGAGTTACCAACGTCAATTGAGTAAATAGCATCTTCATCTGCATGATTGTTGATTGCGTTGTATACTTGATAAAGTTGTAACTCGCCTTCTTGTTTTGTTTCTAATTTAGTCATGTAGTCGCGCCAGTTTTGAACGTTTTTCACGTTAGCATTCCACCAAGCTGACTCTTCAACAGCTGTTACTTTTTCAAGAATTAAGTTAATTGCTTCTCCTGCATCTCCAAGGATAGCAACATCTGTATTATGACGTTTACCAAGCATAGCTGGGTTATTATCAATTTGAATGAATTTTTCAATATTTGAGAAAGTATCTTGAATTTCAGCAAATGGGAAGTTTGAACCAACGAAAAGAACCGTATCTGCTTCTTTAACCACTTCGTTAGCTGGCTTCCAACCAACACGGTATGTTGAACCAGTGAATCCTTCAAAGTCATATTCGAAAGTTTCATAGTTTTTACCTGTTGTGATGATTGGTGCTTTAATTTTACGCGATAATTCTTGAACAGCCGGACCGTGTCCCATCGTTCCAACACCTGCATAAATAACAGTACGTTTAGAATCGTTCAACACTTCAACAGCTGCGTCGACATCTTCTTCAACGATTGCAGAAGATACATAGTCACGGTAACTGTGACCTGAAGAATAGAATGCATCATTAGCGATTTCTTTGTAACCGAAATCACCAGGTACTTCGATTACAGCTACTCCACGTTTTGAAATTGCTGTACGAATTGCATCATCGATCATTTTTGGTAATTGTTCAGCATAAGCAACACGACGGTTGTACACTGCGATGTGGTCATACATTGGGTTTTGGTTTAATTCTTGGAATGCGTCCATATTTAATTCTTTTTGAGGACGAGATCCTAGAATAGCTAATACAGGTGTATTATCCATTGCTGCGTCATATAGACCGTTGATTAAGTGAGTCGCACCTGGACCACCTGATCCAACACACACACCTAATTTTCCGCCGAATTTCCATTGCATTACAGCTGCTTTGGCTCCGACTTCTTCATGTTTTACTTGAAGAAACTCAATATCTGTTTCTTCTTGTTCTCCTAAAGCTTCCATTAAAGGAGCTAATGTACCAGAAGGAATCCCATAAATGGTGTCGACTCCCCATCCTTCCATTACTTTTAACGAAGCTAAACTAACTTTAGTTACTCCATCTTTCATTTCCATATCCTCCTACAGATTAAAATATCAAAAAAAATCATACTAGATTACTTTACCATTTTTCAACGAATAAACAAGTGTATTATTGTCCCTAAACAGAATTTCTTAAAAAGTAGCCACAAAAAAACTCCATCAGGAATAAGTTGTTCCCTAGTGGAGCTTGCTTGTTACTATGAAGCTTTTAGGGAGGGCTCATCTGAATCCCTTCGCACCAGTGTTATTAGTTATATAGTAATGGTTTTGGTAATAGTTTAGACTATGTTTCATGCATACGCCTATGTTTTATCCTAAATACTTCATAGTTTTTCTACAAATTTTTGTCAACGTTGACTTTATCACTTTTATATTTGTTTGCTTCATCACTCATTAGATGATGAAAAAAGACCTCCTTTCTGATATGGTTATTCATCACAAAAACCACAGAAAAAAGCTCTCTCAATGATTAGGTTACTTTACAAGAAAATAGCGTACAATTCAACAATAAATTAATCATTTCTCACAATAATGGTCAATTATTCAGCGATTCTGGTATACTCCTCATAGATGAGTTGATGGATGCTTTCCACTTTAATCAGGTCTCTCAGGAAATAATTACTTTTAACGATAATCGAACATACTATAAACACTCGAATCCTAAAATCTTAAAACAGTTTATTTTACAGCTAAATGCAGGTATAAAGCGGACACTTCTGCAGATATTTTACAATATGATCCAATCCTAGTAACGTTCGCCTCTGGCAAGTTTTTGACTTCGTAATTCCCGATATTTATGATTTATGCGAGAAGTCTAAGAACTAGTATGTCATGTCTTTAGACGAATCCAACGGAGAGGTAGGAATTATTCAGGAGAAACACTCCTCCATAAATTAGAATAAATATATTTCTAAGAATTATTATCATATTTTAACTACGCTACAGAACTATCATTCTTCAAATTGAATAAAGTCATCATTTTCTGTAATAAACCTTCCATCCTCTTCTACAAAAATAATTGTCGGCTGCTGATTATCTATTGAGTAATCTGAGTGCAAGTAAAACTGACGAGTGTAACCATCAATAATCGCCACGAACATCATTTGCGAAAACAAAGCTCCTAAATTATCTTCATCGATACTCGATAGTGTATATTCAATCGTTTTTTCGTCGAATCGAATATCTTTAATCTCGAGTTCAAAATCTTCAAAATCATCACTTTCTTCTTCTTTTAGATTGTCTGCTTCAAAGCTATTGTTCAGCATTTCATTTAAAAATTCATCAAATTGTGCTTTTGTTAAATGAACATCCTCCCAGTTGATATCTTCTAAGCCGTCCTCTAAATCAATATTTTCAGTGGCCTCTTCAAAGCTTTCTTCCTCTTGATTCTCTTCAATTTCTTCGACCTGAGTATTATTATTTGGAGCTGGTTCATCTGGATGATTAACTTCTTCTTTTCCACATCCTGCTAAAAGTAAAAGTATACTAACCGTTAATATATTTTTATACATACAAAAACACCCTTTTTTAAATTATTTATTTTTTATTAAAGACTAACCTTGTATCATCAGATGGCGTGCCATAATCTGAATTATTATGTGCAAGAGATAAAATTTCGCTTTCTTTTAGTTTTACCATCACGTCGTTATTCTTCGGTATAAATATTTGATCTCGTGTCTTTTCATCCTCTACATTCACAATAGTAATATCCCACCCTAAATTATCATATTCTGGATTCATTTTAACTTTAGTTGACAATTTATAATCTCCAGGAAAAATATCGCGTCCCACAATAAATACCGAACTAATGGCTAAAAAGATATTATCTTTTTCATAAAATCCCTCTTATTATTACTTAATCTTCTATGTAAATAGAATGAATAACTATTTTGATTCTCTGGTTTCTTTACTCAATCAATAATCTCTTACATTAAGTCTAAGGGTTCTCTATGGAGTTTACAAACCTCTCTAGACAATTAAAGAATTTTTATATGCTCCTTATAAGGATTAAAATTCAGATATGAATGGCCGCAGAAATGACAGATAAATAAACGCAATAAAGACTAAAAAAGCACATCCTCGAGGTGTGCTTTTTTGCTGTAAAATAAATTATCGAATTATAAGCTGGTTTTATTCTTCTATACCAACCAATTCAGCCTTAACCATTTGGTATTTACCTAACTCAACTGTTTGGCCTTCTAAAGTTTCCACAGGGATAAAATCATTCACAACTCCTGAGTAATTACTACTAATCGAACCTTTCATTCGTATATCTTTAAATTTCTCTCCATTAGACATTGTAATGTCATAAATATGTGTTTTTTCTGCCATAATATTCTCTCCTTTTAAAAGTTTATAGGATTCTAAAATAAATGATGCAAAAAATCTAAGTTTTATTCTTTAGTTTGATTCCCCAAAATATTATCGATACTTTCTGTTTTTTTATTCATGGTATCTGTATAACCAGGTCTGATATCGGCTTTTAAAACGACCTCAGTACGGATGCCTTTATTAGCCAGTACAAAAGTTGCTTTTTTTACAACTTCCATTACTTCATCCCAAGGTCCTTCAATTTCTGTAAACATAGAGGTTGTCTGATTAGGAAGCTCAGAGTCTCTTATGACTCTAATGACTTCTGCTACTTCTTTTGACAACTCATCTCCTTCTCCAAATGGAGCGATCGCCACTGCAATTAATGTATTCAATTTATATCCCCTTCTGTCTAATATATTAAGTATAATTTGGTGAAAATTCCAATGGAGTCATTTTCAAGCATAAGAAAAGTCACTGATTCATTATTATTAACCAATCAGTGACTTTAAAAAATAAACTTTAATTAGATTTTGAAAAATTAAATGTTATGCTCGTCTACTTGTTTTTCTGCTTCTTCTTTCGTCATACCATATCGTTCTTGAAGTTTTCCAACTAACTTTTTAGAATCACCTTTTATAACATCTAAATCATCGTTAGTTAGCTTTCCCCATTTCTTTTGTACGTCACCTTTCACTTGCTCCCATTTACCTTTGAGTGTATCTTTATTCATAACTATGACTTCCCTTCTTTTTTATAAAATGTTTTGCTTGATTTCTAAGCTTTACTAAATAGCAGAGTTACTTTGAATAAAAAGATAATTGTGCTAGCGAATAACTGCCAGAACAATATCCTTATTTTTCTCATTTAATCAATGATTAGGTTTGTAAACTTATCTTATATTCAAATAAATAATAATACAAACGATATGCTTTTAAAGTTCCAAATCCTCGTATCTATAATAGTACTTAATATTTCACAACAATCATCCCTATTATCAAGAGTGGGATATACTTTAATAAAATACGAGGACACTTTTATGTAGAATTATTGAAGATCTTGAATTATCCCTCTTTTATCCAACGCTCTATAAAGAGTCACTGCTAAAATACTTCCTACAATAGTTGAGAGAAAAAACGGAACAATATAAGCCGTTAACGCTATATCCGTTATTCCCATCCATCCCGCTACTAGATAGGCGGCTAAACCTCCAAAAATTGAGGTGCCTAGCACTTCGCCAACAAAAGCAAGTGAAACTTGTTTGCTGTATCTATAAAAAAGACCAGCTAATAAAGCACCAAACATAGATCCTGGAAAGGCGAGTAACGTCCCCCACCCTAATAAGTTACGGAGTAGACTAGCTCCAAAGGCAATTCCGAATGCATAGCCAGGTCCAAGTAAAATAACAGCTAGCACATTTACTAAATGCTGAATGGGGGCACTACGACTCCCTAGAATTGGAAAGGAAAACAACGAACCGACTACAGCAATGGCTATTAATATACCGGCTAAAGATACTTTTTTTGCTTGTTTTTCTTTATTCAATTCTATTCCCCTTTAATTGTTCAACAGTTTCCATCATATTATTACTTTTTGTCATTGCAGAAATAACAGCCAATCCATCTACCCCAGACTTTCGTACATCCGAAGCATTAACAATGGATAACCCACCAATAGCAACAATTGGTCGTTTTCGACCTCGACCTATAATATCCTTTAGTCCTTGAATTCCTAGTACTGGATCTGTATCCTCTTTGGAAGTTGTCGCAAAAACTGGACCTAAACCAATATAGTCTAGTCCTTCAATTTTTTCTGCATCCGCAACTTCTTGCGCATTAGAAGTAGAAAGACCAACAATCATATCTAAACCAACTCGTTTCAAAACTTCTTCTATTGGGGTATCGTCTTGTCCAACATGTATTCCATCGGCCTTAATTGAAATAGCTAACTCAACATCGTCATTTATGATGAAAGGGATGTTGTACTTTTGACAGAGCGCTTGACATTGAATGGCTAGTTCTCTTTTCATTTCAGGATTATGTATGAAACTATTCGGCCCTTTTTCTCGAAATTGAAACATTGTTATACCTGCTTGCAGTGCATTTTCTAAAACTGGAAGTAAGTCTCCATTTTTTACATCTTGACTTCCTGCGATAAAATACACATCTAAATCATTCTTTACCATTGCGCTCACTCTTCCTTTTTACGATAAGACCAGTGATTCGTTGGGCCATGCCCATGACCTACAGCAATTCCATCAGATATCGCTGCATAAACAAAGTCAATCCCTAGTGTAACTGCCTCCTTCATCCCACTTCCTTTAGCCAGTTCCGCAACTATACAAGAAGCTAGAGTATCTCCAGTACCATGGGTATTTTCTGTATAAACACGGTCGTTTTCAAACCATTGACCTTCCCCATTTTCTAAGAGTAAATAATCTGAAGTCATTTCAGATTGGGAATCTTCTAAATGTCCTCCTTTGAGAAGGACGTTTTTTGCGCCTTGACTTTGGATAATCTTAGCTGCTTTTATCATGTCTTCCTTTGTTTCAATGGAAACACCCGCAATTCGTTCCGCTTCAGGAATGTTCGGCGTAACAAGAGTTGCAAGAGGGACTAAATATTCGATTAAATCTGAGATGGCATTGTCCTCCATCAATGCGGATCCCCCTTTAGCAATCATGACAGGATCTAAAATATAAGGAATTTCTGGTCGTTTTTGAATTTCAGACGCAATAAGTTGGATATATGAACTTCCCACCAACATACCTGTTTTCATGGCCGAAACGTCAAAGTCTGAAAAAATAGAATCAAACTGTGCTTGAACAGCTTCCAGCGGTAATGGATAAGAACCTTGGACACCTCGTGTGTTTTGAGCCGTCACAGCCACTATGATGGACATGCCAAAGACCTTACGTTCTTGGAAAGTCTTTAAATCGGCTTGTATACCTGCTCCGCCCCCCGAATCGGATCCTGCGATGGTCAATACTTGCTTAACATTTTCCATCTAGATTTCCTCCACTTTTCTATTCTTTTTAATGTCCTCATCCGTGAGTAAATAGAGCTCATCAATGAATGTACTTCGAAAACTTCCAGTACCTCGGACACTTGAATGGTTCGCTGCTTTTTCACCGGCAACTGCAAAGCTGATAAATGCTTGAAGCAATACTTCTAAGGTTTCATCCTTTGAGACAGATAAAAAACTCCCAACTACTCCACTCAACATGCAACCTGAACCTGTAATTTGTGCCATCATGGGATGACCGTTTTTCACTTGGTAGGTTGTTTTACCATCCGTTACAATATCTACTTCTCCAGATAAGCCAACCAAACAGTTGTGTTTATTTGCTAACTGTTTCGCACTCTCCACTAAATCTGCCTCTCCCTCACCCGCATCCACTCCTTTTGTTTTCCAAGCAGTACCGGCTAAGGTAGCTATTTCACCTGCGTTTCCTTTAATAGCAGTGATCTCTATTTCTTCGAGTATTCTAATCATTATTTCTTTACGGTAGCTTGTTGCTCCCACACCAACTGGATCTAAAACGACAGGAATTCCTTTTTTATTTGCTGTTTTTCCAGCTAAGAGCATAGCTTCAGCACTATTGGGATGGATCGTTCCGGTATTCAGCACTAAAGCACTGGCCAACTGGGTAATTTCTTCCGCTTCTTTGGGATGGTCAGACATTATAGGGGATGCCCCAATGGCTAGTGTGACATTGGCTACATCATTTTTTACCACGTTATTTGTTATATGATAAATCAATGGCGATTCTTGTTTTATTTTTTCTAGACTGTTTAATTCATCTTCCATTTCCTTCACTCCTTCATAATAGCATGCAAAAAAGCCCTCCATAAATAAGCACAAGGAGGGCCTTTAAAATCATTATAAAGATAGTAACAGAAACATTGATTTCTGTTAAACACTTCCCTACGCTAGCATTACCTAGATCAGGTTGTGGGTCAGGTTTTACCTTCTCAGCCATCAGCCCCCCATGTGTGTATTCACTTAACTCCATTATACGATAAGGAATGTGAAAGTAAAGTAAGTGACGACAAATTGTGTTTAATCTGATATAAATAAAAACAAATGAGTCAACACGACGAGGATTGAATGTAAACTAAAGAAAAACAATTGCAATCCTGAATAGTCGTCACTTAGCAGGGGGTATATTTTTTAGTAAAAATCAGCTGAATACGAGTAAAACAAGCATTGTAGGTAAACAGCTCAGTCATTTCTTTTCCGAAAATCACATGATATCATAGGCTAATGGGGTAACTGAAAGTACTTCGCTACATTTTGACTTTTTTGTTTTTGACCCGTTCCTATTTTTAATTACGATGAGATAGTCATGCCTATCATCGTTGCAATCGGACTTTATGTTATATCTACAAATTTGTTGACAGAATAAAAAAAGCTCGAGCCCTCATTTCTACATGAGAATCTCTCGAGCTTTTTTGATTTAATTTTAGCTTAAGCCTTACATAAAGATG
>Ga0209487_1002945_pt1 | contig 13589 bp, 10 predicted proteins | sample Poulit2012_FD_187524 | JGI IMG/M metagenome (GOLD analysis project Ga0209487, IMG submission 187524) | Agricultural soil microbial communities from Georgia to study Nitrogen management - Poultry litter 2012 (SPAdes) (version 2) | ecosystem: Environmental > Terrestrial > Soil > Agricultural land... | reverse complement strand
CTGATCAGCGAGGAGCATCTCGGCAAGGTCATGGGCTACATCGAGAAGGGGAAAGCGGAAGGCGCAGAGGTTGCCGTCGGCGGCAATAGAGCTACGACCGGCGACCTCGCGAAGGGCGCCTTCGTCGAGCCGACTATCTTCACCGCCTGCAAGGACGAGATGGCCGTCGTGCGTGAGGAAATCTTCGGGCCGGTGATGACCGTGCTGGAGTTCGAGGATGAGGAGGAAGTGATTGCCCGGGCCAACGACACGCCCTATGGGCTGTCGGCTGGCGTCTTCACGCGGGATCTGGCGCGCGGGCATCGGACAATCGCACGGCTGCAGGCGGGCACCTGCTGGATCAACAACTACAACATCACCCCGATCGAGATGCCCTTCGGCGGCATGAAGCTCTCTGGGATCGGCCGGGAAAACGGCAAGGCCGCGATCGAGCACTACTCGCAGCTCAAGTCCGTCTATGTCGAACTGGGCGAGGTGGAGTCCCCCTACTGATGGCCAAACAAGAGTACGATTACATCATCGTTGGCGCCGGCTCGGCCGGCTGCGTCTTGGCGAATCGCCTGTCCGAGGATCCGGATGTGCGGGTACTGGTCCTTGAGGCTGGGCCGAAAGATCGCTCGATCTTCATCCACATGCCCGCCGCACTCTCCTATCCGTTGGCGAACGACAAGTTCAACTGGTTCTACCAGAGCGAGCCTGAACCCTTCCTGGACGGCCGCTCGATCTACTGCCCGCGCGGGCGTGTGCTCGGCGGCTCTTCCTCGATCAACGGTATGGCCTACGTGCGGGGTCACGCGAGGGACTACGACCGTTGGAGTCAGTCCGGCCTTCAGGGCTGGGGTTATGCCCACTGCCTGCCCTATTTCCGCCGGGCGCAGAACCATGAATTGGGTCCCGACGACTACCGCGGCGGCGAGGGTCCACAGCACGTCTCGGCCGGCAAGATGACCAATCCGCTCTTTCAGGCCTGGATCGAGGCGGGACGCCAGGCCGGCTATCCGATCACCGAGGATATGAACGGCTACCAGCAGGAAGGCATAGGTCGCATGGACATGACGACCTACAAGGGCCGGCGCTGGTCGACAGCCATGGCCTACCTCTATCCGGCGATGGAGCGACCGAACGTGACGGTGGAGAGCGGCGTGCTCACCCTGCGGGTGCTCCTCGAGGGGCAGCGGGCCGTCGGCGTCGAGGTGGCGCGGGGCGGCGGCACCGACGTCCTGCGCGCCGGCCGGGAGGTAATCGTCAGCGCCGGCGCCATCAACTCGCCCCAGCTGCTGCAGCTGTCGGGGATCGGCCCGGCGGAGGTGCTGCGCGCTGCTGGGATCGAAGTGGTGCACGAGCTGCCGGGGGTAGGCGAGAACCTCCAGGATCACCTGGAAGTCTACGTGCAGCATGCCTGCACACAACCGGTCAGCGTCTATTCGGCAACTCAGCCGTGGAACAAGCCGTGGGTCGGCGCACGATGGCTGCTCTTCAAAGAGGGTCCAGGCGCCACCAGCCACTTCGAGGCGGGCGGCTTCATCCGCAGCCGCGCCGGCATCGAGCACCCGAACCTGCAGTACCACTTCCTGCCGATCGCGGTGAACTATGACGGCAGCAACCCGGTAAAAGGCCACGGTTTTCAGGCTCATGTAGGCCCCATGCGCCCAACTTCCCGAGGCCACGTGCACATCCGCTCGAGCGACCCGCGCCAGGCGCCGGCCATCCTCTTCAACTATATGGGGACCGAGAACGACCGGCAGGAAATGCGCGAAGCCATCCGTCTGACCCGCGAGATCTTCTCCCAAAAGGCCTTCGACCCCTACCGCGGAGCCGAGCTGGCGCCCGGACCTGGCGTCCAGAGCGACGCAGAGATCGACGCCTTCATCCGCCAGAAGGCGGAAAGCGCCTATCACCCCTGCAGTAGCTGCCGCATGGGCCCGGAGAGCGATACCACGGCGGTGGTCGATGGCGCCGCGCGCGTCCACGGCCTGGAAGGCCTGCGGGTCGTCGACGCCTCCATCATGCCGGACATCGTCAGCGGCAACCTCAACGCGCCCACGATCATGCTCGCGGAGAAGCTGGCCGACGCAATTCGAGGCCAAGAGCCGCTCCCGCCCAGCGAGGCGCCGGTCTGGATCCATCCCCAGTGGGAAAGCCAGCAACGCTGAACTGCTCCTGGACGCCACGTCCGGGAGTAGCATGCTGGACGCAACCGGGGCCGCTTGGCATAGCTGGCGGCGAAAGGAGAGTTGCATGCCCGATTTCTGGCAGGACAGCGGCTATCATCTGACCACGCGGAACGCGGATGGACAGCTGATACCCACGGACGACTTCCTGCGCGCCTACCTCCGTCGGCCTGAAATGCTGCCGCCGGAGGAAGCCTGCGACGAGGAACGAGCCCTGCATGCCTCCCTGCTGGCAAACCCGCGAGAGCGCGTGGGCAAGGACCGCCTGGCGCGACTGGCCGATCCGGACGGACGCGAGAACTGGCAGGTGTGGCTTGCCTTTCGCGACCGCCTCGTCTCCGCAGGAACCCTGGAAGGTGCCTACCTGAACTACTTCCTCGCCCCTCCGGACCTGTCTCGGGGAGAGCTTCCGGTACCGCCGCTCTTCCTGGACCAGTTGGCCCACGTCATCACCCGCGCCCTGCTCGAGGGGGTGGAAGACCCCTTCCAGGCAAGGGCCGGCGAGCTGCTGTTCCGGGAGCAGCGGGTGATGATCGAACAGGATTCGATCATGTTGGCGGATGCCGAGACGGTGGACCTCTACGCTTCCACGGGCGGCTTCGGGTCGCTGGGCCGCCTGGTCGCCGAAGCCCAGACGCCGCTGCGCTCGGTGGATCTCGATGTCTTGCTCCCGGAGAATGCGGAGATCTACTGGCAGCGCGACAGCCGCTATGATCTGGTGCTGAACCTCAACTTCTCGTCACCCGGGCTCGACGCCCTCTGCCGGGTTCTGGAAACCTGGGTTCTGCATTTCCTGGCAGCGGAGGTGTCGATCCAGCCGGTCCAGAGCATCCGGGACGAGCGCTGGGTCTGGCACCTGGGGCTGGATACGGAATCGACACGCCTTCTGAACGACCTCTATCAGGACGTGGAGGTCGAGGAGGAAAGGCTGCGACGCCTGCTCTCCCTCTTCCGCCTCGAGTTCAAGGATCCAAGCCTGATGGCTGCGAGCATCGCCGGTCGCCCGGTCTACATGGGCCTCTGCATGACCGAGGGCAGTCTCCTGCGGCTCAAGCCGCAGAACCTCCTGGTCAACCTGCCTCTCGCGGAACGTGCCTGAGGCTGCTCGAGCGAGCAGCCAACAGCGCCCTGAAGAGTGCTGGAGGGCCCAGAGCGCGCCTCCGGGCTGAACCTTCGCTGCCTTCGCGCGTTCTCGCTGGTGGGCGAAGGTGAGGCGCCTTGCCGCAATGCTGCTGCATCCTAGGACCAGAGGCCCTCGCCGGCAGGGGAGTCCAAGCGTGTCAGAGTTACTACGTCAGCCGGTCTTCATCATTTCCTTCATCATCATCGCCATCTTCGTCACCATTGGTGCAGCTTTCCCCGAGTCATTCGGCGCAGCGGCCACGACAGGACTGGACTGGGCGACCCTCACCTTCGGGTGGTTCTTTCTCGTTTCCGTCTTCGGATTCGTGGTCGTGCTGGTGTTCCTGGCCTTGTCGAAGTACGGCGATACCAAGCTGGGGCCACCGGACAGCGAGCCTGAGTTCAGCTACTACTCGTGGGTGGCCATGCTGCTGGCCGCCGGGTTCGGGATCGGCCTCGTCTTCTACGGTGTGGCAGAGCCGATGAGCCACTTCTCCGTGCCGCCCTATGGCCTGGCGGAGCCGGGGACGCCGGAAGCGGCGCGACTCGCCCTGCAGTACAGCTTCTTCAATTGGGGGGTCAGCCAGTGGTCCGCCTTCTGCGTGGTCGGTCTGATCATGGGCTTCTTCCAGTACCGCAAGGGCAAACCCGGCCTGGTGTCCGCGGTCATGGAGCCGGCGCTTCGGAACGTTTCGGCGCACCGCCAGATCGCGGCCGCGCTCGACATCTTCGCCGTGATCGCCACCGTGGTCGGCGTGGCCACCTCGCTCGGGCTGGGCGTGCTCCAGGTCAACGGAGGCCTCAACTACCTCTACGACGTTCCCGAAGGCTTCGTCTGGCAGGCCATCATCCTGTCGATCATGGTGCTTGCCTACATGATCTCCGCTTCGACCGGCCTGGAGAAGGGAATCCGCATACTCTCGACCACCAACCTGACCATTGCCATGGCGCTGGTGGTCTTCGTCCTGCTCTTCGGGCCAAGCCTGCAGATCCTGAGGAGTTTCACCGAAGGCATGGGCGCCTACATCCAGAACTTCGTGTACATGAGCCTGCAGGCGAATCCCCACAGCGACTCCACCTGGGCCAGCAGTTGGACGATCTTCTATTGGGCCTGGGTCATCGCCTGGTCGCCGTTCGTCGGCACCTTCGTCGCCCGCGTTTCCTACGGCCGTACCATCCGCGAGTTCGTCGTCGGCGTCCTCATGGTGCCGCCGCTGCTCGCCTGCGTCTGGCACGGCATCTTCGGCGGGGCAGCGCTGTCCTTCGACCTGGCTCAGAATGCCGGCATCGCTCAGGTGGTTCAGGAAAACATCACCTTCTCCCTCTTCCGCTTTCTGGAGCTGCTGCCGGGGACGACGGTGCTGTCGCTCCTCAGCATGGCGCTCGTCTTCATATTCCTGATCACCTCCGCTGATTCGGCCTCCTACATCGTCGCCCAGCTCACCGACAACGGCAGCACGAACCCGCCGCTTTTCAAGCGACTGCTGTGGGGGATCATGATCGCCGGGATCTGCCTGACGCTCATCGCCACCGGCGGGCTCGAAGCTCTTCAGGCCGCGGCCATTCTCGCAGCACTACCCTTCGTGCTGGTCCTCTACGCAATGGTGTGGATGCTTTTCCGCGAGCTTGCCAGCGACCGCCGAGAGCAGCTCGAAAAGCTCTATGAAGAGCATGAACAGACGCCGGTCGGCGCCTCGCTGGAAGAAGCGCGACAGCTTTCGGACAACGGCTCCGAAGGGGAGGCGCCTACAGGCTGAGGTGGCTGCGGCGCAGCTCGCTGTCATCCAGCAGGGTCTTCATGCTACCTTCGAAGCGGATGTGCCCGCTCTCGATCACATAGGCCCTGTCGGCAAGGCGGGCGGCAAAGCCGAGGTTCTGCTCGCTGAGGAGGACCGCCAGCCCCTCGCGCTTCAACTCGCCGATGGTCTGCGCCATCTGCTGCACGATCACCGGCGCCAGCCCCTCGGAGGGCTCATCGAGCAGGAGCGCGCGTGGATTGCCCATCAAGGTGCGCGCGATACTCAGCATCTGCTGCTCGCCACCTGACATCTGCCCGCCGGGACGCCCGCGCAGTTCCCGCAGATTCGGGAAGAGGTCGAAGAGACGCTCGGCAGTCCAGCTGGGGGCATCCTCACGCGCGGGCTGCCACCCCACTTCCAGATTCTCTGCAGCCGTCAGATCAGTGAAGATGCGGCGCTCCTCGGGCACATAACCGAGACCGGCACGGGCGATTCTGTGGGAGGACCAGTCGGAGATATCCTGGCCGGCAAAGTGCCGCCGCCCCGTGACCTGCGGCAGCAAGCCCATGATCGCCTTCATCGTCGTCGACTTGCCAGCGCCGTTGCGCCCTAGCAGGGCGACCACCTCCCCCTGCCCTACCCGAAGCGACAGTCCGAAGAGGACCTGGGCACGGCCATAGAAGGCTTCCAGCGCCTCGACCTCCAGGACTGCCGTCATGGCTCCGCACCATAGGAGCCGAGGTAACTCTCCTGCACCCGGCGATTGCGGCGCACCTCCTCCGGCCGACCCTCGGCGATCTTCTGTCCTCGATCCAGCACCAGGATGCGGTCGGCGTGGGAGAAGACGATATTCATGTCGTGTTCGGTGAAAAGAACCGAGATCCCCTGCCGGCGGACTATGTCTGCGACCAGTTGCATCAGAGCCCTGCGCTCACCACCCGCCATCCCGGCGGTGGGTTCGTCCATCAGCAGCAGCCGCGGAGCATGAGCCAGCGCCAGGGCCAGCTCGACCCGCTTGACATCGCCATAGGCCAGCACACCGCAGGCGCGCTCGGCCTGCTCGACCATCCCGACCTGTTCCAGCAACGCCAGCGCCTCCTGCTTGTAGTGCTTGCGGGCGGCACCCAGGAGACGGCGCAGGCGGCGGTGGTGCGACAGGAGAGCCATCTGCACATTCTCGCACACTGACATGGAGGTAAAGGTGGCCGCTACCTGAAAGGTGCGCCCCACCCCAAGGCGCCAGATTCGGCGCGGCGGCAGGCCTACAAGATCCTGTCCCCTGAAGGAAATGCTGCCTGCATCAGGTCGAAGCTGCCCGTTGACGAGGTTGAAGCAGGTCGACTTGCCAGCGCCATTCGGCCCGATGAGGGCCAGGAGCTCGCCGGCGCCCAAATCGAAACTCACGCCCCGTAGCGCACGGACGCCGCCAAAAGCCTTTGAAAGGTCCCGCACGCAAAGGACCGGGCTCATTGCTGCCCCGCCATCCGCATCCGCAGCGCCGCAGCGCCTCCCGCAAGCCCCTGGGGAAAGAGCACGACCAGCAGGATGATGATGAGCCCGAGCAGCGAGCGCCAGTAGTTGGTGAGGCTGATCAGTTCACTCTTCAAGATCGAGTAGAGAGCGCCGCCGGCGATCGGCCCGGTAAGGCTTTGAACCCCGCCCAGCAACACCATCACCAGCGCATCGATGGAGCGCGCGATGGACATGGCTTCCGGCGAAACGCTGCCCTTCAGATAGGCAAACAGGCCTCCGGCCACCCCAGCGAAGAGGCCGGCGGCGACGAAGGCGAGCCAGCGATGCTGACGGACGTCTATGCCGATAGCTTCCGCTCGCAGCGGTGAATCGCGGCCGGCACGCAAGGTATAGCCGAAGGGCGCAAAGGCCAGTTGCCGCAGGCAGAGGACACCGACCACGCAGATCACGCCCGCGAGGTAATAGAAGGCGGTGGTCGAGGAAGCCCAGGGCGGCGGCCAGATTCCGACGATGCCGTTGTCGCCGCCGGTCAACTCGACCCACTGGAAAGCGATGGACCAGGCGATCTGCGCGAAGGCCAGGGTCAGCATCGCCAGATAGACGCCCGACAGCCGGACACAGAACCAGCCGAACAGCAGCGCTCCGGCAGCGGCCAGCAGGGGCGCGGCTAGCAGCGCCAGTTCCATGGGCGCCCCCCAGTGACGCACCAGCAAGCCGACGCCATAAGCCCCCAGCCCGAAATAGGCCGCATGACCAAAGGAAATGATGCCGCCGATTCCCATCAGAAACTGCAGCGAGGCGGCGAAGAGCACGAAGATCAGCGCTTCCGTGGCCAGCGACAGGAAGTAGGGGCCAACCAGCCAGGGCAGCGCCAGAAGGAGTAGCAGGAGGAGGAAGGCTGCGGCCCGTAGCAGGCCGTCGGCCGGACGGAGTCTCGGCTCGGGCGTGCCGCTGCGCTGATCGCTCGCCACCTCGCGCCGTCCCAGCAGACCCCAGGGCCGGACGATCAGGACGATCGCCATGACCAGAAACATGGAGACAAGCTCCATCTGCCAGGCCGCGATGCCGCCGAAGGTCAGCTGGGCATTGGTGATCAGCAGGACCCGGATCAGGGAAATCAGCAGGGCCGCAAGATAGGCACCGAGAATCGAGCCCATGCCGCCGACCACCACGACCACAAAGACGGAAGCAATTATCTGCAGATCCATGTGCAGATTGGCGTCGCCTTTTGGCAGCTGGACCGCGCCTCCCAGCCCGGCGAGGGCCGCCCCAAGGAAGAATACCCCGGTGAAGAGCCACTTCTGGTTGACGCCGAGGGCTGCGACCATCTGCTGGTCCTGGGTGGCCGCGCGGATCAGGATGCCCCAGCGGGTGCGGTTGAAGAGCAGCCAGAGCGCGACCAGGACCAGTGGCGCAAAAAGGATCAGGAAGAGATCGTAGGTCGGGATCCGCAAACCGAACAGCTGCGTGGCACCACCCAGACCCGGCGCTCGCGGTCCCAGCAGATCCTGCGGTCCCCAGGTGAGCAGAGCCACATCCTGTACCACCAGGACCAACCCAAAGGTGGCGAGCAGCTGGAAAAGCTCCGGGGCCTGATAGATCCGTCGCAGGACGGAAATCTCGAAGAGCGCACCCACAAGTCCGGCAGCCATTGCCGCCAGGATCACACCGCCCCAGAAGCCGAATGGACCGCCACCAAGGAAGCCGATCAGGCTCACGGCGAAATAGGCACCCAGCATGTAAAGGCTGCCGTGGGCGAAGTTCACGATGCGAGTGACGCCGAATATGATCGTCAGGCCACTGGCGACCAGAAAGAGACCCGAGGCACTCGCAATGCCGGTCAGGAGCTGCTGCAGCAGAAAGTCCATCGTTCAGGCCGGACGAATCCCTGTCACTCTCGGCCCTGCAAGGCGCGCACTGTGGCGTCGTCGGGGAGATACTCGGCGCCGGGACCAAATCGCCAGTCGACCATCCGCGGCATGCCGTCCTCGACCGTCAGACGGCCCACGAAAGCGCCCATATCGCTCTGCTGGTCGATCGTCCGATAGGTCACTTGGCCGATCGGTGATTCGACAGTCAGGCCGCGCAAGCCGTCGATCACCGCCTCCACCTCCGTGGTCCCCGCCGTCTCGATCGCCTCGGCGATCGAGTGCAGAGCTATGTAGCCGACGAGCGATCCCAGCCGCGGATAGTCATCGAATCGTTCCTGATACTTTTCTAGGAAAAGCTGATGCTCCGGCCGCTCAATGGCGTACCAGGGATAGCCGGTCACGATCCAGCCTTCGGGTGCCTCTGCCCCCAAGGGGTCGATCCATTCAGGTTCGCCGGAGAGCATGGAGGCGACGGTCCGCCCCTCGAAGAGCCCCCGGACCTCCCCTTCCCGCACGAAGCGTGCAAGATCGCTGCTGAAGGTCACATTGAAGATGGCATCGGGGCTGGCCGCCTCCAGCGCCTGCACTGCCGCGCCGGCATCGATCTGACCCTGCCCGGGCCATTGCTCAGCGACGAACTCGACATCAGGGCGGTGCTCTTTCAGGATTTCCTTGAAGGCTGCGACCGCGGCCTGGCCATATTCATAGTTAGGCGCGATCGTCACCCAGCGCTGGGCCTCTTCGATCTTGGCCGCCTCTTCCGCCAGCATCGCCGCCTGCACATAGGTACCAGGGCGCAAGCGGAAGGTGTAGCGGTTGCCCAGCGACCAGGCCAGGGTGTCGGTCAAGGGCTCGGCGGCAAGAAAGAGCACCCGTCTTTGTTTTGCGAAGTCGGAAACGGCGACGCCCACGTTGCTGAGAAAGGTACCGAAGAGGATATCCACACCCTCCCGCGCCACCAGTTCGTTCGCGACCGTGACGGCGTCGGCGGGGGAAGCCCCGTCGTCTCGACTGATCACCTCGAGCGGGCGGTCCAGCACACCGCCGGCAGCATTGATCTCCTCCAGCGCCAGCGTCCAGCCATCGCGGTAGGGAAGCGTGAAGGCCGCGAAGCCGGTATAGCTGTTGAACTCGCCGATCCTGATCGGCTCCTGCGCGCTCGGGCTTCCGACGCCTGAAGCAGCGAACACTGCCGCCGCGAAGGCGGCGCCCTTCCACCAGGTAGCTCCCGTCATGCCTATTGCTCTCCCGAAAGTCTCGGCGATACAGCCGGTCGTTCTTGTTTTGCAGGCGCGAAACTACGCTGCCTGCCCCCATTCTTGAAGGACGAAACGCGCAATACCCTCAGCGGACAGGAGCAGGCGGCCGGTTAGCGTGCTTCAGGCGGTATCGGTGCGCAGGAAGTAGCCTCGCCCACGCACGGTAACGATCCTCACACCCTCGCTTTCCTCCAGCTTGCGTCGAAGGAACACGATGATCTGGTCGACCGAGCGATCCAGCGGATGCCAGGATCGGCCGAGAGCCTGCTGCGTAAGAATTTCCCGAGTCACCACCTCGGCGGGATTTGCCGCAAGGCAAGCAAGCACCTCAAACTCGGCGGTGGTGAGGGGGATCTCCCCCCGCTCCCGATGGATCAGGCTGCGCTGTCGCTCATCGAGACGAAAGGGGCCGAAGCTGTGTACCCCCGCGGCCTCTTCCGGGATTTGGGCGCGCGGCCTTGTGCGCCTGAGAACACCGCGGACCCGGGCTGCCAGCTCTCGCAGGGAAAAGGGCTTCACGAGGTAGTCGTCGGCGCCGGCCTCCAGCGAGAAGACACGATCCTGTTCTCCGGCGCGCCCGGAGATGATGACGACTGCCGGTCCGCCCGTACGCTGCAACCAGGGCAGCAGACGACGTCCGTCACCGTCGGGCAGCGTGATATCGAGAATGACCAGATCGAAGGAACTCTTCGTCAGGTGGTCACGCGCCTGCGCCAGATTGCGCGCCTGTTCCACGATGAAGCCGTCGTGTGCAAGGAAGGACGAGATGGTGTCGGCGAAGCTGCCTTGATCCTCCACGATCAACAAGCGGCCTGAGCTTGTCTTTCTCCAATCACTCCCCAAATCAGCCCTCCTCCCCACCAGAGGCCTGCCGGTCCCACCGGCATACTGCACCGCCTGAGCCGATTTTAATCAAGACTCGACATAAAATGCGATCCATTGCCGCTTTATCAGACGCCGGGCTCTTTGATAGAAGCACACCATATTGAGGCTCACCAACCACAGAGACCCGGTGAGGACAGGCCGGGAGAGCCGCTCGACAGGAGCTTTGAACCGTGACCAGCCGACCGACAGTGTTCATTCACACCAACCACAAGCAGATGCTTGGTGCGCTGGTGTCACAGCATTCGCTGAAACGCAATTCACCCAACGCCGACAAGTTCGACGTACGCATCATCAGTACGGACGACCATCCTTTCCTGGCGGAAAAGGAAGGGCAGGAGTTCCTCCGTGACGGCGGCAAGCGGGTCTGGCGAATGGATGACCTGCAGTCCTTCACCCCGCTACGCTTCATGCCACCGGAGTTGATGAACTACCAGGGCCGGGCTGTCGTCATCGACCCCGATATTTTTGCCGTGGGGGATGTCTGGGAGCTGCTGGAGCGCGACATGGACGGCAAGGCCATCTTTTGCCGCCCACGTGCCGGCGCCAAGGGATTCGGCGGCTGTCTGGCGTCCTCGGTGATGCTGCTGGACTGTGCCAAGCTGTCCCACTGGCGTGTGGCTGCTGCCTTCGAAGAACTTTTCCGCTTCGAACGTGACTATATGGATTGGATCTGTCTGAAGCTCGAGCCCCGGGAATCGATCGGCCTCTTCGAGGAATGCTGGAACGACTTCGATCGGCTAAACGAGCAAACCCGACTGCTGCACAACACCAAGCGGCAGACTCAGCCATGGAAGACGGGCCTGCCCGTCGACTTCGTGCCGGCGAGCAAGCGCCTTAGTCTCGTCCAGCCCAAATCCTGGCTGCGCTTTATCCGCAGCGACCTCCTGGGCCTGGCTGGACCGCAGCACTACAAGCCCCATCCGGATCCGCGCCAGGAAAGCTTCTTCTTCGGCCTGCTGCGCGAGTGCGTCGAGAACGGTACGGTTACCGAGGAGTTCCTGCGCGAGCAGATGGCGGCGAACCACGTCCGCCATGACGCCTTCGAGGTGATGGAGCGGACGACGGCAAAGGCGGCATGACCGCCCAGCTGCGCAACGCGTGCGGTGAGCAATCCGGAGCGCTCAGGCCCCCGGCCCGTCGAGAAAGTGCTCCAGATTCCTCGTCGCGTCCTCGCCTGCTCGCCTGAACTCCCGGCGCGCCACGGAGCGGATGTGGACTTCATCCGGCCCATCGATGAAGCGCAGTGCCCGTCCCCAGGTCCACAGAAAGGCCAGCGGCGTATCTGGGGTCAGGCCCATGGCACCGAAGATCTGGATGGCGCGATCAAGCACGGCGTTCTGGAGCCGTGGCACGATCACCTTGATGGCCGAAATTTCGTTGCGCGCCGCCCTCCTGTCCTGAGTGTCCAGGAGCCAGGCCGTGCGCAGCACATAGAGCCGAGCCTGATCGATTTCCATGCGGGAGAGCGCGACCCATTCCGAGACCTGGCCATGCTCATTCAGAGCCTTGCCGAAGGCCTTGCGCTGCAGAGCGCGGTTGCAGGCCAGCTCCAGGGCCAGCTCGCACTGGCCGATCGAGCGCATGCAGTGGTGGATTCGTCCGGGCCCGAGCCGAGCCTGCGCGAGGGCAAAGCCTGCCCCCTCCTCTCCCAGTAGATTTGTCGCCGGCACCCGTACGTTGCGGAACAGCAGTTCGCAGTGACCCTCCGGCGCGACATGATGCACGACCGGAATATTGCGGACCACCTCGAGGCCCGGCGTGTCCATCGGCACCAGCACCATCGAATGGCGGTTGTGCGGCTCGCCATCGGGATTGGTCACCCCCAACACGATGGCGAGCCTGCAGCGCGGGTCCGCGGCGCCGGTAATGAACCACTTGCGCCCGTTGATCACATAGTCGTCGCCCTCGCGGCGAATCGAGGTGCTGATATTGGTCGCATCCGAGGAGGCGACGTCCGGTTCCGTCATGGCAAAGCAGGAGCGGATGTCCCCGCGCATCAGGGGATCGAGCCACTGCTGGCGCTGCTCCGGCGTTGCGAAGAGATGCAGCAACTCCATGTTGCCGGTGTCCGGGGCATTGCAGTTGAAGACTTCGGATGCCCAGGGAACGCGGCCCATGATCTCTGCCAGGGGCGCATACTCGAGGTTGGTCAGGCGCGTGCCCGGTTCATCATCCTTGAGCCCCGGCAGGAAGAGGTTCCACAGCCCCTCCGCCTTCGCCTGATCCTTCAACTCCTCGACCACCGCCGGCGGATAGTTGCCCGCCTCCACGTCGTCATGCCAGCGCTTGTTGGCGGGCAGCACCCGCTGGTCCATGAAGGCGTTAAGCTTGGTGCGCAACTCTTCCACCCGAGGGCTATAAGCGAAGTCCATCCCGACGTTCTCCTGACTGGCAACCGCTGCCGATAGCGGATTGACGCGGCCGACCCGGATCGTCTTGCGAACCCGATCGAACCCGATCCGAGGCGATCTGCTCCAAGTGTCAAGCGAGCCTCCGGGATAATCAAGCAGCACGCATGCACATCGGCACCCGGAGACGCGGGTCACGTCGAGCGGACTGGCCGCATTGCGTCAATCGCCAGGGCGAAAGCGCCTCTCCTCTCTGAACGAAGGGGGTAACGGCGCGAGCGCACCTGCTACATGCCCCTGCGCAAGCAAAGGGCTCGCGCTCGAGCGGGCCGGAACATGCATCCCGTCGAGCCACCGGGTGAAGTGAGCGCAGGGCAAAGGAAGGAGGGAGAGAAGATGATGACTCAACTGGGGCCAAACTCCTGGCTGAAACCCGCAAGACCGTTTTTCCTGGCCGGCGCACTCTGCGGCAGCGTGGTTTTCCTGGCTGCCTGCCTCGAGGACAGTCTGGCCAGCGCCGACAGTGCGAGCTCACCATCAAAAGAAATGCAAGCGTTGCTCGAGGCTGCCGAAACAGGACGATCACAGATCACCATCGCAGGCGCAGTCACGACTACGGGCGACTACACAACAGGCGAAGCCGGCCGCTACGCCGGCGCTTCAGCCAACATCTTTCAGCCGGCGCTGGGGGGTCGGGCCGAGCACTCCCGGCGGGGCAGCA
>Ga0209487_1002944_pt1 | contig 13590 bp, 17 predicted proteins | sample Poulit2012_FD_187524 | JGI IMG/M metagenome (GOLD analysis project Ga0209487, IMG submission 187524) | Agricultural soil microbial communities from Georgia to study Nitrogen management - Poultry litter 2012 (SPAdes) (version 2) | ecosystem: Environmental > Terrestrial > Soil > Agricultural land... | reverse complement strand
GAACACGATTTCATTTCTCTTATCATACACACAGATTCCAAAGTGATCTCCGACAGTTTTGACAGGGGCTTTGTCAAAAATCCTGTATTCAGGGAATACTACAGGAAAATTGAAGCGGAACTTGATTAATTTGACCTGTTCCTGGTGAGCTGGACACCACGGCGTGAAAACCGCCGGGCGGATGAACTTGCCAGGCAAACCTTATACAGGCATAAAAAAGGGTGATCAGCCCGGTCATCCTTTTGTTATCGATGCCGATTATGTATAATTGGTTCAGGAGGTTGAAATGTGAATACCGAAGTTTTGGATAAGATCAATAACCTTGAAGAGAAATATTGTCGTGACTGTATCCTGAAGATGCTCAACAGGCAGCAGGGCAGCAAAACGACTGCACATAATTTCTGTATACATGAATGCTCCGTAGGTAAACAGATACGGGCACATGGCAACAATCTGCAATAGGAGGATCATAATGGAAATTGTAAGAATTGAACCGACACCAAGTCCGAATACTATGAAGATCACTGTAAGTGAAGAGAAGACAGAGATGAAATCATCCACTTACAGGGAGGTTTCAGATGATGCACCGGATTTCATCAACCGCATCCTTGAACTCGAAGATGTAAAAAGTGTGTTTCACGCCCTCGATTTCATCTCGGTCGACAAATCTCCGAAAGTGGACTGGGAAACACTCATTCCACAGATCGAAGAAACATTTTCCGGCGGAACGGAAGATGTAAAAAAAAACTTGAATTAGACACCTCATACGGGGAGGTCATAACACAAGTGCTCACCTTCAAGAACATTCCATATCAGATCAAGCTGAATGATGGTGAGGAACACCGGAGACAACTGCCGGAGCGTTTCACTGAAGCAGTGGCTGAAGCGACACTTCCGGAGGATAATATCATCCTTCTGCGCAAATGGGAAGATTTCGGCATCCGCTACGGTGCCACGGAAGAGATTTTTACAGAGGTCTCCGAAGAAATTGAAGCCCTCTATAATGAAACGCAGCTCGCACGCCTGGTGGACGAGGCAAAAACCAGGAAGACACCGGAACCTAAGCGGTATTTCAAAATCACGGCAGAGGACTTCAAATCCAAAGAGGACTGGAAAGAGCGCCTGTGGCTCCTTGATCATATGGAAACACCGACCAGGGCAGACTACGAAGTGCTCGCACTTGCACTCGAAGATGAAAAGATGCAGGTGCGACGGGAAGCCGTCAGCCTGCTTGCCATGATTGAAGAGAAAGAAACCCTGCCATATCTGAAGACCGGCCTGAATGACAAATCCGTACCGGTCAGACGTACTGCCGGGGATGCCTACAGTGACCTTGGGTTTTCTGAGGGACTGGATGACATTTATCCGGCTCTCGGGGATAAAAGTCCGATTGTACGCTGGCGCGCAGCAATGTTCATATATGAAACGGGTACGGAAGAAAGCCTGCCGCATCTGAAAGCACATCAGAATGACAGCCAATATGATGTAAGACTGCAGATTGAAATGGCAATCGCCAGAATAGAACAGGGTGAAGATGCGCTTGGAAGCGTCTGGAAACAAATTCAGGAAAGGGAGCGTTGAAATATATGAATCCTTATGAAGCATATATGAAGGAGATTGCCCAGCCAATGCGTGATGAACTGACAAATCAGGAATTCCAAGATTTGACGACCGGGGAGTCCGTAGACAGGTTCATGGAAAACATCGGTGATGATGAAACTGCATTCGTCGTGGTCAATAGTGTATGCGGCTGTGCAGCAGGGCTTGCGAGACCGGCTGCCGTCACAGTTGCCGACCAGAACCCGATCAAACCGTCAAAAAAAGCGACTGTTTTTGCCGGTCAGGACAAAGAGGCGACAGAAAAGATGCGTGAATATATAGGTCAGGTGCCATCCAGCCCTTCCATGGCATTATTCAAAGGTAAGAACCTGATGCACTTCATCCCCCGTGAACATATTGAGGGCAGGGAGATCGAAGATATCATGATGGATATCAAAGAAAGCTTCGACCAGAACTGTTCATAAAATAAAAAAACAGGAAAGGCTCAGCCTTTCCTGTTTTTCATCCGGTAGACGGATTACTCGTATATGCACATAGAAACCATGTAAAATGATAATAGTATGAGGCCGATCGCCATGATAATTTCCATAAGCCACTCTCCAGACAGTTATGATTGTAATGTTCTATAAAGAATTCATATCAATTATATATAAAGAATCAGAAAAAAGAAAGAGGGGGATTGCATGAATCACTTTGACATGGCTTATCACGGACTGCTTGAAAAAATACTCGACGAAGGGGAGTATAAAGATGACAGGACAGGGACAGGCACCTATTCGATTTTCGGACATCAGATGCGGTTTGACCTGCGGGATGGGTTCCCGATGCTGACCACGAAAAAGGTATTGTTCAAGATGCTTGCAACCGAGCTGGTCTGGTTCATCAGAGGGGATACGAACATCAGGTTCCTCCTTGAATACAACAACAATATTTGGAACGAATGGGCATTTAAAAAATGGGTGGAGTCAGATGAATATGAAGGGCCGGACATGACAGACTTCGGCAACCGTGCACAACAGGATCCATCGTTCAATATTGTCTACAAAGATGAAATGGAAAAGTTCAAAAAACGCATACTGGAAGATGATGCGTTCGCAGAAAAATACGGTGATCTAGGCAATGTCTATGGCAGACAGTGGCGGGCATGGGAAGGGCCTGATGGTTCATTTACCGATCAGCTCAAAAACGTCGTCCACAGCATCAGTCACAACCCGGATTCCAGAAGGCATATCGTCACAGCATGGAACCCGTCAGAAATCGATTCGATGGCCCTCCCGCCATGCCACGCTTTCTTCCAGTTCTATGTGAACAATGGAAAACTCAGCCTTCAGCTGTATCAGAGAAGTGCGGATGTCTTCCTCGGAGTTCCGTTTAACATTGCAAGCTATGCACTCCTGCTCCATCTGGTCGCCAGAGAATGTAATCTGGAGGCCGCGGATTTCGTTCACACATTCGGTGATGCGCACATATACAGCAATCATCTGGATGCCGTAAAGACACAGCTTTCAAGAGACGGCTACAAGGCACCGGAAATCAGGTTCAACAGTGACAAATCCATGTTTGACATTAGTTATGAAGACCTGGAAATCGTCGATTATGAATGTCATCCTTATATAAAAGCACCTATTGCAGTCTAGGAGGTAATATCAGTGGTATCATTAATCGTATGCCATGCCGATCAGAACGTCATCGGTTTCAAAAACAAAATGCCGTGGCATCTGCCGGTCGACTTGGAACATGTCAAAAAACTGACGGAAGGGAACACCATCGTCATGGGCAGAAAGACTTTCGAATCACTCGGCAGACCACTGCCAAACCGCAGAAATGTGATTCTCACCAAAAACGAAAACTACAGGGCTGATGGTGCTGATATCATCCATGATATTGAAGATATCAGCAGGCTTCCCGGAAAGATATTCATCTTTGGAGGCAGCGGTGTATATAAACAGACGATGGAACTCGTTGATGAAATGTATATAACACGCATCCAAGAAACATTTGCAGGGGACACTTTTTTCCCGGAATACGATATGGATGATTGGGAAATAGCCGGCAGACAGGAAGGTACCGTCGACGATAGGAACAGGTATCCGCATGAATTCCTGAAACTGACGAGGAAAAATCTCAGCAGGGGTGTGTCCTAGATGAAGATCTGGAAATGGCTGTTCATCATTCTTCTCGCAGCCAATATCATCGCCGTCGCCGGTCTGGTATATCTCCTCAGCGGCAGCTACACGGCTCCCGGGGAAGTGGATAACTATTCCGGTGGAAATTCGGATATGGAAATACAGATGACGAATGAGGCTGTGGAGGCGCTGATCATGGAAAGCATCGATGATGACAGCTTGTCACTCGACATCAGCGAGTCGGGTATCGGGCTCAATTCCCGGAACAATGTTTATGGAATCAGTGTGGATGCCTCATTTCAGATTGAACCGGTGGCAACAGGTGATACAATAGTATTTGAGGTGTCGGATATAGATATAGAAAATATCCCGCTTCCTCAGGATGCACTTTATTCAATCATCCGTTCCCAGAGCGATCTGCCGGAGGGCATTTCGTTTTCCGAAGATGAACGTGCGCTGATCATCGATACGTCTCTTTTTGATGAGGCGGCGGGTTTTGATGTGAGAGTCGATTCAATTGATTACCAGAACAATGAGTGGTATTTTTCAATGGAAAAATAATAGATGAGGTGATTTTTTGTCAACAGCAACGCTAGCAGGAGGATGCTTCTGGTGTCTCGTGAAACCGTTCGACCAATTCGAAGGGGTAAACAGCGTGGTTTCCGGCTATTCTAATGGACATGTCGAAAACCCTACCTATCAGGAAGTGACGAGCGGGTCAACAGGACACGTAGAGGCAGTTCAGATCGATTTTGACGAATCTGTCATGTCCTACAAAGAATTGCTTGGAATTTTCTTCCAAACTTTCGATCCTACGGATAACACAGGACAATTCGGGGACAGAGGCCCAAGTTACGAACCGGCTGTCTTCTATCACGATGAAGCACAGAAAGAAACAGCCGAAGAAGTCATCAGGGAACTGGATGAAAAGAAGATTTTCTCAAAACCGATCAACACCCCGGTTCTGCCTTACAGGAACTTCTACCGTGCCGAAGACGAGCATCAGGATTTCTATCAGACAAACAGCGGCCATTATAACGCCTATTATAAAGGTTCAGGAAGAAAAGCATTCGTAGAAAACCATTGGGGAGCGAATTGATATATGGCAATGAAAAAAGATATTGGTGAACTTTCAGCAGCCGAATACAACGTGATGAAGGAAAACGGGACGGAACCTCCTTTCCAGAATGCATACTGGGATCATTATGAAGACGGTCTGTACGTAGACAAGATAAGCGGAAAACCGCTGTTTACTTCCCGGGATAAATTCGCATCCGACTGCGGATGGCCGAGCTTTGCCAGATCCGTATCCGGCGATGTATCGGAACATTTCGACGATTCATTCGGCATGAGGCGTACAGAAGTGAGGAGTGAAACGTCCGACAGCCATCTCGGACATGTGTTCCCGGATGGTCCGAAGGAACTGGGCGGACTCCGCTACTGCATCAATTCCGCGGCACTCACATTCATTCCGAAAAACCAGATGGAAGAAAAAGGATATTCAGAATATCTTCGTTTATTCGACTGATAATAGGTTATTATATAAAGAAGATGAAGACAGGAGATGAAGCAGATGTTCAAAAATCTATTCGGTAAAAAAGTAAAAGATGTAGACAAAAACCTGGAGATTAAAAGTCCCATGAATGGCTCCTATGTGCCGCTTGAAGATATTCCCGATCCCGTTTTCGCAGAAAAAATGATGGGAGAGGGATTCGGCGTCGATCCTTCTGACGGCGAGGTGGTTGCACCTGTCGATGGTGTGATAATGCAGGTATTCCCTACTAACCACGCTGTCGGTATCAAGACTGACAATGGGGCGGAAGTGCTGATCCACATCGGCCTTGAGACAGTGGCAATGGAAGGCAGAGGATTTGAAGGCTTTGTTTCGGAAGGGGACAGGGTCGAAGTCGGAGACAAGCTCGTCACTTTTGATATCGACCTTGTAAAGGAAGAAGCGAACAGCACCATTTCACCGGTCATCATTACGAACAGTGATGAACTCGCATCATTCGATGTCCAGTCCGTTTCTGACACTGTAAAGGGAGAAACAGTTGTAGTCAAAGCAGCTGTCAAGTAATGAAAAACTACTCCTACTACCACTATATCAAAACGCGGCGGGGGGAGGCGTCCGATATCGGACGCCTCGCCGCGCTGATATTTGACGATACCATGTTTCCCCGTGATGCAGATGATTATTCGGCAGTGTCCGATTATCTGGAACAAAACCCCTACGAGGGCATGTCCCTCTCGGTCTATGACGAATCCTTCGAGGATTACCGGAATTGGCTGCAGCACTGAAGCAATATTTGAAATTAAAGGAGAACAAGAAATGAGTATTCACATCAATGCAAAAAAAGGTGACATCGCAGACACCATACTACTTCCAGGAGATCCGCTCAGGGCAAAATACATTGCAGAAACTTTCCTGGATGATGTTGTATGTTACAACGAAGTCCGCAACATGCTCGGATTTACCGGCTACTACAAAGGAAAACGCATCTCTGTACAGGGCACCGGGATGGGTGTACCTTCCATTTCCATCTATATCCATGAACTCATGGAGGAGTACGGCGTAAAAAATCTGATTCGTGTAGGTACATGTGGAGCAATTCAGAAAGATGTAAAGGTACGTGATGTGATTTTGGCACAAAGTGCTTCAAGTGACTCCTACCAGAACAGAAAACTGTTCAAAAACATAGAGTATGCTCCGACTTCCGATTTCGAACTCCTGTTGTCGAGCTACAACGAGGCGAAAAAGAAAGGCATGCAGATCAAAGTAGGAAACGTCTTCACAGCGGACTCCTTTTATGATGAAAATGGAAATATCGAACAGCTTGCCGAGTACGGAGTCCTTGCACTTGAAATGGAATCCAGCGCACTGTTCACCATCAGCAAAAAATTCAATGCACGTGCGCTGTCCATCCTGACAGTCTCCGACCATGTACTGACAGGGGAAGCGACGTCAAGCGAAGAGCGTCAGACAACATTCAATGAAATGATTGAGGTGGCACTTGATGCTGCAGTACCATTCATAGACGCATAATAAGCCAGCCGGCTGGGAGCAGGAAGGTGTGTGCCTTTCTGTTCTTTTTCTTTAAATTCAATACATAAACTGTTAAACTATTATGTAATTATTCAAGTAGAAATTAGGTGTGAATTTTGAACGAGGATCAAAAGAATAAAAAATCAGTTGAAGGTGGCGGCCGCCGCATAAGTATAAATTTATTCTGGTTTATCATCATCATCCTGACGGCTGTGATCGCTACAGCTGTGGTAACGGCACTGAGCCTTGAAGCAGGTTCAGAAAAAGCCGTCAACGTGGGAACGGACACAAGGAGCGAATTCGCCAAGCTGTATAATGTATACGATACCATCACATCGGAATACTATACTGATGTAGACAAAGATGCACTTATAGAATCCTCGATTGAGGGCATGGTCGAGGGTCTGGATGACCCATACAGCGAATACATGAACAAGGATGAAACGGCTGAGTTTCAGGAATCCATCACCGGTGATTTTGAAGGCATTGGTGCTGAAGTGATGCAGGAGGGCAGTAAAATCATCATTACATCGCCGATGAAGGGGTCGCCGGCTGAAGAAGCAGGCCTCGAACCCGGAGACCAGATTGTCGGGGTGGACGGTGAGTCTACAGAAGGCATGACCACTCACGAAGCAGTACAGCTCATCCGTGGTGAAAAAGGGACGGATGTAGTCCTTTCCATCGTCCGGGGCGAAGGAGAACCGATAGATATTACCGTGACACGGGACACCATCCATATTGAAAGTGTGACTTACGAGGTGATCGATGATGTGGCCCATATCAGCGTCAACAGATTCCAGGAGGGAACCACCAAGGAATTTGAGGAAAGTCTGAACCGGGCCGCTGAGGAGGAGGTTGAAGACGTAATCATAGACTTCCGCTACAATCCGGGTGGCCTGCTTGATGAAGCAGTTTCAATGATCAACCAATTCGTTGAAAAAGGTCAGACAGCACTCTATCTCGAAAATAACTCAGGAGAACGGACTGAAATTGTGACCGAAGGTGAAGATAATCCATCCACTGAGGATATGAATGTGTATATACTGATCAATGAAGGGTCCGCAAGCGCATCAGAAGTATTCACCGGTGCAATGAATGACCTGGACAAGGATGTCACCATTGCCGGAACCCGTTCATTCGGTAAGGGAGTAGTGCAGCGCACACAGGATTTCAGTGATAATTCAATGCTCAAGTATACCAATACCAAATGGCTGACACCGGAAGGCAATTGGATTCATGAAGAGGGCATCACACCGGATATAGAACTGCTAAACCCGGATTACTACCGTGTGGATATGCTCAATGAAGAAGAAGTTTATGCCGAAGGACAGACCAATGAGACAGTCACTTCCATCAAAGTCGCACTGGATACCCTCGGTTATGAAACCAGTGATTTCAACAAGAAATTCACACCTGAACTTGCAACCACAGTCATGAAATTCCAGAGCGATCAGGGGCTGGAGCAGACGGGTGACGTGACAGGTGAGACGTCAACTGCCCTCATGAGCGAACTCAGGCAGTACATCAATGAGAATGACGCCCAGCTAAACTATTTGATAGATTATATCAATGACGAATACTCTGAAGAGGAAATAGAGCAGCGCGCATCCGAAAATGCAGAACATATTGAAATAGAACGGCCTGTGCCTGAAGAGGACGGGGAAGAGGAATCCACCGAAGAAGATTCCAGCCAGCCTGAAGGACAGGACGCTCCCGAAGAGGATTCCTCTGAAGAGCAGGATGCAGAATAAATTCAAAGCCGCATGAACTTATGTTTATGCGGCTTTATATTGTGCAATTCAGACAAATAGTTTAAAGTATTTAGCATAATGGAGTATGGAGGATATTATGGATTCAAAAAAAAGAAAAGTCGTACTTACAGGTGGAGGCACCGTGGGGCATGTGATGCTCAATAAGCTTCTGATTCCCGGTCTTTTCAACAGGGATGTCGAGCCGGTTTACATCGGCTCGAAAAAAGGAATCGAAAAAGAGATAATAGGTGCTACTTCAATCAAATACTTCAACATCTCAAGCGGTAAGCTGAGACGTTATATTTCCATTGAAAATGGCAAAGATATCTTCAGAGTGATAAAAGGCATTTCGGATGCCAGGAAAATCCTGAAAAGGGAAAAACCTGAATTTGTCTTCTCAAAGGGCGGGTTTGTCAGTGTGCCGGTCGTACTGGCCGCCAGGTCATTGAAGATTCCGGTCTATATACATGAATCGGATATTACACCCGGACTTGCAAATAAAATTGCAAGTAAATTTGCAACGAAGATATTTGTCACTTTTAAGAAAACACTGGATTATCTGCCGGCGGACAAATCGGAATACCTTGGTCCGGTGATAAGGGATGAACTCAGGAGAGGGTATTCCCGTATCGGATACGAAATGACCGGGTTCAATCCGGAAAAACCGATTATGCTGATCATGGGCGGGTCGCTCGGCTCAAAAGCCATCAACCAGTTTGTAAGGGATAATGTTGAAGCATTGCTTGAGGAATGGCAGATCATCCACCTGTGCGGCAGAGGGAACCATGTTGCCTCTCTTGAAAGAGAAGGATACAGACAATATGAATTTGTCAAAAGAGAATTGCCTCATCTGATAAAAATATCGGATCTTATCGTCGGACGCAGTGGATCGAACGCGATATATGAGTTCCTGCTCAATGAAAAGCCGATGATCCTTATACCCCTGCCTTTATCACAAAGCAGGGGGGATCAGGTGGAAAATGCTGAATACTTCAAAGAAAAAGGGTATGCGGAAGTGATTCAGGAGTCTGAGCTGGATCTCACAGAGTTTAATCAAAGTGCCGCCAGGATAGAAAATAACAGGAATGAAATCATCGCAAGAATGAAAGGTTTTGAAGGAGGATTCAAGCCTGAAAACCTTGTCGACAGACTGCTCAGCAAGGAGGACAAATAGTGAGCCGCACAAAAAAAATGTCTTTATTTCTCGTATTCACGCTTATTTTCGGCGTGATTGCCTATTTCCATGAATCAAGAGTAGGCAAGTGGATCGATACCGAGGTATATGAATTCATATATGCCTCCGAGAGCTTCATCACTACGGCTCTGATGCTCGGATTCACACAGGTGGGGGAGGTCCTGTCAATGGTGATCCTGTCACTCATCATGATCACCATACTGATGCTGTATAAACTCAAATTCCATACACTCTTCCTGATTGTTGCGATGCTGGCAAGCAGTATTCTAATACCAGTAACAAAAAATTCCTTCGACAGGGAAAGGCCGTCCCTGTTGAGACTGATTGATATTACCGGTTTCAGTTTCCCGAGTGGACATGCAATGGGATCGACAATATTCTTCGGCTCCCTCGGTGTTATCATCAAAAACAGCGGCATGAGAAGCAAAGGGCTGCTGTACGCCCTGTGCGCTTTCTTCATACTTATGATTTCATCTTCAAGAGTGTACCTGGGCGTCCATTATCCAACTGATGTCATTGCCGGAATTGTTGCCGGAACGATGGTTGTACTCGTTGCAACAATGATTTTTCATAAAAAGCTTGACACCCGGAGGATAACTGGATAGAATGTAATTGAAAATGATTATCAATGATAATGAATAAGCCCCCCTTATTTAAAAAGATCATTTTCAAACCAGAGGAATATATCCAACACACATAGGCAGCGTCCAATTTTTGGGCGCTGCTCTTTTATATTCTATGATATGCATGGCAGAACATTCTTTCACACATTTAACTTTTTTCATAATACATTTAAAATGATATGATATGAAAAACAGAAGATAGGAAGATGAATATGAAAAATATTTTGGTAGTGGAGGATGAAATCAACCTTTCAAGGTTCATAGAACTTGAGCTTGTCCATGAAGGATATGAGGTAACACTCTCTGAAAATGGCGCTGATGGCCTTGAGAAGGCGCTCGGTAATGATTATGAGTGCATCCTGCTCGATTTGATGCTGCCTGAGTTGAACGGTCTTGAAGTCTGCCGGAGAATACGGAAAGTCAAAGATGTGCCCATCATCATAATCACAGCCAAGGGAGAGACATACGACAAGGTTGTCGGTCTTGATTACGGCGCGGATGACTACATTGTCAAGCCATTTGAAATTGAGGAGCTGCTGGCAAGAATCCGGGTAATCATGAGACGGTCCCATAATATGGAGGAAAAGCAGGAAGTGCTGGAACTTCATGGCATTTTAATCGATACTTCAGCCTACCGGGTGACAATTGAAGGGAACGACGTCGAGCTTACCAAAACGGAGTATGAGCTCCTTCATCTCCTGATTAAAAATGCCGGTATCGTCCTGCAGCGGGAGACCATACTTGACCATGTATGGGGGTATGAAAGTGAAGTGGAGACAAACGTCGTGGACGTGTACATCAGATATCTGCGCAACAAGCTGAAACCCTTCAATAAGCATAAATACATCGAAACTGTGCGCGGAGTGGGATATGTGATCCGTTCATGAACAGAAACTCATTAAAGTACAGATGGCTCAGACTGTCAACTCTGATAATTACAATCACATACCTCATATTCAGCTCGCTGCTCATCTATTTCACGAGTGTCTATCTGAAGGATCAGGAGGACCGTTCACTCAAGAGGAGTCTGGAAGAGCTTGAATCATTGTATGAATCGCAGCCGATAAATACAATCGGTCAGAATGAAATTTATTCGAGTCTCTATGACAGACAGAAGATGATCCTCTACACGCAGGGCGGAGATGTGGTTTACAGCGCGACCACCGGGGTGCCGATGGATCTTGAAAGCGAGTTCGAACCTGTCTATGAGCAGGAAATCTCGCAGATGGAAACAGATGACAGCAGCTATCTGCTCGGCAGGGTGAACATCGATTCACAATACTGGAATGGTTATCTGTCGGTCATCCATCCACTGGATTCCTATAATTCCGTTATCAGGATGATGATGTTCATCTCCATCATCGTTGGTTTCCTGTCAATATTATTCACCTCCATAATCAGTTATTTCTTCTCCACCCAGATGGTAAAACCAATCAGAAGCATTGCGAACCAGCTGAAACGTATTGAATCGGAAGGTTTCTCGGAACGGCTGAAGCTTAAAACGAATACGGAAGAGACTGATTACATGGTGGATTCATTCAACCATATGATGGATACGCTTGAGGAATCCTATAACCAGCAGAAGCAGTTTGTCGAAGATGCCTCCCATGAACTCAGAACACCCCTGCAGATCATACAAGGACACCTGAAGCTGATCAGCAGGTGGGGGAAACATAAGCCGGAAGTACTTGATGAATCGCTTGATATCTCCATCGATGAACTAAAACGCATCAACAAGCTCGTAGAAGAACTGCTGCTTTTGACCAAGAATGACGGCAAGATGAATGAAAACAGAGATGAGATTGATATCAATCAGGAAGTGAGGAGCCGTGTAAATTCCATGCAGAAGGTCCATCCGGATTATACATTCTCACTGGACCTGGATCCATCGCCGATCAAGTTCATGATCAATTCCCATCATGTGGAACAGATGCTCATCATCTTCCTCGACAATGCCATAAAATACGACACACAGAATAAACACATCATAGTGACCACCGAGAAAAAAGAAGACTATTTCGATATCTCCATCATAGATCACGGCATAGGGATACCGGAAGGGGAAACAGAAGCAATCTTCAACAGGTTCTACAGAGTGGATAAATCGAGAAGCAGACAGCAGGGCGGCAATGGCCTCGGTCTGTCAATCGCAAAAAAATTAATCGAGAACTATAAGGGAAACGTATGGCTTGAGAGCGTTGAGGGTAAATTTACAAAAGTCACAATGAGATTCCCGATATAATTGATGTTATTGTCTTTTTTACACCTATAATTCGCTTTAAAACGGTATGTCTTAGTGCTAAAATAGTATGTGTAAAAGTTAAAAAGATTCTAAAGAGGGTGGCAAAATGCAAGAGAAAGAACTTGAGAACGCTCCGCTTCGTTTTGGAACAAACCTGGGGATGATTCTCGAGCTTCATGAAATGTATCAAGAAGATCCCAACAGTGTAAGTGAGGAAATGCGCACACTGTTTGAGAGTATCGGATCCGGAGGGTCCGGTGCCGGATCAAATATGGATCAGGGTAAGGTTAAAGGCCTGCTGAGACTGTTGGATAACATCAGGCTGTTCGGTCACCTGAAATCGGATGTTTATCCAGTATACAGACCCGACGTGAAAAATATACCAAGTCTTGATTTTGAAGATTACGGCGTTTCTGAAGATGATCTCAAACAGATGCCGGCTTCTCTGATCAGCTCGCATCTTGGGGATCATTATGATAATGCATACGAAGCAATGACCCAGCTGTATGAGCTGTACACAGGGCCGCTCGCCTATGAATATATGCATATCAATGACACAGAAGAACGCCAATGGCTTAAGGAAACAATCGAACAGCAGAGCCCTGTTTCTTTAAGTGATGATGAGAAGAAACATCTATTTAAAACACTTGCAAAAGTTGAAGGCTTTGAAAAATACCTTCATAAGAACTTTGTCGGAGCTAAGCGCTTTTCCATCGAAGGTGTCGACAGCCTGGTCCCTATGCTTGACCATCTTCTAGATATGCTGGCTGATGAGGGCATTCCAAATCTTCAGATTGGCATGGCCCACAGGGGACGCCTCAATGTATTGACTCACATTCTTGAGAAGCCATATGAAATGATGATCAGTGAATTCATGCATACTGACCCGATGAAGTTCCTGCCTGAAGACGGGTCACTTGAAATCACACAAGGATGGGCGCGAGATGTGAAATATCACCTGGGCGGCGCCAAGACGAGGAAGGACAAAGGACTGGAGCAGCGCATAAGTCTTGCAAATAACCCGAGCCACCTGGAGGTCGTGGGTCCTGT
>Ga0209487_1002943_pt1 | contig 13593 bp, 9 predicted proteins | sample Poulit2012_FD_187524 | JGI IMG/M metagenome (GOLD analysis project Ga0209487, IMG submission 187524) | Agricultural soil microbial communities from Georgia to study Nitrogen management - Poultry litter 2012 (SPAdes) (version 2) | ecosystem: Environmental > Terrestrial > Soil > Agricultural land... | reverse complement strand
TATTTTTTCAGCGATTGCTGTGTATATTTCGACCAGCATCGATTATTTATTTATCTTACTGATTATTTTTTCTCAAAGTCAGACTAAAAGAGGTCTTCGTCAGATTTATTTCGGTCAATATCTTGGGACCGGCATTTTAGTGGCCGTTAGTTTATTTGCTGCTTATGTGCTGAATTTTATCCCCCAAGATTGGATCGTCGGACTTCTGGGACTCATTCCCATTTATTTAGGTGTCCGAGTTGCTATGGGTGGCGAAGAAGAAGCAGAAGAAGAGGAAGTCGTAGAGAAGTTAGAATCAAGAGGGTCTAACCGTTTGTTCTGGGCCGTGGCTCTGATTACGATCGCTTCCGGTGGGGATAATCTAGGAATTTATATTCCTTACTTTACCTCTCTATCTGTTTTTGAAATTGCCCTTGCTATCGTTGTATTTGCTATCTCCATCGCGGTACTCTGCTATATCAGTTATCGATTAGCAAAAATTTCTTTTGTTGCTGAAACGTTAGAGAAGTACGAACGAATTATTGTACCTATTGTATTTATTGGATTAGGAATCTTTATTATGCTAGAAAATGGGACCATTCAAACATTATTCGGTTTATAAGGCTCGTTGTTGAAAGGAAGAAAATGATGAATGAAGTTAACACCTCACATAAGTGGCTCTTAGAAGGAATAGATTGCGCCAATTGTGCCGCCAAGATTGAGAATGGCGTGGCTGAAATAGATGGAGTCATGAATAGTAATGTGAATTATATGACCCAGACATTGAGTTTCGATCTTGTCGCAGAAGATGATGTAAAAACACTTTCTTCGGTTAAAACTAAAATCAAAAAATTAGAACCTAATATCACCCCCCTTATAAAGGCAACAGGTCAAGAAGTAGGAGAAGATAAAGTTCTCCAACCCGAAAAAACAGTTCGAAAGCAGAGTCACAATAAACCAGATAATTGGGGCATTCAATTAACCATAGGTCGCTTAATCCTTGCACTTACAATTCTTCTGATTGCAAATTTTGCATCAGTCGCCCCTTCCCTTTCCTTTGGGTTGTTTGTGGTCGCTTACCTTGTTGCCGGTTATGATGTGATCTGGCGTGAATACGGCATTACGATTCGTCCATTAGTGCGGAACTTTCGTCCATCGAATGCGAGTAAAAAGTCCAGCGAGTGCGAAAGAGATCGTCCAATCCTATAATCTTCTGTATACTTATCTCATGTATGCGTTTTCATACAAATAAGTTATAGGAGGTTATTTTTTATGATTAATTATCGAAAAATTCTTGAAATGAACTTGCAAGGCATCTCTCAGAGAACCATTTCGTCTAGTACTGGGCATTCAAGAGACAAAATTAGAGAGGTGGTGAATCAAGCAAAAGACAAAGGCTTGGAAGAGTTAACTGAAGAAATGACCAATTCATGGCTAGACAATTACCTTTTCCCTGAGAAAAGCTCGACTCAACGCGGATACCATGATCCAGATTGGGATTACGTTCATAAAGAACTTTTAAAGAAGAATGTCACTCTTAAACTCTTGCATAAAGAATATGAACATGAAGCAAGGGTTCAAAACAAAGTGCCCTATGCTTACCGATCCTTTTGTGAGAAATACGGTCACTACGGAAAAAAGTATAAATTAACGATGCCTATTCATCGTAAACCAGGCGAACTTCTTGAGGTAGATTGGGCGGGAAGTACGTTGACAGTTAAAAATAGTGAGAATGGACAGGACAACAAAGTTTACATCTTTGTCGCTACCTGGCCTTTTAGTCAACACAGTTACGTAGAAGGATTCTATGATATGAAAACTAATAATTGGTTAACAGCTCATATTCACGCATTAGAGTTTTTCCAAGGCGTACCTGAGACAGTGGTTTCTGATAATCTAAAAACAGGTGTGACAAAAACGGATTATTCGGAACCTCTCTTAAACGAAGGCTATCGACAATTAAGCGATTATTATCGCTTTACTATTGTACCAGCACGCGTAAGGGCTCCAAAAGACAAGCCATCGGTTGAGGGTAATGTTGGTTTCATTAGTCGACAAGTTATTGCGGCTTTAAGAAATGAAGTATTCTATAGTTTAGATGAATTAAACCAGGCAATTTTTGAAAAAACTGAAAAATTGAATAAAGAAGTTTTTCAAAAAAGGCCCGGTTCAAGGTATACAGTCTTTCAGGAAGAAGAACTTCCCTTTTTAGGTTCTCTTCGTTATCCGCGCTTTACACAATCACAATGGCGGATATCTAAAGTCCAATTAGATTATCATATTCAAGTCGATCGTATGTTTTATTCTGTTCCCTATGAATATGTCAATGACGAAGTAGAAGTTAGAATGACTGATCACCTAATTGAAGTGTACTTCAATGAACATCGAATTGCATCCCATAAACGGCTTAGGGGAGATATTGGCCAATATTCTACGAATATTGATCATATGCCTGACAATCATAGGCGCTATTTAAATCATACTCCTAAGGAAAACTTACTATGGGCAAAAGAGATTGGTCCTAATGTGTACCAGTATGTTGAAAGCATACTATCAGCAAATACTGAGAAAAAGTCATTAAAATTACTTTCTACATTAAGAAATTTAGCTTCTAAATCTTCAAATGAAGAGTTAGAGGCCGCTTGTCATACCCTAATGTCTGTCGCAAAAGAACCAACAAACTCTTTACTTAAATCAATATTAACTCGTGCAAAGAAACGAGAAAATGCGCTAAACAAGCACTCAACAAGTGACACAATAAAAGAGCGAACTGACAGTCAATATGGATTCGTCAGAGGAGCAGCTTATTTTGGAGGAGATAATCATGAGAAATGAACAAACTTTAGAAAAATTAAGAGGTATGCGTTTAAATGGAATGGCTGATTTATATGAGCAACAATCAACTGATAAGACTATTCAATCCTTGGGATTTGAAGAACGATTTGAGTTATTAGTAGATAGTGAATCTTCCCGAAGGAAGTCAAATAAGTTAGAGCGCTTAATTAGACAAGCAACATTTAGTGACTCAAATGCCTCTATTGAGGGAATCGAATACTATCCCGATCGTAATCTTGATAAATAATTGATTTCAAGGCTCGCGCAAGGAACTTACATTGATAACTATAATAATATTATTCTAATGGGTGCCTCAGGTAACGGTAAAACCTGGATAGCTAATGCCTTTGGAATCCAAGCTTGTCGGCAATTTAAAAAAGTTAAATATATCCGACTTCCAGAATTAATTGATGAGTTAGCTCTAGCAAAGTATGAAGCCGATGGTTCTTATCGAAAGTTAATTAAAAAGTATACAACAATAGAATTATTAATTATCGATGAGTGGTTATTGATGGATTTATCTTTAGAAGATAGTGTTCATATTTTCGAAATAATTGAAGCGCGTATAAAGCAAAGTTCAACAATATTCTGTTCACAATTCGCACCTGAGGGATGGCATGAAAAAATACAAAATCCCCAAATAGCTGATGCAATTCTCGACCGTATCGTTCATGGTTCCTATCAAATTATGCTTGATGGAGCAGTATCTATGCGAGAGCGTCATGGTTTGGGTGGTGGGAAGTGATTTATATTTAAAGGGACTATCAGATCTTCATATATTGTATTCACTGGTATCTATCAAGACAGAGTTCAAAATGAACTCTGTCTTGATTATGGAATGTCTCATAAGAATATTCGTGTGGACGATTACTTTCGCACTCTATGGACGAAACCTTCGCACTGAGCGGACGAAAGTTCCGCATCACTGGACTGAATCGGTCGCTGTACTCACTGGCGAGCGATACGGAATATCTTTAATGGACAAGTCTTTGATGAAAACTTTTTAATGACAATCGCTACACTTGCTGCCTTCTATGTGCAACAATATCCCGAAGCAGTAGCCGTCATGCTTTTCTACCAAGTGGGGGAAGTTTTTCAAGATGTGGCTGTAAACAAATCACGTCGCTCCATCGCAGACTTGATGGATATTCGTCCGGATTACGCCAATATAAAATTAGCAGATGGCAGTACTCGACAGGTTTCACCAGAATCGATTAAAGTCGGCGACACCATTCTGGTGCGTCCAGGCGAAAAAGTTCCCTTAGACGGAAAAGTGGTCAGCGGTTCTTCCGCTATGGATACGTCTGCTTTAACAGGTGAGTCAATGCCTCGAAGTGTTGAAGAAGGTGATGACGTTTTAAGTGGTTTTATTAATAAAAACGGCTTGCTAGAAGTCGTGGTTGAAAAGCCCTTCACGGAGTCAACGGTGACAAAAATTCTTGAGCTCGTTGAGAATGCGAGCAGTCGTAAAGCACCGACCGAACAATTCATCACGAAGTTTGCTCGTTACTACACTCCAATCGTAGTCATTTTAGCTGTCTTATTAGCTGTTCTTTTACCATTGATTGTCCCTGAAATGACTTTTAACGATGGTGTTTATCGTGCAGCTATCTTCCTCGTTATTTCATGTCCTTGTGCCTTAGTTGTTTCTATTCCTGTCGGTTTCTTCGGCGGAATTGGCGCTTCTTCACGTAAAGGTGTCTTAGTGAAAGGTGGCAACTTCTTAGAAGGTTTAAACGATGTCAAATATGTCATTATGGATAAGACGGGTACCTTAACAAAAGGAAAATTTGAAATTACCGATATAGAAGCTTCAGAAGGATTTAGTGATGAAGAACTCTTAGAACTAGCAGCTTATGCTGAAACCCATTCTTCGCACCCTATTTCGAACTCCATTAAAGAGCGTTATGGGAAAAAGATTGATGAACACCGAATTGATGAATACAATGATATTTCAGGTCATGGAGTCCAAGCGATTGTTGATGGAAAAGAAATATTAGCAGGAAACGCAAAATTAATGGACAAATACGGTATTCCTTTTAAAGCAGTAGAGGAAGTCGGAACCATTGTCTATCTAGCCATTGATGGAGGCTATGCTGGTTACCTTTTGATTGCCGATACGATTAAAGATGACGCTGCAGAAGCCATTGCCTTAATGAAAGAAAAAGGTGTCGAACACATTATTATGCTTACTGGCGATTCAAAAGCGGTGGCCGAAGCTGTTGGGAATAAATTAGGGATCGATGAAATCTACTCGGAACTTCTTCCGCAAGACAAAGTGGAGAAAATGGAAGGAATTATGGCGTACAAAAACGAAAAAGAAAAAGTCGCTTTTGTAGGCGACGGTATCAACGATACGCCCGTACTGGCCCGTTCAGATATCGGGATTGCGATGGGGGGCTTAGGATCAGACGCAGCCATTGAAGCGGCGGATATCGTTATCATGGACGACAAACCTTCTAAAATCGGAACGGCCATGCAAGTCGCCAAAGATACTCGCCAAATTGTCTGGCAGAACATCATTCTGGCTCTGGCCATCAAAGGGGTATTCTTGATTTTAGGTGCTTTTGGTGTCGCTTCGATGTGGGAAGCAGTCTTTGCAGATGTTGGTGTAACGGTTATTGCTGTATTGAACGCCATGCGTGTTTTGAGAAAATAATTGTTAATACCGTCAGGTGTTAAGAATTAAATTAAAATAGTAAATATTAAAGGACGAGAACGCAATTTGCATTGCTCTCGTCCTTTTTTGTTTGATAATGATTAACCAATTACTCCTTTTTTGAACCTTCTTTAAAATCATGATAAATGCTCATCTTTTTTTTCGTTCACCTTTCATTTCATCCTCCAATTCAATTAATACTGTAAAAATATAGCTGAATTGGTTCTTTTTTTGGAATAAAGTGCCGAAACTTATCTAGCAATAATTGTTGAATCTAATTTAGCATTAACAACTAATAACAGTAAAATTTCATATTTATTACTTCTAGAGTACTTCTTTTACAAGTTCTAATAGAAATATGCTTATCATATTCTTAATGAAAACGAGATCCTCTTCAGTTATCTTATAGAACCAGTATAAAAAGTAAAAGAGCCTTCAAACCGGAGTTTGAAAGCTCTTAGCAATGCTGAGTAAAGCTATTATGGAGTGAGGGGGCTCATCTGAACCCCATCGCATCAATATTTATAGCTGTATGGTAATGGTTTTGGTAATGGTTTAATCTAAATTTTCACGCATACGCCTATGTTTTGTGTAAACAATTAATACCACTAGTTATAAATTGCTAAGTTATACGTTTGTCATTTATTTACCGTAAGTTTCTATTGATTTGCCCTAATCTTGTTAAGTTTCTGATTCATCATGAGAATCAGTGTCCTTTTCGATATTATCCGGATCTTTGTCCACTTCAGTATTCTCTGGAATTTCGTCCTCAACTTCTTCATCTACCAAAGGATCGATTAATGACTTAGGTAAATCGAGTCTCATCAAATCAGGGTTAAAATAAATCCTAGGCAAATCAAACTCAGGAATATCTATCTTAGGGATTGAGTTTATATAGCGTTGCTGCATGCTCTGCATTGCCTTAATTGAATCGAATAATTCAGTATTCTGATATAAAGTAGAAAAAGGTTGTGTAACATTTTTAATATTATATTGTAATGCTTGAGCAACATTAATACCACTAAAATTATAAACTTTTGAAATACTTTCGCTTATGGCAGTGACTGCATCAATCATAGGTTTAACCAATGCAGCATATTGAGTTCCTATATTTGTTAGTGTCTCTTGCAATGAGAATAATACTTCATCAGGTTTAATATCTTTGCTATGTTCGCTCTTAACATAATTTATAGCTTCATCTAAACCTTTGGTTGATTTTCTTATGAGTTTTTTATTTTTATCAAATTTATCTGTAGAGATTTCTTTGTTATGCATGACTCCATTTCTGACATCACGAATTAATCTAATATCTTTTTCTGCTTCATCATATTCTATCCCTGAAAATGTAGTTTCCCACAATGAATGCGATTTATTATCTTTAAGAAATGCTAACAGTTTATTTTTATTTATGTCTGTAGCTAATTTAATTTCTTCTATAGCTTGGTCAATAAAATCATTGGTAAATCTGTTAGGTCTCTGATCAAAGAGAAAAGAAATATAATCTTGATAAGAAAAAGCTTCTAACCCTCTTTCAATTAACTTGCTACTTCTTAAATTATTTTTAAGTTCATCCTGCTGCTTTTCATTAAGTGTTTGCTGGACCCATGCACTTCCGAAAGTGTCAATTAAGATAAAATAAATCAGTTGTCGTAACCTGCTTTCGTGCTCTGAGATAAAAGAAAAAAGTTTTTCATTAAAATACATTGAAGATTCATCATAAGATATAACAATTTTATATCCCGCTCTATGTTCGCCTTTTATAATCAAATTTTTTACGCTACTTAAGACTGAAGCATTTGCTTTGTTCTTACCTTCTAATTCTAAAACCAGATAGACGTATTTCTTATTTGTAGAAAGTTTTAAATTATAGGAAATATCATTCTCGCCAAAGTTTAATGTATCCAGATTTACTGAAATACCTTTTATATCACTAAGTATATTTTTAATCTCTTTAATCTTGATACTGTCTTTATCACTAAAAAATAAAATATCTACTTGCAATTTTCTACCTCCTTATATTTCTTAACATTATGTATATCATAACCAATATAGATGCTTAGTAAATCAAATCTTTATACAACTTAAATGTTTTAACCAACCACTAGCTTCTACGGTTATCCTACTCTCTGCCCTCAGGTTATCCTTAATGAAATATTCTTTATCCGTAATGTTTTATTCTTAAAAGTATTTTAATTGTTACTGATAGAATATATTCTTGGTAAGAATCGGCTAAATGTTTTTTGATGTCATCTTTTAAGTTTCATCGTTATATTTCTTCTCAGTTTTGAATCCTACAAATTTATGGATCTCAATTCCTACCGTTGGCAGGTGTATGGCTTCAGGAAATTTTTTAATAATATTTGGGATTTTATTTATTTTTATCACTTCTATCGATGCTACAACAGGGTTAGTAAATATTAAGTAATCAATTTTTTCTCTATGACTATATATCCACTCTAATAAAAATTTATCCCCAGTTATTCTGTACGTGTCAAATATTTGAGTTAATTCATTTTTTCTAACAAATGCAGTTTCTAAAACAGTATCTTTATATTCAATTAAAAAAATACCCGTTTTATATAAACTATCCGCTTTTTCAAAACTTTTTATATGAGTTTTCCAATTCTTTTTAAAAGATGCAGTAATGTACTTATGTGAATGCTCTTCAAATTCACGATTATAAGAGCTCATTATCAGATTGTTGAGATTATTGCCGTTCATTTGTTTCAGAAAGTCTTTTTGGCTATTCTCTTTTAATATTTTTGATTGTCTTTTTTGGTTCGATCCTTTCCTATTCTCTAGTGATGAAGTGACTTCAAAATGTTCTATAAAACTATCTTTAAAAACAAAATCAGGAAATTTATTACTATTTGTATTAGCTTTCATTTTATTCAGTAATGCTATTAAATTTTTAATATCCACATCAGATAGACCAAAGCAATCTTGAACAGCTAGATTATTTCTAACAAACTCTAAAGCTCGCTGTTCAACCTTGTTTTGATAATCTTGATTTTGATTCATACTAAATCTCCTCTATATTCATTTAATCACATCTCTTTAAGGTATGAGTTTTATTAGTTCTTAAAATCATCCCCCTTTATTTTAATAAAAATATAGATTCATAATTCATTCTAATTGATTTTTATCTTCAATTTTATAATTATGATTCTAATTATAATAACTATATTATCCTATTAATTACTTACTAAAATAGCAAGATAGTGGGATTTCATATGTATCTTTTAAATACGAGTCAGTAGCAAGTAAAATTTGCTTCATTGATGGTGTGATTTTCCCTATAGATACTCCTGGTTGTACAATTGATATTTCAATCTCAGTTTTAAATCCTGAAGTAATCATTTGTTTAACCATGTGGAGAATTTGGATATCTCCTTTTTCGATTCTAGTACTCTCATAATTTTTTTGGTGAGTTTTTTCTCGTTCTATCATTCGTTTAATTAGTTCGACACAATTGTCATTCCACATTATAGATTTCTCTGCCTGACCAGAAACTTCATACAAATCACTAACTCGACCCCCAGGTTTTTTTGAACTTGAATATTTACAATGATATAAGTTAATCAGAATTTCTCTTTTTTCTTCATCAACTTTAATTGCAACTATATCTGCAATTTCTCCTGAACCATCGTCATCAAATATAATATCCGATTTTTGATCTATAATATTATGAATGGTCGCGTATTGAATTGAATTTTTCTTCTTGGTTAAACCCTGAGATTCAACTTTTATATCTAATCCCATCTTCTCCCAATTAACAGGGAACAAATTTATACTTGAAAGTTTAAGATCTTTTTTTGGCTTAATAATTATTTCAAAATTTCCCTCTACAATAATAATATTTCCGTTTGAATTAATAAAAGATACTTCAGGAGGATTTTCTTTCAAAAAAACAGACATTTCATCATTTGTATTATTCTGTCTAACATGTATATCTTGCCCACTTAGTTGTCTAAATACAAAAGAATTATTAACAATTGTTTGTTCAAAAGTGAATTTTCTAGTATTTACCCATAATTCAAATTGAAGATTTCCATTAACTATTTTAGGTTTTCGTAAATCTGATTGGAAAAACGGATATAATTTATCTTCTTTAGGAATATGTATTTTTTTTGTTATAGTATTTGAGACTTCAATTTGCTCTGGAAGTATCATTTTATAAGGAACGCCACCAGGAAATTCTTTTATGACATTCATCGTTAAAGAATTTTCTAAGATATGATTCGTATCTATCGTATTATCTAAAATTATTTCGCCAATATTTACACACCATTCTCTCCAAAAATCAATTTGTTCAACCCAACGCATCCATATTTTTCCTTTATATGAACAACCGATACTTATTTTTTGACCACCGCGATACCCATATCCAAATAAATTTGATTTTATAGAACTAGATACCACAGCCTCATTTATTCCCGCTTTAGTATCTGTCCCAGCAAACATTCTAAAGCTAATTCTTCCACTCGGGGTTTGTTTTAATCCCAAGGTAGAAATCATTAATCTATTTATTCCATCTAAACATCTATATATTTGTTCTCCTTTTATTAATATAGGATCATAGAAAATATTCTCAATCAGTCTATTACCTTTTCTAACATCTGTTTCATTTATATGTATCAGTCCTTTTTCAGTGTCAAAAAATATAACAAAAAATTCATATTCGTAATGAACAATATTTTTTTGATCAGACCAAGATACTTGTTTTTCAACTTCTTCTATGAATATGTATATATTCTCTTCATTATTAAATAGAGTCGTAGTTCGATCGCTATTTAATACATTATTCCATCTATTAATATCAATATCATTAGATGAGGATTTAAATATTCTTGTGCTGATTTTCATTTTCAACTGTGATAAGTCAATTTTACTAATATGGCCTTTTTCAAAGTTTCTATAAAATCTATCTTGCATTATTTCATTATTTATTGCATCTGTTGAATGAATATTTAATAGTTGATTCCAATCAGAATCCTGATGATATAATTCTTCAATAGACTCTTTTAATTCATCAAGTGCTATATTTGTTACCATTTTGGCATTACCTAGGTTTTTACTGCTAGTTCTAGCAAATCTACCAATGAATTGCAGTGTGATAGGTAAGGATTTGTACTTATCATGTACTGCAGCTATTTTTAAAGTGGGTATATCTATACCTTCACCAAACATATCTACACAAACTATAATTTTAGAGTACCCACTCTTAACTTGTTTTAAAAGCAACTTCTTCTCAGCATTTGGAATATCTGAATGAATGACAACTGGATTATATTTTATAAATTTAGAATAAATATTATCATATAGTTCATTTGCTCTTTTCTTAGTACTAGCTCTAACTAATACAGTGTGTTCATGTCCCTCTTCTAAATCTACTTCTAAAAGATCGATTGCTCTTTGTGCAACTTTTTTATCAGATTCTTGTTCGTTAAATTCTTGTATTGGATGAAAATCAATAGGCTTAAAATATCCTTCTTTTTGAGCTAATTCCAACCCATAATTAAAAATTACTTTCCCACCTAACTTCTTTCCATCATTTCTAAAAGGTGTCGCAGTGAATTGTAATATTCTTTTTCCTATGAATAGTTCTTTAACTTTTTTCCAGTATTGAGCTGCCAAATGGTGAGCTTCGTCAAACATTACAACATCTACATTTTTAATTAATTTTTCTAACGTTTTAGTTGGCAAATTATTAATCAGCAAGGGGGTTGAAATAATTATATTAGCTGATTCAAATGCTTCATTAATTTTATTACTATTCTGGTCATTAACCGATGATTTATAAAGTAAAACTGTCGGGAAAACAACTTCATCTGAAAATAAACCGATTTCAGGCAAAATTCCAAATGTTTTTGCTCCTTCAAAAATCTGTTCTCTCAGCAAATTTGATGGGACTATAATTAATGTTTTTTTAATTTGTTGTGATGCTATCGTTGCAAACATAGCTTCTGTTTTGCCAGTTCCTGTAGGAAGAACAATTGTTGCTGGCGAAGAAGATACAACCCAATGTGCACGAATTGCTGATAATGCGCCATATTGTGGCATGCGGAGTCCTATTTCATTGTCATTATGAGCTATTTTTTCAATATACGATCTTTTCCAACTTTCAATAATTTCATTTTCATCAAAAGGATTGCCTTTAGAATCAGTAGAAAAACTTATTTTATTGCCACGACCGATTGAAGTAACAGTATTGGTGTATTTCATGAAATTCCTCCTTATAACGATTAATAATTATATTGTTAATTATTTAAATATACATCCTTACTTATAACAAACTGCTATAACCATAATTTAGATAGTGTATTTTAAATAGCTAAATATTTTTTAAAAATACTTCGCATTGCAATTACTCTTGAAATTACTTCGTCCATTAGTTCAAAATAATTTGATTGATTATCAAAATTTAAATCATCAATTTTTGTAATGATTCTACTTGCTTTTCTATCATCCAATCTTTGCCAATCCAATGAAAATGGAAGCTGTTTTTCTATCGCTTCTCTTTCAATGTACAATTCATCATATATTTTTTTATTATCATTAATGTATAGTTCTACACCAATATGTCCACTTTTATTAACTAATGTAATACTAATATGCGCTTCACTTGTACCAATAGAAACGTCGTACCAATGATCTATTGAAGCTTTTCTAGTATTAAATGGTCTACCTTTGTTAATAACTACATCATTAAATTTGGTCCAAAAATTTAATCTTTCAGCCTGAGACCGATTCATATCCCTATCTGGTTTTATAGACTTTGTACTCTTAATGAAATCATTAGGTTGTTCTACTATTTCAAATTTTGGTGCGGGTAAAGAATCTCCTATTCTGTATGCGCGAAGTTCAATTAAGAAAAAATTTATATCCTTTACCATATTATTATTTAACCATTCAATCGCACTTCTATGTTCTTCTCTAGCATTCTTGACTATCCAAATAATAACTTCCGCATCTAAACCAGAAGCATAGGTAATTATCTTACCTAAGTGATCATGATTTGAGTCCTCTAGTTGATTCTCAATAATAACTTTTGTATCTGTTGGCTCATCAATTGCTACTAAATCACAACGATATGCTCCAACATAAGCTTCTTTTTCAATATCAGTAAGAGTTAGTCCAATAATATTATTTAGTTCTTCTATATTTTCTGGTTTTGCGAGCCAGTTAGAAAAATCATACTGTTCGTGTTCCCAAAGATTTCTAATATCTACTTCAATTAATTTTCCAATTGTCATATATATACTCCCTACTCTCATACTGCAATTTCTTAAGAAAACCCCATATCCTTCATTGGTGGGTATGGGGGTTAGTTATACAGTATCATTCAAATACTTCGTCTAGTTTTGCTTCCAATGCCCCTTTTTCTGCATATGGATAGGCATCCAATTGTGTAAAGTTCTTTTGACTGATTCCTTCAGTCAATTCACTAAAGATAAAACTCGTTGCAATCCTGTAAATGATTTCTGTGGGAGCTAATCCATACACTTGGTTCTCTAGAATATGTTTCAGACGGTCATAATCATGAGGAATCTCTGACTTGATTACTTCACTGTTATACAACCTTTTAACGACTTCAGTGATGTATAAACCTGACTTCATATACAGATCTATAAAGGTTTTAGAAGAATCATCGTAAATACCTGGATTTTCATCTTCTAATTGTTGAACCATCTTTTGAACTACCCATTTAGGCGTATAAATCTGATTGGTATTTTGAGGTGGGATATAGTCATAAATATTCTCTTCAGTCTCTTCAAAGTAGTTTGATAGCTCGGATTTTTTTCGTAAGAATTCAAGTATTGATTCATTAAACACTACTTCGTTAAACAAATTACCTTTAAAATGTTGTTCTTCACCCTCATCATCAATATACGTACCACCATCTCGCAAGAAAATAAATTCTTCTAACGTAACTCCTGTAACATCATAAAACACCTCATCACTAACATACTCATCAAAGTTCATTAAGTTCAAATCTTCATCTCCATAAGCCATAATGAAACTAGGTATAGCTCTTGAAAATCCACGTAAATTAGATCGAATATCATCTTCAACAGTATTCTTTTTCTTTTCTTCTTGCTTTACTTCATGTTCTTCTA
>Ga0209487_1002942_pt1 | contig 13594 bp, 17 predicted proteins | sample Poulit2012_FD_187524 | JGI IMG/M metagenome (GOLD analysis project Ga0209487, IMG submission 187524) | Agricultural soil microbial communities from Georgia to study Nitrogen management - Poultry litter 2012 (SPAdes) (version 2) | ecosystem: Environmental > Terrestrial > Soil > Agricultural land... | reverse complement strand
GGCCCGCCCCACGTCCTCACGCCGCCGCGCGTACCGAGAGTAGACGCTCGCTCCCTCGACGCCGAGGAAGACGAAGACTGTGATGAGCATGGTGTCGCGCACCTGCTCGAAGAGCGACCCGTACGACGACCCGGCCCAATTCGACGTGAAGGCCGAGACATCGAACGTGAACAGCGCCAGCAGGACGAAAACGATGATCGGGATGACCTTGGCGACGGTGACGATGCGGTTGATCGTCGTGGCCTCCTTGATGCCGCGCCGCACCAACATGAAGAAGAGCCACAAGCCGACCGACGAGCAGGCAATCGCCACCAGGGTGTCCCCAGCACCGAGCGCGGGAGCCCACTTCCCGAGCGTCGACATGATGAGCACCCAGTAGGTGACGTTGCCGACACAGGCGCTGGCCCAGTACCCGGCTGCGGAGAAGAAGCCGGCGTACTCACCGAATCCAGCCTTCGCGTACGCGTACACCCCAGCGTCGAGGCGCGGTTTGCGGATCGCCAGTCGTTGGAAGACGAGCGCAAGAGTGAACATCCCGGCACCGGCGATGACCCACGCCACAAGTGCGCCGGCGACGCCGGTCTCCTGAGCGAACCGCCGGGGCAGGGAGAAGACCCCCGCCCCACCATCGAGCCCACGACCATCGCCGTGAGCGTAAGGACAGAGACTTTGGTCGCAGGCACCGCCGCCTGGTCGTGCGACATGATTCATCTCCTGGAATCGCGCTAAGAGATGTTAGCAGGGTGACAACGAACTTGGGCTCGAAGATCGAGATTCGCGCTCCCGGAATCTGATGTATTCGGCGAGGTGCTCGCCGGTGAGGGTGGAGCGGCTCGCGACGAGGTCGGCCGGCGTTCCTTCAAAGACGATCCTGCCCCCGTCATGCCCTGCACCTGGTCCGAGATCGATGATCCAGTCGGCGTGTGCCATGACCGCCTGGTGGTGTGCGATGACGATGACCGACTTGCCGGCGTCGACGAGTCGGTCGAGCAGCCCCAGCAGTTGTTCGACGTCGGCGAGGTGCAAGCCGGTGGTCGGCTCGTCGAGTACGTAGATCCCGCCCTTCTCCCCCATGTGCGTGGCCAGCTTGAGCCGCTGCCGCTCGCCGCCGGACAGCGTCGTCAGCGGCTGGCCGAGGGTGAGATAGCCCAGCCCGACGTCGGCGAGCCGGTCGAGGATCTTGTGCGCGGCCGGCGTACGCGCCTCACCAGCGCCGAAGAACTCCTCGGCCTCGGCCACCGACATCGCGAGCACCTCGCTGATGTTGCGCCCACCGAAGGTGTACTCCAGGACCGAGGCCTGGAACCGCTCCCCCTCGCACTCCTCGCAGGTCGTGGCGACGGTCTCCATGACCCCCAACTCGGTATAGACGACACCGGCACCATTGCACGTCGGGCATGCGCCCTCGGAGTTGGCGCTGAACAGTGACGCCTTCACCCCGTTGGCCTTCGCGAACGCCTTGCGGATGGGATCGAGCAGTCCGGTGTAGGTGGCGGGATTGGAACGACGGGAGCCCTTGATGGCGCTCTGGTCGACCACGAGCACGCCGTCCCGTCGGGCGAGATTCCCGTGGATCAGTGAACTCTTTCCGGAGCCTGCCACGCCGGTGACGACGGTGAGGACACCGCTCGGCACGTCGACGTCGACCTCCTGGAGGTTGTTCTGTCGCGCCTCCCGAATCTCCAGGGCACCTGTCGGCTCGCGCACGGAGTCTTTGAGCGTGGCTCGGTCATCGAGATGGCGGCCAGTGACCGTGTCGCTGGCGCGCAACCCCTCGACCTCGCCCTCGAAGCAGATCGTGCCGCCTTCAGCCCCGGCGCGGGGGCCGAGGTCGACGACATGGTCGGCGATCGCGACGGTCTCCGGCTTGTGCTCCACGACCAGCACGGTGTTTCCCTTGTCCCGCAGTCGCAGCAGGAGGTTGTTCATCCGCTGGATGTCGTGCGGGTGCAGGCCGACCGTGGGCTCGTCGAACACATAGGTGACGTCGGTCAGCGCGGAGCCGAGGTGGCGGATCATCTTGGTGCGCTGGGCCTCTCCCCCGGACAACGTCCCAGCCGGTCGATCCAGGCTGAGATAGCCGAGCCCGATCTCGACGAAGGAGTCGAGGGTTTCTCTCAGCGTCGTCAACAGCGGGGTCACCGAAGGCTCGTCCAGCCCTCGGACCCACTCGGCCAGGTCGCTGAGCTGCATCGCGCAGGCATCCGCGATGCTCATCCCGTTGATCGTCGATGACCGGGCCGCTTCGGACAGCCGGGTGCCGTCGCACTCGGGGCAGGCGGTGAAGGTGACGACACGGTCGACGAACGCCCGGATGTGCGGCTGCATCGCCTCGCGGTCCTTGGACAGCATCGACTTCTGCAACTTCGGGATCACGCCCTCGTACGTGACGTTGATGCCCTCGGCCTTGATCTTGGTCGGCTCCTTGTAGAGCAGGTTGTCGAGCTCCTTCGTGCTGTACTCCCGGATTGGCTTGTCGGGGTCGAAGAAGCCGGCGCCCTGGTAGATCCGTCCGTACCAGCCTTCCGCGCCCCAGCCCGGGATTCTGAACGGCCCCTCGGCGAGCGACTTGCTCTCGTCATAGAGCTCGGTCAGGTCGAAGTCGGTGACCCGGCCCATGCCCTCGCACTTGGGACACATACCACCTGTGATGGAGAAGTCGCGCCGCTCCTTCACCTGCCTTCCACCGCGCTCGAAGGTCACCGCACCCGCACCGCTGATCGAGGCGACGTTGAACGAGAAGGCTTGTGGTGATCCGATGTGTGGCTGCCCGAGACGGCTGAACAGGATGCGCAAGAGCGCGTTGGTGTCGGTGGCGGTGCCGACCGTGGAGCGGGGGTTGGCACCCATCCGCTCCTGATCGACGATGATCGCCGTGGTCAGCCCATCGAGGACGTCGACGTCGGGTCGCGCTTGGGTCGGCATGAAGCCCTGCAGGAATGCGCTGTAGGTCTCGTTGATCATGCGCCGCGACTCCGCGGCGATCGTGGCGAACACCAGCGAGCTCTTGCCCGAGCCGGACACGCCGGTGAACACCGTCAGCCGGCGTTTCGGGAGCTGGACATTGACGTCCTTGAGATTGTTTTCTCGCGCGCCATGCACGCGGATCATGTCGTGGCTGTCGGCAATGTGCCGCTCAGGCGACTGCGTGGCCCTTGCCATGCTCGTGGTCTCCATCTGTCATCGTGGTGTGAGTCGGATGACCGGATACTCTCGGTCGCTCTTGCTCTGGTATTTCGCGATACGAGGCTGGGCGGTGGCGATGTGCTGCCACGCCTCCTCGCGGGAGGAACCGTCGAGTCGGTGTGGAGTCACCGGCACGGGCGCGGAGCCGTGGAACTCGATCGACGCCTGCTCGGGATGCGCCATCAGGTTGCAACACCAGTCCGGGTGCCGGTTCTCGCCGCTGGAGCCATCGGGACAATCGCCTGGGGCCGTCGTTGCGGCGTCCGCTACTAGCGGTCTGCTGGTGCTCAGTCATGGCGATTCAGCGCAGTTCCTGGATGCGGAGCAGGTTGCCTGCTGGGTCGCGGACGGCGCAGTCGCGGACCCCGTACGGCTGATCGGTCGGCTCCTGGATGATCTCCCCGTCGGCGGCTTGCAGCCGCTCGAAGGTCGCTTCGAGGTCCGGCGTGGCCAGGTTGACGCCGCCGTAGGTCCCTTTGGCCATCATCTCGGTGATGGTGCGTGCCTCGTCATCGGTCTTGCCGCAGCCCGGAGGAGCTGGCGGCTCCAGGACGAGGGATGTGTCGGGCTGACCCTTCGGTCCGACCGTGATCCAGCGCATGCCTTGGTATCCGACATCGCCGCGGACCTCGAATCCGAGGGTGTCGCGATAGAAAGCCAACGAAGCGTCCGGGTCAGTGTGTGGGAGGAAACTTGCGTGAATGGTGATGTCCATGGCCGTCACGCTAGAGGCGGTTCGGTGACCTGCGCTTCTCGATTCCTGATCGGTCTGGTCACCTTCTTCGCCACACACGGCGGCATCCCCGCTGTCGCACTCGCTGCCTCACGCTGGTAGGCGCTCGGTGGCATTCCGACCAGCTCGGTGAAGCGAGTGCTGAAGGTGCCCAGCGATGAGCAGCCGACCTCGAAGCAGACGTCGGTGACGCCGAGGTCGCCCCGACGCAAGAGTGCCATCGCCCGCTCGATGCGTCGGGTCATCAGGTAGCGGTACGGCGATTCGCCGTAGGCAGCCCGGAACTGGCGGGTGAGGTGCCCCGCCGACATGTTCACCCCGCGGGCGAGCGCCTCGACGTCGAGTGGTTGCGCATAATCCCGGTCGATCCGGTCGCGCACGCGGCGAAGCCAGGCGAGGTCGCGCAGACGCTGCGCCTCTTGGGCCACCTCCCGCGGCCGTGCGGCCGCAGCAGAGGAGAAGGTGCTGGTCACCTGTGTGATCATGCCACGTCACCGCCGACTCGCCCAACGTCGCTCGGCAAGGCACGCCCGAGGGCCGGAGCGCTGCTGGGCGGCTCCGGCCCTGGGGCGAGGTGCTGACGACTACCCGAACTGGCCGGGTTGGTAGTCGCCGGCAGGCTGCTGGATCATGACGTTCAGCCGGTTGAAGGTGTTGATGAGGGCGATCTGGGACACCAGGGCGAAGAGCTGGTCCTCGTCGTAGTGCTTGGCGGCGTTCGCCCAGACCTCGTCCGGCACCCCACCGGCGGCATCGGCGATACGGGTGCCCTGTTCCGTGAGTTCCAGTGCAGCGCGCTCGGCCTCAGAGAAGACCGTGGCCTCCCGCCACGCCGCGACCAGGTTGAGGCGCACTGACTCCTCACCAGCGGCGATGGCGTCCTTGGTGTGCATGTCGGTGCAGAAGCCGCAGCCATTGATCTGGCTCGCGCGGATCTTCACCAACTCCTGTGTCGCGGCCGGCAGCGCCAAATCTGCGGCCGTCTGGCCGGCCGCGACGATGTGCTTTAGAAACGTGCCTGCGGTCGGATTATCGAAGACGTTCAACCGGGCATCCATGCGAACTCCTCTGCTGTTGTCGATGCCTACACTTCCTGGGACGGCATGACTCGGCGAGGTGTGACATGCACGGATGTGACGTGCCTCTCTCCTGCCCCCGCGTCTGTATGTGGCGCGCCGTCTGTCGGCCGTGCTACGCCGTGTGCTCGAGCAGCACCCGTCTGGTGTCGACCGATCGAATCTGGACGATGTCGATCTGATCCGGCCTCAACTCGACGGTTCCCTGTGGGCTGACCGTCATTCCCGGCGAGGCAGTCCAGGACGCCACCCGGTGTGCCGAGCCGTCCACGGCCACGACGTACATCGCGTAGGTCCCGGCTTGGCCAGATGAGTAGCGGCGACCCTCATCGGCGGCAGGCTGTTCGTAGCGGCACTCCCCTTCCAGTTGCGTCCCCCACGGCTGCTCAACCAGCCGCACGCTGGCGCTCAGCGGTGTAGGGTCCGCCTCGTCCAGCTCGATCGCTTCCGGCGCCGAGTTGCCATCGCCCGTGTCCGAGATGAACATCACCGGAACCACGAGCCCGACGACCAGCACCACGACTGCCGCGACCCCAACAAGCATCCGGCGATGCACGCGTCTTTGGCGGGCGCTCGCCGCGGACGCTAGCCGGGCGAACGTCTCCTTCGGCGGTGGTGCGGGTTCGCTGGACGCTGGCTCGTCGAGCGACGTCACGGCGTCATCGGCCGGCACGGTGGCAAGCAGGCCCGGGATCTCCGCCAACTCGGTGACCGCCGTCGTGCAGCGATCGCAGTCGGCAAGGTGCTGTTCGAACGCCTTCTGGTCATCAGCCGACAGCGCCCCCAGCACATAGGCGGCATCCCACTCCCGGTACGGATCGTCCTCGGTCACGACGTCACCCCGTTCCGTTGTAGTTCGGCACGTAACGCGCGAAGCGCATAATGCAACCGCGACTTGACGGTTCCCTCCGGCACACCGACGGATCGGGCGATCTCGGCGCTCGACTGGCCGTGGAAGTAGGCCTGGACGACCACAGCCCGGTGGTTGGCGGACAACTGGGACAGGGCATCGGAGACCAGCCAGACGTTCAACACCGTGTCGACCTCGTCCCCCTGCGGTCGCTCGGTCACACGCTCCGTGCCCACCTCGTGGCGGGCCCGCGCACTGCGCCGATCGTCGATCACCAGATTGCGCGCCACGGTGAACAGCCACCCGCGCACCGACTCCGACCGCTGCTCGAGTAGCCGTGGACGACGCCACGCGCGCAACAGCGTCTCCTGCACCACGTCCTCGGCCAGTTGCCGGTCACCAGTGAGCCACACGACATAGCGCCACAAGGAACCGGCGTGCTGCTCGTGCAGAACGTTCAGCAACTCGGTGCGCTCGTCCGGCATGGGCCCCTCCACCCGGACAACGATCCGGAGCCGACAGAGGTTCACCCGAGCTGACCGGAGCTGACCTAGCTGCCCTAGCTGCCCTAGCTGCCCGAAATGAATTGAACCCCGAGCCCGGCGGCCTCGTGTACCCGTCAGAAGGCGACACCTGGAGGTGGTGCTCCGATGGAGTTCAACGGCCTCCCGCTGCACCCACTCCTGGTGCACGTCGTCATCGTGCTCGTCCCGCTGGCCGCTCTCGTGGCTCTGCTCAGCGGCCTATGGGCCCGTGCCCGACAACGACTGGGGCTGCTGTCGCCACTTCTGGCCCTGCTCGCGGTGATCGTCGTACCGGTCACCGTAGAGGCGGGCGAATGGCTACTTGCTCGCGTGGTCGTTTCCGAGCAAGTCCAGCAGCACGCGGATCTCGGCCGGACCCTTTTGCCGTGGTCCCTCGCGCTGCTGGTCGCATGCTCGCTGCAGTGGTGGTGGCACCGCCGTGCCGTCGCCGCCCACCTCACTGCCCGAGGGCGAAGTGGAAGTCGGCGCAGTGCCATCACCGCGGTCTTCCTCGCTGCTGCGGTCGTCGTCACCGCAGTGGGTTCGCTCGTGACCGTCGTGCGCGTCGGTGAGGCCGGCACCGCAGCGGTCTGGACAGACACCTACAGCCCCGAGCCGATCGGGGCTGAATGACCTGACCGTCACCGAGAGTGAGGAAGAACGATGAGACGCATCAGGTACATCACCGCAGCACCGCTGGTGCTCGGGCTGGCACTGTTCGGGTGCTCGTCAGGTACCGACACCACTGACACGGCGGCCGGATCCAGTGCTGACGGCACGAACGGCGACGTGGATCTGCAGGTGACCGATACCGAGCTCGGTGAGATCATCGTCGACGGCGACGGCCTCACCGCCTACGTCTTCGACATGGACACCGCCGGCTCAGGGGAGAGCACGTGTACGGGCCAGTGCCTATCCGATTGGCCACCGGTCACAACGAGCTCCGGGGATCCCCAGGTCGACGGTGTCACCGGCGACGTCGGCACCATCACCGCACCGAACGGCGACACGCAGATCACCCTCGAGGGTCTTCCCCTCTATCTGTTCGCCGGTGATGCGGAACCCGGTGATGTCACCGGGCAGGCCGTCAACGATGTCTGGTGGGTCGTTGGCGCGGACGGCAGCAAGATCACCGACACCGCCTCGAGCGGAACGGGCGGCTACTCGCGCTGACGAAACACAAGGAGCGCTGCCGCGGTTGTCCACAACCGGTGCGGTCCTGGTGGCGTGCGTCGTCTGCAAGCCGACACCCTCGAAGGATGACTACCGATCTCCCAGAACCCCCAGCCTTCGACCCCGACCTCATCTTCGACCACGACGACACCATCGTCGCGACGATCTCCGCCCTGATCGACCCGGAGGAGTACATGACCCCAAGCCTCTGGTTCGTGCTCGTTCATGACACCGGTCATCCGCTCCCGGTGATCGTGCCCATCGACGAGCTGCCCGACTCCCCTGACCCGGAGACGAGCATCCGGATCTTCGAGGCCCTCGGCGACGTCCTCTCCGAACATGCACCGGGCGGCACGGTGGTCGGCACCCTCGTGCATCCAGACGGTGGCGTAGTCTCGGATCACGAACGACGGTGGTACGGCCATCTGCATGCCGCCGCCCATCATGCCGGCGTGAACATCCGCGCGCTGCTGACTGCGGGTAGACGCGGCACCAGCATCATCCGGCTGGACGACGTCGGTATGTCCGCCTGATGCCGTGCCGCAGCGTAGAGGGGTGATCGCCGTGCAGCAGAAGCTGCTCGAGGAGCGCCATCGCGCGATGGCCCGGCTGGGGCGGTTGCGGGGTGACTACAGCGACATCGTGGACACGACCCGCGACTCCAATGCCGACGACGAGCACGACCCCGAGGGCCACACCATCGCCTTCGAGCGAGCCCACGTCGACGTGCTGGTCCGGCAGGCCGCGGAGCGGGTCGCCGAGATCGATGCTGCGCTGGCTCGGTGGGCGGAGGGACGGTACGGCGTGTGCGAACGCTGCGGAGCGCACATCCCGGCCGCTCGGCTCGAAGCTCGGCCCACCGCCCGCACGTGCGTCAACTGTCGCGGCGGGTAGCGGCGTCGATTCCACTGGTCACGCGGCTCAGCCAGATAGGAAGGACAGCCGGACGGTGCGGTCCGGATTGTCCACGTTCGTGTCCACCAGGCATACGCTCTGCCAGGTCCCCAGCGCGAGCTCCCGACTGAGGACGGGCACCACGGTGAACGGTGCCACGTACGCCGGCACGACGTGATCGCGCCCGTGCCCCGGTGTTCCGTGTTGGTGGATCCACTCCCCGGCACGATCACGTGGCAGGGTGTCATCCAGCGCGGTGAGCAGATCCTCATCCGAGCCGGCGCCCGTCTCGATGATCGCGACCCCGGCCGTGGCATGCGGCACGAACACGTGTAACAGGCCGTCGTCGGCGTTCACCTCGGTCAGGAACCGGGCGATCTCGCCGGACAGGTCAGTGACCCTCGACTGGCTTCCGGTGTGCACGTCGATCACGCTCGTCTGCATGACAGCCAGCCTACGGCCGCGCTCTAGGCTGGTGCGATGCGCGTGCGCCATCCGTATCTGGACCATCCAAGGCCCATCGCCCTCGCCCACCGCGGCTTCTCGCTCGACGGGCTCGAGAACAGTGTCGAGGCGTTCCAGGCTGCGGTCGATCTGGGCTGTCACTACCTCGAGACCGACGTACACGCCACCAATGACGACGTCGCGATCGCGTTCCACGACGACACCCTCGATCGCGTGACCGACCAGCGTGGCGCGGTACGTGACCTTCCCTGGGCTCAGGTGCGCGAGGCGCGGATCGCCGGGCAGGGGCAGATCCCCACGATCGAGGACGTGCTGGGGTCATGGCCGCACATGCACGTGAACATCGACGTCAAGGCACCCGATGCCGTGCGCCCGCTGGTTCGGGCCATCGAGCGCACGCGCGCGCATCCTCGCGTGTGTGTCACGTCGTTCTCCGACCCGCTGAGAAGGAACGCCCTGCTGCGCATCAGCCAGCCCGTGGCGACGTCACCGGGTATACGGGTGACTGCCCTGTTCGTCCTCGCTCAACTGCTGCCCGGACACGCTGCGTCCACCCGAGTCCTGGCCTCGGTGGACTGCCTCCAAGTACCCCAGCGCTATCGCGGACTGCCGGTCGTGACCACGCGAACCATCGAGGCCGCGCACGCTGCCGGTGTGGAGGTGCACGTGTGGACGATCAACGAGCAGGACACGATGCACGAACTGCTCGACCAGGATGTCGACGGGATCGTCAGCGACCGGGTCGACCTGCTGCGGGACGTGCTTCGCTCGCGCGGGCAGTGGGAGGAGTAGCCGGACGCAGCGACGGGTCTACCAGGCCCTCGAGCAGTCGCATCCGGCGACGTGTCGCCGAACGGAACTGCCGGTGCCGACCGGCTCGTTGTGCCGCCTCATATCTGGACTCCCACCACGAGAGCTCTCGCAGCAGCATGAGCATGAGCTGTTCGGTCAGGCCGTAACGGCCCGGTGCGGCCCCGATGTCCTGTGTGGTGACCGAGCGCTCGAGCAGCGTGACCAGTGGCCATGGATCCGGCACCGCACACATGAGCTTGGTGAGGTCGCCAGCCAGCGGGCCGGGACGCGCGTACTCCCAGTCGACCAGGTGGTGCCGGCCGTCCGCACCGACGATGATGTTGCTGAACACCAGGTCGCCGTGGCACCAACCGGTCGGCAACGTCGTCCGTCGCGTCAGCAGGACAGCCATGGTGTCCCGTAGCTCAGCCGCTGGGATCTTGTTCTGTGCGTCCGGGTGTTCGAGCAGCCGCTGGAATCGCGCCATGGTCATGGAATGCAGCTTCGGTCGGGAATCGGTGATCCGCTCGCTGCGGTACCGCGCCAGCAGGTCGGTATAAACCGCCTGCGCCACGTGTCCCTTCTCCTCGGGGCCCTGGGCATGACGCCCGGCGATCAACGGTTCCACCAGGTAGGTCGCATCGTCTACGCGCCCGTGATCGAGCATGGGTTGTGGGCCGGGCACCCCGTCGCTGTGCATCGTCGTGCGAGCACTGATCTCACGGTCGAGCCCACGCCTGCTCGCATGCGGGCCGACGACGATCTTCGCTGTCAGCGAGGGACCACGCCGCTGTGGGTAGAACGCACGCACCTGAACGACGTCATCGTCGGGAAACTTCGCGAGCCGCACCATGCCGGCACTCATCCGCGCGGAGATCGACCACGCGGTGCGCATGGCAGCCCCGGCGCCCTCGTTGGCTTCGTCGAGGGGCACGTTGACGGCGACGTGCCGGTGCCGACTGCGCTGTCTCGCGTACAGGCCGACCACGTCGATTCGCCGGGGGCGCCGGGCGGACGGCAGATGCTTCGAGTCTCGCTCCACCAGGCCGACACGGGAGAGTGCTCGCTGGAACTGCTGTTGGCGTGACCCTGTCGGCGCAGCACCGTCGTGCATGTCGTCTCCCGGGTGTCGTGGTGGTGAACATGAGGATAACCAGCACGGGAGCACTTAGCACGGAAGCCCTGTGGACGTGGGGCGTCGTCCACAGGGCATTCCGGTCACGCTGGGCTCATGACGTCCACCCTGCTACTCAGTGATCGGGCCCCGGTGCTGCGCTATCTCGAGGCGCTGCAGGCGGCCGGCGAGCTCCCCGAGGCTGCGGTCAACCGCAGCGCCCTGCTCGTGCTGCTCGCTGACTGTGGCCATCGGCTGCACGGCGCCCTGGCGGTGGACAACGTGCCGGGCACGCTTCCGCAACCCGCACGGGTGCGCACCCTGGGCCCGCTGTTGCGGCGAATACGCAGCAGCGACCATGCCGCCGCCGTCGTCCTCGTGCACGTCCGGATGGGAAGCACCGAGGCGCTGGGTGGCGACGCCGGGTGGTGCAGCGCGCTCAGCGGCGCGTCCAAGGTGGCCGGCCTGACGGACTTGGGCACGTACGTCTGCACGCCGGCTGGCGCCGTTGCCGTGCCGCGTGACCTTTCCGCGGCATGATCAACTCTGGAACCATGCGGTTCGCCGGATCTGACGCATCGCACCACGTCGGATGTCCGGTTCCAGGCGGTGGATATAGACGATCCCGTCGAGATGGTCGACTTCATGTTGCAGGCAGCGTGCCAGCTCTCCCTCCCCCTCGACGTGGATCGGCTCGCCGTCGGCGTCGAAGCCGTCCACCGCCGCCCAGGCTGCTCGGGTGGTGGGAAATGTCAGACCCGGTACCGACAGGCAGCCCTCGTCGTCGGTCTGCTCCCCCTCCGTGGCCGTCAGCACCGGGTTGAAGACCACCCCACGCTGGTCGTCGATTCCATAGGAGAACGCCCGCAACGGTACCCCGATCTGGACCGCGGCCACACCCGCGCGCCCTGGAACATCAAGCGTGTCCAGCAGGTCCTCGGCCAGCGCTTGAGTCGACTGGCCGAACTCGGTCACCGGGTCGGCGACCGTGCGCAGCACGGGATCGCCATAGTGGCGGATGGCACGTACGGTCACAGGTCTGAACCTCTTCCTCGGGTGGGTCGCTGACAGTATGCCTGGTCGGTACGTCTGCGCCGTGAGGCCCGCGACTGATGGTTGGGTGAGCGAGGCCACACGCCGAGAATTCGCGTTGTCAGGTCACGAACCGATAACGTCTTCCGGAACATCACGCACGCATCGTGCGTTGAGGTTTAGAGGAGCCCACGTGCTATCCACGCGCGCGCTCCGCACACCGTCGTCGACGAACCCACGGGGTCAAAACCCAGAAGGGCTGGTCATCATGTCTGAGCGTTCGACCCTCCGCGGCTCGCGGCTCGGTGCCCCTAGTTACGAGGACGAGCGGGGCGTTGAGTTCGCGGAGCGGCAGCGGATCTCCTATGACTGCCCTCGGGGGCACCGGTTCGTCATGGTGTTCTCCACCGAGGCCGAGGTGCCGCCGCTGTGGGACTGCCCGAAGTGTGGCGAGCAGGGACTGCAGGTGCAGACCGATCGACCGGAGGAGAAGGCGGGCAAGCCGGCGCGTACGCACTGGGACATGCTGCTCGAGCGTCGTTCGGTCGATGAGCTGCAGACGTTGCTGGACGAGCGACTGGAACTGCTCCGTGCCGGACGGATCAGCGGCGCAACGCACATGGCTCAGCCGCCGGACGAGCAGAAGAGCGCCTGAGCCTCACTCACTCGTTTCCGAGCTCGCGGCCCCGGGACCGTCCGGTCCCGGGGCCCTCGTCGCTCTGCCCCTGCTCGTCGGATCCGGCCTCGTTCTCGACGACCTCGCCCTCGACGACGCTGTCGCCCGCTGCCGCGGGGTTCTGCCGGTGGTCGGCGGTTCCGCCCGGTGCCTGACCCCAGGGCGTCTCGGCGCCAGGACCGAAACTCGGCCGAGGCGCGCGCCGCGCCACGGCATGCTGCACCGGCGGAAGGAACAGGAGTATCCCGGCGACGTCGGTGACCAGACCGGGCAGGGTGAGCAACACGCCACCGAGGACACGTGCCCTGCTGTCCCCCGCGCTCTGTTCTGGGACTCGTCCGCTGGTCGCCGCTGTCCGAAGCGCCGCCCAGGCCCGGCTGCCCTCGCGCTGCAAGACCGCGACACCGATCACGGAGGTCGCGAGATAGCCGAGGACCGCCCAGCCGAAGCCCACCCACTGGCCGACGAGGACGAACACGACGATCTCGACGACGGCGAGGACAGCTGGGAGGTAGGAGAGCCAACGGGAGCGGTTCGGACTCATCGGCGACCTCCTCGGATGCGTTCTCGTAGCATTCGCGTTCGGTCGAGGAGGCCCCACGCGGTGATGCGCGCCAGTGCCTCGCGCACGATCGCACCGGTCATCTTCGAGTCCCCCTTCTCCCGCTCGACGAACGTGATTGGAGTCTCCACCACACACAGGCCGGCGCGAACAGCGCGTCGGGCGAGGTCGACTTGAAAGCAGTACCCCGCCGACGCGACGGTATGCAGGTCCAACCGGTCCAGCGCATCGACCCGGAAAGCACGGTAGCCTGCAGTCGCGTCGCGCAACGGAATTCCCAGCAGAATGCGGGCATAGAGGTTGCCACCTCGGGAGAGCAGTCGTCGTCGTGGTGGCCAGTTCCGAACCGAACCCCCGCGTACGTAGCGTGAGCCGAGCACCACATCCGCGTCGGCGAGCGCGGTGAGCAGGCTGGGTAACTGCTCGGGGCGGTGCGATCCGTCGGCGTCCATCTGCACGACGGTCTGGTAACCGTGCCGCTGTGCCCACTCGAAACCGGCGACATAGGCACCCCCGA
>Ga0209487_1002941_pt1 | contig 13595 bp, 12 predicted proteins | sample Poulit2012_FD_187524 | JGI IMG/M metagenome (GOLD analysis project Ga0209487, IMG submission 187524) | Agricultural soil microbial communities from Georgia to study Nitrogen management - Poultry litter 2012 (SPAdes) (version 2) | ecosystem: Environmental > Terrestrial > Soil > Agricultural land... | reverse complement strand
GTCCCCTTTGATGTATGGTAAAAAAATAAGAACCCTCTGCAGAAGAAGGCCCTTTATTAGGTGGTATTCTTCTTATCTCCAAGTGAAAAAACTGCTGGAATTAGCACCGCGCCACTAAATGGTGGTTGCTGAGGTGTCACAGGGCCAGTCCCTAAACCTCTCTTGATAAGATTATGTTAATTATAATATTGTTTTGAAGTCAGTCAATTATCTAAATATTTTACCTTAAAAAATGAAACAAAGCAATAGGAATCTGCCGGGTTTTCTTTTTACCCCTTTTAATGCGTGCTTTTATATCCTTTTCTCACGATTTCCTGTACGTTGTGAACAGTAACATAAGCATTGGCATCGACCTCTTCAATTATTTTTCTGAGTCGGACAATTTCTTGTTTGTTGATGACGATATAAAGCACTTCTTTATCCGCTCCTGTATATCCGCCGCGTCCGTCCAAAACAGTTAAGCCGCGTGACATATCGTTTGTGACCTGTTCCAGTACTTTTTTCGGTTCCGTGGAAATAATGAGGACCGCAATTCGTTCATTCACTCCTTCAACAACAAAATCGATGAGCTTCGCACCGACATAGACGGAGATTAATGTGTACATTGCTTTTTCCTGCCCAATAATAAAAACAGAACCAAGAATAACGATAATGTCAATAACGAGCATTCCTTTTCCGATTCCCCAGCCCCAAAATTGATGCGCTAATCTGGCTAAGATCGCTGATCCGCCAGACGTTCCTCCTGCGCGGAACATTAACCCAATACCAAAGCCGATAAATAAACCGGCAAAAACAGCGGCTAACAGTGTATCTCCATGTAAATCCTTACCGAAATCAACAGTTAGATGTAAGAATAAAGAAGAGAAAATAATAGAAACCATTGTATAGGCTGTCACACGCTTGGAGAAAAGTTTATATCCCATAGCGAGCAGTATTGTATTGATAATAAAGTTGACAATACCAGGGGACCAATCAAATAAATAGTAGGTCACAATGGTAACCCCAATGACGCCACCTTCTGATAAACGATTAGGGATGGCAAAATAATTAACGCCGATGGCAAAAATAAGCGAACCCAGGATAATTAATAATATATCTTTCAACATTCTATTCACTTGTGCCCCCTCCTTCATCAATAGTTTACATGATATTGGTAGATGAATGAAGAGAAATTCACCAGGGAATTCAGATTTTGACAAGTGATGCTCTTTTTCATTTCCCGTCTAACTATTGATAAGAAAGTACGCGCTTAATTATCGGAATCAATCATCAGCATATAAGAGCATTCATGACGAAGAACGGCAGAAAAGCATTGATTACAGTGATCCCTATTACTAATCGGGCTTTCGAATTGGTAGAGTCGTTGATAATGAGGATATCAATGGTATCGAAGATTTGGAAGGGAAGAAAGTAGCAACAAGACTTGGTTCAACAAGTTCAGCTTCTATTAAAGAAAATATCGAAGGTGCCGAATGTCATTGAAATTAATTCAGGGGCATATTACAGAAATTGTTCGTGGTGCGGTCGAATCGGTTGACAAAGGACAGATGGAAGCAGGGCATTCGCTTGGGTTACAGCAACATCAAGTCACAATCGACAGCAATCGTTTTGCAGGGTTAGATAATGAGTTAATTCCAACAGGGAATATATTAGATGTGTCAGGTACTCCTTTTGATTTCCATGACGTAAATTGATGGATGGCATTGAGAATGGGATTCAGCAAAATAATATTGTTGGCAATGGGTATGACCATTATTTTATTTTTAATCATGAGAGAGAGGAATGTATGAGGAATCGAGTTGACGAGATTTAAAAATAAAAACAGATCAACCTGGTATGGTGATGTATACCTCGAATAACTTGGCAGGGGGATTACAGTTAATGGATGGACAGTCCAGCAAATATTTAGGTGTATGCTTTGAAACACAAGCCTCACCTGCTTCTCTACATCATAAGGGTTTTCCTTCAATTTTTCTTAGTGCAGATGAGAGATATTCTGAAAAACAGTATTTAGTTTTGGGGTGAAAAATTAAATTAGTATTGATAGGATCAGCTTCCATTTGAAACACATTTATATGGAAGCTGATTATCTTCTATTATAACGCCTTGTTTCTTTAGTTAGATATGATTATTGAATTAAATTCACAGAAAAAGGGGCGGCCCCTGCTTGACGGTTTCATGCAGGGAATGCCCCTTTTTGTTGGATAAATTAATTTACCCAGGAAAAACTCCACCTTACCATTCCAAATTTTCAATTAAGGTTTCCGATATAGTGTATAGCGATTCATATGCTTCTCTAGAAATAAGTTCATTTTTACTCCGGTAGTCGGCTGAACATTACCAGCAGATCAATCTTGACCATAACTCATCAAATTCGTGAAAATCCTATACCCACCTGGAACCTGATTGGCGATCTGACGATAGAAAACAAGATTTGTGTAGAGATAGGTCCCTTCGCCATATTCCGCCATCAGAATTCCGCCTTCGAAAGGCTCCTCATTTGGATCGGCCATGCTGACGAATGTTTCGTAATGATCATCCCAATTCATCGGGAAGTAAAGACCTCTTTCCTGAACCCAGCCGTCCCAGTCGCTGTCGGTGATGTTATTTGGGTAATTGAATAATTCATGGTCTGGCTGCGTCATGGTGACAGGTGCACTTTCATCGGTGACACGCCATTCGATGGATGGTGATCCGATTTCGAGTGAGTATGGCAGTGTCTCATCAGTATCCCAATTATCACCTGGTTTATGGTATTGGAACACGACATGTCCGCCGTTTTCGGCGTATTCTTTTAGCCGTTCATTATTTGCGATGAGGTCTTCGCGGGCAAGGTTGGCGCGAATTCCGGTCACAATTGTATCATACTCACTTAAGTCTTCAGAGCTTAATTCTACTTCTGTTAGTTTGGTAACGTCAAATCCAACGTTGATTAAATAATCTGCTACTTCGTCAAAACCGCTTTCGATATAGCCTACATTTAAGTTGTCTGGCTTGAGTAGCTCGAAACTTACGGCATGTACTTGAGCAGGATACTCGAAATACTCGTTGTCGATATGGTCGTACATAATTTCTTGAATGGCTGCAGTATACTGTTTGCCATTTGACGTGGCATTGATTCCAATGTCAAAATCGCCCTCATTCACATTTTCAGGAGGAGTGATGGAAAATTCAATTTGGTCCGCGTCAAAGCGTTTGTCTAATGTGACATTTTGTGCTTCTGGTTCACTCGTCCATCCTTCAGGAAGGTCTAATGAAATAGAAGCTTCTTTTTTTCCATCAACGTAATTTTTTGCTTCGACTGAAATCGAATAGCTATCCTGCAAGTCAGTTGTATTGATGACGACATTTTGGGGATTCGTCGTTAAGCTCACGTCAGGCAGGACGGCGACGGTTTCACCAAGGTTTAGTTTATTCGTTGAAACGGCACCACGTTCTTTTAATGAAATTTCAGTTTGTAATGTTGGTTTATCATATGGATGGTAATAGGCTGCGTCTTCAGGTACTTCAATGCTGAATTCTAACGTCTTTGTTTCACCAGGGTGGATCTTTTTAATCTGCTTTTCTCCATCGACGGACCATTTATCTGGTGCGACGATAGCCGCATCAATATGTTTTACGACTTCCTGGCCATTGTTTTTAAGTTCCATGGTTACCGCCGTTTTCTCACCTTGCGTTAATACGTCAGAATTCATCGTTGTTTCGACTTCAAGGCTTGAGGAAACAAGGCTTACTTCATTTAATTGTTCTTCCTTCAACTCAAGTTTGTGAAGTAAATCGTCTTTTAACTCAGTATCAAGCTTGGAATTTTCCGTTTTCTTCATGACTTTCTGAACATCTTTTAAAGCTTGATGTGCTTCTGGGAAAATTTTCTTGCGATTTGGATAGGCATCAACAATGGTGTCTAGTTTTTGTTGTAATTTTGCTAGTTGATTGCTTAAGCCATTATTGGTCACTAGTTTAGCCCAGTCATTAAAGTCGTACGGAATCCCCGCAAACAAATCATCGTCATCTAATTCACCTTCATCAACGGATGATTCCACTAACTCTAAATGTGTTTGTATTGGTTCAATCGGGACATCTCTTCCCATACCTTGACTTTTATGAAGATAGCGTGAAGCTTCGCCAAGCTGCGGGTAAGACATGTCGTAAATCGGATCATAGTCACCAATTTCAATTGAAATTGTAGAGGTTTCTTCTGATTCGGCTGGTAAATATAGTTTTTTCATTTCCCATACAGAGAGTCCTTCGTCTAATTGTTCAGGATAAACAGTTGGGTCAGCGGCATCTTCAAAAGCCTGAACACTTAAAATGGACATGGCTCTGTGGTGTCCGTGCTGACTTTCAACATTACGGAAGGAAGGCATGACGATATCTGGTTGGTATGTGCGAAGAAATCGAATAAACCGTTCATAGGTGACATCTTCGCCCCATTTTTCAAGCGTTTCCTCAGGTGATTTTGAAAAACCAAAATCATAAATAGAGTCTGAGGTTGTCTCACTTAGGTGATATGCTTTGACCCCTGTGACGTCAGCTGCTTCAACCATTTCATTTGAGCGAATAATCCCTAGTGCATCACCAAGTTCACTACCAATTTCATTTTGTCCACCTTCACCTCGGTTAGCAATGAGGCTCGATGTTTTGACTCCTAAACCACGAGATAAATAAGCTAATAAGTCACTACGTTCATCGTCTGGGTGTGCTCCCGTATTAAGAAAAGTGACGGTGGTATTCAGTGGATTAACAACGTTCCATAAATCTACGTCAGAATCTTGTTGTTGATTTGTTTGCGCTTCCCCGTGAATAGGCAAAAGAAACAGCACTAACGTGACCGTTAATAAAAGATTGAGTATTCTTTTCATTATGTAACCCCTTTTATTTTATTGAACTTGTTTTAATTCCACTCAAATAAGGTTAGGTGTAGTCTGCTTTGTTTTGAGTATTTACAAACATATTAAACGTCTACATTAAAATTACCCTATCCCCATAGTTAGTACTAACTGTACGAAAAGATAAAAACAAGCTCTATATTTACAATAACACAAAGTGTAATTAAGTAAATAGTCTAATAATAATATTTGTTAATTAGTAATTTGGGCTTACTGATAGGCTTTGTCATTAGTATTTAAAATATTTTGAATTTTCCCCTTTACGAATAAAAGTGTTTTCATTATAATCAAATTAATTGGTTAGTAAGTCTTACTAACTAAACCCCAGAAGGATAGCAATTTTGAAGAAGATTCAATTGTCTTCTATGAATTGAATGAAGGAAATATAAATCTTATAAAATATTTAATTAACGAAATCAATACTATGAACAAGTTAATTTAAATATACCAGAGAGAAAAGTAAAAATGAAAACGACGTCTAAGGAGTTTAGTTAATGCAAAGAGAGAGTGTGGCCTACATTAAAACAAAGAATATACGAAATGTGTTGAACTGTATCGTGGAAGAAGATGCAATAACCCGCGCAGATATAGCGAAAAAGCTCAATCTCAGTAAGCCGACTGTATCAGCTATTGTCAAGGAGTTATTAAGGGATTGCTGGATTTATGAAACAGGTAGCGGGGATGCATCGGCAGGTGGTGGAAGAAAACCAGTTCAACTAGCCTTTAATGCAAAAAGATCGTTTATTATCGGTATAGATATTGGAGGAACAAATGTGACGTTAGGGATTACCGATTTAAATGGCTCAGTTTGTGCTTACAGGGAGTTTCCTACCCAACAGCATCTTAAAAATAATTTATTTGAAGAAATAAAGCGTTACGTGGAATCAATGAAAAGTCAATTAGGGATTAATGATTCGCAAATTCTTGGCTTAGGTGCTGGGGTTCCAGGGATTACAAATGTAGAAGAAGGGATAATTGTTGAAGCTCCAGCGCTAAGTTGGAAGCGCTTTTCGATTCACGAAAAATTTCAAGAGATTTTCGATTTTCCTATTTATATTGATAATGACGTGAATAGTGTTGTTTTAGGTGAACATTGGAAAGGGGCAGCAAAGGATAAATCGAATCTAATTTATATTGCGATTGGAACGGGGATAGGCAGTGGCATTATTTTAAATGGTGAATTTATACCGCGGGAGTAATTATAGTGCGGGTGAACTTGGTTATGTGGTCACAGACCGCCAACATGTGAAAGGCATACAACATGTTTTTGAAGGTTACGGTTATTTAGAAAGTGTGGCGAGTGGTTCTTCGATTAGCCATGAATTATCAAGCAGGTTGGGAAAAGCCGTCACTGCAAAAGAGGCGTTTCATCTCTATCAACAGGGCGATGCTGATGCAGTGAGCGTGATTGATTTTGCGCTTGAAAATTTAGCGATTGGGATTGCGAATTATGCTTCTTTGTTTGATCCAGAAATAATTATTTTAGGGGGTGGTGTCAGCCAGTCTTTTCAAGTTATAAGTGAGCAGTTGATTGACATCATAAGAAAGCATACGCCACAACGATGTGACGTTGTGCAAACAACATTGGGGGAAGAAGCAGGTATTATCGGGGCTGCAGCATTATTTATTAAGGAACATGATTTATTACTAAAAAGTTAAGGTGAAAGGGGTAATGTTAGTGAAATCGTTGAAAAAAAGTTGGCTAGTCCTTTTAGGTATTATGTTAGCGGCACTTCTTGCGGGATGTATGGCAGGAGGGTCAGGTGATGGGGAAGATGATACGGGCGATGACACTTCAGACGCTGAAAATGATGAGTTAGAGGATACAGTGGTTGTCTATTCGCCGCATGGAACAGATATATTAAATGAGTTTAAGCAGCAGTTTGAAGAGGAGTACGGGATTACAATGGAGTTTCTTGACATGGGTTCACAGGAAATTCTTGACCGTGCGCGTTCTGAGAAAAATAATGTTCAGGCAGATGTTTGGTGGGGGGCGCCACAAGTAAACTTTAACCAGGCGGCTGATGAAGGGTTGCTAGCTGAATATAAGCCGTCTTATGCGGATACGTTAGATGAATTGTATCATGATAGTGACTGGCTATGGTCAGGTACGTCGATTACACCGCAAGTGATTATGTATAACACAAATGAAATTTCGGATGAAGAAGCTCCGAAAGATTGGGATGAACTACTCGATTCGAAGTGGAAAGACGAGATTATTATCAGATATCCGCTTGCTTCAGGTGGAATGCGGACGATCTTTTCAGCAATCATTTATGATACGTACAAAGACACTGAAGACCCACAAGAAGGTTACGATTGGCTAGAAAAATTAGATGCGAATACGAAAGAATACTCAGCAAACCCAGAGATTATGTACAACCAGGTAGCTAAAGGGGTTGGAAATATATCGGTATGGAATATGCCTGATACCGTTCAGTTAGCTGAAGAAAAAGATTATCCATTTGATTATCATCTTCCGGAAAGTGGAACGCCTGTTATCACTGAAGGGATTGCTGTTTTTGAAGATGCACCACATCCAAAAGCGGCAGAAGCTTTTTATGAGTTTGTCAATACACCTGAAGCTGCGAAATTATTAGCTGAAGAATTTTATCGTATCCCGACTCGTGATGATATTGATGAGCTTCCAGATTGGATTGAAGAAACTCAAGCCGATATGATTCCAATGGATATGGACTGGGAGTTAGTTGAAGAGAAGCAAGAAGAGTGGATGGAATATTGGGATAACAAAATTAAAAGCACAGATAAAGATAAAAGTGATGAAGAATAGCCAGAATTTGTTTCACTCAAGCCTTTATGTAAACGTTTGTAGATAGCTATTTTTAGGGGAGAGGGTTGTTGTTTCATGTCAACAGTTTATTTATCAGAAATCACAAAGCAATTTGGTAGTGTGACAGCAGTCAAAGATTTAAATTTAACCATCCAAGAGGGAGAGTTTTTCACCTTTTTAGGTCCTAGTGGATGTGGTAAGACAACAACTCTTCGTATGATTGCTGGTTTCTACTACCCGACAACAGGAAAAGTGAAATTTAATGATCGGGATATGACGAAAGTGGCTCCTGAAAAAAGAAATACGGGCATGGTTTTTCAAAACTATGCCCTGTTTCCTCATATGACAGTATTTGAAAATGTTGCCTTTGGGTTGAAAGTAAGGAAGCTGAATAAATCGGTCATTAAAGAAAAAGTGACGGACGTGTTGAAAAAAGTTCGCCTGGATCAGTTCATGGATCGCCAAGTGAGTCAGCTCAGTGGTGGTCAGCAACAGCGTGTCGCCTTGGCGAGAGCGCTAGTCATTGAGCCAGATATTTTACTTCTTGATGAACCGCTTAGTAATTTGGATGCAAGGCTGCGTGACGAGATGCGGAATGAGCTCATGCGATTGCAATGGGAGTATGGAATCACGACGATTTATGTGACGCATGACCAGGTGGAAGCACTATCGATGAGTGATCGGATTGCTGTTTTCAATACTGGCGAGTGCCAGCAAGTTGGGACATCGACTGAAATTTATAATGAACCGGTGAACGATTTTGTGGCTGAATTTATTGGGGAAACTAATTTGCTTCCAGTGACGTTTGTAAAAGATGCTGATAATCAATCTGTTTATCATTCAGAAAAAATGGGTGAGTCTTTCTACGTTAATAAAACGGATTTAAATATTGCTCGTTATGAAGACACAGATCAACTGGTGATTTCAATTCGGCCTGAAGTGATTCATCTAGATGAAGAGCCATTGGAAGGAAAAAATGTCTTTCAAGGTGAGGTTTCACTTGTTCAGTTTACAGGCGAAGCTGTCCATACCTTTGTGAAAATGACTGACGATGTCACGATTAAGGCGACAGATTTGAATCGAGGACCGACAACCTATTTGCAGGAAGGCAGTAAAGTCAATGTTTATATCCCTGAAAATCAAGTTCGCATTGTACCTCAATCAGGGAGTGATCAATAAATGTTAAATGCAGAACGTAGACGAACGCTTTATTTATTAATTCCTGTTCTCATTATATTAATTGGTTATGTCCTTTATCCAACCTTTGAAACGTTTCTTGAAAGTATTCGGAACAATGGTGTCTTTTCTTTGCAAAACTATCAAGACTTTTTCGGTGCAAAGTCGGCAGCCAATTTCGAAGCATTATGGAATTCCGTTTACATTTCGCTCCTTTCCGTTTTATTCAGTGCACTGATTGGAATTCCGTTGGCTTTTATTTTTACCCGTTATAACTTTCCGGGACGTCAGTTTTTCTCCAATATTGCTATTATGCCGATTGTGCTACCTTCACTTGTTGGTGTTATGGCTTTTATGTTTTTATACGGGGAAGCTGGCCTCGTGCCGAATGCAATTAAGGATTTATTTAATTTATCTGAAGTGCCGTTCAGTATTGGTGGCGTGTCAGGTATTTTAATGGTTCATGCTTATACGATGTATCCGTATTTTTATATGACAACGTCTTCAGCGCTGAATAATATTGACTCTTCACTGGAAGAAGCGGCAGCGAATTTAGGGTCGAGTCGATTTAAAGTGTTTTGGAAAGTGACGTTTCCATTATTGACACCTGGGATCGTCGCCGCGGCACTGCTCGTCTTCATGGTATCGATGGCCTCGTTTAGTGCGCCGTTTTTACTTGCAGGAGGCTACCGGGTGCTCAGTTTGCAAATCTATTTCTCCAAAATTAATGGTGATTTAGAAATGGCTGCGACTCAGTCGATTATTTTATCCGCCGTTTCAATCGGATTCCTTCTATTTATGCGTTGGTATCAAAACCGTAAAGACTATCGCATGGCGAGTAAAGGGATTGGTGTGCACCGAAGTGAAGTGAATAATCCATTGTTAAAATGGGTGATGGTGACGATTGGTATACTAGCGATGATTGTGTTGCTATTACCTCACGCAACGTTATTGATTTTATCGCTTGTGCCTGACGGGGCATGGACATGGCAAACGTATCCGACTGCGTTTAGTTTAGAAAATTTCAGGCTGTTATTTGATACACCGCAGATTTGGGAACCAGTTAAAAACAGTTTAATTATGACGGTAATGGCTTGTGCCGGTGTGTTTATTTTTGGAATCATTACGTCCTACACATTAGTGAAACGTAAATTTATCGGGAAAAATTTGCTCGATATTTTAGTTATGGTTCCATGGGCGGTTCCAGCAACGGTTGTCGGGATGAATTTAATCCTAGCGTTTAATGAACCATCTGTCTTTTCATTTGGAAAAATTCTCGTAGGAATGTTTTGGATTCTTCCGCTCGCTTATTTTATTCGTTTTTTGCCGTTAGTTGTTCGCTCAACGAATGCGGTGTTGGAGCAGCTCGATGATTCGATTGAGGAAGCGGCTCAGAACTTAGGGGCGAAATGGTTTTACACGTTCAGGAAAGTCATCATTCCCATCATTTTACCAGGTGTCTTAAGTGGAACGCTACTTGCCTTTGTTCAGGCAGTTGGAGAATTCCCGACATCTGTCTTACTTTATACGTTAAGTAACCGTCCGATTTCAATTGAAATTATGAATCAGTTGCGGATGTTCAACATGGGGCAAGCGGCTGCATACGGCATGATTCAAGTCGGGTTGATATCGATTGTGATGTTCATTTCTTATAAGTTATTCGATGTAAAAGCGGAGAATACATTATAAAAAGAGCGGGGCCAGCCAGACATAAAGGAGAAGGCTGATTTCTTAAAGTCAGTTGCTTTTGAATAGAGCAAAACCAAGTATACATGCTCTGAGCAGCCCGAATATACGTAAACTCTTGCGCGTGGAAAAGCCTCGGTGAGACCCCACAGAGCGATAGCTGGAGGAGGCTCATCATCCGCCTGCGAAAAGCGAAGTTATTCGGGCTGCAGACCAAAGATTTAAAGGAAAAATTATTTTTAATAGAAGAGGTGCTTTTTAAACAATGTTTATATCAAAAGAGGAATTTGAGCAACAAGACGGTACTCATTTTCCAGGGAAAGTATTTAGTGAAACCTTATTAAAACCGATTTTCTATGATCAAAAGGAACATTTATTTGATGCAATGTTTCTGATCCATAAAGCGCACACAAAGATGTTGGCTGAACAAAAGATATTATCAGAAGACGAAGCTGCGACCATTTTATCGGGTGTTGAGCAAGTTGAAAAAATGGACCGTGAAACTATTGAATACAATTCTGAATATGAAGATTTGTTCTTCTTGGTGGAATCCCGTATCGGTCAAATCGTGGGCGATGAGCTCGCTGGGAAAATGCATATCGCTAAAAGCAGAAACGATATGGGGGAAGCGATGTATCGTATTGTTCTCAGGGATTATCTAAAATCCACTATCGAGCATGCGGAAAATTTGGCTGATGCGTTGCTTTATCAGGCTGAACAACATGTCGAAACGATCATGCCAGCTCACACACATACACAACCTGCGCAGCCTACTACATTCGGACATTATCTTGTTGCGTTATACGATAATTTAAGCCGGGATGTGGAACGGCTTAAGCAAGCTTACCGGACAGTGAACCAATCACCTATGGGAGCGGCAGCAATTACGACATCAGGTTTCCCGATTAACCGTGAGCGGATGGTGGAATTACTCGAGTTTGATGATCTAATTGAAAATTCATATGACGCAATCGGGAGCGGTGATTATTTAACCGAAGCGGCACAAGCTTTAATTAGCATGATGACCAATATGGGACGCTGGTTACAGGAATTGTTGAGAATGACATCTAAAGAAGTCGGCTTGATCAAAGTCTCTGATGCCTATGTGCAAATCAGCAGCATCATGCCACAAAAAAGAAATCCGGTATCGATTGAACATTCCCGTTCGATTGCGAGCAGTGCGGCTGCTGAAGGCATGGCGGTCGTTCATATGGTACACAATACGCCTTTTGGTGATATCAATGACACAGAAGATGACTTGCAGCCACATCTTTATGCAGGTTTTCAGAAAGGCATTCGTGTCCTGCGATTGATGGAAGCCGTCGTGATGACAATGGAGTTTAATCGGGACAGGGCTTATCAGCAAGCACGTGAAAATATGATTACGATTACCGAACTGGCAGACGTTTTAGCACGTGATTATGAAATGTCGTTTCGCAAAGCCCATCACCAAGCGAGTGTCGTTTCCAAGAAAGCGGACAAACTAGGTAAGGAACTGTATGATCTGAGGCTGGAGCAAGTGAATGACTGGCTCGAAGATGTGACTCTTTCTCAGACAGATTGGAATGAAATTATTGATCCGTATTATTTTGTGGAGCGCCGTAAAGTGACAGGCGGACCTAATCCTGATGTAGTACGGAAAATGATTGAGAAGAGAAAGAGCTAGACGTTGCGGATTAACTTGCCCGTGTTAGATTGATTTTTAAAAATATTAAAGAGCGAATAAGAAGTATAAAAATGAGCGTCCAGATTGAGAGTGGCGCTCTTAAACTCAATAACGATGATGCAAGAAAACGAGCGCTGGCATTGCTAGAAAAAGTAGGGATTGGCGATAAAGCAGATAGCTATCCGGAGTAATTATCCGGCTGATAGCAACAACAGATAGCGACGTTTCCTTCCCATGGAGCCAAAAATGATGTTGTTTGATGAATCGACATCAGCACTGGATCCAGAGCTTGCTGAGGAAGTGCTTGGAGTAACGAGACAACTGGCCCACGAAAGGATGACAATGCTTCTCGTCACACATTAAATGGGATTTGCTAGGGAAGTCGGTGATCGCGTTTTATTCATGGATGGGGCGTCATTGAAGAGGGAGGCGATCCGGAATAGATATTTACGGATCCTAGATCTGAACGAACAAAGGCATTTTTAAATAAAATTTTGTAGAGAGAGGATCTGTATCATATGATACAGGTTCTTTTTTGTTGCGCGATGTTTATCTTCGTATAAGCGCTGATAATCGTAAGCGATTCGGTGAAAAGCGCATATTACCCGGCGATCACTAGTGCAGAACGACTGAGTTAAGTTATCCAAAAAATTGGGGATTAATTAAGTGGGTGAGTCAACTTCATAATTCAAAATAAGACAAAAAATCCAGTCTATAGGTCTCGTCATTTAATGACGGGGGAAATACTTCGGCCGTATGACACTAGTAGGAGCAAACATAGTTGTAAAAATACACACTTAATTATCAGAATCATCAGCATACAGAAGCATTCATTATTAATTATACGGATGATGATGTTAAAAGAACTCTCACACCTTGTAATGCGGATAGATCGGTTTAAATGCGAATAAAATGTATTTTGGTATTATTGCATTATTTGGTAAAGTTAATAAATAACTTGTCACAAAAATTTCACAATATTAGAGGGGGATATTTTCAGTGAAAAAGAGAAACTGGAAAGGGATAGGCATTGCTTTACTGGCTCTTGCCGTCATGCTTGGTTTAGTTGCATGTGGAAGTGGCGATGAAGAGGCAGATGCAGAAGCTGCAGAAGGTGAATTAAAAGATACATATACAGTTGCTACGGATACATCGTTCGTTCCGTTTGAGTTTAAAGAAGACGGTGAGTATGTAGGATTTGATATTGACTTGATTAACGCAATAGCGGATGAAGTCGGGTTTGAGATTGATTTGGAAACGACAAATTTTGATGGAATTATTCCAGGGTTGCAAACAGGATCATTCGATATTGCACTTGCCGGGATAGGTATTACCGAAGAACGAAAGAAAAGCATTGATTATAGTGATCCCTATTATGAATCCGGCT
>Ga0209487_1002940_pt1 | contig 13595 bp, 11 predicted proteins | sample Poulit2012_FD_187524 | JGI IMG/M metagenome (GOLD analysis project Ga0209487, IMG submission 187524) | Agricultural soil microbial communities from Georgia to study Nitrogen management - Poultry litter 2012 (SPAdes) (version 2) | ecosystem: Environmental > Terrestrial > Soil > Agricultural land... | reverse complement strand
GCTTCACATGTTGCTGAAATGGCTCCGAAAACTGGTTATTTTATTGCGCAATCAGATGAGATATTACTTACAATGCAAGTATCGAGTTTTGATCATATTAGAGGTGGATTTGAAAATTCTATTTATATAGGGGAATCGTCAGTAGTATCTCAAAATTTTAATACAAAAATGATTAGTACGCTTTTTATGAATGGTTGTATTTTTATTATAGGTTTGTTTATGGTTTTGTTTGCCTTATATCGCAGACAAGAACACCTATTTTTTATATTTGGTATGTTTTCAATCCTCATAGCTATTCGTGCCTTATTTGCCGTTCCTTTCTACTATACGCTTATATTTGATATGTCTTGGCTCTGGGGTACGAGATTAGAATATATTTTGACAGAAGCAACTTCCATGTTTTATGTTATTTTATTATGGAAATGGCACGAAAAAGAATTTTCTAAAAAAGTTATGTATGGACTCGTCATGATACATATAACACTAATGATTATCACATTATTTACTCAACCAGTGTTTTTTCAAACGCTATTTTTTAACGTGTTTTATTTAGCGATACCTACTTTTTTCTATATGATTTATGTTATTTGTAAAAGTGTGCGTAACCATAATAGAAGTGCAAAAGTAAATTTGATTGGCATGGGGCTTATTTTCCTAGCATTTTTTAATGATTTTGCGATCGGACAAAATTGGTATCAATCAATAACATTGATGTTGCCTGCGGTTGGTATTTATATCGTTATTCATGTCGTATTAATGAGTAAAAATTTTGCAGAAACAACACGGAAAACGGAGCAATTAAACAAAGAGTTACTAACCATGAACGCTAAATTAGATGACAAAGTTTATGATCGGACAAGACAATTACATGAGGCGAATGAACGTCTCAAACACTTGGCATTGATAGATAGTTTAACAGGTATTCATAATCGTTATAGTTTTAATAAATTTATTGAAAAGGCATTTCAAAATGCTACTGAAAATGGTACTTCTTTAGCATTATTAATGCTCGATCTTGATGAATTTAAAAAATATAATGATTATTATGGTCATATAAGTGGAGATCGTTTATTGAAAAAGGTTGCAACTATTATTGAAAGCCAATTGCCTGAAGATAGTTTTTTTGCACGCTATGGTGGTGAAGAATTTGTAATTGTTTTACCAAATATATCGGAAGTAAGGGCATATAAAATTGCAGAAGAAGTAAGGTATGCAGTTGAAACAGCTTTAATTACTCATCCAAAGGGAGACACTGGAATTGTTACGTTTAGCATTGGAGTAGCTGTCATGACGAAAGAAGTTAATTTTAAATCTGTCATAGAACTTATTGACGCTGCTGACAAACAACTTTATCGTTCTAAGCGCAAGGGACGTAACCGTGTGATGTAAGGGGTTATCATACAAACGGTCCCAGATTAAATGTTTCATTCGTCTATGGGTGGGAATAGATAGAGAAACGATCTGGGAGGTATAAAGGTTGTCACAAGTTAAGTTACCTAAGAAGACTGATTCATTTTGGCATTTGACGAAAAAAGTAGAGGAGTTTTCTAAGCTAGATCATGATCTAGATGTAAACGTGACGGTTATTGGTGGAGGAATGGCTGGCATAATGACAGCATATGAACTGGCAAAGGCGGGAAAAAGCGTTGCTTTAGTAGAGGCACGTAAACTGATTCATGGAACAACAGGATTTACAACCGCCAAACTAAGTGCACAACATAATCTCATCTATGATGAATTGATTCGTAGATATGGGAACGAAAGGGCGCGTTTATATTATGAAGCAAATATGCAAGGTATTGATATCATTAAAAGGTTAACGGCTGAACATAACATTGATTGTGATTTACGGGAACAAGATGCTTATGTGTACACTCAATTTGCAGAACGGATTGAAGATGTAAAAAAAGAGGCAAAGGCATATAAAAAATTAGCTATTCCTGGTGTCTTTGCAGAAGATATTCCAGTTAATATTGATATAGAAGCAGCAGTTGTTATGCATGAACAATATGAATTCCATCCTGTTGCCTTTCTAATGGCCATTGTTGAACAACTTGAAAAAATGAATGTAAAAATTTATGAGCAAACAACTGTAACAGAAGTAGGAGCTGAAGATCCTGTTATTGTAAAAACTAACACAGGTCATACGATTAGGTGTAGTCAAGCTATCTGTACTTCACATTATCCAATTTATGATCCCGATAAATTTTATGCTAAAAATATGGAACCTGAAATTTCTCTTGCATTGGCATGTGATGGAGATCAAAATTTCCCGGATGGAATGTACATTAATTGTGATGACCAGAAGCGAACATTTCGAACAATGAGGTTAGACGGTCATCGTTATATGTTAGTTGGTGGAGAAAGTCACCAGCTAGGAGATGGGAGTTCTGACTTGGAACGGTACGAAACCTTAATCGATTTTGCAGATGAAACCTTTGGTATACAAGAAGTAGTCGCACATTGGTCTTCCCATGATTTGATTACAAAGGACCGCATACCATTTATTGGGCATATTCAACCTGGGGAGAAAAATATATTTGTGGCGACAGGATTTAGTAAATGGGGATTGGCAAATGCAGCAATTGGTGCAAAAGTTTTAACAGATCTTATTTTTGAGAATGAAAATCCTTTTGTAAATTTGTTTTACCCACATCGATCAATCCCTGATATTACTGGGTTACAAGATTCTGAAAAAACTACTAAATATGGTTCTTCTATTCGTATAGACGAAATAGAAAAACTTGGCCAAGAAGAGGCGATGATTATTGAAAAAGATGATGGGAAAATAGGTGTGTTTAAAGACAGCAAAGGAATGTTCCATTATTTAAGTATAAGCTGTACCCATCTCGGATGTGATGTAGATTGGAATGACGGTGATAAAACGTGGGATTGTCCATGTCATGGATCCCGTTTTAATGCCGAAGGAAATGTCATTGCTGGTCCAGCTACTGAATCACTTAAAAAAATAGCAAATATAAATATGGACAAGTAAGATTTTATGTAAATTTATAAAAGAAAGACCTTTAAATCTAATTACTCTATTAGGTTTAAAGGTCTTTGTCCTAAAATAAGAAAGTATAACATTTTCAAGTTGTAACTAATTATTTCAAGATAGCATCGTCTAGCTTAATCGCCCAACGACTACCAGATCTTTTGATGGGGCGAGCAGTGCGCAGTCCCAAATTTCGATCTTCTTCCTACGATAAGTCAACATCAATTCGTTTCACTCACTCAAGTTTCCTTTATCTCGTCAGAAGCTCTCCAATTTGTACGTCGCTGAACGGGCGCTTGCGCTTTTGGTTCCTTTTAGAAAATAGCTTTAAAAGGAAGAAATAATGTTTATTGTTCCTAGGGATTTGCCATACTAGATGATATGTTTAGGTTAAACATTATTAGAAATATTCGAATGGGGATTCTACAATGATAAATCAAGTTGGTCAAATATTCCGTACAGGATGGACATTACTTCGTATCATTGCTGTTGCTTCATCTAGCATTGCTACTATTTTATCTAGTCTACTTCCATTGTTTATACGTGCATCTTTTTCAACAGAGTACTTAATCACTATGTTGATCTTCTTAAGTATAGGGGCGATGGTAATCCATGGATTATTGACACATCTATTTAATGACTATACCGATTTTAGAACGGGAACAGATGCTTATAGTCCCGCAATATTATCAGGCGGAAGCCGTGTTATTCAAGAAGGATTGGTTCGTCCACAGACGATATTAAAATTAGGGAAATGGCTATCCATCACTTTACTTCTAATAGCTGTTTTTATGATGTTAATCGATCGTTATGAATTGGCTATCTTGCTTTTGATTGGTGTTTGGAGTGCTGTTTCATACTCTTTGCCACCACTGCTATTGAGTTATCGTCCATTTTTAGGAGAATGGCTTAGCTTATTTCCCGCTATTTTTTTAATTGGTTTAGCAGGACCTTGGATTATTTTCGATACAATTCCAATCTGGGCTATTCAAAATGCAGTGATTAATGCATTTATATGTATGGCATGGGTAATGGTACATCATATTCCTGATTTAAATGCTGATCGTATGGCCAATCCAGTGAAACAAACAACAGTAGTTTGGTTTGCAAATAAATTTGGACTTAGTTTTGCTCGTCTTCCAGCTTTGCTTTATTTTACGATGGCAGGTCTATTTACAATCTGGCTTCTTCCGGAAAGATTTATGGCTGGATTGATACTAATTGGAATATTACTATTTGCACTTTTTTTAGTTATGAAAATGGATTTAAAAAATAATCAGCAAGTATCAAATTACGAGAAAGTGTTACTATTATTAGCAATCATAATTGCCATTGTTTTAGGAGTTTTTTAAAGTGTTGAAAGCAAATGACAAAGTTTGAAGACATTGTGTTGGGGGTATAGTTTTTAAATAAGCGAAGAGTAGATTATAAAAATAGGGGTGTAGAAGATGGCGTTTAATCAGCTTGAAAAAATTAAAAACGGTAAAGGATTTATTGCAGCACTAGACCAAAGTGGTGGAAGTACACCAAAGGCATTATTAGATTATGGCATTGCGGAAATCGCATATGCAAATGAAGATGAAATGTTTGATTTAGTTCATAGAATGAGAACGCGAATTATTACATCGCCAGCTTTTAATTCTGATTATATTCTAGGTGCCATTCTATTTAAGCAAACGATGGACAGTAAAATTGAAGGCATGTACACAAGTGATTATCTAATAGAAAAGAAAGAAATTGTTCCATTTTTAAAAGTAGATGAAGGACTAGATGACGAAGAAAATGGTGTGCAACTTATGAAACCATTTAAAGGGTTGGATGAACTTCTAAACCGAGCAAAGGAGCGCAATATTTTTGGTACAAAAATGCGTTCAGTGATTAAGGAACCTCACTTGAATGGTATCAAAGAAGTAGTTGAACAACAATTTGAAATTGGTAAACAAATTATTGCAGCCGGGCTTGTTCCGATTATTGAACCTGAAGTTGATATTAATAGTGAGCAAAAAGCGGCATGTGAGGAATTATTAAAACAAGAAATTCTCACCCATCTTGATCAATTAGAACAAAGTGAAAAAGTAATGTTAAAATTAACAATTCCAACAGCGACTAATTTATATAAAGAATTAGTAAACCATCCAATGGTCCTAAGAGTTGTTGCGCTTTCTGGTGGTTACACGAGGGACGAAGCGAATGAAAAACTTAAAAGAAACGACGGGGTTATTGCTAGTTTTTCTAGAGCATTAAGTCAAGATTTATATGTGGATCAATCAGATGCATTATTTGATGCTACATTAGAAGAAGCAGTTGAATCAATTTATCAAGCTTCCATTTAACAACAACTAAAAATAAAATTGTCATCAAAAAATGGTTGTCGATATGGCAACCATTTTTGGTTCTCTATGTTTTTTGTATATACAATTTATATTTTATCTAATATATCTCCAATCGCTTCCTCACCAAATTCCTGCCACTTACTTTTATCATGGATATAACCATCTGTATCTAACGGTTCTTGAAATTGACTTAACCCAGTAGTGGTTAACAAAGAATTACTATCTTTATCTAATCCAAGATTCACAACGTGTTTAATGACAAAAGGCTTTTGAAATTCAATTAAAGCATCACGTCGATCAAGTTCACCATCGATCACTTGAAATGGTAAACGTATATAAATTGTTTCTCCACCTTCACGATCCATGATGCCATCGAATATCCCACGATCATAGTCCCAATTACTGCCCATGGAAAGACCAAAATCTTTTAAATCTTTTTGCGCTTGGCCAAAATACATTTGTTTGCCTTCTATGTCTGTTTCTAAATGAATCATATTTACCGCTCCTTTGATAGTATTATGAAACGCTAGGTTGGCTAATAGTATTGTCATTGCCAAAAAATACATACGGTTTTTAATAAAAATATGGATAAAGGTAATGAATGAGCAGATAAAGAAGCGGGATTGTTAGGGTGCAAAGTATTGTTGTTAATAACACACCGAAAGATGCGAAACTGGCATCACCACCAAATTTTTGCGCATATACAGTAGTTGTTGGAGCGCTTGGCATTCCAGCAGTTAAGATTGCAATGACGAGCAAAGAATAAGGAACATTGAAGACGAGGAAAACAAGTAAGGATATTGGAAATATAAGTAGTTTAAAACTAGCTGTTATCCAAATATAAACATTTTTAATATACTGATGAAAATCTGACCAACTGATTTCTGCAAGTAAACTTCCAATTAAAATCATTGACAATGGGATCGTCATTTTCCCCACGTCCTTGAATGTTTCTAAAAATGCTTGGGGCCAATGAAAGTGTAAAAACATCATAAATAAGCCGAGTAAGGTAGATAAAATACCTGGATTAAAGATTAAACCTTTCCAATTAATTTGCCGTTGTTCTTTTGTAAAAATATAGATACCATATGTCCAAATCAGAATAAGATAGCAAATGTTAAAGAAAGTTAAAAAAATAATTCCTTGCTCTCCTAAGACAATATAGCTTATGGCAAATCCAATAAAACCTTGATTACCAAAGATAATCAAACTTTCATAGACAGATTTTTGTTGTTGAGGAAGAACAGCCTTTCTTCTTAGCCATTTTCCAATGAACATAGAGAGACTTAACACAAAAAAAGACATTGTAATGAGCCAAACGAATGAAGTGAGCAGTTCTAGTGAAAATGAAATATTTAAAGAAAATAAAATTAAAGCGGGTAAAGTAATATAAAGCATTAGTTGTGTGATCACATGATTGGCATGAGTATTTAGTATTTTTATCTTACGAGCTGTAAAACCAATGAATGACATGATATATAGGGGGAGCATTGCTTGAATAAATGCGTTGGTTGATAACATCTATAACATTCCCTTCTCAAGATATGAGTTATTCAACTTTCTATTTAATAAATTTTATTTTATAAGTTTAATGCTCCTTGAGGCTATAAACCTGTATTATGATATTCACTAACAACATGGTAAGCAACATAATTTAATGAATTAATGGAATAATATTAAAAATAAAGAAATTAGGTGAAATAATGGACCGAAATCAAATGTTTATACCTGGTGAAGTAGTATATATTATCATTCGAAATCCGCATGCCCAAGATGTAGCTAATGTACAACAAGCAGCAGTTGTACAGCACCCAGAACGTCCCAATGAGTTAGCGCTTTTTTTACATGAGACTTATTATCCATTAACAGATGAACTAGCTGTTTTTAAATCAGAAAACGAAGCAGAAGCCGCATATTATCAGGCATTTGGTTCACCAGAGGAAGGAGAGTTTTATGGTTAAACCATTTATGCCACAATTAATTTACGTTGAACCACGGGCATTAGAGTATCCACTTGGAAAAGAATTGCTAGCAAAATTTGAAAACATGGGTATCGAAATTAGGGAAACAACTTCACATAACCAAATTAGAAATTTGCCAGGAGATAATCATTTTCAAAAGTATCGAATTGCTAAATCTACGCTTGTGATTGGCATACGAAAAACATTGAAATTTGATACATCAAAACCATCTGCAGAATATGCAATCCCTTTTGCAACAGGGTGTATGGGCCATTGCCATTATTGTTATTTACAAACAACGATGGGGAGCAAGCCATATATTCGAACATATGTTAATGTTGATGAAATATTTGATGCTGCGGAAGCATATATGGCTGAACGCGCTCCAGAGCAGACCAGATTTGAAGCGTCTTGTACGTCTGATATTGTAGGTGTGGATCATCTTACACATACATTAAAGAAAGCAATTGAATTTTTCGGTAGATCTAAATATGGAAGGCTTCGTTTTGTCACAAAATTTGAGCATGTGGATCATCTATTAGATGCAAAGCATAATGGGAAGACGCGTTTTCGATTTAGTATTAATGATGATTATATTATTAAATATTTTGAACCAGGAACTTCACGGTTAAATGAGCGAATTAATGCTGCCGTGAAGGTTGCAGAAGCAGGATATCCTTTAGGATTCATTGTAGCTCCCATTTATTTACATGATGGCTGGAAAAGTGGTTATCTTGAGATGTTTGAAAAACTAAAAGAGGCACTGCCTTCATTTGCTCAAAAGGATCTTACTTTTGAAATGATTCAGCATCGATTTACTAAACCAGCCAAACGGGTTATTCAAGAAAATTATCCGATGACAAAACTTGAACTTGATGAATCAAAACGGAAATGGAAGTGGGGAAGATATGGGATTGGTAAGTATGTCTATCAAACTGAAGAGCAAGAAGATATAAAAGATACATTGGGTGGATATATTTATAAATATTTCCCGGAATCTAAGATAGAGTATTTTACATGATAATATAAATATTAATTGAATCGTTAAAAATTCCATTTTAAAAGTAGAAGCTAACACTGTAGTGTTTTGTCCTTAACAATGTATAAATATGAAAAAAAATGTATTTTAATTAGTCGAATTGGTGTACATATCATCATTCTTAGTATATTATATGTATATATTAATTTGAATTGACGGAGTGAATGATGTGAAGAAGAAAAATGTTATTATTATCGGTGCTGCTGGACGGGATTTTCATAATTTTAATACGTATTATCGGGGAAATGACAACTATAACGTGGTAGCTTTTACGGCTACACAAATCCCAAATATAGATGGTCGAAAATATCCAGCTGAACTTGCTGGTGAATTGTATCCTGATGGTATTCCAATTTATCCCCAAGAAGAATTGGGTGACTTAATAGAAAAGTTAGATGTTGATGAATGTGTATTTGCATATAGCGATGTTCATTATGAAGATGTCATGCGTGTCAGTGCATTTGTAAATGCTGCGGGAGCTGATTTTACTTTATTAGGGCCAAAAAATACAACGATCAAGAGCAATAAACCAGTGATTTCAGTTTGTGCAGTAAGAACAGGAACTGGAAAAAGTCAAACATCACGAAAAGTAATCGAAACATTACTAGAACATGATTTAAAAGTTGTTGCCATTAGACATCCGATGCCATATGGTGATTTAGCTGCCCAAAAAGTACAACGTTTTGCAACTTTAGAAGATTTGAAAAAACATGAATGTACAATTGAAGAGATGGAAGAATATGAGCCTCATATTGATCGAGGAAATATCATTTACGCGGGTGTAGATTATGAAGCCATTTTGGAAGCAGCTGAAAATGATCCAGATGGTTGTGATGTTATTTTGTGGGATGGCGGAAATAACGATTTTTCCTTTTATGAAGAAGATTTAGCAATTACTGTACTTGATCCACAACGTGCTGGACATGAATTTAGTTATTATCCTGGAGAAGTCAGTTTACGAAAAGCAGATGTAGCGATCATTAATAAAATTGATAGTGCAGATGAAGAATCGATTCAATTAGTAGAGAATAGCATCAAAACTGCTGCACCTGAGGCTACAATCATCAAGTCCGAATCAGAAATTACTGTAGGAGAACCAGAACTGATTAAAGGGAAACGTGTATTAGTTGTAGAAGATGGACCAACTTTAACACATGGTGGTATGAAATTTGGGGCAGGACATGTTATTGCCGAACGGTTAGGTGCAAAAGAATTCGTTGACCCGCGTCCATTTATTGTGGGTGAATTAATAGACACATTTGAAAGATACCCTGATATTGGTACTTCTGTGCTTCCAGCAATGGGGTATGGTAAACAACAATTAAAAGATTTAGAAGAAACTATTAATAGTTCCGATTGTGATACAGTTATTATCGGTACACCAATGGATTTATCTAGAATTATCGATATTAAGAAGCCTTATACGAGAGTAAATTATGAATTAAAAGAAGTAGGCAGTCCCAATTTAGATGAAGTTTTAAAGGACTTTATCAAAGAACATAAACTTGATAGAAAATAATTCAATCGTGTTGAAAAATGCTACCCAAATGCTGAATTTGTGTAGCATTTTTTAATGCTATTCAAAAAAAGTGTAAATCTTTGCAAAAATATGACGAAAGCTTGATTATTCTATGTATGTTCTTGTATGATAGTAATAATTAAGAGAATCAATTTATTTATGATCATCATTTTAAAATTTGTTTTGAAAATGTCCAAGGGCAAACTATTCTAAAGGATAGGACGCAAAGCTTTGGGTCTAAGGTTAAGTAAACAATTGTAAGCGCATTACTTAACTATGATTGCCAAGTTGCCAAATTTCAGACAATGGCGCTCATTGTGTAGAAACTTGGCTATTCTCGATATGTTGTAGAATGGTTTTTTGTTGTGCTTTTTAAGAGTACATAAAAGGAGGCTACCTATGAGAAATGATATTCATATTTTTATAGGATTGATTGTCTTTACAATGTTAATTGTAGGTTGTGGGAGTAATTTAGAGGAAAATGAATCGACTGATAAAGTTATAGAAGTAACTTCTAGTAGAATGAATAGTCAAAAGGAAATATTTATAAAGTCAAAACAGATGATAAAGTTAGCCCTAGTGGAAAAAGAAGAAAATGTCGATAAAAATAAAGAAGAATCTGCATCTGAAGGTAATACAAAAAAAGAGGTTGCTGAAAAGGAAGAAAAGTCTATTACCGAAGAAGAACCAACATATACAACTGAGGAGATTTCCGGAGACTTTATGTCAACGATAGCACTTAATATAAGAAAAGGTCCAAGTACTGATTTTCAATTAGTAGGAAACCTCCAACCTTATATGAAGGCAGTGGCTTCCGAAAAAGCGACATTAAATGGAAGTACTTGGTATAAGGTTACATCTAATGATTTATCAGGGTGGGCTGCTGCCAATTATCTAGTAGCTTATGAAAAGAAGAAAACTGAAGAAACAAAGGAAACTGAAGAAACGAAAAAAACAACACCAAAAAAGAAAACCGAAGAAAAACCTAATAAAAAAGAAGGAGAGCCGGCTAAACAGAAAAAAGAGGAATCAAAGAAATCAGATAGTAAGGCAAAAGAAACTTCAAAGGAGAAATCAAAAGAAACATCGCCAAATACTAGTGTTACACCATCAACAATCGAAAAAGCGGTTATAGACCTGACAAATGCGGAAAGGGAAAAAGCGGGTCTTGCACCATACAAAATAGATAAGAAATTAGTTGCCTCTGCCCGTGCAAAAGCAAATGACATGGCAACAAATAATTATTTTGCCCATAATAGTCCGACATATGGTTCGGCAGGAGACCAACTTGGCCAATTTGGCGTTTCATTTAGTGGCTGGGGTGAGAACATTGCCAAAGGGCACCAATCTGCAGAACAGGTAGTCTCTGAGTGGATGAATTCACCAGGACATAAAGAAAATATTCTAAATCCCAAGATGACCCATATTGGTGTGGGTTATGATTCAAACGGAAACTATTGGACACAACAGTTTATTTATAAATAAATGAGATTAAAAGCCCCTATTTCATGCATGGTGATGTGAAATAGGGGCTTTTAACTACTTTGGTTTTTCATCGGTATGGCTAAATACTAGGTTTGATGATGAACGTTTGATAAATAATGAAAGAATTAATGCAACAATAATGAAAAAAGTAGAAATTAAGAAAGCAAAGTTAATGCCAGCTAACATAGACTCTAAAGTAATTTGTTGCTGGATGGCTTCTGTTACTTGACCAATGACCTCGGCAGATAATTGAGTAGCAACAGCTGATTCCTTTATAGACATCAATGTGACTAATAAGGCAGTTCCAATTGCACCTGACACTTGGTTTAATGTATTGTTCATTGCAGTGCCATGTGGATAAAATTCGGGTGGTAATTGATTTAACCCATTTGTTGAGACAGGCATCATCACCATCGACATCCCAAACATTCGTATTGCATGTAAAATCATTAAATTAATGAAACCTGTATCAAATGTCAATTGACTAAAGAAATATGTTGTGATGCCCATAATTGACAGACCTATTAGTGCAAGTCCACGACCACCATAGCGATCGAATAATCTACCTGTAATGGGTGACATAAAGGCATTTAAAACGGCTCCCGGAAGCATCATTAATCCCGTTTCCATTGGGGATATTCCTTTAATTGTTTGTACATAAATTGGGATCAATAAAAAGCCAGAAAACATTGCCATGTTAATAATTACTGTGATTATTGATGCTAAAGAAAACATTGGATATTTGAACACATTGAAATTTAACATTGGTACTTTTAAGTTGGATTGTCTAAAAATAAACCAAGTTAATGATAAGATTCCGGCAATTATGATACCGTATACTTGTGGATTTCCCCAACCTATTGATCCAGCAGAACTGAATCCATAAAGCAACCCTCCAAATCCCACTGTAGATAAAAGGAGGGAGAATAAATCAAGTTGAATATTTACTTTTTCTTTTTTATCTTTTAATAGGAAAAATCCAACTGTGAAAACGACAGTAGCAATGGGAGCAACCAGATGAAAGAGTGCCCTCCAATTATATTGTTCAACAATCCATCCTGATAATGTAGGTCCAATTGCTGGAGCAAACATAAGAATTAATCCAAATACCCCCATTGCACTACCACGTTTAGATACAGGGAAGCTGACAAGCATCACGTTCATAAGCAGCGGCATCATGATAGCTGATCCTGAAGCTTGAACCATTCTACCGGTTAATAAAATAGGAAATATATTTGCAAAACCTGCGATGATTGTTCCCATTGTAAATAAACCCATGGCAACCAAAAATAGACGTCTAACGGTGTACTTTTGAATTAAAAATGCTGTTGTAGGTATTAATATACCGTTAATTAGCATATAACTTGTAGACAGCCACTGGACTGATGCAGTATCTATTTCAAATTCCATCATAATAGAAGGTAATGCCACATTTAAAAATGTACTATTTAAAAAAGAAATAAACGCTCCAACCATTAACACAGCTAAAATTAAATAGGGCGGTCGACCGTTTATATTTAAAGAATTTGTCATTGCTTTATCTCCCTTGTATATACATAGACAATTCTTTAATTATAATGTATTTTCATAACACACACAAGTTAGTGAATTTCATGTATGAAAATTAAGTTAGTAAATAGCTCAACTTTCACATCAATAAAATGAATTAAAACAATGATCTTGGTTAAAATTAGCACACTTTTAATAACTTCCTTGAAAAAACTAGCAAATATATGCTTTTCTCCTACAGATATTATATACATCACAAAAGAAGTACACTGCGAACCAACTGAATTCATAATAACTACCGCTACGGAAATACACTTCGCTTGCCGCGGGCAGCTGGTAAGCCCCCTCCGTGCTAGCGCACTACGTGGTCTAACCTAGGCTTTTCATCCCGCAGGCGTCTACGTGTATTTCCTACGCTAGAATGGCGTTTACTGTTCCAAAAAGGATATGGAAAATATTGGTTCACTAATCAGCAGCTCGGGTGAGCGTAAGGTGACGACTAATGAAGAATGCTTCTCAATTCTTCACCATTGCGGGAAAAGCACGTGTCCGAAGACCCCGCAAGAAGCGTTTTTTGCTTCTGAGGAGGCTAATGGTACGAAGAATGCACTTCAATTCTTCGCGGCACCGCGGAAAGCGTTCACCTGAAGCGATCCCGAACGGCGATTCAAGCTGTTAGTCTGAATACAAGTAGTTTGCAGCTTTCAACTGTGATGATAAAAGATGGGAAATTTAATGAAACAAATCTAAGTAC
>Ga0209487_1002939_pt1 | contig 13598 bp, 19 predicted proteins | sample Poulit2012_FD_187524 | JGI IMG/M metagenome (GOLD analysis project Ga0209487, IMG submission 187524) | Agricultural soil microbial communities from Georgia to study Nitrogen management - Poultry litter 2012 (SPAdes) (version 2) | ecosystem: Environmental > Terrestrial > Soil > Agricultural land... | reverse complement strand
AGTCTGATGAGTTAATACATAATCCCTTAACAGGTTGGTTAGTTGCAAATGATGGAGAAACAAAAATTCAAGCATCAGGTATGCTAGATAACTATTCTCCGAGAGAAATGGAAGCTGGAGATACAGGGGAACATTATATGGTATTTTTAATGAAAGAAAAATATTATGATATTTACGAAATATTCGAACTAGAAGTAGGTCCTTTCCTAGGGGAAGAAGGTTATGCGCTGAAAGAGCGTGAAATGAATTTTGATATTCCAAGTGAATAATAGTAGTAGCCCGATGGTGGCGCCCCCTAAAAGTTAGAGTGTTTATTATGCAGCTGACTGGCTGGATTGAGTCCGGTATTCGACAGGACTTAATCCAGTCAATTTTACTTTTGACCGTACGTAGTTATACCAGTAGATGTATTCTTCAATCCGTCGTTTTCATTCTTCATAGCTTACTAATTTCTCCCCATAATACATTTCTTGCTTTAAAATGCCAAAGAAATTCTCCATTGAAGCATTGTCTGCGCAGGTTGCTTTACGTGACATGCTTTGGAATATTTTATTTTTCTTTAATGTTTTCACCCATCGGTTGTGCTGGTAATGCCACCCTTGATCCGAATGGATGGTAGTACGGTATGTTGCGCGATTCTTTATGATTTCTATTGTTTCGTCTAAAGGTTCCATGACAAGATCTAGCGTCGGTCGTTTCTTGATTCCAAACACAATAATTTCTCCGTTATAAAGGTCAAGAATGGGGTTTAAGTACAACTTCTCTTCGCCTAGACATTTGAATTCTGTAATGTCAGTTACTATTTTCTGAAGAGGGATCGGTGTACTAAAACGACGAGCCAATCGATTTTTGCTACCTTTCCAAGATTCCCTTTATACGAATTATACTTACGAAATTTTCGTATGAATTTGATACACTTTAACCCTAATTCTCGCATCAAACGATACACTTTTTTATGATTGATACAATATCCTGATTTCTGTAACTCATTCGTTATACGCTTATATCCATAACGTTCATGAAACTTCTTAAATAGGTGAGTGATGCGTTCTTTTAGTTCAATACCTGTATCTTCTTTTCCGAAATTTTTGGCATGATAGTGATAGGTTGCTTCAGGAATTCCCACGACCAGTATAAATGTCAAGATAAGAATGTACAATTGTGATTATTTAAGGATGTCCACTTTAGATCTTTCTTCTGACGTAAAGTGATTTTTTAGTCTATAAGAATCTCCAACAATATTTATAACCGTTGCGTGATGGAGAACGCGATCTAAGATTGCATTTGCAATCTTAGGATCTTGAAATATCTCCCCCCCAAGATTTAAAAGTCGCATTGGTTGTAAGAATGGTACTGCGAAATTCATAACGCATGTCAATCAGCTGAAAGAACAACTTTGCATCCTTTTCACTAATGGGCAAATAGCCAATTTCATCTATAATGTTTAAGCCGAGTTTCCAGTCGGTTTTCAGCCTGTGCCTTTTTGAGATTTAAAATTAAATCATGATATTTAATAAAATAAGTGCTTGTACGCTTTTTAGCTGCGGCTATACCAATTGATGTTGCTAAATGAGTTTTTCCATTATGGAAAGCTTTACATAATGGAAAGTCGCATTTATCTGTAGCGCTTGGAATAGAAGCGTGTATGGTTGGATATAAGGTGTATTTTGCGACAGTAGCATCTTTAATCAACCAGCTGAAGGAATGTCGTTCTGAACGAACACTGCGGGCTTTTGAATTGAAGTTTGAGAAGTACGATTTGGTTATTATCGATGAGCTCGGCTATATTTCGTTTGATAAAGATGGAGCCGAACTTTTATTTTCACACTTGTCCTTACGTGCGGGAAGAAAATCTACGATTATAACCAGTAACCTTTCCTTTTTAAAATGGCAGGAGATCTTCCACGATCCAGTATTGACAGCAGCATTAACGGATCGACTAACACATAAATCACATGTTTTAAATATGAACGGCCCTTCTTTTAGGATGAAAGAAACAAAAAAATGGATGGAAATGAGCGAAAGTAGGGTGGCTCAAAATTAAATTGCGAAATGGCTCACTTTTCACTTGCGAAATACAAAAAAAACTATTTTATAGGGTTCTATAAATGAAAGAAACATGCACCAAACCTTAATAAAGTCATTTTAGAACATCCTAACAGAACAATTACTAAAGGTTTATATAAATTATTGGGTTGACATTTTACCTATAGGGGTATATGATAAATTATGTACAGTGGTACACTGAAAAATAAATTGTAAGGCATCAAATAATAGTCGTAACTAAAACGACTATTTTATTGCTAATTTATATACCCATATAGGTATATGGATTATGTTTATTTTTTAACGTAAATAATACCTAAGGAGGTAATTGGATGATTCAAGCGAATGAGCAGCTGGATGCAAAAGGCATGGCTTGCCCAATGCCGGTTGTGAAAACGAAGAAAGCAATCACGAATCTAGCAGAAGGGCAAGTACTTGAAGTTCAAGCAACAGATAAAGGATCAAAAGCAGACCTAGCTGCTTGGGCAAGCTCTGTTGGACATCAATATATCGGAACAGTGGAAAATGATGATATTCTCTACCACTATATTCGAAAGGGTTCAGATGAGCCAGATGTGGAAGAAGCTTTTGAACAAACTGTTACACTTGAAGAATTAAAAACACGCAAAGGTCTAATCTTAGACGTACGTGAAGCGGCAGAATATGCATTTGGTCATATAGAAGACGCAAAATCTATTCCAATAGGTGAGTTAGAATCACGTCTAGAGGAATTAGATAAAAATGAAGAGATTTATGTGATTTGCCGTACAGGCAACCGTTCTGATTTGGCAGCACATTTATTAGCAAGAAATGATTACACAAAAGTTTATAACGTTCTATCAGGTATGAATGAGTGGAACGGTAAAATAACAAAAGAGGTATAGGAGGAATTTATTATGTCAAATAAGGTAGCTATTATTGCAGCAAACGGTGGGTTGTTTGATGCATACAAAGTATTCAATATCGCAACAGCAGCAGCAGCTTCAGAAAAAGAGGTAGAAATTTTCTTCACTTTTGAAGGTTTAAACTTAATTCATAAGCAAGCAATGCAGAAATTAGAAATGCCAGCTGGAAAAGAGCATTTCGCTGAAGGATTTGAAAAAGCAAATATTCCTAGCATTCCAGAATTAGTAGAAATGGCCCAAGAACTTGGTGTTGAATTTATTGCTTGTCAAATGACAATGGACGTTATGGGGCTAACGAAAGAAGATTTCATAGATGGAACCGAAATTGGTGGGGCTGTAACATTCTTGGAATTCGCTAAAGATGCAGCACCAACATTAACTTTCTAATTAAAAGGAAAAATTTCATGCAGTGGGGAAATTTTCTCACTGCAAAAAAATTGACACTAATATACCTATGGGGGTAATGAGGAGATGGCTGTAAAAAAATGGACAGCAGCACAAATTGCTAGAAAAGTAATTGATAATGAAGAACTTTTTATTTTGGATGTACGCAATACAGATGCATTTGAAGATTGGAAAATTGAAGGACATAAATTTGAATATTTAAATGTTCCTTACTTTGAATTATTAGATGGGGTGGAGGAAATCCTACCAAAACTTCCATCGGATAAAAAAATATTAGTGGTATGTGCTAAGGAAGGGTCTTCTGTCATGATAGCAGAAATGCTATCTGAAGGCGGCCTGGAAGTGGCTTACCTTGAAGGCGGAATGAAATCTTGGAGTAGCTATTTAGAACCTATAAAAGTATCAGACCTAGAAAATGGTGGCGAGCTATATCAATTTGTTCGTTTAGGAAAAGGTTGCCTTTCTTATATGGTAATTTCGAAAGGTGAAGCTGCAATTATTGACGCTGTAAGATTTATAGATGTATTTATAAATTTTGCAAAAGAAAAAGATGTAGAAATTAAGCATGTGTTTGACACACACTTACACGCGGATCACATTTCAGGTGGACGTCACATCGCAGCTGAAACGGGTGCAACTTATTATCTACCACCGAAGGACGCTACGGAAGTAGTATTTGAATACGCACCATTAACAGGTGATTTAAACGTAAAAATCGGTGCATCTCAAATTAATGTTAATGCATTATATTCACCAGGACATACTATAGGCTCTACTTCGTTTGTTATTGACAATCAGTTCTTATTAACAGGTGATATACTATTTATTGATTCAATCGGTCGTCCAGACTTAGCAGGACTTGCGGAGGACTGGGTTGGAGATTTACGTGAAACATTATATTCTCGTTACCGTGAACTTACAGAAGACCTAGTAGTACTACCTGCACATTTCATGATCATGGATGAATTGAATAGAGATGGAACAGTAGCAAGACGCTTAGGCGATTTATTTAAAGAAAATCACGGTTTGAACGTCGAAGCCGAAGAGGAGTTCCGTCGTATGGTTACAGATAACTTACCACCACAACCAAATGCGCATCAACAAATTCGTCAAGTCAACATGGGTAAATTTAATCCTGATAATGACGAACAAACCGAAATGGAAATTGGACCTAACCGCTGTGCAGTTAGATAGTTTTTATGAATGACCTGGTTTATGAGTTGATATTTAAAAAAAGCGGTTGATAATCCAAAGTTAATACTGATTATCACATAATTATTTAATTTAAACCAAATAAAAAATTAGTAAAGGAGCCATTCATATGGACATTACAAAAACATTAAATGCAAAAGGTCTTGCATGTCCGATGCCTGTTGTAAGAACAAAAAAGGCAATAGACACGATTAATTCTGGTGAAGTACTTGAGGTACTTGTAACGGACAAAGGTGCCCTAAGTGATATTCCTGCATGGGCAAAAGCTGGTGGTCACAACATATTAGAACAAAAAACAAAAGAAGATGTATTATACTTCTATATTCAAAAAGCATAAGGAAAATCAAAAAGCGAGTAGTAGTCTCTACTCGCTTTTCTAAGTTTGAAAGAAGGTTGATTCATGGATTTAACTTTTATCATCGTCGTATTTACAATTGGATTTATTGGCTCGTTTTTATCCGGTATGTTAGGTGTCGGTGGTTCAATCATTAAATATCCAATGTTATTGTACATTCCTCCTTTATTTGGTCTCGTAGCCTTTACAGCTCATGAGGTTTCAGGTATAAGCGCTGTGCAAGTACTATTTGCTTCCATTGCCGGAGTATGGGCATATCGGAAAGGCGGATATCTCAACAAGCAACTCATCATTTATATGGGAGGATCCATTCTGTTTGGTAGCTTAATCGGTAGTTTAGGATCTAGCTACCTATCTGAACAAGCAGTGAATATTGTGTATGGAATTCTTGCGGTAATTGCTGCTGTTATGATGTTTGTACCGAAAAAATTAGCAGATGATCTGCCATTAAATGAAGTGACATTTAATAAGCCACTAGCAACACTTTTAGCTTTAATAGTTGGAATAGCATCTGGTATAGTTGGTGCTGCAGGAGGATTCTTACTTGTACCTATCATGTTGACCGTCCTACACATACCAACACGAATGACGATTGCAACAAGTTTAGCTGTTACGTTTATCTCTTCCATTGGAGGTAGTGTGGGTAAACTCGTTACTGGTCAGGTAGATTATTGGCCAGCAATTATCATGATTGTGGCAAGCCTAATAGCAGCACCACTTGGAGCAAAAACTGGTAAGAACATGAATACAAGAGTTTTGCAAATTATTTTAGCAATTATGATTGCAGGTACCGCAGTGAAAATTTGGCTCGATATTTTAGTGTAGTTGATACGAATTAAAAGTATGGCAGAATAAACCTAAAGTTAACAAGATTGTAAAGATGACATTATTCAGTTATCTGCTTCACGAAGTGCAATTGATCGTACCATTGGTTTGATTGTAAGTATGAACTTAGAATAATGTGTTTGGTATAATATAGAAAATAGTGAAAGCACAAACCTAGCGGTGAAAAAAGCGATTGATTTGTTAGTTAAATGCAGATAAGTTCAGTAATTCGTACAAAAGAAGAGTTGATGAATTTTTATTTTGCAATAAATCATACCCGTATAGGTATGTGATTGGTTGTTTGTAATTTTTACATGAAAGAATTTATAGCAAAAAAATTAGAATAAAAACTAAGTACAAGAGAAAAACGAAATATTGTTGATGTTAGAAAAGACGAGGAAGTAGCCATCGGTAAAATCCTAGGTCTCCTAGATGAATTAGATAAAAATGTGCATTATTACATGGTATGTCATTTAGATGGTAGAAGTGGCAATGCATGTAAATTCCTCTTTCAAAAAGGGTGTAACGTAACAAATATGGTTGGTGACATGCTTGATTGGGAAAGGAAAATGGAATGAATACTACTCTTCTCTTACAGTTTTTCAAAAAGGAGTAATAAAATGGGTATGATTGAGTGGCTTCTTTTAATTATATAAATTACAATTATCATATTTTTCGTTACTCGTTTTATGCGTGTAATAGGTATTGCGAATAGAAGTGTTAAAGCAGCTAAAGAAAGGTTTAAGGATTACAATAAGAACCACGGATTTCAAAATATTTACCATATTAAAAGCAGTATGAGTGCTTGGATCTAAGAAAGGATGACAGTCATGGCAAATAAAGTAACATCTGAAGAAGTAGCGAAACGTCTTCAGGTTGGGGAAGAAATAATCGTTATTGATGTTCGTGAAAGGAGTGAAGTAGTAGCTGGAAAAATTCCTAGTGCAAAGCATATTCCGTTAGGTCAGTTAGCATTACGTAAAGAGGAACTAGACAAGGATAAAAGCTATATTATTGCTTGTCAGTCTGGTAATCGTAGTAAAGCTGCTTGCGGAATACTAGAAGCATTAGGGTATAAGGTGGAGGACTTGGTTGGTGGTATGAACTCCTGGAGTGGCAAAATTGAGTGAAATCAAGAAGTATTGACCCATGAATACGAACATTATCAAAACAAGTCGAAGAACTGTTGCAAGTTCCGTAAGCCCCAGACATAATAATAAGCGGTCCATTCAAGTGTGCATGACAAATATATGGCTTATTTTATTTTTTGTTACATGTTTCCTGAAACATTTTGACCAAGGCATATAATCATCTTAAATAACTGTACTTTGATACACCAAATTGTTGGTATTGGATTGCCCTGATTTATAATCGGAACGGTTAATGATTTGCGGATACGTTTTATCAATATAAATGATAACCCAAAGATGTACAAAAGTGATTAGTCATCGCCAATCGAATAATAAAGTAACGGTAGAGCGGCTAGATGATTCGAATTTACGATATGAATAAAAAAACAGACAGGAATGTTTTTCCTGTCTGTTCGTCTACTTAAAATGTGTAAGAATCACCATCATCTGGCACTAAAACATTAGAAGAAATTTCTTTTTCATTGATAAAACTTTTTAATGCTTCTCTTGATAATGTCCAGTGATTGACAGCTTTCATATGATTAGAAATAATTTTTGCGTTTGGTGCAGCCTTATATACCTCATAAATATCATCTTTCCCCATTACGAGCGAACCGCCCTCTAGGAATTGATTATCTCCACCAGCTACAACAATGATTTCGGGATTATGTGTTTCGATTACTTCTTGAACAGCTTCATACCAAACAGTGTCCCCAGCTAGATATAACGTTTTTTCACTTGGATTTTTAAAGACAGCACCACATACTTGACCAGCAAGTTCTACCAGTGGGCCTCTCGCATGCTCGCCTTCTGTTTTAATTAATTGGACGTCTTCAAAGACTGTATCTTCTTGTAAGATTGCTATATTTTGAAAACCAGCTTTTTTAATTTCAATCGCATCTTTCTCATTTTGGACAAATAATTTAATATCTTTTGGCAATGATTCTATCGCAGCATCATCCCAGTGGTCCAAATGTAGATGAGTGACAATGACGGCATCAATATCAGATATGATATTGTCAATAGACGTTGGTAAGCTAACCATAGGATTGTTTTCATCTTGTCTTGGTGCATCGGGAAAACCTACTTTAGGTCCAAATGGTGGGTAAGTACCTTTCTCTGATAACATTGGGTCAACTAAAAAAATTTCCTGCATATTGAACTACAATCGTAGCATTTCGAATTTGTTTAATATCCATAGTTGCAACTCTTTTTCTTTGATTCTTATATAGTTTATACTATGTTCAATCAACAATACATAGATGAAATCAAGACTTTTTGCTGTTTGGCTTGATTAATAAAGGAGTTAATCAAATGTTAGATAATACAGATAAGAATATCTTAAATGAATTATCTCAGAACAGTCGTATCACGATGAAAGAATTAGGTGAGAAAGTCCATATGACTGGTCAAGCTACTTTGGATCGGATTGCGGAGTTAGGGGACAACGGTGTGATAGAAGGTTATACAATTAAGGTGAATCAAATAAAGTTAGGGTATTCTATTCATGCTTTTATTACAATTTTCACACAAAATACTTATCATGACCCCTATCTGTCATTTATAAAAGAGCAAGAACAATACGTCGTGCATAACTATAAAATCAGTGGAGATGGGTGTTATATATTAGAATGCAAATTTCCATCGAATGAAATATTAGATGAATTTTTGGAAGAATTAAACGAGCATGCAAATTATAAATTATCGATTGTTATAAAGAAATAGTTTATAGTAGTACTAATAGTCATTATAAAAGGTGTGATAAAAATGTTAATGAATGAGATTTTAGACTGGAATAAGAATTTTGTTGAAAATAAGGAATACGAGAAGTATCAAACTTCTAAGTTTCCGAAGAAGAAGATAGTAGTTGTGTCATGCATGGATACTCGGTTAACAGAATTGTTGCCAAATGCTATGAATATTAAAAATGGCGATGCTAAATTTCTTAAAACAGCGGGAGCTGTTGTAGCTCATCCTTTTGGCAGTATTATGCGCAGTATCATCGTAGCAATTTATGATCTCAATGCGCAGGAAGTTTGCGTTGTTGGTCACCATGATTGTGGGATTTCACATGTTAACCCACTTGAATTAAGAAAAAAAATGGTCGATAGAGGAATTTCTGAAGAAACGCTAACGACATTGGATTATTCCGGTATAGAAGTAAATGTTTGGTTGCGTGGATTTGACTCTGTTACAGAAAGTGTTAAAAATAGTGCAGGAGTCATTCGACATCATCCACTCATACCTAAAAACATTCCAGTTCATGGTTTAGTGATTGATCCAGAAACAGGAGAACTAGATTTTGTTGAAGATGGCTATGAAGTAACTGTTAAATAATATATAGATTAGTGAATTTCATCATGCGGATTTAGTGACGTGTCTGATTTGGGTAATTATGAAATTCACTTAGATGCATGAACAATTAGACAAAAGCATCATACTTGTTTATAACAATAGAAAGATTTGACTCCATTTATGCGGAGACAAGTCTTTTTTGCTTTGTTCATAAATTGACCCTATACTATATGTAGTGGCATCTCTTATCGTACTAATGGTTTGAGGTATTCCAAAAAAGAGGAGAAAAAAACAATAGGTACTTGTAAATTTGATGACGTGTTAAAAGATGCATTAAATAAAATGTCTTTTACTTTTGTTATTTGTGAAATAGCAGTGGAGATAAAAAACTAAAAAAGCGGTCATACAAGAGATAGAAGTTGACTTTATACCTGACGGGGTATAAAATAACATTGGGTAGTATATGAATAAATTATAATATTTTTTAGAAAATATTAGGATGGAGTGAGATCCAATGGAATATAATGATCAAATGAAAAATAGAGTAAAACGTATGGAAGGGCAACTTCGTGGAATTCTAAAAATGATGGAAGACAATAAAGATTGCAAAGAAGTTATTACACAAATGTCAGCTGTTCGCTCAGCAGTGGATCGAACAATGGGTGTAATTGTTAGTTCGAACTTAGTTGAATGTGTTGTAGAAGCTGAAAATAATGGTGAAGAAACAGATGAATTAATTAAAGAAGCAGTCAACTTGCTTGTACAAAGTAGATAGAATTGTCTAGTTGACATTCTTTTTTTAACCTTTATTATACCTGTGGGGGTAATGGTACAATGGATATAAAGGAGGTAAAAATTTGGAATACGTATCATACATTGTCATTGGTTTGTTTATATTTATTATCTTACAACGTGCACTACCAGCAAAAGGTGTAAGACATATATCGGCAACAGACGTAAATAAAGCACTCTTAAACAAGCAGCTGCAATTTATTGATGTGCGCACATCTGGTGAATTTAAAGGAAATCATATCAAAGGTTTTAAAAACATACCACTCAATCTCCTTTCCAAGAAAGCAGAAAGGGAACTCTCAAAGGAAAAAGAAGTAATTATTATATGTCAAAGTGGAATGAGGAGCCAACAAGCTTGTAAGAAGCTGAAAAAAATGGGATTTTTAGAAGTGACCAATGTAAGAGGCGGTATGAATGCCTTTAACTAATAATAAATGCCAAGATTTCTAACATTTAAAGGATTGGATTTAATTTGTAAAGAGTTAAATAGGGAACTTCTAATGCCAGAAGAGAAAGAGCATTTCACAGAAGGATTTGCAAAGATGAATATTCAAGTTATTCCTGCATTACCTGTGATGGGATTAAGAAAAATATATTTTATTGAAGGAATGGAAGTAGGCGGAGCTATTACATTTTTAGAATTTACCAAAGACGCAGATGTAACATTGACATGTTAACTTGGTTCAATCAAGAATGTTTCATTCAAATAAATGGAGGAATGGTAAAGATGGCTGAAATGAAAACATCAATCAATATTGTTTGGAATGGTGAAAAATAAGGTAAGGGAACCCTAAAAGCTGAATATTTGGATACGAATATTGCTATACCAAAAGCATTAGGAGGTAGCGGCGACGGTACAGATCCAAAAGAATTATTGGTTTCTGCAGCAACTACTTGTTATATTACGACACTTGCTTATCTGCTTGAAACTAGAAAAATTCCTGTGGTAGAATTGACAATACATTCGGATGCAACCATATCTGAACAAGGATTTCATATTAATCACCATCCACAAATTAACGTATCAGTAGATGCTACAGAAAAACAAGTACAATCTGCCGAAAGAGCATTCGATGGGGCTGATAAAAGTTGTGATGTTGGAAACTTACTGAAAAGTGGTGGTGTTACGATTAAAGTGTTCGGGAAAGTTATGTAGACAGTATGAAGTGAATGAACATCATAATTGTTAATCATTAAATATACATTAGGAGGTAGAGGTATAATATGACTACGATGACTGTAGAAGAAGTGACGAGGAAGGTAGTTAATAAAGACCCATTATTTATTTTAGATGTACGTAATGAAAGTGATTTTGAAAATTGGAGAATCGAAGGTCAACAATTTGATTATTTAAATGTTCCATACTTTGAATTAACGAATGGTGTCGAAGCTATCGTAGATAAGATTCCGACTGATCAAGATGTGCTGGTCGTATGTGCAAAAGGACGTTCATCTCTTATGGTTACAGAAATGCTTACAGAGGCTGGATATCCCGTATATTCTTTAGAAGGTGGAATGACTGCATGGAGTGAATATATCCAGCCTGTGAAAGTAGGAGAACTACAAAATGGCGGAGAAATCTATCAGTTTGTGCGAATCGGTAAGGGATGCTTGTCATACATGATCATTTCTAATGGTGAAGCAGCTGTTATTGACTCAGCAAGAATGACAGATCTATATCTTGAATTTGCTGAACAGATGAACGCGAAAATCACGCATGTCTTTGATACGCATCTACATGCAGATCATATTTCGGGTGGCCGTAAACTTGCTGACAAAACTAATGCAACATACTGGATCCCACCAAAGGATGCTATAGAAATAACGTATGATTATCAAGCATTAGAAGCTGGGAATGATCTAGCGATCGGTAACGCGACAATCAATATTCATGCATTATTTTCTCCAGGGCATACGATTGGATCAACATCATTCATTGTAGACGAAAGATATTTACTATCAGGAGATATTTTATTTATTGATTCCATTGGTAGACCGGATCTAGCTGGTTTAGCAGATGACTGGGCTGGAGATTTAAGAAAAAGTCTCTACAAAATCTATAAAGAATTATCGGGAGAACTAACCGTTTTACCTGCACATTTTACGAGTGTTAATGAATTAAATGAAGATGGAACAGTATCTGAAAAATTAAGTACACTCTATGAAACAAATCATGGGCTAAATATTGCCGATGAAAATGAATTTAAAAAACTGGTAACGGAAAACTTACCACCACAACCTAGTGCGTATCAAGAGATTCGTCAAATAAACATGGGGAAATTAATGCCTGAAATAATGCAACAACGCGAAATGGAAATTGGTCCAAACAATTGTGCGGTTAGATAAAACCCTTGAATGTTTATCTTATTTTAATTAGCTGCATGTAAGCGGAAGAGGATTTTTTAGAGAAAGGATGATGATGAGATGAATCATTGGCATAATCGTTTTCAATCAGAAAATTATGTGTATGGTAAGGAAGCAAATGTTTTCTTGCGGGAATTTCATTCTAAGTTAAACCTCTCTGGAAACGCGCTGACCATCGCGGAAGGAGAAGGTCGTAATGCAGTTTACTTAGCGGAGCAAGGAATGAACGTCACAGCTTGGGATTTTGCAGAATCAGGGCTTGCAAAAATAAATAAACTTGCAAAAGAACGAGATGTGACGGTCCTAACAGAATTAGTGGATTTAAATGAAGCGAACTGGCATAATGACCAATGGGATGAAATCGTGTGTGTGTTTGGTCATTATCCATCAGAACTTCGACAAAAAACGTTTCAAGGTATTAAAAGCGCTGTAAAACCAGGCGGTTATTTTCTAACAGAAGTGTATTCTCATTATCAACTTCCATATAAAAGTGGTGGACCACAAAAACTGGATTTTTTATATAAACCGGAGGAATTTTTGACACATTTTACTGATTGGCATATTGTTCACTTTTTCATGGGAGAAGTAGTCCGTCAAGAAGGGGAACTCCATAATGGACTTTCGCATGTAATCCAATTTGTTGGACAAAAACCAGAAAAAACAGAGGGGCTATGACTCCATATAGAGATTCAACAAAAAACGACTCCGAGAACTAAATGTGGGTCGTTTTTTGTTGAAGATATTTATTGAAAGAGTTAGTTTTCTTCATCAAATTTTCATAAAGCATGTGTACCATAAGAGCTGTATGGTTTTGGAGAAGGGAGGAGCAATGGCAATTACACATGCGCATGTAACAATCGGAGTGTTTGTAGTAAGTATAAGTTTTGGTTTACTTATCTATTTTGTTGTAGCCGATCAACCTAATAAGAAAAGATATATGGAACAAATTATGTCACAATTGATGAATTTTATTATTTATCTATGGATTGGAAAAATATTATTGAATTTAACTGTGTTTATAAAAGAACCTATGACGATATTAGCGTATCCAAGTGATTCGAACGCATTTTACATAGCAGTGTTATTCAGTATTGTCACAGTTGGTATTCAGGTCCAGCGAAAGAAAATCGAAATAGTTCCATTTTTACAAGCATTTATTACTGTGTTTTTACTATCATCGTTCATGTATGAATTCATTCAAATCGTATGGAATAACCATTTATATTCCGTTCAGTACATGGGGTTTCTTGTTTTCTTAATCATTGTATT
>Ga0209487_1002937_pt1 | contig 13600 bp, 18 predicted proteins | sample Poulit2012_FD_187524 | JGI IMG/M metagenome (GOLD analysis project Ga0209487, IMG submission 187524) | Agricultural soil microbial communities from Georgia to study Nitrogen management - Poultry litter 2012 (SPAdes) (version 2) | ecosystem: Environmental > Terrestrial > Soil > Agricultural land... | reverse complement strand
GATGCTGATGCGGATGCCGATGCGGATGCAGATGCCGATGGTGATATAAGTCTGGGGCTAGTAGTATCAGCAGTTCTGGGTAGTGCTCAGGAAATCAAAGAGGATGTGATTAGGATTGAGTTAGATAATGGTCTTGATGTTGTGATAGATGGCTCAGAAATCACCGCATCAAATGTTATCGATTTAAGCGGTTATATGGGATATGGTCCAGTTACAGAAAGCTCAATTCTTGATGCACGTGAAGGTCATATTACAAATATTGCTGCAGCAGAAAATGGGTATTTGTTATTAGGCGACAACACAGGAGGCCGTTACAATTTTGATGGCTTTTCTTATAATGCTAATGGAGGCTATTGGGAAGGCGATATTGTAGATTCTCACAGAGAGCTTTCTCACTGGGATACCATGACCATTTCCCATGTGAAGGGCGTTATATTCTCAGATGGGACTGTTTGGAATGGTGATGGCACTATTGTTACTCATGAGCCTGCGACAGTTGGTTATGAATATGACCTTACAATCGACGCTGAGTTAACCGGCAAGGATGCTGAGGATGGGCAGCTATCGGATATCACCTTGACTCTTAATGGGATAGAGGCAAGTCAGCTTTCTGGACTGTCTATTGGTGGTGAGCCTGTAAGCTTTGAGGTTAATGCTGATGGCACTATCACCATCACCCTTCCTGAAAATACAGGCACCTCAGTAAGTATTAAAGGAAAGGTTACTACTGCAGTTGATGAGGGTGACTGGTCATTGACTGCACGTGCTGAGGCACTTTATGATGGCGAGTCAGTTGATAACGCTGAAAGTACAGCCTCACCAAACGACGTGAGTGCTGAGAACACAACCTTTTCTGATGAGACGGGGTTATTATCCGCTAACTTCCTAGATGAAGAGGGTGATGATTATCAGTTTGATGATGAGTCATTTGGCGGCTCTGATGCTCAGACGGGTCTCCAGGCTCTAAGTTTGGATCTTAGTCATACTGATTTCGATGACAGCGATCATCTTGATGTTGGCGAGATACTCTCTGACGAGCTACAAGAGATTGAAGGCCTAGACTCCTTAGGGGGTGATACGGATAGGATTATTGATAAAGGTGTTCGTACATCCGAAGAAAGCCATGACGACGTAGTTACAGGGCCGAGTATTGATGAGATAAGCTTAGCAAGTGATTTTGCTGATAAGCTTGGTAAATCGACTGATAGCTCAGATGGCCATCACTAAGGTTTAACCTTGCCTTAGCTAAATGGTTAACCGCCTGGCAACAGCGCCGCTTGAATACTTAATGTATTTAGCTGGCGCTGTTTGCTTTGGGTACTAGGCCTCATATAACCCCCAGCCCAAAAGCGCTATACTTATTCACTCCTGCTTCTGACCATAATGGGCTGTTAGGCATCGCAGCCCATTTGTGCTTGGCGCGTTGGTCAGGTATGAGGCTAGCCGATAATTAATAACTACAGACCGGGGGGACGATGGTTTACCAATATATTTTTGCGTTAAAAGCAGTGAATTAGAAAAACAAGCTTTTTTGTACCTTTATGAGGCCTTTTTTCCGCGCCCCACCTTTTGTTTTTCTTTATCTATTTTTGGCACTGGCTTTGCTGGTGTCGGCCCAGCCTGTTGCTTTAGAGATTGATGAGGGGCAGGCCAAGGCGGTGGTGCAGCAAAGGTTTGGCGCCAAGGGTCTGACTAATGTCGAACGTTGGTTAGATACTTTGGCAGCGATGGAGGGCGCACCCGAAGAGCAGCAGTTAGAGGCTATTAATAGTTTTTGGAATCAGGTGGCTGTCGGTGGCGAGGACATCGATATTTGGGGGGTTGAGGATTACTGGGCCACGCCGCTCGAGACTTTGGGTAAAGGGGCCGCTGATTGCGAGGATTATGTGATCGGCAAGTATTTTTCTTTGATTCGTTTGGGGGTGTCGCCTGAAAAGCTGCGCTTGGTGTATGTGCGCGCGCAGGTGTCGGGTGGCAATATTGCCCATATGGTGTTGGGCTATTATCCCGAGCCCAATGCCGAGCCGTTGATTCTAGATAATTTGACCGGGTTGATTAGGCGGGCCAGTCAGCGGCCTGATTTGACCCCGGTGTTTAGTTTTAACTCTGATGGGGTTTATGTCAGTGGTGAGGCCCCGCGTTCGGTTGATAATATTAGTCGTTGGCGCAATCTGCTGGATAAGATGCGCGGCGAGGGCTTTGAGCCATAGGAGCGTTTATGTCGTTATTAAGACAGCTTTTGATTAGTGTGACGGTGGCGATTTTTATTATTTTGGCGGGTGCGGTGTGGTTGAGCACGCATTCGGCGCGCGAGTATTTGAATACGCAGTTGCAGATTCAGACTGATTCGGCGGCTACCTCGCTGGCGTTGACTTTGTCGCAGCCTGCTAATCAAGATGAGGTGACTCAAGAGCTGATTATTGCGGCAGTGTTTGATACCGGGCAGTTTAGTTTAATTGAGTTTAAAGACAATGCGGGCGAGCTGCTTGTGCAGCGTCGGGGTACGCAGTTTGACGGGGCGCGGGTGCCGCAGTGGTTTGTGCGTTATGCGTCGGTGGTGTCGGTGCAGGCTGCTGCCCAGGTGAGTGATGGTTGGCGGCAGGTGGGGCAGGTGGTGCTTGAGGCCGACCCTGGCTATGCGCGCCAAAGTTTGTGGGATAGTTTTTTGCGTTTGGTTGGCTGGGTGGTGGCGGCCGGGGTGTTGTGGGGGGTGTTTGTTTTTTTCCTCATTCGTTGGCTGCGCCGGATGCTGCACGAAGAGGTGACCAAGCAGTTAAATCGTATTGAGGCTGATGCCGTCTCTGCCAAGCCTCGGGCGGCTGCGCCGACAAAGCGGGTGATGTTTAGTGAGCTTAAAGAGGTAACCCAGGCCATTGCCAGCGCGCGCGAGAGCATTTTGGCCACTGCCGAAGAGCGCCACGCCAAGATCGAGTCTTTAGAGTTAGAGCTTAATCAAGATCCTATTACCAAGCTGGCCAATAGAAAGTATTTTGTTAATGAGTTGCGTACGGTGCTCGATAAGGGGCATACGGGTTGGGTGCTGATTTTTCGTTTGCGCGATTTGGCCGAGATTAACCGTCTGTTGGCGCGCCCGTTGGTAGATGATTGGTTGCTTAATATGGGGCAGCAGTTACAGGCGGTGCTGCGTGGGGTGCTCGATAAAGAGCATTTTATGTTGGCGCGGCTCAATGGCTCTGATTTTGTGCTGCTTTTAGATGAGGTCTCCGATGAGGTGCTGCAGGCGGTGGTGGTGGCGGTGCGCGATGAGTTGATGCGTCAGCGTATTCAGTTGGCTAGTGGTGAGTTTTGTCGGTGGGCTTTGGCCAAGACTGATTATCACAGCGATGAGGCCTTTAATCATGTGTTGGCGCGTCTGGATCAGGCTTTGATGCGAGCCGAGAGTGCGGGGCATGGTCAGTTTGAGGTGATGGCACGCGATGCGTCGGGGCAGCCTGCACAGCATTTGACTGATGGGGAAAGCCAGTGGCGGGTGCGTTTGCATAATGCGCTCGAGCAGCATTTATTTGGTTTGGCCATTAATCAGCGCGAGCTGCAGGGCGAGGTGTGGAATGAGGCCACATTGATGTTACAAGATGAGGATCATAGCCGCGGGGCTGAGCCTGCTGGGCCGACACCGGGGGGTAATGGTCGTGGATCGGCAGGGGCTGGGCCATCAGCTGGGGTTTTGTCGGCTTATCAGTTTATGCCAGTGGCCACGCGTTTGGGTTTATCAGGGCCTTGTGATTTGCAAGCAGTCGAGCTGGCTTTGCAGTGGTTGGATGAAAACCCAGGGCATTTGGTGATGCGTATTTCTTTGCCATCTTTGAGTCAAACTGCCTTTACCAAAACCTTGCCACAGCTTTTGGCTACGCGAGCCAAGGGGCGGGCTCAGCCTGAGGGGGCACCTTCAGCAGCATCAAATGGGCAGGCGGGTGTGCCTTTGTCTGCCGAGCAGCGTCTGTATATTGAGCTTGATGCCTTTGCTTTGGATTCGGCTTTGCCGGCCGTACAAGAGTTCGCCGCCAACATACGCCCCTTTGGCATGCATTTAGGGGTACGCCGCATTTTGAGTATGCCACAGGTGGTGCTTGAGTTTGAGTCTTTGCAAATGAGTTATGCACGGGTTAGCCCCGAAATGCTCGAGAAAATTATCCAAAAGCCAGGCGGGCCTTATTTAATAGACGCCCTGTGGCAGGTGTGCCAGCAGGCCCACACCCCGTGGATTATAGAGGGGGCCATCAAAGATCTAAGTGCCCCCCTATATCAGTGGCTGACCGAGGCCGGGGTATTAAAAACCACTTGATTTGTGGATAACAGTGCTGCGCAGGCCTAAGCAAGGTGGCAGGGAGGCAGGGTGCAGGGTGCAGGGTCAGCGAGGGTTTTGTTGCTTTTTGTCCTCGGCTGCTTGGCTTTTGTGTTTTGGCTGGCTGCAATTTGCTTTTGTGCAATAGTTCGGTTATAGTTATTTGCTTTACACTTACCTAGCGCGGCCCGTGCAGTTTTGATATTTGGCCTAGCGCAGGCTGGGGCGGTTGTTATTGCCATTATCGGTATTAATGTGCATAGCGCCTTGGCTGGTAGGGGTAGGGTTGCAGTGCCTAGCTTTCTATAGTTAGGTGCTCATTGTCACTTTCACCAAGTTTCAACCTGGGGTTAGACACCACGGGCACCCGCACTGGGTGTTGTACGGGTTTTTAGCCTGACGGGGCCAAAACTGGTCGTTCGGGTGGGTTGCGCGGTTGGCGCAGCGCCGTTTAGAACAATCAAGTTGGATTAGGATTAATCATGATTCAAATGCAGACCACGCTTGATGTGGCCGACAACACGGGTGCGCGCTCGGTGCAGTGCATCAAGGTGTTGGGCGGCTCAAAGCGCCGTTATGCCGCTATCGGTGACATTATCAAGGTCACTGTCAAAGAGGCGGCCCCTCGTGGGCGCGTTAAAAAGGGCGAGATTTACAACGCTGTAGTTGTGCGCACTGCCAAGGGCGTGCGCCGTGCAGACGGCTCGCTGATTAAGTTCGGCGGCAATGCTGCCGTGTTGCTCAATGCAAAATTAGAGCCCATTGGTACACGTATTTTCGGTCCCGTGACGCGTGAGTTGCGTACCGAGCGCTTTATGAAGATCGTGTCATTGGCGCCAGAGGTCCTATAGGAGCCAGCACTATGCAAAAAATTAGATCAGGCGACGAGGTAATCGTGCTCGCTGGTCGCGACAAAGGCCGTCGCGGTACCGTTCTTAGCGTGTCCGGCGATCGTGTTGTGGTCGAGGGCATCAATATCGCCAAAAAGCACGTACGCCCCAACCCCATGTCGGGCGAGCAGGGCGGCATCATCGACAAAAACATGCCCATGCACATTTCCAATGTGGCGTTGTTTAACCCCGAGACCGGCAAGGCCGATCGGGTGGGCTTCGAGGTTGTCGATGAGCGCAAGGTGCGTGTGTTTCGCTCGACGGGCAAGGTAGTGGGCGCCAAGGCATAAGGATTAGAAATGGCACGTTTACAAAAATTTTATCGCGAAAATGTGACCCCAGAGCTGATGAAACAGTTCGGGTACAAAAGCATTATGCAAGTGCCTCGCATCGAAAAGATCACCCTTAATATGGGTGTGGGCGAGGGCGTTGCTGACCGCAAGCACATCGAAAACGCGGTCGATGACCTAACCAAAATCGCAGGTCAAAAAGCAATTGTCACCGTTAGCCGCAAGGCCATTGCCGGGTTTAAGATCCGCGAGGGCTATCCCATTGGCTGCAAGGTGACCCTGCGTGGGCGTCGTATGTACGAGTTTTTAGATCGCCTAATTGCTGTTGCTTTGCCACGTGTGCGCGACTTCCGTGGGTTGTCGGCGCGTTCTTTTGATGGCCGTGGCAACTACAATCTCGGGGTAAGAGAGCAAATCATCTTTCCCGAAATCGAATATGACAAAATCGATGCTGTGCGTGGGCTAAACATTAGCATTACCACTACGGCACAAAACAACGAGGAAGCCAAGGCCTTGCTATCTGCCTTTAGTTTCCCGTTTCGTAACTAAGGGGTGATGACGTGGCAAAACTTTCACTCATCAATCGCAATTTAAAGCGAAAGAAACTAGTCGCTAAGTACGCCGAAAAGCGTGCCGAGCTGCGAGCAATCATCAACGATCAGTCCAAATCTGACGAAGAGCGTTACCTCGCCCGTCTCGAGCTACAAAAGCTTCCGCGCAATTCCAACCCAACACGCGTGCGCAATCGCTGCGCCGTGACTGGTCGGGGGCGTGGCGTCTATAGGCAATTCGGTATTACTCGTCACAAGCTACGCGAGATGGCGTTGCGCGGCGAGGTTCCGGGTATGACAAAATCCAGCTGGTAGGAGAACACTTATGAGCATGAGCGATCCAGTAGCCGATATGCTGACCCGCGTGCGCAATGCGCAAATGGTCAACAAAGAGTCGGTGACCATGCCCTCCTCAAAGCTTAAGGTTGCCATTGCAACTGTGCTAAAAGACGAAGGCTATATCGAGGGTTTCCGTGTTAATGGCGACAAAAAGCCTGTTTTGGAAATCGATCTTAAATACTATGCGGGGCGCCCAGTTATCGAGCGCATCGACCGTGTATCACGCCCTGGTTTGCGTGTGTACAAGGGCAGTGCCGATCTACCACAGGTCATGAACGGCCTCGGGGTGGCGATTATTTCCACCTCTCACGGGGTTATGACTGATCGCAAGGCGCGTGCTAGCGGTGTCGGGGGCGAAGTCCTCTGCTACGTGGCCTAAGGGGGGTTGTTGTCATGTCACGCATTGCAAGTTATCCAGTAGTGTTGCCCAAGGGGGTTGAGGCCACCATCGGCAATTCCGAGATTACCGTCAAGGGCCCATTGGGCACTTTGATACAGGCAGCCGATGCCAATGTAGCCATCACCCTAGATGATGGCGAGGTCAGCTTCGCTGCAGCCAATAGTTCGCGCCACGCTCGTGCCATGACCGGCACCATGCGTTCGCTGATTAACAACATGGTTGTCGGGGTGAGCACAGGCTTTACCCGCAAGCTGGTCTTGGTTGGGGTCGGTTTCCGTGCCCAGGCCCAAGGTCAAACGCTGCGTTTGCAGTTGGGTTTTTCGCACGATATCGAGTACGAGCTACCCGAGGGGATTACGGTCGAGTGTCCCTCTGCTACCGAGATCATTCTCAAGGGCAGTAACAAGCAGGTAGTTGGGCAGGTTGCTGCCGAGATTCGTGGGTTCCGCCCACCTGAGCCTTATAAGGGCAAAGGGGTTCGCTACGAAGACGAGCGCGTCATCATGAAAGACGCCAAAAAGACATAATCGCACAGGCAAGGACGAATCATGGATAAAAGACAATCTCGTTTACGTCGTGCAGGGGCAACGCGCAAAAAGATCCGCGAGTTGCGCGAACACCGCCTGGCGGTTCACCGTTCTAATCTGCACATTTACGCCAATATTATTTCACCCGAGGGCGACCGCGTATTGGTCAGCGCCTCGACCATCGAGCCCGAGGTGCGCCAAGAGGTCACCAAGGGTAGCAATATCGAGGCTGCCGCTTTTATTGGCAAGCGGGTGGCCGAAAAGGCAAAAGCTGCGGGCATCGAGCGAGTCGCTTTTGACCGCTCGGGTTTTCGTTATCATGGCCGCGTCAAGGCGTTGGCTGAGGCCGCGCGCGAAGCTGGCCTGAAATTCTAAGCAAGGGTTCTCAAATGGCTAAAGCACAAGGCAGGCATGCCGATCAAGATCGCGAAGACGGCCTGCGTGAAAAAATGATCGCGGTTAACCGCGTCAGTAAAGTCGTCAAAGGTGGTCGTACCATGAGCTTTGCTGCATTGGCAGTAGTAGGCGATGGCGATGGCCGTGTAGGTATGGGCAAGGGCAAGGCCCGCGAGGTGCCCACCGCCGTCCAAAAGGCTATGGAACAAGCCCGCGGTAGTTTATTTGATGTGCCGCTCAAAGGCGGTACGTTGCATCACTCGGTTATTGGCCGTCACGGTGCCTCAAAGGTGCTTATCGCACCTGCTGTCGAGGGTACCGGGGTGATCGCAGGGGGCCCAATGCGGGCAATTTTCGAGGTGCTCGGGGTGCGCGATGTCGTCGCCAAGAGCTTTGGCTCGAACAACCCCTATAACCTCGTGCGTGCTACGCTCAATGGCCTAGCCGCATGTAACACACCCGCCGAGATTGCCGCCAAGCGTGGCAAGTCGGTCGAGGAAATCGTGGGGTAAGCTATGGCACAAAAACAACTTAAAGTCACTCTCGTGCGCTCTGTAATTGGCACCAAACGAGACCACCGTGATACGGTACGGGGTTTGGGTTTGCGCCGTATTAACAGCAGCAGCATTCTGGCCGATACCCCCGAGATTCGGGGCATGATTCGCAAGGTCGATTATCTGGTATCGGTTTCCGAGGTCTAAAGATTTAGCAGGAATAGCGATGACTACATTGCAATTAAACAACCTACAGCCCGCCAAGGGCGCCCGACACGCCCGCCAGCGCGTGGGTCGTGGTATGGGCTCTGGCATGGGCAAAACCTCTGGCCGCGGCCACAAGGGTCTCAAGGCCCGTTCGGGCGGCAAGGTCAAGCCTGGGTTCGAGGGCGGGCAGATGCCTTTGCATCGCCGTTTGCCCAAGCGCGGTTTTACCGCACCAGGTGGTCACCTCAAGGCTGAGGTACGCCTTTCTGATTTACAAGCGCTGTCTGCCGATGATATTGATTTGCAGGTGCTCAAGCAGGCCGGTTTAGTGGGCCAGCTGGTGCGCAACGTCAAGGTTATCCGCTCGGGTGAGCTGTCACGCAAGGTTACCCTACGCGGTATCCGTGCCACAGCAGGTGCTCGCGCTGCAATCGAGGCAGCGGGCGGCTCAGTTACTGATTAAAAGGGGTTACGGTGGCTAAAGCACAGGCAAGGGGTCAGTCAGGTTCATCAGGCTACTCTGATCTTCAGCGTAGGCTCATTTTCCTATTGCTCTCACTCGTAGTGTATCGTCTGGGCACCCATATCCCCGTGCCGGGCATTAACCCCGACGCACTTTCCGATCTATTCAGACAAAACCAGGGCGGTATTTTGGGTTTGTTTAATATGTTTTCGGGGGGTGCGTTGCAGCGCTTTTCCGTGTTTGCGTTGGGGATTATGCCCTACATTTCGGCTGCCATTATTATGCAGCTGATGTCTGCCGTGGTCCCCACCCTAGAGGCCATCAAAAAAGAGGGCGAAAGCGGGCAGCGCAAGATTACCCAGTACACCCGTTACGGTACCGTGTTTTTGGCACTGTTCCAGGCGGTGGGTATTTCGGTGGCGCTCGAGTCTCAGCCCGGGTTGGTCATTGATCCTGGGGTGGTCTTTCGCTTTACTACCGTTGTGACCTTGGTCACCGGTACCATGTTTATGATGTGGTTGGGCGAGCAGATCACCGAGCGTGGTATTGGTAACGGTATTTCTATACTGATTTTTGCTGGTATTGTTGCCGGCTTACCCAGCGCGATGGGCGGTATGCTCGATCTCGTGCGCACCAACGCTATGTCGATTGTTTCGGCCTTGTTTATATTGGTGTTGGTGGTGGCAGTCACGTATTTTGTCGTGTTTGTCGAGCGCGGCCAACGTCGTATTCGGGTAAACTATGCCAAGCGTCAGGTGGGCAACCGCGTGTATGGGGGGCAGAGCTCGCATCTACCGCTCAAGCTCAATATGGCTGGGGTGATCCCACCGATTTTTGCATCATCAATTATTTTGTTGCCGGCCACTATCGCCAGCTGGTTTTCTACCACGCCCGGCCTTGGTTGGTTGCGTGATCTCGAGGCCGCCTTGTCACCACGGCAGCCTTTATATATCACGTTATTTTCGGCATTGATTATTTTGTTCTGCTTTTTCTATACGGCTTTGGTTTTCAATAGCCGCGAGACTGCAGACAACTTAAAGCGTAGTGGTGCGTTTATCCCGGGCATTCGCCCTGGGGCACAGACCTCGCGCTATATCGATCGTATTTTGACACGCCTAACTTTGGCCGGGTCTATTTATGTCACGATCGTCTGTTTAGTGCCCGAGTTCTTGCAAATGCACTGGAATGTGCCCTTCTATTTTGGGGGTACTTCGTTACTCATTATTGTTGTCGTCGCGATGGACTTTATGTCCCAAGCGCAAGCTTACGTGATGTCGCAACAATATGACTCGTTAATGAAAAAGGCTAACTTCCGCGGCACAGGTTTGCCTATGTGACAAGACAATGGCTAAAGACGACGTCATTCAAATGCAGGGCGAGGTCATCGAAAACCTGCCCAATGCAACATTTCGCATCAAGCTGGAAAATGACCACGTGGTTCTAGGTTATGTATCGGGTAAAATGCGCATGCACTATATCCGCATCTTGCCTGGTGACAAGGTCACGGTGGAGCTCACGCCCTATGACCTCAACCGCGGTAGGATCGTTTTCCGCTCTAAATAACGGCCCGGCAGAAAAACCAGGAGTCAACCATGAAGGTAATGGCATCAGTAAGGCGCATTTGCCGAAACTGCAAAATTATTAAACGTCATGGCGTGGTTCGCGTCATTTGTACCGACCCCCGCCATAAACAGCGTCAAGGCTAATTTAGCTTTGCAAGGTATTTAAAGGAACAATTATGGCCCGTATTGCTGGCATTAATATTCCGCCTCAACAACACGTAGGCATCGGTTTAACCGCCATCTACGGCATTGGTCGCAGCCGCGCCCGCAAGATTTGCGGTGCTGCAGGTGTTGATATTTCGACCAAGGTTAATGATTTAACCGACACCGAGTTAGAGGCGATTCGTGAGGAAATCACCAAGTACATGGTCGAGGGTGATTTACGTCGTGAAGTACAGTTGTCCATCAAGCGTTTAGTCGACTTGGGCACCTACCGAGGCATGCGTCATCGTCGCGGGTTGCCTGTACGCGGTCAGCGTACGCGCACCAATGCACGTACCCGCAAGGGGCCCCGTCGCGCCGCGCAGGCACTGAGAAAATAATCGAGGATTAGAAGATGGCAAAAGCTTCTAGCGCTTCGCGCGCACGCAAAAGAGTTCGTAAGAATGTCACCGATGGCATTGCCTTTGTACAGGCGACATTCAATAACACCATAATCACCATCACCGATCGTCAGGGCAATACTTTGTCTTGGGCTACGGCGGGCGGTGCTGGTTTCAGAGGGTCGCGCAAATCTACCCCCTTTGCCGCGCAGATGGCTGCCGATATGGCTGGCCGCGCCGCGATGGAGTTCGGTATCAAGACACTCGAGGTACGCATCAAGGGGCCTGGGCCCGGTCGTGACTCGTCTATTCGCGCACTAAATGCCCTAGGTATTCGTATTGTTAGTCTTGCCGACGTCACGCCTATTCCGCACAATGGCTGCCGTCCGCCCAAGCGTCGTCGCATCTAAGGAGAAGCTCAGTGGCACGTTATACAGGTCCAAAATGCAAGCTCTCGCGTCGCGAGGGCACTGATTTATTTTTAAAAAGCGCACGTCGGTCGCTCGACTCGAAGTGTCGCCTCGAAACCCGTCCAGGTCAGCACGGTCGTATCTCGGGTACCCGTACTTCTGACTTTGGCCTGCAGTTACGCGAAAAGCAAAAGCTCAAGCGCATGTACGGTGTTTTAGAAAGACAGTTTCGTCGTTATTTTGCCGAAGCCGATCGTCGCCGCGGTAACACCGGTGAGATCCTCATCGAGTTGCTCGAGTCCCGTCTAGACAATGTGGTCTATCGCATGGGCTTTGGTTCGACCCGCGCCGAGGCGCGCCAGTTGGTCAACCACCGTGCAATCGAGATCAACGGTCAGCGCGCTGATATCGCCAGCATGTTTGTTAAGCCCGGCGATGTGGTTAGCGTTCGTGAGCGTTCACGCTCGCAGGTACGTATCCAAGAGGCGCTCGAGTTGGCCCAAGAGTCTGGCTTCCCCCAGTGGGTCGAGGTCGACACGCAAAAGTTTACCGGCGTTTACAAGCAACACCCCGATCGCACTGATGTCGCCCACGATGTCAACGAGTCGTTGGTTGTCGAATTGTACTCTCGCTAATTAAGGTTTGCGGCTGCCTTTAGGCAGTGGTTTGGCAGTACATTGTTTTAGGCAGCGGCCAGGCGGCTAATTGCCAACTCCCGCTGTAAGGCAATTACCTTTAGGCAGCTGCCAGACAATTAATTGGTACATCCGCTTTAAGGGCAATTGCCTTTAGGTGGTGGTTAGGCGGCTAATTGCTATATCCGCTTTAAGCCAATGGCATTTAGGCAGTGGTTAGGCAGTTAATTGCCTCTGCTGCACCGCGCTGTTATTACTATTCAGCGTTTCTCTATTGCACCCAATTGCGCGCTTTGGCCCTGCTGGGCGGCGCGCAGTGGTGTTTTTGAGCATTTTTATTTTCCCGGTTTACCGGTTTTCCATCAGCCTTATCGGTGTAACGAGCCGAGGGTATTGAAAAGGAATACACATGAGTCAAGGTTTTTTAAAGCCTCGTTCTATCGAGGTTGAGCCCATTACCAAAAATCATGCCAAGGTGGTTATGGAGCCCTTTGAGCGTGGCTTTGGTCATACTTTAGGTAACGCACTGCGTCGTATTTTGTTGTCATCTATGGTTGGCTATGCGCCTACCGAGGTGCAGATCACAGGCGTGGTACACGAGTACTCGACCCTACCTGGGGTACGCGAGGATGTGGTCGATATGATGCTTAACCTCAAAGGGGTTGTCTTTAAAATACATGGGCGTGACGAGGTCACCCTGACCCTTAACAAAGAGGGTGCCGGTGAGGTGCGTGCCAGCGATATCGAGCTGCCCCACGATGTTGAGATCATCAACCCTGATCATCTGATTGCTACCCTCACCGACGAGGGCAAGCTCGAGATGCAAATCAAGGTTGAAAAGGGCCGCGGTTATATTCCTGGTAATGTACGCGCATTGTCTGACGATGACCGACAGCACACCATTGGGCGTATTATTCTTGATGCCTCGTATAGCCCCATACAGCGGGTTAGCTACGCGGTCGAAAACGCCCGTGTCGAGCAGCGTACCGACCTAGACAAGCTGGTACTCGATATCGAGACCAACGGTGTACTAACACCCGAAGAGGCCGTACGCCATGCAGCGGGTATTTTGATGGACCAGATTTCGGTCTTTGCCACCCTAGAGGGTACCGAAGAGGAGTTCGAGGCACCTGAGCGCGCCCAGCCCCAAATCGACCCTGTATTGCTGCGCCCAGTTGATGACCTCGAGCTGACAGTACGCTCGGCTAACTGCCTCAAGGCCGAGAACATCTACTACATCGGTGATCTCATCCAGCGCACCGAAAATGAGTTGCTCAAGACGCCTAACCTAGGGCGCAAGTCGCTAAACGAGATCAAAGAGGTATTGGCTAGTCGTGGCCTTACCCTTGGGATGAAGCTCGAAGACTGGCCCCCACTCGGTCTTGAGCGCCCGTAATATATACGAGTATGCCCGGTTGGCTTTGAGCGGCTATAGTTCGAATATGCTCGGCTGACCTTTAGTGGCCAACAATAGGATTATGGCGGGTCAGCCTTGAGCGGCCCTAATACTAGTATGTTGGCTTGGCCATGAGCGGCTACCAATACGATTAAGCTGAGCAGTGCTGCGACACCGTTTTTTTATAACGTTGTT
>Ga0209487_1002936_pt1 | contig 13600 bp, 21 predicted proteins | sample Poulit2012_FD_187524 | JGI IMG/M metagenome (GOLD analysis project Ga0209487, IMG submission 187524) | Agricultural soil microbial communities from Georgia to study Nitrogen management - Poultry litter 2012 (SPAdes) (version 2) | ecosystem: Environmental > Terrestrial > Soil > Agricultural land... | reverse complement strand
GGCTTCCGCACCCGAATAAGGCCCTTCCTCCCCGAAGCCACCCTCGCCTTCGCGATCCCCAGCATCGAATGGGCAACCAACCAACCCTGGACACTCAACGAATTGGGGGGACGGAAAACCGATGCCAATGGGCACTAGTCACTTGACGGCATTGACAAAACCGAATAAGCTCATAATATCCAGACGTGACACAAGCTCCTAACCTCGACGCTGGGCACAGCGTACGTATGCACTATCAGGCCCATTCGATACGAGCCGAGCCTGCAACCCCATCCACCGACATCCAGTGCACTCGTGGCGCTGGTGTCTGCTCTAGATAGTCCACCAACTTAATCTTGTCCTCCCAAGATGCCGAATCCATACGAAGTACTCGAGATGCCTTCGGAGCAAGATCTCCTTCAGGAACCTCAAAGTACTCAGTGGGCTCCACCAAGGGTTCGAGCCACACTCGAGCGACCGCTGAAGGCCCGTGATTTCGAATCTGAATGTAAGGTTCCGCCATTTCAGGAGGATCAATGAAAGCAATCGCGGTAACGTGAGCAATACGTTCAGCAGCTGCTTCACGAGCCTCTTGGCGCTCCTGAATCTCCAACGATCGCCGCTTAGACGCATCCGATCTAAGAGCGCCCCACCAAGAAACGGCAACACCAAGCCAAGCAACTGCAACTGCCCAGAACTCCCAGCTCTGCCAGAACATTCCTAAGCCTCAGGCTGCTCAAAAACTGCGACTTGCACGTTCACGATCTTCGCCGGCGTAAAACCCAAGCATCCACCCGGCTGCATACTCGTAACCGACTCAAGCTGAACAAAATCCCAGCCCTGCTGAGCCAGCTGATCAATCAACTGATTCAACTGCTTCGCGGCCTGCTCAGCATGCCCACTTTCACCCCGTAACAGCGGAGTAAACGGAATAGCACGACGCTTCATAGCGCTCCCTCTGCCGCCCCACCAGATTGTTGCTACTCCCAAAACCTACCACGAAAGGAGCCGCCATGCTGCCCAACATCCGCCATGAGCGGTTCGCCCAACTCATCGCACAAGGAAAAAGCGCCACAGACGCCTACATCGCCGCCGGCTACAAAGCCAGAGGCAAAAGCGCAGGCAACGCAGCCAGCCGATTGTTGGAAAATGATGGAGTAAAACGCAGACTCGAAGAGATCGCCGCTGAGGTCGCCAGCAAGTCGATAGCGGACGCCGAAGAGATCCAACGGTTCCTCACCTCCGTCATGCGTGGTGAGGTTGAGGAGCAGCTGATGACGCGCGACGGCTTCCTGGTCACTGCCCGGGCCAACGTCCGGGACCGCACCAAGGCTGCTGAGCTGCTGGGTCGCGCTCAGGGCGTGTTCGTCCTGTCCAGCCAGGATGCTTCTGGTGAGCTGGATGCTATTGCGCGGGCGTTGCAGCAAGCGGACAACGCTGCGCCTCCAGTGCTGAACTGAGGGTGCTGCCGTGGAGTGGGTATTCTCTCCGAAAGCCAGGGACAGCATTCGTGACAGCGTTGCGCGGCAGAACATCTGGCACGGGTCAGTGCGATCCGGTAAGACCATCAGCAGCATCATCCGCTGGTTGACATTCATCCAGACGGCGCCGAGTGGTGGCCACTTGGTGATGGTCGGTAAGACTGAGCGCACGTTGCGGCGGAACATCCTCACTGAGGTTGAGCGAATCGTCGGCAGCCGCCACTACCACTACAACGCTGGTGAGGGCGTCGCAACGATTCTCGGCCGGGAAGTGTTCGTGTACGGCGCCAACGACGAACGCGCCGAAGGCAAAATCCGAGGTTTGACAGTTGCTGGAGCTTACGGTGACGAGATCAGCCTCTGGCCTGAATCGTTCTACGCTCAGCTGCTCGCCAGAATGTCGGTTCGTGGCGCCATGCTGTTCGGCACCACCAACCCTGACGGCCCCTACCACTGGCTGAAAGCCAACTACCTGGACCGCGCGAGCGAGCTGAACCTGCGAGCCTTCCATTTCGAGCTTGAGGACAACCCCGCCCTCGACCCCGAGTACGTCGCTGCCCTCAAAGCCGAATACGGTGAAGGCACCCTCTGGTACAAGCGATTCATCCAAGGCCTCTGGGTTGCAGCTGAGGGAGCCGTGTACGACTTCTTCAACGAAACCGACCACGTCATCGACGCACTCCCAGTCTGCAGGCCTGATCAGGTGGACCTCAGCATCGACTACGGCACGAGCAACGCCACCTCGGTCGGCGCGTACGCCAGCTGGAACCGCCCAGCACCCGGCCAACCCCGGGCAGTGCGGCTGGCCGGCTGGTACTACGACGGTAGGGCAACAGGCCGGCAGAAAACCGACGGGGAGTACGCCGAAGACATCAAGGCATGGGTCCGCCAGCTCGATCTGCCAGTTCGGTACACGTTCGTTGACCCGAGCGCAGCGAGTTTCCGCGCTGAACTCCGTAAACACAAGTTCAAAGTCAGAGCCGCCCGGAATGATGTGCTGGACGGCATCCGCACTCAAGCCAGGATGCTGCGCAGCGGTGAGTACCGCATAAAGCGGGACCCGTCGAACGTGCAGGCAATCAGGGATTACGGAGCGTACTTGTGGGACACGAAAGCACAGGCGCGTGGCGAGGATAAGCCACTCAAGCAGAATGACCACACGAAGGACGAGGAACGCTACTACCTGCACACCATGTTCGGTGCCAACAACAGCACTGATGCGCGGACAGCCGAGCGACTGTATCGATGAGAGGAGGCGCTTGTGATTGACGTTGAGAACCTGAAAGTTCAGTTGAGCAGCCTCCCACTCCGGCACGCCCGGAAGCAGGAAGCAGAAGAATGGGGCACCGGCCACCTGCCAGGCATCCCCGATCACCTCCTGCCGGAAGTCAGTAAAGCCGTTCGGGATGCGCTCGTTCGGATTGCTCGGCAGTGCCAGAGCATCGGCCCCCGCATTGTGAACATCAAGCGGTTCGGCACCCTGGGGGATGTGAACTGGGGTGGTGAGAACACAACGGTTGACGCGATCCTGCGAGAGCAGGACCTTGATGCGATTGCTGAGGAACTGCTCGAGAACGCCTACTACAGCGGCTTGATCGCGGGAATAGTCAGGCGTGACCCGGAGACAAGCGAGATCCGCATTGAGCCGCTCGTTGGGCACGTGGAGCCCGTGTTCAGCCGGACGAGTCCCACGCGGGTTGCCGGGATTCTGCACACGTGGGTGGAGCCCGACTCGAGTCAATCCGGCACGAGCAAGTGGACGGTACGCCTGTACGACCTCGCCGAGCGTGTCATGCGGGAGTGGACGGGCCTCAACGCACCCAGCGCCATGACCCGCAACGACCCCACCACCATCGTTGAACCCAGCGCTGAGTACCCGGCTGGCGCTCCCATGCCACGGTTCGTATTCACCGGCCGGGACAGTGAACGCATGCCGATGGGTGAGCTCGCCACACTCCTGCCGCTCCTGCAGAGCGACTGGAGCAGTCAGGTGCGTGGTGACCGCATCGAAGAATCAACAGCCATTCCGCAGCTCGTGGTGAAAGGCGAAGCGGAAGACGGCACCGATGAACGTTCGAGTACGCACGTCATTCGCCTCATTGACGATGGTGACGCCAAGTACATCATCCCCGGTGACCTCACCAGCCTGCATAATCACCATGATCGGAAGTTGGAGCGCATCCGGGAGGACGCGAACTTGCCCGGAGGGTTCCTCGGGAATCAAACCCCCAGCGGTGAGGCGCTGCAGGAGGCAAACGCGAAGTTCGTCAGCAGCAACAGGTGGTACGCCGCCCGACTCTCTCGTGTGCTGACGGAGTTGGTGGCTGACCTCCTGGTCGCCCTCGGCATGGAGTCCGACGCGCCGCAGGTGACGGTCAGCATCAACCGGGAGTTCACGAAGAACCAAGAGATCAGGAACGCCATCGACCTGTACCGCGAGGGCCTCACCAGCCTTGAGGCTGCGGTGCGGCACATAAGCGTGTTCATGCCCACCTGGTCGGATGATGAGGTGGAAGCGTTCATCTCCGCGGAGGCGGAGGCAATGAACCCGCAGCCGGTGGTGCCTGGTCAGTTGGAACCCGTTGATGATGAGGTGCCGGCATGACTGGGCCGCAAGCTGAGGCGCTGGTCCGCAGGTTTGACCGGCAACTACGCAGGGTGGAGAACAGCGCCCTCGCGGTGATCAGGCAAGCGCTGCGGGAGTCCCGAGCGGAACTCGAGAGGGAACTCCGCGTACTGTACGGCCGGGCCCTTGACGGCACGGCCAGTGTTGGCGCTCCCATCCGGGAAGCAGCAGCGCGGAACCTGCTGGAGCAAACGAGGGTGCTGGAACGCCACCTTGACTTGCGCCAGTACCCGCTGGAGGCTGTGCTGAGTGAGCTGCAAGCTGGCAGCATGAGTGCTGGCGCGCAATCCGCACTGCAAGCCCTCAGTGCCGCTGAACGGGCTGTCGTGGGTCTGAGTGCCAGCATCCCGGTTGAGACCCTCACGGCAGCCACCAGAGTCAGCCAGCGCCTGCAGGATATTGGTGCAGCCAGGGTCGCGAACGGCAGGGCACGACTGATTCAGCATGGCCGGGATGCCGCGGACCGTATCGAGCGGCACATCACCACTGGCATCGTGCAAGGTCGCGGGTGGGGAGCCACCAGCCGCCTCATCAGGCGTGAAGTGAACATCCTTGATTACGAGGCTGAGCGGATCGTCCGCACCGAGAGCATCACCGCGTCGGACACCGCGAGGCGGAAAGCCTACCGGGATGCTGGCGTGGAGCACGTGCGGGTACTCGCCACAATGGACGACCGCGTGTGCGGGTACTGCGCGTTCCGCAGCGGCAGAATCTACCCGCTCGACGAGATCGAACTGCCATTCCACCCGAACTGCCGGTGCACCACCGTCCCCGTCCGCCCTGACTGGGCGGCCGCCGGCGTCGACGACCCCGACTGGTACGACGAGCACCACGCCGCCACAGTCGAGCTCGCGCGAGAGCAGGGCCACACGATCCACACCGGCCCCGCGCCGTCTGAGCGCTGGCGTGGCCGTGCAGAGGCGCCGCAGGCAATCCCCTATGACGAGTTCAAACGGCTCAGGCCGCGGGAGTTGGTAGCATGACGCACTTTGCGAATCGAGCTGCAGCCTGGCTGGTACTGGTCCCTCCCTGATAACGAGCTGAGGGAGTGCCACGTGCTCATCATCAACGGTGTTGTGAAGCAAGCCGTGGATAAGGAGACGCGACAGCATGTTCCGGTGGAGAACACTGACGTGCTGCTCGAGAAGCCACCCGAATAACCGACTGACAATCAAGCTGATCCGTAGCCCCGCCATTGCGCGGGGCTTTCTCGTATCGCGTACTGGCGCGATCCAGCAAGTACCAGGAAGGAGACAATCATGTCAGAAGAACTCAAGAACGATACGCCAGACACCAGCGGCGCACCCGAAACGGGAGCAAAGGTGGACGCCCAGAACCCAGAGGCCAGCGGCAAAACCTACACGGAGGCTGAGCTGAACGCCATCGTGTCCAGCCGCCTCAGCAAGCACGAGAAGTCCCTGAAATCCCAGTTTGAGCAGGAACGCAAGCAAGCTGAGGAACGCGCCAAGCTGTCAGAGGCTGAACGCATCAAGGCTGAGAAGGCTGACCTGCAGAAGCAGCTGGAGCAACTCCAGGCGGAGAAGCAGGAAGCTGTGCAGCGCGCTCAGCTGGCCGGCAAAGTCACCGACGTTGATTACGCGCTGTTTAAGGCCCAACAGGCTGCAGATAAGTACATCAATCAGGACGGCAACGTCAACGTTGACGCCCTCCTGAAAGACCACGCCACCCTCGCAGCACAACCAGACCCGAAGCCCGGCCCCGCACCCACCGCCGCAGGCGGCAGCGGAGCCAAAGGCACAGACTTCAACTCCATCATCCGGCAAGCAGCCGGCAAACACTAAGGAGAAAAAACCATGGCAATGATCGATCGCAGTGGCGCAACCGCCCTCATGCCCGAGGACGCAGCACGCGAAATCATCCAAGGCGTCGTCACCCGCAGCGCCGTCATGCAGCTCGGCCGCCGCCTCCCCAACATGACCCGCAAACAGCGGCGCATCCCCGTCCTCGCCAGCCTCCCAAACGCGTACTTCGTCGACGGAGACACCGGCCGGAAACGCGTCACCAGCATGGCGTGGGACAACAAGTTCCTCAACGCCGAAGAACTCGCCGTCATCGTGCCCATCCCCGAAGCTGTGCTGGATGACGCTGATTACGACATCTGGGGTGAAGTGCGCCCACGCATCGAGGAAGCAATGGGCGCCGCATTCGACGCTGCCGTGCTCTTCGGAGTCAACGCCCCCAGCGCGTGGCCTGATGACCTGCACACCGGCGCGACCGCAGCTGGCAACACCGTCGAAGCTGGCACCGGCGCAGACATTTACGACGACATTCTCGGTGAAGGTGGCGTAATCAGCCTCGTTGAAGACGACGGTTACCTCGTCAACGGTCACGTGGCAGCCCGCACCATGCGCGCCCGCCTCCGCGGCCTGCGCGACACCACCGGCCAGCCGATCTTCATGCGCAGCCTTGACGGTGGGCAGAACCTGCAGAGCAGCGCCCGGTACGAGCTGGACGGCAGCCCCATCCTGTTCCCGAACAACGGCGCCATCGACCCTGACGAGGCACTCATGGTGTCCGGCGACTGGGACCAGCTGGTGTACGCGCTGCGGCAGGACATCACGTACAAGATTCTGGATCAGGCTGTCCTTCAGGACACTGACGGCAGCATCCTGTACAACCTCGCGCAGCAGGACATGGTCGCTCTCCGCGCTGTCATGCGTCTGGCGTGGCAGGTGTCGAACCCGATCACCCGCGCCAATCCGACCGAAGCTGATCGTTACCCGTTCGCGTTCCTGGAACCCGAAACCACTGGCGGTTGAGTCATGGCTGACGCTAAGACTCGAGTGCGGTTCCTGCGCGCTAAGAAGTACCCGCACCCAAGTGGTCAACGTCGAGCGGTAGGGGAAACTTTGCCGCTCGAACCTGACCTTGCAGAGCGCTGGGCTGAGCGCGGCATCGTTGAGATCGTGAAGAGCCACGGCAGCGACTCGGAGCGTGTGTCGCTCGTGGGCACGTCCCTGGCTGATTTGCCTGGGGCACTGAGTGGCCTGTCGGACCGGAAGGCCATAGAACAGGCTGCAGCTGCTGATGACCGTAAGGGCGCTGCGCCGCTGTACGAAGCGCGACTCGCTGAACTAGGCGATTAAGGAGGTATCCCGTGGCCGCCCTCGACTTCACTGACCGCGCGGCGGTACTCGAGTACCTCACCGCCCAACTACCCAACGCCGACGCCGGCGTCATCGAAGCACTGCTCGACGCGAGTGCCGGCACGAACTGCGCCACACCACCGGTAACGACCTACAGGCCGTTCTTTGTGGAAGCCAGACTCCGACTCACGGGTCGATCTGGTGAGCTGAAGCAGGCTCGTGGTGCCTCCGGAGCCAGCGTCACCTACCGCGACACGAGCAGCAGCGTGTACCGCAACCTCATGCGCGACCAAGCCCTATTGGACGCCAACCTGTGCAGCGTCCCACCAGGGTACGAAGCGTCGGGCGGCAGTAGGGCACGGGTGATGTTCTGATGGCCCGCTCAATCCTCGCTGACGCACCGTTCGAGCGGACGACCTTCACCGCCCCAGGTACTCCGACGGTTGGTGAGGATGAGTGGGGCAACCCGATCGAGGTTCCCGGCTCGCCGGTGGAGCTTGTGGCGTTGTTCGCGCCGTTCAAACGAACGCAGATTGAGTTCCAGCCTGGTGCTGACGTGAGCAGTGTGGAGGGTCGCGGTGATTTGCTGGAGCCGTTGGAGTTCCCAGCTAGTGTGCGCGTCGGCAGCACCTTGTCGTGCGAGTACGGTGGCAAGTCGTGGTCGGCGCGGGTGACGAACCTCATCCCCAACGACCTCATCGGCGTGAACTTCGGCACTTACTTCGAAGTCACACTATCGCCGGCAGGTGCGCCATGAATTTCGAACTGAGCCTCAACGGCGACCAGATCGAAGGCGCACTCAAAGAAGCATTCCGGGATGCCAATGACAAGTTCGGAGAGGAAGCGCAACGCGAGATAACTGAACCTAAGTGGGATTACCCGCAAGCCGGCAGCGACATCGTCGACACCGGCCAACTCAGGGACAGTTACGAGCACCGCCGCCCGTCTGACACGGTCAACGAGCACTCATGGAACGCCCGGCACGCCATGGCCAACCACGAAGGCGCCCGCTACCGCAACGGCACCACCAGGCCAGCTCGACCGTGGACGAAAGAACCCGCCGAGAACTTCGAGGACAACTTCGATGCGCTCGCGCGGGTGAAGTTGGAGCGTGTGAAGTGAACACGCCCGGCAGTGTCCTCGCGCACTTGCGGGTGCTGCTCGCCGGGCTCGTGGGTGAGTACACGACGCCAGCTGGGAGCAAGTTCCCGGCCTTGCGCGTGACGGACCCGCCCTCAGACTGGCGCATCACGAGCGGTGTTGAGGTGGTCATCTCGCAGGAGACTGACCCGACGACCGAACCGTTGCTGAATGGTGAGTTTCACATGCGCGGCACCGTATTCGTCCGCGTCATCGGGCACGGCATGGCACGCCTAGACCCCATCGTGGAGCTCATCCTCAGCGCCTGGCCAGACGCCGAAAGCCGCCACATTCCAGGCACGGACGAAATCCTGCCACAAACCACTATTCGCATCCCAAGGAGGTGACCACATGTGAGCGACATTGTTCGGGGCATGCCCACCGGCTTATACGTCAGTGACCCCGCGCTTTACGGACAGAGTGACACTGCACCCGCAATCAGGATAAGTGTGCGCGAATACCGACCCAGGGGCAGCACCAGCCTTCCCGTTCGGCTGGCCACCGACCAAGGGATGAGCAGCACAACCCTGACCGTCGGAACAGTCCTCGCTGTGGCCACCGCCATCATTTACGTAACCAAAACAACCGAGGTCAGGACAGGCGCAACAGTTCCCCTGGAAGTGTCGCCGTTACCCATCAGCCTCAGCCGGGACTCCAGACTATGGACTGAACTGCGGGATCTTCACAGGGTGCAGGGAACCAGTGACACTGACTTGGAAGTCACTGTGAACACTCAGGACGCTACCAGCGCCATTGGCACCTCAACGTGGGCGGTGCCAGCCGTAACGGGGCGCTCCTGGCGGATGCCGCGGCGTGGGCGCTTCCGGCCACATGATGCAGCGTACCGGGCCATCCGCAGGACCGCATTGGAGGATGACCTTGCCGTGTACGTGCGTCGCGTGCTGCCCAACGAGAACGGCGACCCCACGCAAGTCGAGGGAGGCTGGGCAACCATCACGAACTTCCGCACACCCGCGCCAGCTGACGGAGTTGTGGACGCCACGTGGGTGTTCGAAGGCATCGGGCCTCTCCAAGGAGAAGGCAGCGTGCGCCCGAACCTCGACCGAGTGATGCTTGACTTCCGGCGCAGCAAGAACATCATCAACGTGGGGTTCGTATGAAGGAGGTGCCCAAATGGCGCTAAAGAAACTGCCCGTCATCGACGCGGCCGAAGCCCCGCAAGACATCAACTACTTTGAGGAGGCCGACGGTAGTCTCACACCTGTAGCGAAGATGATGACTACAGGCGGTTCAGGTGTATCGCGGTTCGTGAATCCGTCCATCAAACTCGCCAGTAGCACCACGGAGACCATCCTCAGTGTCTCCGCCCCAATCGTGATTGAAGTGCTGGAGGTAGCCACCAACAGCCCTGACAACATGCGGATACTGTTCAACCCATCCGGTGCGGGCCTGTACGTCCCCATTCACACGGATGGTGACGGCAACGATTCGTTGACAATGGCGGCATTGAACCGGCACGGCAGCAGCCTTTTCGAAACGCTGTACTTCAACGAGTCCACGCACGAGTACAAGATGGCGCTCAGCAGGCCGTTCGCCAGCCCCAACGGGTTGCTGCTGCAGCTCAGCAACCAGTCACCTGCACTGGCGAGCGTCAGCGTGTTCTGCTATTACCGGCCACTGTGATCACCCCGCACCGCTACCCGGGGGTGAGTGGCGCGAAGCAGCCTTACGCCGAGTTCGTAACTGGTTTGGGCCCCACTCAGTTCCTGGGTGACGATGAGAGTGGTCAGTACCCGATTTACGGGATGGAGCGCGGCAATCAGAACAACCCGACCGTTCTGATTATTGGCGGGAGCCACGGGCATTCCGAGTGGGGGTCCGTGCGGGTACCACCCCGCATTCTTCAGCTCATGGAGTTGCCGGAGAACAACTGGTTGCTCAATAACTTTCACTTTTACGCGATTCCGTGCATCAACCCGTGGGGGTACGAGAACGGCGGGTCGCTGAATAGCAATGCGGTGAATCTCGCTCGGAACTGCGATTACATGTGGGAGCTTGGGGACCCCGGGCAACGGGGGCCGGCGCCGTGGAGTGAAGCTGAGACTGTCATCATGCGTGACGTGATTCTCAACCTGAAGCCGGTGGTAGTCATCGACTGTCACAGTTGGGGAGGGTATGAGAAGTCCGCTTTGGGGCCGATTCATCACCCGCAGTTGTGGGCGCACCCGAGGGTTATCGCGCAGAGATCCGGTCAAGCTGTTCGTGACCCGGAGTTCACGTGGTACCAGTCCGCGTTCGCGGGTTTCTACAACATAGCCACCGTCTATAACTGGGCGCGGCATGAGACTACTTCCAGTGTTGGTTTGCCGCCGTTCACGTTTTTGCTTGAAGCGGGCACGCTCCTGAGTATTGAGGAGCAGAACCGGCAGGGCGTCATGGCGCTCATGCAGGTGCTGAATGATTTTGGTCGGCATTTCTTGCGGGGTTCGAAACGTCAGTGGCTTGCTCCGCCGCTGGGCACGGGTTTGACAACTTAGGGCGTTGTTCGCGTGCAGGTTCGTGGCCCGCTTCGTTCGTAGCTTCTTCCCCCCAGCCTCCCGCTGGGGTTTCTCTTTGAAGGGAGAAAACAATGCAGCAGGATTTCGTTAAGGGTTTGAGAACCGGTTACTACGTCTCGCCGCTCGCAGCACCTGGGCAGAAGGCCACCCGGCCGACGCCGGCGGTTATCACTGTGGGCGCTGACGCTGAGGCTGGTGACCTGACCCTGAGCTTGTCGTCGGCGTCTCCGGTGACTCTGCTGGCTGGTGCGAGCCTGAACTTCGGTGGTGTGAGCGCTCTGGTGACGGAGGATACGGCGTTGACGAGTTCGCCCGCGCCAGTGCCGGTTCGTGCTCTTTCGGGTGCGGTGGCTGAGGACGCTACTGCACCTTGGAATGGGATGCTGCGCATCAGCAGCACCGCGTCAAGTGAGGTTGCTGTCACTGAGGGCACCAACCAACTCCGCAGCATCACTTACGACTCGTCGGAGGAGCCGGAGTGGGATGAAGCGCAAGTCACCAGCCTCGGCTGGACCATGGACCGCGGTGGTCGCTTCCGCCCGAACGACCCCGCTTACCTCGTTGTGGAGCAAGCGGCCCTCACGAAGCGGGAGGTGTTCGTTGAGCGCATCCTGCCGGACGAGGACGGTAACCCCGCGCGGTATCAGGCGGGTCGTGCGATTGTGACGAACTTCCGCGTTCCCAGCCCTGCTGAGGGCATGGTGGACGCAAGCTGGACGTTCACTGGTCAGGGTCGGTTGGAGACCGGCGCAATCACGCCGTGATGCTCTTGTCGGTGGAGCGGGTGTGGCATGAGGAGGCCGCTGTGGCTTTCGGTTACACCCGCACTGAGGAGGGTCTTTCCGTTGGTGTGTTGATCACGAACGTGAAATGCCCACCTGTTATCACTCTGGACGGTACCCGGTATGTGGTGCCGTCCAGTCTTTTATCGAACTTCGAGCCGCAGTCGGCTCGGAATCTCTTACTCAAGGAGCACAATCATGAGCAGCAAGAAACAGAATCAGAAGGTTGAACGGACCGCACCCAGCCTTGCCAGCATCCTCGGAATCGAACCGGCGCCACGGTTTGAGCTGTTGGGCAGCATCTTCGAAGCGAAACCCATGACCCTCACTGAGCAGATGCAGTTCGCGAAACTCATGGACATCACCACCGACAAGGACGCACTGCCAGCGCAGGCGGAGCTGCTGACTGACTTCCTGCGCTCCAGGCTCGTTGAGGGCTCGGAGTTGACGGTGGATGAGGTCGCGGAAGCGGTTGATGTGCCGACTGGTACGCGGTTGTTTCAGCTGCTGCAGGGCGTCCGGAAAGCCCGCCACACCGACGACAAGGGTGAGGGCGCTGAGGGAAAGTAACTGACCTCGACCCCAGCGTCGCCTTGCTGTGCGCCGCCTACGGGTGGACACCTGACGTTATAGCCGGGTTCACTCCTGACCAGGTGGAGTACTTCTTGCACCACCTGCCGTTGATCGAGGCTCGCCGGCATTACCCGCTCGCTCAGCTTGAGGCGACCATCTTGAACATGATGGGCGGGAAAGGCGACGTTGATGAGCACGGGCGGGAGAAGAAACCGGAGAAACCGCCGAAGCCAGCTCACCTCCTGTGGACACCGCAGGAGCGCCTCGCGTTCTACGCATCATTCGGTGAGGCCGCTAAAGTCACGCCTGGCATGAGTCGGGAGACGGCGCAGGACATCATCGACAACCTGTCTGAAGCTCCCGCGTGGGCGTTGCACCTCGTGCCGCTCGACGAAGCGAAACGAGTGCTCAGTCCATGAATTCAGTCACGAACCGCTCGAAGAACGCTGTGTTCTCCGGAGTGAACGACCGGTTCGTGTACCCGCGACTGCCGTCAATTCGGACATCAACTTGCCCCGCAGTGGCGAGACGCTTAACGAACGCAGCATCAACCCTGTAGATCGCTGACTCCCTCACGTAGCCGCTAAACACCCTGCGTGAGGGAGGCCCCTCCGTATTGAGTCGCACCAGTTCACCATCAATCCGCAAGCTCAGACTGTGCCCGCCTTCAATGAAGAACCAGTCACTATGCACGTAATCAAGGCTTAGCGCGTAGGTGGTTCGGTTACCGGTTAGCTGAATAACGTTGAGTTCGAAGCTGCCGCAGCCGAGGCACGCCCCAGCGAGGATGTTGCCTGTTGCGGCGTTCCTGGTGGTGCCCAGCACTGGATCGCTGCTGGTTCGCACGTTGTAAGTGGGTGCGCAGGCCGCAAGGAGCAGTAGCAGCAGCGCCGCCATTATTTTCGTTCGCATATTTCGGACATTAGCACGAGCCGACTGCACCCTGGTCGGCCGATTCTTTTTGAAGGGAGGCCCACTGTGGCGTCACTCGGCGAAGCCGTCCTCAGATTCCGCCTTGACTTGTCTGGACTCCGCGCCGGGCTGAACGAAGCGGAGAACCTCTCGCAGCAGAGCCTTCGCCGCATGAGCGACGGTCTCACTCGTGCTGGCCGCACCATGAGCCTTGCTGTGACTGCACCAATCGTGGGCATGGGCGCTGCAATCGTGTCGACCGCAGCGAACTTCGAGAGCAGCATGAACCGTGTCCGCGCCCTCAGCGGTGCTACCGGTCAGGATTTTGAGCGGCTGAAAGGCCAGGCGCAGGAACTCGGCGCCACCACCGTGTACAGCGCCAGCCAGGCTGCGGACGGCATGAGCTTCCTCGCAATGGCTGGCCTTGAAGTCGACCAGATCTACGGTGCCATGCCGAACACGCTGCTGCTGGCCGCGTCAG
>Ga0209487_1002935_pt1 | contig 13602 bp, 15 predicted proteins | sample Poulit2012_FD_187524 | JGI IMG/M metagenome (GOLD analysis project Ga0209487, IMG submission 187524) | Agricultural soil microbial communities from Georgia to study Nitrogen management - Poultry litter 2012 (SPAdes) (version 2) | ecosystem: Environmental > Terrestrial > Soil > Agricultural land... | reverse complement strand
ACTCTTTCCATATAAGAGCCATCTTCTGTATTTACTTTGACTCTATCGCCTTCATTGATAAACAATGGAACTCTAATTTCAGCACCTGTTTCTGTAGTCGCTGGCTTAGTTGCATTTGTAGCTGTATCACCTTTGATTCCTGGTTCTGTATAAGTGATTTCCATGATTACGAATTGTGGTAATTCTGCTGACAAAGGAGTTTCGTCTTCTGCTCTAAACATAATTGTCACATCATCACCAGCTTTCATGAACTGAGGATTTTCAATCATATTTTTATTTAAATATACTTGAGTGAAATCGTCATTATTCATGAAGTGAAATCCATTTTCATCATCGTATAAATATTGATATTGACGAGTTTCTACTCTAACATCATCGATTTTATGTCCAGCAGGAAATGTATTGTCCACTACTTTTCCACTTGAAATACTTTTCAGTTTTGTTCTAACAAAGGCTGGTCCTTTTCCTGGCTTTACGTGTTGAAAATCAACTATTTTCCAAGTATCATTGTTCCAATTGATACATAAGCCTTTTCTAATATCTGCTGTAGTTGCCATTAATTTTTATTATATTGATTATTAAACTTCTCCTCTGGTAGTATAGCCTTTCATCACACCTCTCTTACTACTTTGAATGAATTGAATGATTTGGTCTCTTTCAGGGGTAGCTTTAAATTCTGCTTCAATGATTCTCAAAGCTTGAGAAACGTTTTTTGATTTTTGGAATAAAATTCGGTAGATATTTTGCAACTCCATTATTTCATCCGATTCAAATCCTCTTCTTCTCAGTCCTATCGAATTAATTCCAGCATAAGACAATGGATTTCTCGCGGCCTTTACAAAAGGCGGAACATCTTTTCTCACATGTGAACCACCGGCTATAAATGAATGCTCACCGATTTTTGTGAATTGATGCACGGCGCTCATTCCTCCAACAAAGGCATAATCACCAACTTCTATATGTCCTGCCAAACCTACACCATTGACCAAAATAACATTGTTTCCAATGACGCAATCATGTGCGATATGAGCCGTTGCCATGACTAAACAATTGTCTCCAATTTTCGTATAACCCAAAGCATTGGTACCTTTATTAACAGTTACACATTCTCTTATGACGGTATTATCACCTATAAAAGTCAGAGTCTCTTCTCCTTCGTATTTCAAATCTTGAGGTTCGGCCGATATCACAGTACCTGGAAAAATTTTACAGTTTTTACCGATTCGCGCTCCCTCCATTATTGTAACATTTGGACCTACCCAAGTACCTTCACCGATTTCAACGTTGGCAGAAATAGAACTAAAGGGTTCTATAATTGCCGAATCTGCAATTTTTGCTTCAGGATGGATATATGCCAAACTATGCTTCATGGTCTTCATATTAAATTTTATCTTTGGTTACCAATGCCATCATTTCTGCTTCTACAGCGATGGTATCATTCACATATCCATATCCTCTCATATGTACTATGCCTCTTCTTATCGGTTGTATCAATTCTACTTTTAAGATCAATGTATCGCCTGGAATAACTTTCCTTTTGAACTTAACATTTTCAATTTTCATGAAATAAGTCGAATAATCTTCCGGATTATCGATTTCACCTAAAACCAAAATTCCTCCCAGTTGCGCCATTGCTTCAATTTGTAAAACCCCTGGCATAACTGGTTCTTGTGGGAAATGCCCAACAAAGAACGGCTCGTTCATGGTAACGTTTTTAACTCCGACCAAAGTTGTATCAGTTCTTTCAATCACTTTATCCAACAATAAAAATGGATAGCGATGTGGAAGAATTTTGATGATATCATTGATATCGTAAATCGGCTCTTTGGTCAAATCAAATTCAGGTACATTTTTTCTTTTTGCAATGGCGATTTGTTTGCTCAATTTCTTTGCGAAGTTTGTGTTGATTTGATGCCCTGGTTTATTGGCGATGATTTTAGCTTTCAATCTAGTTCCTATCAAAGCCAAATCCCCAACTACATCTAACAATTTGTGTCTTGCTGCTTCATTTGGGTAATGAAGTGTGATGTTGTCCAAAACACCGTTGGGACGTATAGAAACATCGTCTTTATTAAACGCTTTGGTCAATTTTTCTTTGGTCTCTGGAGTGATTTCCTTATCGACATATACAATTGCATTGCTCAAATCTCCTCCTTTGATCAAACCAGCATCTAATAAATATTCTATTTCATGCAAAAAACTAAAAGTTCTCGCATTGGCTATTTGATCTTTAAATTCTGACAAACTTTTTATAGAAGCATTTTGAGTACCTAAAACTTTGGTACCAAAATCCACCATAGTAGTTACTTGGTATTCGTCAGAAGGTATAGCTGTGATTTCAGAACCTGTTTCTGGATCTGTAAAAGTTATTATGTCTTTGACCACATAATATTCTCTATCTTCATCTTGTTCTACTATACCTGCTTTTTCAATAGCTTCTACAAAGAATTTTGAAGAACCATCCAAAATAGGAACTTCTGAGTTATCTATTTCGATGTAAACATTGTCCAAATCCATTCCTGTCAAAGCAGCTAATAAGTGCTCAGTGGTATGGATTCTCACTCCTTTTTTCTCTATAGTGGTTCCTCTTTCAGTACTTGTCACATAATTTGCATCTGCTTCTATATGAGGTGTACCTTCTAAATCTGTACGTATAAATACAAAACCAGTATTCACTGGCGCGGGCTTTAAAGTCATACTAACTTGCTTTCCTGTATGAAGCCCAACTCCATTTAATTTGTATTCACTTGCTAAAGTTTTTTGCTTATCAGACATCAATCTCTAACTCTTTATATTTTGTTTAAACTCTTTTTCTAAATCTTCTAATTTTCTTACAATACTAGGAAAATTACGGAAATATACATAAGATTTTCTGAAATCCGAAGCCTCCATCGCTGGCGAACCATAGACTTTTCCTTTGTCAGGAACATCATTGTTCACTCCACTTTGTGCTTGTATCTGTACGAAATTTCCGATTTTCAAATGACCTATAATTCCTACTTGACCACCGATGATACAGTTTTTACCGATTTTGGTAGAACCTGCAATTCCCGTTTGAGAAGCAATTACTGTATTTTCATCAATCTCCACATTGTGTGCAATCTGAATTTGATTGTCCAACTTTACTCCTGAGCGAATGATGGTCGATCCTAAAGTTGCTCTATCGATGGTGCATGAAGCTCCAATTTCTACATCATTTCCTATAATTACATTTCCTATTTGTGGAACTTTTTCCATCTTTCCTTCCGGCGTAGGTGCAAATCCAAATCCATCAGCTCCAATCACTGTATTGGCATGAATGATACAATTTTCGCCGATTTCTGTGTAGGAATACAATTTCACACCTGAGTGAATGATTGACCCTTTGCCTATGCTTACATTTTCTCCAATAAAAACATTGGGATGAATCATAACTTCATCTCCAATTTTCGCTCCTTCACTAATAAATGTAAAACTACCGATGTAAATATTTTGACCCAATTCAACGGTTTCGTGAATTTGAGTATTTTTATCAATACCTGATTTTTGATTTCTCATACGATCTGCATAATGAAGCAATTTTGTAAAAGCTTGATAAGCATCTTCTACATAAATCAAAGTTGATTTCACGGATTGTTTAGGAACAAATCCTTCAGAAACAATCACTATCGATGCATTGGTATCATACAAATGAGATTCATATTTCAAATTGGATAAAAATGAAATCGAACCAGGCTTACCTTCTTCAATCTTAGAGAGAGTTTTAACTTTTACGTCAGCATCTCCTTCAACTCTTCCCTCTAAAACGGAAGCAATATCTATTGCGCTAAATTCCATAGTATGCAAAAATATAAATTTTGCTTAGATTAATTAAGCTTATGGTATATATTTCTTAACATCTATATAACAAAGATGAAATTTTTGAATGGGAGTCAACAAATGGTGCGACAAAATTTGTAAGGGTGAGTCCGATATTTCATGCAGCTTTTTGCTCTTATCCATTATGTAAATTGGTCCATCATTTTTATCATAAGGCGTAACTTTAATTTTGGCTTGATGAACAAAATAACTCGCATCTTCAATTTGAAATTCCTTGGCAATTTTCAATTTCATTTCCTCTAACTCCACCTCACTCAATTCTTTGTTAAGAATTTTTGAAACTGGCAATCTTCGATTGATCAATGCACTCGATAGATAAGACAATATTTTGTCATCATGATGCTGCCAAACCTTCAGAGAAGTCCAAATATCACTATCGTCCAATTGCGTAAAATGCTCCAAACGCTCATTGATCGATTTATTAATATTTGTTTTTAAGAAAAAAGAAAAAGCTTCGGTCGCAAACAAATCCTCTCCTTTTTTACTCAATTCCTTTGCTCTTCTTAGTGCTTGAGTCACTAAAACTTCTGCTGAAAATGACGATTTATGATTATAAACTTGCCAATACATAAACATTCGAGCCACCAAATATTTTTCTACCGAATAAATTCCCTTAGAATCCACAACCAATTGATCATCTTTGACATTCAAAGTTGAAATAATTCGATCTGGATTTATATTACCTTCCACTACTCCTGTAAAAAAACTATCTCTTTTCAGATAATCCATACGATCCATATCCAATTGACTCGAAACCAATTGTGTCAAAAATCTTCTTGGATATTCACCTTTAAATATTTGAATGGCTAAATCCAATTGACCAGAAAATTCCTCATTCAACAATTGCATCAAATGCAAAGAGATTTTTTCATGTATCCAATCTTCCATAATAGCATATTCCAATGCATGTGAAAATGGTCCATGCCCGATATCGTGCAACAAAATTGCACAAAGAACGCCGTTGGCTTCTTCTTCAGAGATTTCAACACCTTTCATCCTAAGTGTAACAATGGCCTTGTTGGTCAAATGCATAGCACCTAAAGCATGATGAAATCTCGAATGACGTGCACCAGGATAAACCAATTCCGTCAAACCGGTTTGGCATATTCTTCGCAGTCGTTGAAAATACGGATGTTCGATGATATCGAAAATTAATTCGTTGGGTATACTAATAAAACCATGTACTGGATCGTTAAATACCTTGAGTTTGTTTACATACTCCAAAATGCGTAATTTATACAAGATTAGTTTGCAAATTTAACAAAAACATATTTATGGCAATAAAAATATTATGGATAGACGATGAGATTGAATTATTAAAACCTCATGCTATGTTCTTGGAAAAAAAGGGTTATGAAACCCAAATGATAAACAATGCTATAGATGCATTAGAAATAATTCCTCACGAAAACTTTGATGCGGTTTTGATCGATGAAAATATGCCAGGTATGGGTGGATTGGAAGCGCTTCAAAAAATCAAAGAAATCAAACCTCAACTTCCTATCGTGATGATCACCAAAAACGAAGAGGAACACATCATGGAAGAAGCCATAGGTGCGCATATAGCCGACTATCTCATAAAACCCGTGAATCCAAACCAGATTTTGTTGAGTTTGAAAAAAATATTGGATAGAAATAAAATCATCACCGAAAAAGCAGTTGGCAATTATCAACAAGAATTCAGAAACATAGCCATGGATATTATGAATGCCAGGGATTATGAGGATTGGAAAGATATTTATAAAAAGCTGGTTTTTTGGGAACTTGAATTAGAAAACATTACCGATAATCAAATGTCAAGTATTTTGGAAAACCAAAAACAAGAAGCCAATATCGGTTTTTTTAAATTCATCGAAAGAAATTATTACGATTGGATGCAAACCGACAAAAAACCTGTGTTGTCTGATCAAGTGTTTAAAGAATGGGTGAAACCTCATTTGTCCAAAGATAAAAACACCTTGCTCATCATGGTCGATAATTTGAGATATGACCAATGGAAAGCAATTGAACCTCTTTTCAGTGAATTTTATAATATTGAGAAAGAACAAATGTATTATAGCATTTTACCATCAGCTACCCAATATGCGAGAAATGCTTTTTTTGCAGGTATGATGCCTGCTGAAATTGAAAAAAGATTTCCAAACGAATGGAAAAATGATAATGAAGAAGGAAATAAAAACCAATTCGAAAAAGAATTTCTCCTCGATCAAATGAGACGACTTGGACTTTCTCAATTGAGTTTACAATATTTCAAAATTTTAAATACCGATTTTGAGAAAAAAATTCTTGACGATTTCCATCAATACAAAAACAAAAACTTAACAGTTATCGTTTATAACTTTATCGATATACTTTCTCATGCCAAAACAGATAATAGAATCGTTAGTCAATTGATCAGAGACGACAAAACCTATCGCTCCATCACCAAAAACTGGTTCGAAAATTCATATTTACTTCAGATTGTAAAAAAAGCTCAAGAAGAAGGAATGAAAATTTTGTTGACCACCGATCATGGAACTATTTTCGTAAGAAAGCCTTCGCAAGTCGTTGGTGATAGAGAAACGAGTACAAATATTCGTTACAAAATGGGTAGAAAATTGGTTTATGACGAAGATGATGTATTTGTCATAGACAAAGCTGAAGATTTTCATTTACCAAGGGTGAATGTGAGTTCGAAATATATATTTGCGAAAGAAGATATTTTCTTAGCATTTCCTAAAAACTACAATCACTATGTAAATTATTATAAAGAAACTTACCAACATGGTGGAATTTCTATGGAAGAAATGATAATTCCTTTCGTAACTTTGAGCCCTAAAAATTAAAAATGAAAACGGAGATTCATTCCTTAGAAGAACTTGATTTTCTGGCGCGTAAACTCATTTCAGAATTCAAACACAAAATCGTTTTATTCGAAGGTGATTTAGGTGCTGGAAAAACAACTTTTATCAAATCATTGGTCAAAGAATTGGGAAGCAAAGACGAAGTAAGCAGCCCAACTTTTTCTATAGTGAATGAATATTCAATTCCAAATGACAAGGTTTTTCACTTTGATTTATATCGAGTCAAATCAGAAGATGAAGCATTGGATTTTGGTGTTGAAGAATATTTAGATTCCGGCAGTTTTTGTTTTATCGAATGGCCTGAAATCATTATGGATTTATTGGAAGATAATTATCATACCATTAAAATTATTTCAGAAGCGGGTCAAAGAACTATAATTTTTTCATAAATTTATAGCATGGGAAACGGTGGATTTTATACGCCTTTTTCACGTCAAGAATTGATTCCAAAAGAGGAACGTTTAGAGGTGAAATTAAGGGAAGGAAGTTTAAGTATTGGAATACCAAAAGAGAGTCATCAACAAGAAAAAAGAATCAGTTTAACGCCAGAAGCTGTACAAGTTTTAGTTGCCAATGGCCATGAAATTACTGTTGAATCTGGCGCTGGATTAGATGCCAATTTAACCGATCAGGAATATTCGGAAGCCGGCGCTACTATTTCTTACAATAGCAAGGAAGTTTTTTCCAAACCCATTGTTCTCAAAGTAAGTCCTTTGACGGATGTTGAAATTGATTTATTGACACCCAATGCATTTTTATTGTCCACTGTTCAAATCAACACCCAGAAAAAATCATATTTCGAAAAGTTATCTGCAAAAAAAGTTACCGCTATTGGATTTGAATTTATCAAAGATTCACATGATCAATTGCCCGTCGTAAGACTTTTGAGCGAAATCGCTGGAACCACTTCTGTCCTATTGGCAGGAGAATTACTCGCCAACACCAATGGTGGCAACGGAGTTTTGATGGGTGGAATCGCAGGTGTTCGTCCAACTGAAATTGTGATTTTAGGTGCTGGAACTGTTGGTGAATATGCATCGAGAGCTGCCTTAGGTTTGGGTGCGAACATCCGAGTTTTCGACGAGTCTCTCAGTCGATTGAGAAGATTACAGACGAGTTTGGGAGTTAGAGTTTCTACTTCCATGCTGGACCCTAAAGAATTAGAAAAATCACTGATGCGTTGTGATGTTGCGATAGGAGCTTTGAGAGGAAATGGAAGAACTCCATGTGTAGTTTCAGAAAAAATGGTTGAAAAAATGAAACCTGGAACAGTCATTATAGATTTGAGTATCGATAATGGCGGATGTTTTGAAACTTCAGAAATCACAACTCACACACAACCGGTCATCATCAAGCACGATGTTATTCATTATGCCGTTCCAAATATCACTTCAAGAGTTGCCAGGACTTCCTCAAAAGCTTTGAGTAACTTTTTCATGCCTTATCTTTTAACAATTGCAAAAGATGGAGGATTTGAAAGAGTCATAAAAAACGATTCAGGCTTAAGGTCAGGAATTTACCTCTACCATGGATTGTTGACCAAAAAAAGAATCAGCGATTGGTTCGATTTACCATTTCATGATATTAATTTATTAATCGTATAATTGCCAATATTTTAAATTTAAAAGAAGAAATCAATGAATTTTGCAAGAAGACTTCGCTTTTATTTGATCGGTGTTTCTATAGGTGTGGTGATGGTATTGGTTCTGTTTGGACCGAGAGCTATGACTTGTACTTATTTTCCAAATTCAAGGGCGCTGGAAGAAGCTAAAATCTATCCTATGTCATATTCTGATGAGGTTTTACAAACCATGAAAGTTGAAGGACTCGATAGTATATTTATATACAATCAATTACTGAAAAAAAGTAAAATCACCAATTTCGGAACCGATGAAGTCAGAACAACTCCTTGTAGAACTTATCGAGCGATTTACAGACAAGATAAATATTACGATTTTGTGTTTCAAATTTGCAACAAAGAAACCATTATTACAGAATTAAAAAAGGCAGAGTAAATCACTCCGCCTTTCAAAATCATTCCCGATTTATTTTTTTATTTAACCAATTCGATTTCGTTGGATAATTTTTCTGAAATTTCAGTAACCTCACCTACTCCATTGATTTCTATATATTTCCCTTGCGCTTTATAATATTCAGCGACTACATCTGTTTTGTCATAGTATTCAGCAATTCTTTCACGAATAATTCCCTCATTAGCATCATCGGTTCTTCCACTCAATTTCCCACGATTCAAAAGTCTTTCGACCAAAATTTCATCATCGACTTTCAAAGAAAGAGTTATTGCAACTTCTTGGTTCAAATCTTCTTTAAGCATTTCATCCAAAGCTTCTGCTTGAGCTATGGTTCTTGGATATCCATCAAAAATAAAACCTGAATAACCTTTGTGGATTTTTAATTCCTGTCTCAACATATTGGTTGTAACTTCATCTGGAACCAAATGACCTTTGTCCATATATGATTTTGCAAGAAGTCCTAAATCAGTTTCATTTTGAATATTGTAACGAAACATATCACCCGTAGATAATTGTTTCAAATTGTATTTTTCTTCTAAATATTTAGCTTGGGTTCCTTTACCACTACCTGGAGGACCGAATAATACTACGTTCATTTAATTAATTTTTTATTTGGTAAATATCCGGTAAATTCCTGCCGAGCCCATCGTAATCTAAACCATAGCCTACAACGAACTTATCCGGTATTGTTAATGCAACTAAATCTATTGGGAGATCTTTCTTATAAGCATCCGGTTTGTACAACAAAGTCGCAACTTTGATGCTTTTAGCATTTTTAGTACTCAATAGTTTATGCAAAACTTCTAAAGTATTCCCAGTATCAACTATATCTTCTAAAATAATGACATGTCTGCCAGTAATATCCATAGGAATGTCCATCTGTAAATGAACCTCACCTGTTGTTTCCATGCCTTCGTAAGAAACCATTTTCAAAAACGAGATCTCACATTCACCCGGATATTGTTTCAAGAAATCACTCATGAACATCACTACTCCATTCAGAACACCAATAAATACAGGCACATCGTTTTTATGTTCCTCATAAATTGTATTGGCCATTCGTTTGATGGCATGCTCTATCTCCTCATATGTTATATAAGGTATAAAAACCTTATCGTGAATTGTAATTTCGTCCATAAAATTCAATAATCGACAAAAATACATAATTTTGAGCAAATGTCAACTTATCAACCTAAATATATAAAATGACATTTGTCTGTAAAGGGAATTATCGATCGAAAACTAATTAAAAAATGCTGTTTGAATTGCTTTGAAGTAATTTACTTTTTATAAAATCGATTCTCTAACTCTAATTAGTTTGGTTAATAAATCTTCCAACAAATCCAAATTAAGCATATTGGCTCCATCGCTCTTTGCGTTTGCTGGATCTGGATGAGTTTCTATGAACAATCCGTCAACTCCAACAGCTATACCTGCTTTGGCTATGGTTTCTATCAATTCTGGTTTTCCACCAGTCACTCCACTTGATTGATTCGGTTGTTGAAGCGAATGCGTCACATCCAATACCACAGGTGCAAATTGTTTCATCACAGGAATTCCACGATAATCCACCACCAAATCCCCATAACCCAACATCGTACCTCTTTCAATAATCATCACGTTCTGATTCCCAGAATCGGTTACTTTTTCGACTGGAAACTTCATACTTTCTGGCGATAAAAATTGGCCTTTTTTTAGGCTTACGTGTTTTCCTGTTTTTGCAGCTGCCACTACCAAATCGGTTTGTCTGACAAGAAACGCTGGTATTTGAAGTACATCCACATATTCTGCGGCCATATCTGCTTGAAAAGATTCGTGTATATCAGTGGTCGTTGGCAATCCAAATTCACGACCTACTTTTTCTATAATTTTCAATGCTTTTTCATCGCCTATACCCGTAAAAGAATCTATTCTCGAACGATTGGCTTTTTTAAATGAACCCTTGAAAATATATGGAATTTCTAATTTGTCGGTTATTTTTACGATTCTCTCAGCTATTCTTAGCGGAGTTTCTTCATTTTCAATTGCACACGGACCAGCAATTAAAAAGAAGTTCGATGAATCCTTGTGTTTAATCTTTTCTAAATTCTTAATCATAGGACAAAGTTAATCAAATTTGATGGATGATAAAGTCGTTATATATCATAGAACTCGAGTTGCTTTTACAAATCTTTTGTTCCAATAAGTTTCATTCATAGAACTAACTATCACTCCTTTAGAAGTGGATGAATGTATAAAAAACACTTCGCCATTTTGAACTTTTTCAACTATTCCAACATGATTGATAGTCGAACCAGAAGTCTTAAAAAACACCAAATCTCCTTCTCTCACATCGCGAAGCCTGATGCTCTTTCCTTGATTTGCTTGATCTCTCGAAACACGAGGCATGTTTAAACCAATTGACTGAAATGCATTGATGACCAAGCCTGAACAATCCATTCCACTTTTGGTAGTTCCTCCATATTTATAAGGAGTTCCTAAAAATTTATAAGCTTCTTTGATAACCGAATGAGTGTTTGTATTTTTAGATTTGGTTGATTTTTTAGTTAAATTCTCTATTTCTCTGTATTCAGATGACTTGTAACTAATGTTCTTGCTCGAATGACAGCTCGCGATAAAAATCACTCCAAATAACAAAACCATAAAATTAACTAATCCCTTCACTCCTAAATTTTTATTTTAAGTTTGAGCCATAAAATTAGGAAAGATTTAAAGTATCAACAAACAATCAACATGTTTATTAACATAACTTTACTCAAAAAGTTAAGTTTTAAGCTAAAAATCTATAAAATTATAAAGTTCCAAACAATTGTTAAAAACTTTAATTAACAATATTAGTCAAATGATTTATTTCTCAGAATTCAAAATTTCTTTCAGAAGACTTCTCGCACGAAACAATCTCACCTTTACATTTGCCATACTTAAATCGAGTTCATCTGCGATTTCTTTGTAAGTTTTATCTTCTAAAAACCTAAGTTCTATGATTTTTCTGTATTCAGGTTTTAATTTTTGAAGATTCATTAGCAATTCATCATTGTCTTGCTTTTGAATCAAGGTTTCTTCAGGCGATGGTAAATCCTCAGAAATTTCAATGAGATTATCTGTATCATCGAGAGAAATATTCAGCTTAGAAGATCGACGAATATGGTCGATCATGGTATTGTGAGCAATCGAAATTATCCAAGTTTTAAAATCAAAATCTGAATTGTACAATTTCAATTTATCAAAAACCTTGGTGAAAGTTTTGATTGAAATATCTTCTGCCTCTTCTTCGTCTTTGATTTTATAATACACATAATTATAAACCGAATTCCAATAAGTATCCATAATGATATTTTGGGACTGACGTTTACCTTTTTTTGCTGATTGAATGACCTCTTGTATCTTTTTCAAGTGAAATGAAAATTTAAGTACCCGAATTTAACCAAAATAAGTGGATTCACAAAATCGTGGTTTTATTAATGAATCATCGAATTCTGTTGTTGCATAAATTTGAGAGCTATAGAATTTTGACGAATATCAATGTTCTACAATTTAAATTATATATTTTTGCAGCATGATGCGAATTGACATTATAACTGCACTTCCTGAGTTAATTAAAAGCCCTTTTGAGGCATCGATTATGAAACGCGCCCAAGAAAAAAACTTGGTCGAAGTTCATTTACACGATTTGAGGAAATTTGCACTCAACAAATATGGACAAATCGATGATTATCAATACGGTGGCGGGGCAGGTATGGTTTTGATGATTGAACCTTTGGACAAATGTATTTCGAATTTAAAATCTGAAAGAGATTATGATGAAGTCATTTATTTAACTCCAGATGGGAAAACACTCGATCAAAACACCGCCAATGAATTATCGCTCAAAGGCAATTTAATGATGATTTGTGGCCATTACAAAGGCGTGGATCAAAGGGTTAGAGATTTGCATGTCACCAAAGAAATCTCAATCGGAGATTATGTTTTAAGCGGTGGTGAATTGGCTGCTGCGGTTTTATGCGATAGTATCATTCGACTTATTCCTGGAGTGCTTGGCGACGAATCTTCTGCACTTTCTGATTCATTTCAAGACAATTTATTGGCACCTGAAGTTTATACAAGACCTGCCGAATACAAAGGTTTAAAAGTTCCTGAAATACTTTTGTCTGGCAACTTTCCAAAAATTGAAGAATGGCGTCATGAAAATGCTTACCAAAGAACTAAAAAACTAAGACCTGACTTATTGGACGAATGAATTTCCATTCAATAAACACGCATTAGACGCAACCATTATAAAATCTTTTCATCTTTAGAATAAGAACAAACTAAAATAAAATGAAAAGGTATTTAGGAATATTTAGCATAGCTTTATTGAGTATTGCTTTGAATTCTTGTATGGAAGACGAAGCAACGGACAATATTTATTTGAGTTATAGAGCCATCGATAGTATTCAAATCGAACAAATAAACCCTGCAAGACAAGTTACTGAAATCAAAACTTTTTTTACCCGAAAAAATTCTTGCGAACATATTTTTGACTATGATTATAGAATTTTTCGGAATGAAAGAACTGTGAGATTAGTGATGTCTCAAATAAACGATCAACCTTGTGACAGCTTAGGTGAAGCGGTTTATCATTCCTTGAAATTTAGACCTGAACATCATGGCAAATACATCTTCCATTTTTGGAATGGATTTGATGAAAATAATAATCCAGTATACATAACTGAAGAAATTATAATACCTTTATAGTAAATTGATTAACACTTGAACGAGCCTCTCAAAATATTAATTCAGAAATGTCAAAGAAAAAATAGATCCGCTCAATCAGAAATTTATAAACTATTTTCTGATCGATTGTTTTCTATTTGCCTGAGATATACTGA
>Ga0209487_1002934_pt1 | contig 13602 bp, 10 predicted proteins | sample Poulit2012_FD_187524 | JGI IMG/M metagenome (GOLD analysis project Ga0209487, IMG submission 187524) | Agricultural soil microbial communities from Georgia to study Nitrogen management - Poultry litter 2012 (SPAdes) (version 2) | ecosystem: Environmental > Terrestrial > Soil > Agricultural land... | reverse complement strand
CGCCAAGAGATGATGGATAAACGTCTCGACGCGCGGATGCACGCGTACACCAACGGCAATGACATCGACGACGTGCGCAACTGGGTCTGGCCCGACGCGGCAGACATCGCCGAAGAAGGGGCGGCTCAGGAAGCGATCGACACCGGCGCGGACAACATCTAGCTGCCCAGAACGGTCTTATGCTGCCAATTCTGCGCGATCGACAACCTAAGGCAGTTCTCGGCCCGTGGGGAGGGGAGGAGCAGCGCGCCCGCCCCGCATCTGGTGTGGCACGGCCCACATCGCGGGTGGCCACGGGAATGCGAGTCTTACGCATCCACTCGCGGGAAAGCTCGCACGGCTCGTCGCGGCCTCGCGGAGTGGGGCGCGTGCAGGCACTGGTAGCTTGGAGCGCCGTCAGCACCCCTCCAACTGAACGTAGAGAAGATGCGCCGCATTACCCGGTTAAAATACCCTTTCCTCGCTGGACTCCTCGCCACCTCGCTCGCCGCATGCGGGTCTGGTGGTGCGAGTGGATCGGACGGGGCGAGCGACGCAGGTGATGACAGCACCGGCGGCGAGGCGGCTGCTGCGGCGGACGCAATAGCCGATTCGGGAATCGCGGGAATGACATCGGAAACGGTCGAGGCCGAATTCCAAACGGTCGAGGATCCCGATGCCTTCCTACTTGCGCCGGGCGTGGACCTGCACATCACCGACGTCGCGACGGCCGACGTCATCACCCCGAATGTATACGAAGAGATCACCGGCGATGCTCCCACGGCCGAGGAGGGGGTCGAGGAGATCGAGACGGTCGGCGCCGCCGAGGGGGAGACCTTCTTCCTCGCCAAATTCACCAGTAGCGACCCGCAGTGGGAACCCCGTGGGGAGATCCCCCAGACCGAGGGCCACCTCGTCGTCGAGGCGAGCGAAGAGGGCCGCGTTCTCAACACCGATGACGGTACCCGCCACCAGGGAACTCTGCTTGTCAGCCTTCCCGAGACCGCCGAGCCGGGAGACGCCCTGCTCGAGATCGAAACCCAGGAGAAGTTCCAAAGCCTGAGCCTCATCGATGGTTCACGGGTCAGCAGCGACGTACCGAGCGTGTACGAATCCGCGGGAATCACCGCCGAGGTGACCGACGCCGATCACATCGACGAGTCCTTCCCCGGGTGGGCGAGCGGCGACGACCGCGTGATGGGCGAGGTGACCTCGGCATTCACCGCGCCGTGGCTTGACCGGAGCGACGACGGCGATGGCTGGGCGCCGGAGGGGAAGATGTACCTTTCCGTGGAGGTCGACTGGCGTAAGGTCTCAGCGACCACCTTTGACGAATCCACGATGTACGTCGAGCTTCCCGACGGCGACGTCGTGCACCCGCAGAGCAACATCAGCGTCGGCACCAAATTCAGCGACAACGTCGTTTTCCACATTCCGGTGGACGTCGACACCCTCACCGTGGTGATCGAGCCCAAGGTCGTGGTCGGTGCCGGAAACTCCGCTCCGGAGCATGAATGGGACGACCTGGAAGCCACCGTCGAATTCTCGGGGGCCGATGAGGGAACGCCCGAGGGCTCGAACGCTTAGTACGAGACCAGCGCGGCACGCCGTAGACGGTGGGTTCGCGGATCTCCTTCGCGGCGTGGTTGTTGGACGCACGCGTCTCTGGGCCACGGAGCCGAGAAGCTGCCGGGCGATGGAGCCGTGGATGTCGTCGTCTCGGCAAACGCGATGGGCCAACGCAAACGCTGGTACAAGAGCAAGTCAAGACCTATACAAGCAGGCTCGGAGCTGCTACACCTGACCGGTCACAACTTAATAACGTCGCCTCTTCCCGATTGTAAAATGAGCGGGGGTTGTGGTTAGTCTTGACTGTTCTGACGTGCCGCAAACCGGCACCCCGAGCATCTCTTCGTTAACTTTCCTACAGGAGCACCTTTGAGACTCAAACGATCCGCACTGGTTGCTGGTCTCGCGGCGAGCGCGCTGGTCCTTTCAGCGTGCGGCGGCGGCAACGACAACGGCGGTAACGACAACGGCGGCACGGAAACCGGCGCGGCCGGTGGTGAAGGCTCGGAAGGCATCATCACCGTGAACGGCACTGAGCCGCAGAACGCCCTCATCCCGGCTGACACGAACGAGGTCGGTGGTGGGAAGATCCTCGACCTCATCTTCGCTGGGCTCGTTTCCTACGAACCGGACGGGGAGACCGTCAACGAGATCGCGGAGGACTTCGAGTCCGATGACGACCTCACCTGGACCATCACGATCGAGGACGGCTGGGAGTTCACCAATGGTGACCCGGTGGACGCAGAATCCTTCGTGAACGCGTGGAAGGACGGCGCATACCGGCTGAACTCCTACTTCTTCGAAGCCATCGAAGGCTTCGACGAGGAGGAGGAATCCGAACTCACTGGTCTCGAGGTCATCGACGACCACACGTTCGAGGTCACCCTCACCGAAGAGCAGCCGGACTTCCCGCTGCGCCTGGGTTACTCGGCGTACTACCCGCTGCCCGCCTCCGCGTTCGACGACATCGACGCGTTCGGCCAGAACCCCATCGGCAACGGCCCGTACATGCTCGACGGCGACGACGCGTGGCAGCACGACGTGCAGATCGATCTCGTGCCGAACCCCGACTACGACGGCGTGCGACAGGCCCAGAACGGCGGGGTCACGATCTCCTTCTACGAGACCTTGGATTCGGCCTACAACGACCTGCTCTCCGACCAGCTCGACGTGCTCGATGAGATTCCGGACAGCGCGTTCGCGACCTATCAGGACGAGCTCGAGGACCGCTGGGTGAGCCAGGGTGCCGCGATCTTCCAGTCCTTCACGATGTCGGTCGACCTCGACCACTTCGGCATGGACGAGGAAGGGCGACTGCGCCGCGCAGCGATCTCTCAGGCGATCAACCGTGAAGAGATCACCGACACGATCTTCGAAGGCACCCGCGAACCGGCCCACGACTTCACCTCCCCGGTGGTCGCCGGCTTCTCCGAAGACATCCCGGGCAACGAGGTGCTCGACTACAACCCGGAGAAGGCGAAGGAGCTGTGGGAGCAGGCTGACGAGATCAGCCCCTACGAGGACACCTTCACCATCGGCTACAACGCCGATGGCGGGCACGACGCCTGGGTCGAAGCGGTGACCAACTCGATCCGGAACACCCTGGACATCGAAGCCGAAGGCAAGTCCTACCCCGGATTCAACGAACTGCGCACCGACATCACCGAGCGCACGATCGACGGCGCCTTCCGCACGGGTTGGCAGGCGGACTACCCGTCGATGTCGAACTTCCTCGGCCCGCTGTATGCGACCGGGGCAGGCTCGAACGACGGTGACTACTCGAATGAAACCTTCGACCAACTGGTGAAGGAAGGCAACGCCCTCGTAGTCGACGACGAGGACGCCGCCATCGAGAAGTTCTCGCAGGCCCAGGAGGAGCTCTTCAAGGACCTCCCCGCGATCCCGCTGTGGTACGCAACCGCGACCGGTGGCTGGTCGAACAACGTAGACAACGTTGAGTTCGGCTGGAACTCGGTGCCGGTGTACCACCTGATCACCAAAGAGGGCTAACCCCTCGTGAACAAGTAAAAGGTGGGGTGCACGCCTGCACCCCACCTTTTACTGCCCGAGAACAACTAAGCGAGCCAGGCCGGCATTTAGCGGTAGAGTTCGCTAGAAATAGCGTCGACAAGGAGGAGACCTGATGGCCTGGTATATCGGTCGCAGGCTCTTGCAGATGGTCCCTGTTTTCATCGGGGCGACCCTGCTCATCTACTTCATGGTTTTCTCGCTACCAGGCGATCCCATCATCGCCCTGGGTGGGGAACGGGGAATGAGCGAGGCAGCGGCGAACCGGCTGCGCGCGGACTTCAACCTCGACAAACCATTCATCGTGCAGTACCTGCTGTACCTCAAAGGAATCTTCACCCTCGATTTCGGCACCTCCTTCTCCGGCCGACCGGTGATGGACGTCGTCCGGGCCGCGTTCCCGACGACGGCGAAGCTCGCCGGGATGGCCATCGTCTTCGAGGCTGTACTGGGCATCGTGTTCGGACTCATCGCGGGTATGCGCAAGGGGAAACTCTTCGACGCGACCGTCCTCGTGGTCAGCCTCCTTGTGATTGCGGTACCGACGTTCGTCATCGGTTTCGTGATGCAGTACTTCATCGGCGTGAAACTCGGTTGGCTGCCGACGACGGTGGGGTCGAACGTAAGCTTCATGACTCTACTCATGCCCGCCATCGTGCTCGGAGCGGTCTCGTTCGCCTACGTCCTACGCCTCACCCGTACTTCGGTCGCGGAGAACCTCACCGCCGATTACGTGCGCACCGCTTCCGCCAAGGGCCTTCCGCGCCGGCGAGTGATCACCGCGCACGTCCTGCGCAACTCACTAATCCCGGTGGTGACCTTCCTCGGTGCGGATCTCGGTTCCCTCATGGGTGGTGCGATCGTCACCGAAGGTATCTTCAACATCAACGGTGTGGGTGGCAGTCTGTACCAGGCGATCCAGCGGGGGGAGGCGCCCACCGTCGTCTCGTTGACCACGCTGCTCGTCGTTGTGTACATCACCGCCAACTTGCTCGTGGACCTGTTGTACGCGGCTTTGGACCCGAGGATTCGCTATGCCTGAGACCCCCGCAAACGCCCGGATGGGCCAAGAACACTTCTTCGCCGACCCCCAGGACATCGCGCTGGGAGTCGTGGACTCGGTCGACGAACAAGCCCCGCCCGCCTCCATGTGGAAGGACGCGTGGCACAACGTTCGCCGGCGGCCGCTATTTTGGATCGCCTCCGTCCTCATCCTGCTCGTCATCATCGTCGCGATCTTCCCGAGCCTGTTCACGAGCGTCGACCCACGCTTCTGTGAGCTGAAAAACAGCGTCGGCAAGCCCGGCCCGGGCCACGCCTTCGGCTTTGACCGGCAGGGGTGCGACATCTACTCCCGCGTCATCTACGGCGCCCGCGCTTCCGTCGCGGTCGGCGTGCTCACCACGCTCTTCGTCGTCATCATCGGCTCGATCATCGGCGCCATCGCCGGGTTCTTCGGCGGCTGGCTCGACGCGGTGCTCTCCCGGTTCACCGACGTCTTCTTCGCGATCCCGTTGGTGCTCGCCGCGATCGTGATCATGCAGGTGTTCCAGAAGAACCGCGGCATCATCACCGTCGTTGCCGTTCTCGCCGTCTTCGGGTGGCCGCAGATCGCCCGCATCACGCGCGGGACCGTGATGAGCGTGAAGAATTCCGACTTCGTCACCGCCTCGAAGGCGCTCGGGGTTTCCCCGATCCGGACCCTGATCCGGCACATCATGCCCAACTCCGCCGCCCCGATCATCGTCACAGCGACGGTTTCCCTCGGTGTCTTCATCGTTGCTGAAGCCACCCTGTCCTTCCTGGGCATCGGGCTGCCTCCGTCCGTGGTCTCTTGGGGCGGGGACATCTCGAAGGCTCAGAACTCCCTACGTACGGACCCAGCCGTGCTGTTCTACCCTGCAGGTGCGCTCGCGCTGACCGTGCTGAGCTTCATCATGATGGGGGACGTCGTCCGCGACGCGCTTGACCCGAAGGCTCGGAAACGATGACTGACATGACGACTTCTCACACCGAAAAACCCCTGCTCGAGGTGACCGATCTCGAGGTCTCCTTCACGACCGCGGCGGGTGAGGTCCCCGCGGTTCGCGGAGCGAGCCTCACCGTCTACCCGGGGCAGAGCGTCGCGATCGTCGGTGAATCCGGATCCGGAAAATCGACGACGGCGCACGCGGTGATCAACCTCCTGCCCGGCACCGGCAAGGTGACCGGAGGCAAGATCTTCTTCGACGGCAAGGACATCACCCGCCCCTCGAGGAAACAGGCCGAGGCCCTGCGTGGCAAGCAGATCGGGCTCGTTCCCCAGGATCCAATGTCGAATCTCAACCCCGTGTGGAAGATCGGCTATCAGGTCAAGGAAGCGCTCGAGGCGAACGGGATCGCGAAGGGCAAGAAAGCCAAGGAGATGGTCCCGGAGATCCTTGCGGAGGCAGGTCTGCCTGACGCCGAGCGGCGTGCGAAGCAGTACCCGCACGAATTCTCCGGCGGTATGCGCCAACGCGCACTCATCGCGATCGGGCTCTCCTCGCAGCCGAAGCTGCTCATCGCGGACGAACTCACCTCCGCCCTCGACGTCACCGTGCAGCGCACGATCCTCGACCACATGGACACCCTCACCCGCGAACAAGGGGTGGCGGTCCTGTTCATCACTCACGACCTGGGGCTCGCCGCTGAACGGGCGGAGCACCTCGTGGTGATGTACCAGGGGAGGATCGTTGAGTCCGGGCCCGCAAAGCAGATTCTCGCGGATCCCCATCACCCGTACACGAAACGGCTCGTAGAGTCCGCGCCCTCGCTGACGTCGCGGCGCATCGAGAGCGCCCGGGAACGCGGTGAAGAGGCCGAGGAACTGCTCGCCCCGACCGCCGGGGAGGGCGATGTGACGGCCGATGACGTCGTGAAGGTGGAAAACCTCACGAAGGAATTCATCCTCCGCGGGCAGGGTCCGCGCAGCAAGACCACGTTCAAGGCTGTTGACGACGTGAGTTTCGCGGTTCGCCGGGGCACGACGATGGCGGTCGTGGGGGAGTCCGGTTCGGGGAAGTCCACCGTTGCGAACATGATCCTCAACCTGCTTGAGCCCACCTCGGGCAAGGTGTTCTTCGACGGCACGGACATGGCTACGCTCACCCCGGCGCAACTATTCAAGTTCCGCCGTCGGGTGCAGCCGATCTTCCAGAATCCGTACGGGTCCCTCGACCCGATGTACTCCATCTACCGCACGATTGAGGAACCGCTGCGCACGCATCGGATCGGCAACCCGAAAACCCGTGAGAAGCGGGTGCGGGAGCTCCTCGATATGGTTGCGATGCCTGCCTCGGCGATGCGCCGTTACCCGAATGAACTCTCGGGCGGCCAGCGCCAGCGGATCGCCATCGCCCGGGCGCTCGCGCTCGAGCCGGAGGTAGTCGTGTGTGATGAGGCGGTCTCTGCGCTCGACGTGCTCGTCCAGGCGCAGATCCTGGATCTCCTCGGGCAGCTGCAATCGGATCTCGGCTTGAGTTACCTCTTCATCACTCACGACCTCGCGGTGGTGCGTCAGATCGCCGACGAGGTTTGTGTGATGAAGGACGGCCGGATCGTCGAGGCGGCGACGACGGACGAGGTTTTTGGCAATCCGCAGCAGGATTACACCCGGGATCTTCTCGACGCGATCCCTGGAGCGAAGCTCGATATCTGGGCGTAAGGGCCCAAGCGGCTCCCCGGCCTAGGTGGCACGCAGCTCCGAGGCGAGGTGGTGGGTCATCGGCTCGCCGACGGCTGCCATCGCGAAACTAGTGCTGAGCACTTCCCCCGGCGCCGCGGAGAACACATACTCCCGTTCGGTGCCGTCCACGGTTTTGGCCGAGGCGGAGTTCATGATCCGCCCGCGCAAGCTGATTCGAAAACCGGTGTCGATCTCCTCCCAGGTTCCTTCGAGCAGCTCCGTCTGCCCCGTGGGTTGCGCCAGCGTCACTTCGACAATGCCAGGCGCCGGCATGCGGAGGAACCCGGATTCGGAATGCATGGGCGCACCCTCGGGAGACCAGGTGCGCTGGCTGTAGGCGAGGAACGGCTTGCCCACGTTCGTGAAGGTGAGTTCCTCGGTATAGGTGAAGGAGTTGATCGTAGGGTAGGCGCCGGATCCCGGCCCGGACCACGTGCCCAGGAGCGGGGCGAGCGGGTGGAGATTTTCTAACAGTTGCATGACGCAACGATATCCCCGAAGGCGTAGACGCCCGCCAAATTCGTATCACTTCGATAACAATCGACGTGGCGCCCCGGGAGAGCGTGCGGGCGGCCTCAGGTTTTGTTTATGCTCTAAACCTGCACGGCGGACGCCTGCCCGGAATCGTTCAACACAGAAGAGCGATTAGGCGGGTCAGGCGCCCCGAACTTCCATAGGAGGAACATTGAAGATTAGGCGCTTTACGGCTGCCGCAGCTATGCTCGCCGCGGGCTCGCTGGTGCTGGCCGCTTGCGGCGACGGCGGCTCCGACCCTGCTGACCCCGACGCAGGCGAGACCGACGACTCGGGTATTGACGACGATTCCGGCATTAGCCAGGACCAGGCGCTCACCGTCGGCTGGAACCAACCGTTCTACGAGTACAACGATGATTCACAGACGGGGAACGCGACCGCGAACTCCGTTGTTCTGTACATGATCAAGTCTGGTTTCAACTACTACGATGCCGATCTCGAATTGCAGCAGGATGACTCGTTCGGAACTTACGAGAAGATCAGTGACGATCCACTGCAGGTGAAGTACACCTTCGCCGACACGGCCCAGTGGTCGGACGGCACGCCCGTCGACGCGGCCGACCTCGTGATGTATTGGGGCGCGAAGAACAACCGCTTCAACACGGTCGAAGCCGAGTATGACGAGGACTACGAGGTCACGAACGAAGAGGAGCTCGACGCGGGAGTCTACTTCAACGCGACCAGCTCCTCTGTGAGCCTCATCGAAGAATTCCCGGAGATTTCGGACGACGGAAAGTCGGTGACGTTTACGTACACCAAGCCGTTCGGTGACTGGGAAGTCAACATGGGCGTCGGGGTGCCGGCGCACGTCGTTGCGATGCACGCGCTGAACATCTCTGATCCCCAAGAGGCGAAGGACGCGCTCGTTAACGCCTTCAAGGATGAAGACACGGACGCACTGAGTGCGATTTCGAAGTTCTGGAACGAAGGTTTCCAGTTCGGGGAGACGCTGCCCGACGACGAATCCCTCTACCTATCGTCCGGCCCGTACCTCCTTACCGAACTTCGTGAGGACCAGTATGTGACGCTGGAGAAGAACCCGGACTACGAGGGTGACCACCAGGTCAGCATCGACAAGATCACCATCCAGTACTCGGAGAGCCCCGAGGCTCACGTGCAGGCGCTCGAGAACGGTGACATCGACCTCATCGCTCCGCAAGCAACCGCAGATATCCTCACGAGTCTCGAGCAGCTCGGTGATGACTACACGGTCCTCACCGGCGAAGAAGGCACCTACGAACACGTCGATGTTGTGTTCGACAACGGCGGCCCCTTCGACCCGAAGACCTACGACGGTGATGAAGAGGCAGCGCTCAAGGTACGTCAAGCATTCCTGAAGCTCATTCCCCGCCAGGAGATCGTGGACAAGCTCGTTCTCCCGCTCAACCCGGATGGGCACATCCGTAATTCCTACACGATGATCCCGGACGCTCCGATGTACGGGCCCATCACCGAAGCGAACGGTATGTCCGATTACGACGAGGTCGATCTCGAAGGCGCGAAGGCGCTGCTCGAAGAGGTCGGCGTCGAGACGCCGATCGATGTTCGCCTCATGTTTGCCCAAGGTAACGAGCGGCGAGAGAATCAATACTCCCTCATCTCCGAGTCAGTCGGCCAGGAGGACCTGTTCAACCTCATCAACTCCTCCAGCCCGGACTGGGGAACCCTGCTCGAGGACTCCTCGCAGTACGACGCTTCCCTGTTCGGATGGCAGTCCACCTCCACCGCCGTGACCGAATCGGATGCGAACTACCGCACCGGGGGGCAGAACAACTTCGGTGGTTACAGCAACGACGAGGTCGACGGCTGGTTCGACGAACTCCAAGTTGCGACCGAAGAGGACGAACAGCAAGAACTGTTGACGAACATTGAGACTCAACTCGTCGACGATGCTTTCGGCCTCACCCTCTGGCAGTTCCCATCCGTCACCGCCTACAACAACTCGTTGCAGGGTGTAGACGCGATTTCCATCAATCCGACGATCTTCCACGGATTCTGGAACTGGACCTACGAGGGCTGACCGGATAACGGACGCACTCCGTCCGTGAACCGCGAGGGGCGTCGCGTGCGGCGCCCCTCGCGCCGTCCTGCGAGCCAAAACGGGTTCGCGGCGCGCAGATTTCAGCTACGGTCAATCAAGAACCGGTCCGCCGGGAATGGTTGAACTGGAAACGCTTGGGCTTAAGCGAGGAATAAACGCCAATGTGGGCATTCGTGATACGACGCATCCTGATCGGTTTGGGGGTGCTTCTACTCGCCACCTTCATCATGTACGGGATGGTGAACTGGGTCATCGACCCGCTCGAGGATCTGTATCAGAGCACGGATCCGGATAAGGAACTCAGAATCGCCGAGCGCATCGCGCTGCTCGAGTTAGACAAACCCTGGGTATCTCGGTACTGGGACTGGTTGACGGCCTTCGTGCAAGGGGATTTCGGTACCGCGTGGCAGACCAACCGGCCCGTCCTCAGCATGACCCGCTCGGCAATCATTTCCACCCTGCAGCTCGTGTCGGCAGCGACGGTCCTGTCCATCGTCCTTGGCGTAGCAGTGGGTATCGTCTCCGCTCTGCGCCAGTACACGAGCTTCGACTACCTCATCACGTTCTTCTCCTTCCTCATGTACTCTCTGCCCTCGTTCTGGGTGGCGGTGCTGCTCAAGCAGTGGATGGCGATCGGTTTCAATAATTTCCTCGCGAAACCGAGCTTCCCCATCGTGATCATCATCGTCGTCGGGCTCATCTCGGCGCTCGTGTGGACGATGGCAATCGGAGGCTCCCTCCGCCGGCGCCTCGTACACGGAGCGATCGCGCTGCTCGCCGTATGCGGCGTGCTGCTGTACCTCCAGGCGCCGATCTACAACGGGGAGAACTGGTGGTCCCAGCCGAACATCGGTCTGCCGCTGCTCGCGATCACCTCGATCGTTATCGCCTTCGTCGTCACCACGCTCTCGACCGGCGTGAACAACCGGAGATCACTGGGAACTGCGCTGACCGTCGCCGCTCTCGGGATCGTGCTCTACTACCCGATGCAGAGCGTGTTCAAAGCGCTCACGCCGAACATGAACTACCCCCTTGCGCTCGCCGGCGGGGTGCTCGCGGTAGTCGTCGGGGCGCTCATCGGCCTCGCCTGGTGGGGCCCGGACTGGCGGCAGTCGGCGCGCACCGGCGCACTCACCGCGCTCGGGGTATCGTTCCTCATTTTCGCCGACAAGGTCTTGAGCTATTGGGGCGCCTACTACAAGGCCCCAGCGATCAACGGCCGGCCCGTGCCCACCCTCGGGGACATCACCCCCAATCTGGGCGGGAACTTCTGGGTGGTCGCCCTGGACCAGGCGATGCACCTTATCCTGCCCACCGTCGCTCTCATGCTCATCTCTTTCGCCGGGTACACCCGGTACGCACGCGGCTCCATGCTCGAAGTGATGAACCAGGATTACATTCGCACCGCCCGCGCTAAGGGGCTGGGGGAGCGCACCGTGGTGATGCGTCACGGGTTCCGGAACTCCCTCATCCCGCTCGCGACGATCGTGCCGCTGGACGTCATCACCCTCGTCGGTGGAGCGCTCATCACTGAAGAGATCTTCTCCCGGCCGGGCATGGGGCAGATGTTTATCCGCGGGATCAACGATGCGGAGATCAACCCGATCATGGCGTACCTCGTCATCGTTGCCTTCCTCGCCATCATCGCCAACATCGTTGCCGACCTCATCTACGCCGCTCTTGACCCACGGATTCGGGTGAACGCATGACCTCGCAATTCTCTGACTTGGAGCCCACCGGCGGCGAAGGCGCGATCGAAATGCGCGAAACCGAAGGAAAGTCGCAGGGGCAGATCGTCCGCCAGCGATTCTTCCGCCACAAAGGAGCGATGGTCGGCCTCGGCGCGCTCATCATCGTCATCCTGCTCGCCTGCACCTCGATCGGGATCGGGCCGATCCCCGGCTGGTGGCAATTCGGACCGAACGAGAACCTCCCGCTCGTCAACGGTGGGCGGCCGACGCTCGTCATGCCCTGGAGCGGTGAATTCCAGGTCGGCGAGCACCCCTTCGGCCAGGACGAAATCGGCCGGGACACGTTTGCGCGCACGATGAAGGGCGCGCAGTCCTCCCTCATCGTCATGTTCGTCATCGGCATCGTCGCGACCGTGCTGGGCACGCTCATCGGTGCACTCTCCGGTTTCTTCCGCGGCTACGCCGACACGATCCTCATGCGCTTCACGGACCTCATCATCACGATGCCGGTCATCGTCATCGGCGCGCTCCTGGGGAAGAAGTTCGGCTCAGCTGCCCCGATCCCGCTGGGTATCGCGCTCGGGCTCATCTCGTGGCCGCCCCTTGCCCGGCTCGTCCGCGGCGATTTCCTCTCGCTACGGGAGCGAGAATTCGTGGACGCCGCCCGCGTCGCCGGGGCGTCGAACAGCCGGATCATCTTCAAACACATCCTGCCGAACGCGATGGGCGTGATCATCGTCGCCGTCACCTTGCTCATGAGCACGGCGATCCTGCTGGAGACCTCGTTGAGCTACCTCCAATTCGGGATCCAAGCGCCGAACGTCTCCCTCGGCACGATGATCTCCCAATACCAGGGTGCGTTTAATACCCGCCCGTGGCTGTTCTGGTGGCCCGGGTTGTTCATCATCGTGATCGCGTTGAGCGTGAACTTCATCGGCGATGGGCTGCGAGACGCGTTCGACCCCCGGCAGAAGCGGCTTCCCTCGATCCGAGCGATGCGCCGAGCGGACGCCCGGGCGCAGCACACCCTCGGCACGACGACCCGGTGAACGCGATGAGGACCTCTCTTCTCGGGCTGCTAAACGAGCGCGATGACCATGCACGCGGCAATGACCGCGGCCGAGATCACTGCGGCGCGGTTGATCGAGATGCCCACCTCGACGTCGCCGAGAGTGGGGGAGCCCAGGTGCCCCGCCTCGGCGAGCGTTTTGACCCGTTCGCCGATGATCACTGCCGCGGCCTCCGCGGTGTTGCCGCGGAGCTGCCGCTCGGTCATCGACGCCTCATTACGCCGGTTCGGAAACCGGCGGGCGGTACCACTTCCTGCCGGTATCGCCCACGAGGTATACGAACCGGAGGTCGTCTCGATCTGCAGGTTCCACCGCGCATCGGCGCCGGTGAAACACGGCCAAGGAACATGCACGGTGCGTATCACGTTGACCAGGGTGATGCCGCCGTCGGACACCTCTACCCGCGGATAACCGAACACGATCCACACGAGGATCGCCGCCGCCAGCAGGAACGGCACGGACCGGGTGAGCTCGCGGGCGTCGTCGGCCACGATGACGACCGAGGCGAGCAGCACCACCCCCGCGAATGCCGCCGGGAAGTACTTAGAGAATGCGGTTTTGAACAGATGCGTATCACCCATGGGAGTATCGTCTCACCAACGCCGAAGCGCCACCAGAAAGGGAATGCCGAGTGAGCACCACCGACAGCGCCGTGCAGCCCGCCGCGGACCGCGGGGAACCGATCCTCACCGTCCGTGACCTCAAGGTCGACTTCTTTGTCGAGGACGGGTGGATCCCAGCTGCGGTAGAAATCTCCTACGACGTTCACCCCGGCGAGGTGCTCGCGATCGTGGGTGAATCCGGTTCCGGGAAGACCCAGAGCTCGCTATCGCTCCTGGGGCTGCTCCCACTGAATGGGCGCGCGTTGGGCTCGGCGAAGCTGCACGGAAAGAATCTGCTCGCGATGTCGCCCGGGGAGCTACGGCGCGTGCGGGGGAACGAGATCGCCGTCATCTTCCAAGAGCCGATGACCGCCCTCAACCC
>Ga0209487_1002933_pt1 | contig 13609 bp, 17 predicted proteins | sample Poulit2012_FD_187524 | JGI IMG/M metagenome (GOLD analysis project Ga0209487, IMG submission 187524) | Agricultural soil microbial communities from Georgia to study Nitrogen management - Poultry litter 2012 (SPAdes) (version 2) | ecosystem: Environmental > Terrestrial > Soil > Agricultural land... | reverse complement strand
GGTCAAACTTCACTTAAAACTTAAAGACTAATGTGACTTTAGCACACCTTTTCAAGTGGCACGGGCATATAAAATCGACATTAAAACATCTTCTGCATAGACTCGGGTCTTTGATCACTACATATGTTGCTTGATTTCCTTTTTAAAAATCGTATAATAATGGTAATAAGATAAAATTTGTGATGAAAAAGATAAAGTACAATAATCCGCTGGTTTTTATAGAGAGCTTGTGGCTGGTGAAAACAAGCACCATGGTTATTTGGAATTGGGCTTTGGAGCAAAACATGTACATCATAAAAAGTGATTCTGCAACTGTAGAATAATAAGGGTGGCACCGCGACTCATTCGTCCCTTTAGTTAGTGGGATAATGGGTTTTTTTGTGTTAGAAATTAAATATGAGGTGAACATAATGAAAACAATTTTTTCAGGTATTCAACCAAGTGGTACATTAACATTAGGTAATTATCTAGGTGCGATACAACAATTTGTTCAATTCCAAGAAGACCACGACTGTTATTTTTGTATCGTTGATGAGCATGCCATCACAGTACCACAAGAACCAGATCAACTTCAAAACAATATACGATCATTGGCAGCGCTCTACATAGCATCAGGATTAAACCCAGATCAGGTAACCTTATTTATTCAATCTGAAGTACCTGCACATACACAGCTCGGTTGGATTTTACAAGCAAATAGTTATATGGGCGAATTGGAACGTATGACACAATTTAAGGATAAATCAGAAGGTAAAGATGGTGTGTCTGCCTCACTGTTCACATACCCTACATTAATGGCAGCAGACATCTTGTTATACCAGACGGATATTGTGCCTGTCGGTGATGATCAAGCACAACATTTAGAATTGACGCGAGATGTTTCTGAGCGATTTAACAATCGTTATGGGAAAACATTTACAATACCGGAAATTCGAGTACCTAAAGTTGGTGCGCGTATCATGTCTTTGCAAGATCCGACAAAAAAGATGAGCAAATCCGACGACAATGCAAAAGGTTTTATTTCTATGCTTGATACACCGAAAAAGATTGAGAAGAAGATAAAAAGTGCTGTGACAGACTCAGAAGGTATTGTGAAATTTGATAAAGAAAATAAACCAGGCGTATCTAATTTGTTGACGATTTATTCGAGCTGTACTGGTGAATCAATTGAAACAATTGAAAAAAAGTATGAAAACAAACGTTATGGAGACTTTAAATTAGGTGTTGCTGAAGCTGTAATCACATTACTTAAGCCAATTCAAGATCGCTATGCAGAACTTATTGAGTCGCCAGACCTAGATACATATTTAAATCTAGGTGCTAAAAAAGCAAACACTGTGGCGAATGAAACATTACAACAAGTTAAACAAGCTATCGGATTAATGCGGTAAATTCAAATTCATGACTGATTTACTATATAGAAAGCCAGCATAGTCTAAAAAGAGACTTGCTGGCTCTATTTATGGCGTATTTTTTCTGCTTCACTTTCTAAATTCCAAATCTTTTCTAAGAATGACTGTCCTTTGATCAGTTTTTGCCCAAATTCCTCATGTGACGGGGTCCATCCAATTTTGATGCCGTTATATAATGTTTCCCATACATGTTCCTTAGGCATAAAGCGGATAAATGGATATTGTTTTGGATCCCATTCTGTTAACCAATATCTAAGTTCCTCTAAATGGTTACTTGTCCACAATTGATCAAGTGCCATCATTAGGACTCTCTTTAATTGACGTTCCTTCCTTGTCAGTCCGATCATCAATTCAGGTTCTAGAGATAGTAAATGATATTCTTTTTCATAATTTTCTATCGGGATCGGAAATGTTTGGCACTTTTCCTTTTTAATCATGTTAAAAACGATTTGTTCCTGTCTTGGAATGAGACGGCTTTTACGAATCGGAATATGGTATCCAATCGTATCAAAAACAATGATATCTCGACCATCTGTAATAATACACACATAATCTAAGGCCGTTCTTTTTTGTCCTTTACGTAAAAATCCACGTCGGTAAATCTTTTCTAACATATCCTTTGGGAGCTCGTGCATGTCGTCGGCGATATACCCATAAAGTGCCTCATTTATGTATAATAAAGGAACTTGGTCAAGTAGTTCGATATGATCTGTTTTGCGCCATTCGTGATAGTAGCTAACATCATATCCATTCTCTTCTCCTTCAAACCAATTCACCCAAACATCATGCATATATAGCATATTTATGAACCTCCACTTCTAACTGAAAGCTTTACTTTACATTATGACCACCATTTCAATTATTATTCTCACATCACATTACATTTTATTTGGATAACGATAAATGGCCAGTGCCATGATTAAAAAACCGATTGGCAACAAGTAACATTCGATGCGTCCTTTAATAAAAATCAAATATTCCAACCATGAAATGCCAGCAGGTAAAAAGTTCATGTAAGCTATAAGTGTGACGCCCCCTGATACAGCAAGTCCAAACCCAATTAAAAAGGTAAATATATATCCCATTTAAATTGCCCCCATGCTTGTCCTCGTTATATCATCAATATGCAAAAGCTTCACAATCATGTGCTTTAAAATAAAAAAATGACTACAAATTAAATTGTCCTGTACAAAAGGTACACTTTAAATGTAGTCAGTTTTCTTAAAATGGTACATATCGTTCAATTAAATGTTAGGCATATTTTTTAAAAACGAGTGTTGCATTATGTCCACCAAATCCAAATGAGTTACTCATCACGACATGTACGTCTTGTTTTCTTGCTTTATTAGGCACATAGTCTAGGTCACAGTCTTCATCAGGTGTCTCATAATTCAGGGTTGCTGGAATGAGTCCCTGTTCAATAGATTTGACGGAAATAATTGCTTCCACCCCACCTGCTGCACCGAGTAAATGTCCTGTCATTGATTTAGTTGATGAGACAGCTAATTTTTTTCTATGATCACCAAATACTGTTTTAATAGCTTGTGTTTCATAACGATCATTCATACTCGTACTTGTTCCATGTGCATTAATATAATCAACATTTTCAGCGGTTAATTGGGCATCGTCAATTGCTTGTGACATTGCGCGTGCTGCCCCTTCCCCACCTTCTGCTGGTGCGGAAATATGATAAGCATCACCTGTCGATCCATAGCCAACAATTTCAGCATAAATATGAGCGCCACGAGCTTCTGCTGATTCCAATGTTTCAAGTACAATGATACCTGCGCCTTCTCCCATAACAAAACCATCACGATTTTTATCAAATGGGCGACTCGCTGTTTTGGGATCATCATTTTGTGATAGCGCACGCATCGCTGAAAAGCCTGCAAAAGCCATATTTGTGATCGGTGATTCTGTACCACCTGTTACCATATAATCTGCATCACCACGTTGGACTGCCTTAAACGCATCCCCAATAGAATTTGCTCCAGATGCACAGGCTGTAACAGTACATGAATTAATACCTTTCGCTCCAAGCTGTATGGAGACTTGCCCAGCAGCCATGTCAGGAATTAACATCGGTACAAAAAATGGACTAACACGACGGTAACCACCTTTATTAAAGCGATTATGTTGTTTTTCGTATGTATCCATACCACCGATACCTGAACCAATCCAAACCCCAACCCTGTTCGCATTTGATTCATCAATAACTAAATCCGCATCTTCTACAGCCATCTTTGAAGCCGCAACAGCGTATTGGGTAAATAAATCCATTTTCCGAAGATCTTTTTTATCTATAAACGCTTTTGGATCAAAATCTTTCACTTCACCTGCAACATGAACTGGAAAATCATCTTTATTCACTTTTGTGATAAAATCGATACCTGATTGATTAGCTTCAATGTTTTCCCACATTTCTTTAACACTATTTCCAAGCGGTGTTACAGATCCAAGCCCAGTAACAACTACTCTTCTCTCTTCCATTGCGTCTGCCTCCTATACGCATTTTTAAATTTTATAATTGGTATAATTGATTTTATAATAAGTTTAAATTCTATTATCGACATTTTTAGGTGATTAGTCAAAAGCTTTATCTACCCCATCTTAGAGCAATTGCACCCCAAGTAAGGCCGCCACCAAAACCGACTAACACAAGTAGATCATCATCTTTTACTTTTCCAGTTTGAACAGCTTCAGCTAAAGCCATCGGAATAGAGGCTGCAGAATTATTACCAAACTTTTTAACAGTTGTAGCCATTTTATGCTCTGAGATTCCTAACCGCTTACGAGCTGCTTCCATAATACGAATGTTTGCTTGGTGCGGAATTAAATAATCAACATCTTCTTTTTCATAACCAATTTTTTCAATAACTTTTACAGATGATTCCGGCATCTGTTTGACAGCAAATTTAAACACTTCACGCCCATTCATAACGAGATGACCCTTTTTATCTTCTTTAAGATAAGGTCCACCTGCACCATTTGCTCCAAGTTCAAAGGAAAGGATACCTCTGCTTTCAGATACTTCCCCCATTACAACTGCCCCAGCGCCATCACCAAGTAATACACATGTATTTCTGTCTGACCAATCGGTAATTTTTGATAATTTATCAGCGCCTATAACAAGGATCTTCTGATAAACTTTTGATTTAATAAACTGTTCTGCTGTTGTCATGGCATAAATAAAGCCTGCACAAGCCGCACCAACATCCATAGCTGCTGCATTTGAAGCTCCTAGTTTATCCTGAATCACGCAAGATACAGAAGGAAAGGACGTGTCTGGCGTAACAGTTGCAACGAGAATTAAATCAATTTCTTCTGCCGATACATTGGCTTCTGCTAATGCTTGTTTAGCTGCTTCGAATGCCATATCTGATGTATCAACGTCATCTGTCGCAATTCTCCTTTCTTCTATGCCTGTTCTTGTTTTAATCCATTCATCACTTGTATCAACCATTTTTTCTAAGTCTTTATTTGTTAGTATTTGAGTTGGCAAATAATATCCCGTTCCTAAAACACCTACATTCATCATTACATCTCCTCATTAAACCGATTATTAAGATCACTTATTATGACTTGGTACTAATAATAATTGATTATGGTCAATGTTGCAAGAAGTAAAAACTAGACATTACTTAATGCTCCATTGGTAACTGTTTCATATCTTTATAATTCATAATAAGTTGCTGAATTAAACTTTGATAATCTTTAGGGATATCTTCATTAAAAGGACCAAGCGATATGACATCATCTTGAAAATCAAACGTTAATAGCCCACCTTCTAATCGATCATCATTGAACCGTTGTGCAGCATGTTCGTATAATTGATCAATATGTTGAATCGTACTCGTTAATACCATATCATCACCCATGTCCTGCGCATCTACAAGATAACCTATCGAATAAATATCATCTTCTTGTGCGCGCTCTATTAAATCCTTACTGTATGCATCTACAACTGGATAAATAACGTCGACTTCTTTTTGTTTAATCTCATCATAGGTATGTACGGCTTGCTCTTGAGTATTTCGTTCATTTAATATATCTATATTCACATTAACTGCAGAATCTTCATATTTAACGCCTTCATAAAACCCTTCAATTTCTGGTTGCCATTCATAAGCTGCGATAATCCCAACTTGCTCCGTTTCACTCATTTTACTCGCAATCATCCCAGCAAAAAAACTCATTGCATGGGCATTTATATTTAAACTTGTGACATTTTCATCAAAGTAACCTCCACCTAAATAAACAAAATGAACCCCTGGAAACTCATCCGCAATCTCAACAAACGTTCGACCATATATATGACCATGACCAAAAATTAAGTTTGTTCCTTTACGAACAAAATCATCAACAACATCAATAATTTCATGCTGATTCGTAACATTTTCTTCGTAAAAAACGTCCACCCCATATTGTTCACCAATGTTTTGTAAGCCTTCATATCCTTTTAAATCCCAAGGTTGATCAGATATATCATTCGTAAAAATCATTCCAACATTGCGAATATGATCTTGGGATTCTTTAGAACAGGCAGTTAGTAACAATGTAATGAACAAAAATATGATGATATGTATACGTTTCAACTTGTCCACTCCATTCTGTCAAGGGTTGGCAAAGCATTTGGACTAATATTTATACGTTATCTTAGTAGTAATGTTTAAATTGTTTATGGTGTTTTAATACGTCTTGCAGTTTATTTTCTATAGGTGTATTGTCCTGTATATGGTATGTGTTATCAAGTGTTAACCCTAAAATTGAATCGTTTTTAACTGTTTGCATATTGATCACGTTGGGTAAGTTGTCTTGCTTTAGCAAGGCAACAATCATTTTCGTAAAATCATGAATATAAATCGCCTGTTCATGAAATCTAGGTGAGTCGAATGGGATATGATCATTTAAGTAATAACAACCATCTTCATAAATGGGCATCCATTCTCCGAATAATAAAGGTTGCTGAATCGCAATCTGATCCGCAGTTAATGTCTCTATGTCGACATGTTCACCAATCATCATAAAACGTGAAGCATTTATGCCATCTGTCGTATGCTGATTAATAAGTAAGGCGGTATCTGTCTCACACGCTGTCTCGTCTTCAATTAATGAAAAATGGGAATGACGATCGAAAAACATCGATAAATGTGCCGTTTTTTTGGAAGATGATGTTTGAATGCCCTTAACTTCATAGCCGTCTATTAATAATTGATCAACAATATGAAAACCAATCCAGTGAAAACAATCCTTAACTAAAATAGACATACACCTGACCCCTTTCTTCTGTACAAACATACATAAATGAGTCCTACACCAATCCAAACCATGCGTTGGACATGCTGTAATCATCGGTAAATAAGAGTGGGAAAACAAATAAAAGATATTAATACTTTTCATTTGTCAGTTGTTTTGATACACTATTTTACAGTAGTAACGTTATATTAAAAGAGGTGCAATAGATGCGGTTTTTTATGGTTTTATTTTGGTCTGTATTAGTTAGTTCAGTCGTATCATATGTTTTAACAAGTATGGCAGGCGACCCTTTTAATTTCACACTTGTCTTAGTCTTTGCTGCTATTCTGACAGTTGCTATCCTCGTGCTTGGTGAAGGTATTTTAGATACAAACGAGGAACAATAATATTGAATATGAGTACGAACAAACCCTTGCCAATTCATTACAGAAATGTATGATGAGAGCAAGGGTTTTTTATAAATAATGCAATTACTGTTTCGAGTCATGCATTCACCATAGCTTTAATAACTTTTTGAAGATCAAAAATTACATTATGTTTATTAAAGCCTCATTTCGCTTAACATTCAATAACAAGACATATTTTTACCGCGCTTCAATGTGTATATTATAAACTCAATATTTTTTGTTCCTGAAATCAATACCATGGTAACAGACTGACAGCTGCCAAAAAGGTAAGTGGCAGTACAAGCCGGCTAAACCGTGGTCCTGGACCATATGCACCGTGGCCATAACCTGGACCACCTGGGCCACCAAATCCAAACTGTCGCTCTTGGTGTTGCATTTGATTATCTATTGGCACAGCTAAATAGACATTTTCCCTATCAATTCCCGTTATAATACCGTCTATTCTCGCCCCATCACTCATTTCTACTAATACGTAAGCATGCATATGTGCCTTACACTGTTCGTATATATTGTTATAATGTTGTTCCATTACATAACCTCCTCACCAACTAGACTATTCACTCGGATATAAATAGTGACATTTATACGATGAAACGTTTAAGAGTTGGTAAAAAAGTCCGCATACATCCCATATGGAAATTTTTAATACATATATACTATTGTTGATTAACCTCTCTTTTCTCACGACAATTACGTTGAAATTTTTTTGAAATATGACCAGACATGATATTATAATGTTAGACATTGTGCTGTTTAAGCGGATTCAGTCAGTTCCAGTTCGATTTAATGTTCGACTATACAAGACATGTATACATTATTTCGTGGTGGACAAAGTAGGCGCAGCCTAAGAATGTCCAGTTATTTTAGCAACCAAAATACCATATTGGAATATCATCGTCGATACATCATCCCGATGCACCACTTTTTTTCATTTACTTGAACGAGCACTGTAAGGGAGATACTTGATTATGAACACAGCGACTATAAAAAAACTTTTGCGCAATTTTCCTATTTTTAAAGATCTTTCAGAGTATGAACTAGATCCGATTGTCGATCTTGCAAAACATCGCGTATATCCGAATGGGACACATATATTCATGCAAGGGGATCCATTAACAAATGTTTACTTTATTCACGATGGCCAGGTGAAAATTTACAGGACAGATATGCATGGAAAGGAACAAATTGTGAATGTATTACGCCCCGGCGAAATGTTTCCTCACCAAGGATTTTTTCGCCAAGATAATTACCCGGCACATGCTGAAGCTTTGGATGATATTGTTTTAGTTTATATTCCCATCCAATCATTTGAAACATTTTTAATTACACATCCAGAGATTTGCATCAAACTATTTCGGGTTCTAGGTGATATCATCGTTGATCTACAAAATCGATTGCGTGAACAAATTTTGCATAATACGTATGAACAAATTATTATGCTCTTGTTGAGATTAACGAATACCCATGCCGAACAAATAGATGACCAACAGTATCGTTTTACAACACAATTTACAAATCGAGAGTTAGCAAGTATGATCGGCTCAAGTCGTGAGACAGTGAGTCGCACATTAACAGAACTGAAGAACAAAAAATGTCTTAAGGCAGATGAGGAAAATCATATAGTGATTTTTAAAGATAAATTAGAATCTGAAATGAGCTATTAAACAGTAGAAAAAGCATTCTAACTGAATGTCGACAGTTCTCATATACCAAGCTATCCGCAATTTAAAACTGCATATTGTTTCCTGAAACGTAAAAAACTATCTATAACAGGTACCTGTCCTAGATAGTTTTTATATATGGGTTAATCTGCAATGCCAAGCGCTATTTTTGCGTAACGTGACATTTTATCTTTACCCCAAGGCGGATCCCAAACGATATTAACATCAATTTCTTTTATATTAGGAATGTCGGATAGTGCACGTCTGACATCTTGTTCAATATGACCAGCAAGCGGACAACCCATTGAAGTTAATGTCATTGTAACTGTACATAAACCATCATCATTTAAATCTACATCATATACGAGACCCATGTTAACAATATCGATACCTAACTCTGGATCAATAACGTTTTCAAGAGCGCCTAACATATTTTCCTTTAAAGCTTCATCCATCATCAAGACCTCCTTTAATCGTCTTATTATTTATTTAAACATATTTATCAACATATTTAAAATTTATGTTACTGGATGATACCAGCTCAATCATTTTCCAGATATTATTTAATGATATTTTGATATGAGTTCAAGATAGGTATTGTTTGAACCATTCCACCGTCTCCAAGACAGCCCTTCTGCTCACTTTATGATTTCGGTTTGCTTCCAATAACAAACGGATATGATCTCCATGTTCATAAGAACTCTTAACATTTTCATAAAAAGACTTTGCATGTTCAGCAGGAACGACTGTATCAGCCTCACCATGCCAAAATAAAAGTGGACGATTTTCAAGTTTCTCTGGGTGAAGGGATAAATCCAAGGCCTTTAAATGTCCTAGCAACTTATTCAGTTCTTCCTCAGTAACAGGCAATTCCCCCGCCCCTTGAAATTGATCAATTGTTAAGTTAGCATACTCGGTCATTTTTGGTGAGCCCATTAATATTGCAGCAACATGAATCCAATCATATTGCGTTAATGCTGCAGCAGTCGTAATACCGCCCATGCTCGTACCAGCAACCCCAACAAGGTCATTTTGAATTAAATTTTGATCAGCAAAATAGTTTCGAATCGTTTTTAATTCTTCTATATTTTTTAATACAATATGCCAAAATGCCACTTGCCGTTCAACGCTTTTTATCTGACCAGTCCGTTCACCATGATGTAGGCTATCAGGCAATACAACACGATAGCCTGCAGATGCCAACAAATAAGCAATGGGTAAATTAAATTCTTTAGAGCTTGTAAAACCATGAGAATAAATGACCGTTGGCAATGGTTCATTTTGTTTATTTGAGGAAGTCACAACAAGGCTTGGGATATTATTAATTTCAATATTTTGTACATCAACCATAATATGTAGAATCCCCTTTTTTAAAATGTCATACTTGTATCATAATATGCTTATGAATAGATTTCCAACTATTCACATATCTCGGCGGCTTTACATCTGCACCATTCACTTATACACTGTTTAATAATGGGGTGAATATGAATGAAAAAAGAACAACATTTAATTGCATTAGATTTAGACGGAACACTATTAACAGATGGCAAAGAAATTAGTGTTTTTACCAAAAAAGTGATCCAACAAGTTATTGATGATGGTCATATCGTCGTCATCGCAACAGGAAGAGCACATCGGGACAGTATACAATATTATCATGAACTCGAATTATCGACACCAATGGTTAATTTTAACGGTGCATTAACACACCATCCAACTGATAAAAATTGGGGATTATATCATAATCCAATGTCACACCAAACAGCACTCGATGTTATTGATGCCTGTTATCAACTAAACGTTCATAATATTTTAGCAGAAGTTTTAGAGATTGCATATCTTGATCGTCATGATGAATTATTCACTGAACTATTCACAAATAGTCCGCAAATTCAAACTGGATTCTCATCATTTACCATTGGGGCACTTACCGAAAAATTGCAAGATGATCCGACGTCATTATTAATTAGTCCCCGAAATGAACATATTGCTGAATTAAGTGACCAATTAGACGGTTATGTTGAATTTATTGAACATCGTAATTGGGGCGCGCCTTTGAACATTTTCGAAATTACAAAAAAAGGTATTCATAAAGCAATCGGCTTACAAAAAATTGCGCAACATTATGGCATCCCTCAAAATAGAATTATCGCTTTTGGAGATGAAGCTAATGATCTAGAGATGATCGATTATGCCGGTATTGGCGTTGCAATGAAAAACGGCATAAATACGTTAAAGACACTTGCAAAACACACAACAGAAACGAATGAACAAAATGGTGTTGGTCTGTTTTTGGAGTCCTATTTAAACTTGCGCATACCGACCCTATAATTTCTAAAAACTTCTAGTTATATACACATACCTTTACCTCCATACTATAAGTGAACATAGTAATTATTATGTTCACTTATTATTTTTTTGCGACACCCCATACAAATCTAATGCTGAATGGTCCCAAGACATGTCGCTATATCGCTTAAGGTCAAGGAGGGTTAAAGTTGGAAAACAATCTCTTTCAACGTGCAAAAGACGCCATGAATCACCTCATGAATATGCAAGGTGAAGCAAGTGAAAATGACAAACAAGCAGCACAAAATGCTATTAATGAGGCTTATCAAAATGCATCACCTCAGGAACAACAGCAGCTTCAACAGCTTGAGGAGCATCTTAAGCAAAATAATCATTTAGAGTAGAACAGTGTCCCATCAGTAGCTACTCATACCATCACACATGCGTGTCGAAGTAATTACTAATTCATTTGTCGATGAAACAGATTTTATAAGACACGTGAGCACCCTTACATTGTAGGGGTGCTTTTTAAATGCTTATATGCCTATATCCTTTAGAACTTTATATTTTTCTGCTATGATGGATAATAAGAACGTATATAGGTATATAGGGGGAATTATGAATGGGAGTTCGTCCAGAAACAACACCAAATCCAAATGCAATTAAATTTACAACAGATAAGCTAATTTTTGAAGGTACGGACAGTATTTCAGTCATGCCTGGAGATAAGAGTGAACATGAAATTCTAAATGACTTAATGGACATTGAAGATGTTGATAATGTTTTTGGTTACCAAAACTTTATCACCGTGAACAAACACTTTGATGTAGAATGGGATGACTTAATTCCAACTGTCATTTCAGTTTTTGAAAAGCATGGCTATTAAGTAAATGACCTAATGAGAGAAAACTTGGACATGAAATTTGAATCAATAAACCCGAACAATTCGCTTTATGAACAGCAATTGTTCGGGTTATTTTTAATCTTTCTCTTTTATTGTCCATTAACATTAGCGAATGAATGCTAGTTCTTGTCTTGAATTGCTCTATATTTAATAAAACAGCAAATCAATTGGGACATAATTCGGATTAATAATACGATCTTGATCTTTTACATAAAACTTTAAAAAAGGTGCTTCCTCATTTTCTTCATCTATTTCCAGTGAATTATCATTAATTTCAAAATCTTCCCATTCTGAATCACTATCATCTACTTCAATCGCTGTTTCCTCAATAATGACCTTATCTCCTTGCTCTAACGTATAATAAAACTCATCTGCGTTTGTCTGTACTTCACCAGTTACAGATAAATTTTTATCACGGGCAATGACTTCCACTTCACTAAAACTAATAGATACATCACTTTTTACTTCTTTATTGTTATCATTTTCAGTTGAATCATTATTTTCTTTTGGATCATTGGCTGATTGATTACACCCAACTAACACCACCAGCACGATAGTGACTATTATTTTTTTCATGTTTTTTACCTTCTTTCAAACCTAGTGATCATCTCTCCGGAAAAAGCCAAACACATTTGCTGTTTGAACAACATTCGTAAAGGCTTCCGGATCTTTTTCACTAATAATATTTTCTAAATCATACAATTCATACCGTGTAATTACAAGAAACAGCATATTTTTATCTTCGCCTGTATAAGCACCTTGTGCTGGTAAAATCGTAATACCACGCACCATTTTTTCATGAATGGCATGCTGCAGTTCCTCTGTTTTTTTAGTAATGATCATGACAGTTAATTTCTCATGTCGTGTATGTATCGCATCAATCACACCGGTTGTAATATAAAGGGCTAACATTGTGTAAAGCGCGTTTTCTGGTTTATATAAGATACCTGCCATTGCTACGATGACACCATTTAACAATAAAAAGTAGTTGCCGATCGGCTTGTCTTTTAATCGTGACAATACCATGGCTATAATATCTAAACCACCTGTTGAAGCCCCGAGTTTTAACGTCAATCCAACACCTATACCAGCAACAACTCCACCGACTACAGCATTTAAAATAATATCTTCAGTAACCGAATAAATTGGTAAAATCTCTAGAAAAATGGTAGCAAATGCGACAGAAATAACACTATATATTGTAAATCCTTTTCCTACTTTAAACCAACCTAAAATAAAAACAGGAATGTTTAAAGCAAGCAATAAGAGCCCTGTTGACATATCAATATTTAAAAAATCATGAAAAATACTAGATATCAGCTGAGCCACACCTGTAAAACCACTGGCATATACATTCGCATCTATTAAGAAAAAGTTTAAAGATATGGCTAGTAAAAATGAGCCTAGAATAACAGTAATAATACGTTTGACCTCAACAATAAACATGAAATCCCTCCTTTGATTGCTTAGTGCTTCTTATATTCACTCAATTTACTTTGACTATCCATATAGATAGCTATAAACTATAGTCAACAGACGTACTTATTATAAAATTGAAGGTGACGACATGACGATTCAAATACTTGCAGACTCTGCATGTGATTTAACAGAAGCATATTATAAGAAATTTTCTATTGAAATGGTACCACTGACCGTACATTTAAACAATCAAGAGTA
>Ga0209487_1002932_pt1 | contig 13610 bp, 22 predicted proteins | sample Poulit2012_FD_187524 | JGI IMG/M metagenome (GOLD analysis project Ga0209487, IMG submission 187524) | Agricultural soil microbial communities from Georgia to study Nitrogen management - Poultry litter 2012 (SPAdes) (version 2) | ecosystem: Environmental > Terrestrial > Soil > Agricultural land... | reverse complement strand
GCTCCCCCGTCAGGGGCAGTAATGACCCAAATCCCCTCTTTGTGTCGAGCAACCGAATGCTCCCACTGAGACGCATTCGAGCCATCGAGAGTGACGACGGTCCAGTCGTCGTCAAGGGTCTTGGTAACGATATCGCCTCGGACCAACATCGGTTCAATTGCAAGGACCATGCCGGCCTTAATGCGCGGTCCGCGCAAGCCGGACCGGTAGTTGAAGACGTCCGGTGCTTGGTGCATGGCCGAGCCGATCCCATGACCCACATAGTCTTCTAAAATACCCAGCGGTTCACCGTCTTGAGCGCGAACATAATCTTCGATTGCGTTGCCAATTTCACCAACATGTTTGGCCTGAGCAAACGCAGCAATACCGGCCCACATGGCGGCTTCGGTGATCTCGGAGAGCCGAACATCAGCGGGATCGACGTCCCCAACCAATACCGTCCGTGCTGAATCCGAATGCCAACCGTCTACGACTGCGCCGGCATCGACGGAAATGATATCGCCGTCCTGTAATACCCGGTCCCCGGGAATGCCGTGGACGACTTCATCATTGACCGAGGTGCAAATGGTTGCGGGAAAACCGTGGTAGCCCAAAAAGTTTGACGTCGCCCCGTGCTCGGCTAACACCTTGCGGAAGACTCGGTCAAGATCCTTGGTCGTCACACCGGGTTTCGCCGCCGCTACAACTTCGTCGAGTCCTTTATGCAAAATGAGTCCGGCCTTGTGCATTGTGGCCAATTGGGCGTTAGTTTTGAGTTCGATGTGACGTGCCATGCGTTGTGTAGACCTCTGCAACCTGGTGGTCACGCCATTATTTATTTAAGGCAGCGACCGTGATGATGAACAATTTTCAAGGTTAGTGTGTTTGACTCCAGGTTGCCAAACACAGGCACCTGTGTTGTCGGGCAACGAAAAATCGACCCGGTTATCGGGTCGATTTTTCAGTGACAGAATCAAAAACTAGTCGTTCGTGCGGGGTTTAATAACCGGAAGGGTCCCGGTGCGCGCCCGAATATTGTAAATGGTTTGTAGCAAGCGTTCCGTGACGTCGTCGATGGCGCCGGTACCATCAACTCGACCAACAATGCCGCGATCTACGTAGGTTTCGATCAAATCTGCGGTTTCTTGATGGTAGAGCTCAAGACGGTGTTTGATGACCTCTTCGGTGTCATCGGAACGGCCTTCGGTTGCAGCACGTGCCAAGAGACGTTCGATGATTTCATCATCGGGTACTTCCAGCACGAGCACTGCAGTGAGGGCCTCGTTCTTTTCTTGCAGGATTTTGTCGAGCGCCTCGACCTGGCCTTGGGTGCGTGGATAGCCATCGAGGAGGAAACCGTTTGCCACATCAGACTGATTGAGACGGTCCGCGACCATCCTGTTCGTGACATCATCGGGCACAAAATCTCCGGCGTCAATGTAGCGCTTGGCTTCTTTGCCCAGCTCAGTGAGCTCTTTGACGTTGTAACGGAAGATGTCGCCGGTGGAAATCGCCGGGATGGCCATCTTATCGGCAATGCGCACAGCTTGGGTGCCTTTGCCTGACCCTGGAGGGCCCATGATGAGCAAACGTGTCATGTGTTGTCCTGTCCTTGATCGGGGTCGGGATTCTGGTCTCAGCTTAGCGGAGCAGGCCCTCGTAATGGCGCTGTTCCATTTGTGCGTCGATTTGTTTGATCGTGGTCAACGCTACACCAACCATAATCAGAATGGAGGTACCACCAAATGGGAAGTTTTGGTCGGCGCCGATGAGCACAAAGGCTATCAACGGCAGCATCGCAATCAATCCCAAATATAGGGCACCGACGAAGGTGACGCGAGAGATCACGTACTCGAGGTATTGCACGGTTGGGCGACCAGCGCGCACACCGGGGATGAATCCGCCTTGGCGCTTCATGTTATCCGACACATCTTGGGGATTGAAGGTAATCGTCACGTAGAAGTATGTGAAGAAGATCGTCATCAAAAAGAACGTGACCATATAGACGGGATGCGAGCCGGTGCCGAAATATTGCTGTAACCAGACGATCCAGCCGGCGGGCTCTGAGCCGTCCGTAGGCATGTTGAATTGGATAAGAATCTGCGGCAGCATCAAAATCGACGAAGCAAAGATCACCGGAATCACACCGGCCATATTGACCTTAATCGGAATATACGTCGTGGTGGATCCGACGGTGCGGCGACCAATCTGGCGCCGAGCATACTGCACCGGGATCCGACGCTGGGAGTCTTCCACGAAGACGATCAGCATCATCACGGCAATCCCGACGACCATGACTAACGCGAAGATGCGCCAGCCCTGGGTCTGCCAGATCGTGCCCAGTCCAGCTGGGAAGCCAGCGGCGATGGATACGAAAATCATCAGGGACATGCCGTTACCGATCCCGCGTTCGGTGATCTGTTCACCCATCCACATGATGACGATGGCGCCCATAGCCAGGGTCATCACAAGGATCAGAGTGGCCCAGATGCCGTCGTCGGTCAGCAAGGAGACATTACAGTTCAGCAGCGCTCCAGAGCGTGCCAGGGTGGCAATGGTTGTCGCGTTGAGCAGGGCGAGGCCAACGGTGAGGTACCGCGTGTACTGGGTCAGGCGGGCTTGACCTTCCGGGCCTTCTTTTTGGAGGCGCTCAAATGCGGGGATGACAACGCGCAACAGCTGGGTGATAATCGCAGCAGTGATATAGGGCATGATCCCCAGCGCGAAGATGGACACTTGTAGCAGTGCCCCACCGGAGAACATGTTGACGAAGGAGTATAGGCCGCCCGTGGTGTCACCTTGGGCAAGACACATTTGGACGTTGCCGTAGTCCACACTTGGCGCGGGAATGAAGACACCGATCCGATAAATGGTGATAACGCCCAAGGTAAATAGGATCTTGGTCCGCAGATCTGGGGTTTTGAACACCCTGGCTATCGTGCTGAACAAGTGTCCTCCTGACAGTAGTGCAAGACTGCACTTTCTTTGCGATCCGAGCGAGTGTGGATCTTGCGTTCACAGATGTACCTATTCTAGGCACGATCAGAATTCTAACGTTAAAACCTACGGCCCTCGACCTGTGACGAGACGCGTCAAAGTTCGAGGGCCACGTAGGAATACCGCTGTGCAACAGCACGGCAGTACTATGCAGTTTTGGTCGAGCCTCCGGCGGCAGCAATCTTTTCGACCGCTGATTTGGAGAAGGCATCTGCGGTGACATTGACGGCCACCGAGATTTCACCTGAACCTAGGACCTTGACCGGCTGGTTCTTGCGAACCAGACCCTTGGCCGCTAGGTCGGCAACGGTGACGTCGCCGCCTTCGGGGAAGGATTCGGTCAGTTTGTCTAGGTTGACAACCTGGTAGTTGATCTTGGCGGGGTTCTTGAAACCACGCAGTTTTGGAAGGCGCATGTGCAGTGGCAGCTGGCCACCTTCGAAACCTGCTGGCACCTTGTTGCGAGCATAGGTGCCCTTGGTACCGCGGGTTGCGGTCTTACCGCCCTTACCACCTTCACCACGACCGTAACGCAGTTTGCGTTTATTCGCGCCTTTTGCTGGGCGCAGGTTGTGAAGTTTCAGCGCGTCCTGTAGTTCTTCAGCCATTAGTCGACCTCCTCGACCTTTACCAAGTGGGACACGGCGTTGACCATGCCCACGGTGACGGCGTCGGCAGTGCGGGTAACGGACTTGCCGATACCTCTTAGGCCGAGCGACCGCAGGGTTTCAACATGCTGGGGCTTGCGTCCAATAGCCGAGCGCACCTGAGTGATCGTCAGGGTTGCATCCGATGGGGCAAGCTTCTTCGGGGTGTTTTCGAAGTTCGACATGCTTAGGCACCTGCCTTTTCTTCAGCGCGCTTTGCACGAGCTTCTGCAATCGTGCGCAGCATCGCTGGTGGAGCAACTTCATCGACTGGCAGTCCGCGACGTGCTGCGACCTCTTCTGGGCCTTCGAGCTTCCGCAGAGCATCGACGGTTGCGCGAACAATGTTGATGGCGTTCGCCGAGCCCATGGACTTCGACAGCACATCGTTAATGCCGGCAGCTTCGAGTACCGCACGCACTGGACCACCGGCGATAACACCGGTACCGGGCGATGCTGGACGCAACAGGACAACGCCTGCGGCATCTTCACCCTGGGACAGGTGCGGGATGGTGGTACCAACCAGTGGGACGCGGAAGAAGTTCTTCTTGGCTTCTTCTACACCCTTGGCGATGGCTGCTGGTACTTCTTTGGCTTTGCCGTAGCCCACACCGACCATGCCTTCGCCGTCACCTACGACGACGAGAGCGGTGAAGGCGAAACGACGTCCACCCTTGACCACTTTGGCAACGCGGTTAATCTGCACAACGCGTTCCAGGAACTGGTCGCGGTTGTCTTCACGGCCACCACCACGGCGGCCGCCACGTTCGCCGCGTTCAGAGCGTTGGCCACGGCGTTGCCCACGCCCACCGCGCTCTTGGCGTTCAGTGTGCTGGCTTTCGGAGCCCTGCGAGGTTTCCGAGACAGTCTCTTGAGTTGTTTCGGTCACCTGAGTGTCTTTCTCGTTATTTGCTTCGGTCACAGCTTCAGTCCACCTTCCCGTGCACCGTCGGCAACAGCGGCGATACGACCGTGGTATTTGTGACCGGCACGGTCAAAGACCACCTGTGTCACACCGGCGTCTTCTGCGCGCTGTGCAATGATTTCGCCTACTTTGCGTGCTTTTTCGGTTTTCTCGGCCTCGAGTGCACGAAGGTCTGGCTCCATGGTGGAAGCTGACACGAGCGTGACACCGGCTTCGTCGTCGATGACTTGCGCAAAAATGTGGCGCGCTGAACGGTTCACTATGAGGCGTGGGCGATCTGCGGTGCCCACGATCCGTTTGCGTACACGTGCGTGACGGCGACGGCGGGCAGCAGTTTTGCCTTTGCCTTTGATACTGACAGTTGACATTACTTACCTGCCTTTCCGGCCTTGCGGCGGATGGTCTCACCCTCGTAGCGAATACCTTTGGCCTTATAAGGTTCGGTAACGCGCAGCTTACGGATGTTGGCGGCAGTTTCGCCGACAAGTTGTTTATCGATACCGGACACGGTAATGGTGTTCCCGTCGATGGCAAAGCTAATGCCTTCGGGTGCAGGAACGGTAATGCTGTGGGAAAAGCCCAACTGCAGTTCGATGTCGTTGCCTTTGGCAAGAACACGATAACCGGTACCGTGCAGTTCCAGTTTCTTGGAGTAGCCTTCGGTCACCCCGACGATCATGTTGTCGATCAGGGTACGGGTCAGGCCGTGGAGCGAACGAGATTCGCGTTCGTCATCCGGGCGGGTGACGGTGATGGTATTTTCTTCAAGCTTTGCTTCAATCGGGCCGCGGATGCTCATCCCGAGCTCACCTTTGGGTCCTTTGACGGACACATCGGAGCCATCGATGGCAACTTCAACGCCGGAAGGTACGCTGATCGGAAGCTTTCCAATACGTGACATTGTTTCCCTTCCTTTCTGTTACCAGACGTAGGCGAGGACTTCCCCACCCACACCTTTCGAGGCTGCTTGACGGTCTGTCAGAAGACCTGATGAGGTTGACAGGATCGCGATACCCAGTCCGCCCAGCACGTGTGGCAGGTTGTTGGACTTGGCGTACACGCGCAATCCTGGTTTGGAGATGCGGCGCAGTCCGGCGATGGAGCGCTGACGCTGTGGACCAAATTTCAGTTCCAACACGAGGTCTTTACCTACGCGTGCGTCAACTTCTTTCCAGTCGCTGATGTAGCCTTCGTTTTTAAGGATTTCGGCGACGCCAGCCTTCAACTTGGAAGACGGCATGGTCACGGTATCGTGATGCGCCGAGTTGGCGTTGCGCAGACGTGTCAACATGTCTGCGACGGGGTCGGTCATACTCATATGGGGCTTTAGCCTTTTCTCGTTGTGGTTTCCTGAGCCGGTACACCGAAACAGGACCTATAACGTAGTTGGATTACTGTTCTGCCTTGAACGGGAAGCCCAGAGCACGCAGGAGTGCGCGGCCTTCGTCGTCGGTTGTAGCGGTAGTGACTACGGTGATATCCATGCCGCGAACGCGGTCGATCTTATCTGGATCGATTTCATGGAACACGGACTGTTCGGCCAAACCGAACGTGTAGTTTCCGTTGCCGTCGAACTGACGTGGGCTCAGACCGCGGAAGTCACGGATCCGTGGCAGGGCGAAAGTTATCAGGCGGTCTAGGAATTCCCACATGCGGTCGCCACGCATGGTGGCGTGTGCACCAATAGGCATACCTTCACGCAGTTTGAACTGGGCGATAGATTTCTTGGCGCGAGAGACCTGTGGTTTCTGGCCGGTGATCAGCGTGAGGTCTTCGATGGCACCGTCGATGACTTTGGAGTCACGTGCGGCTTCACCGACACCCATGTTGACCACGACCTTTTCTAGGCCTGGTACCTGCATGACGTTGCCGTAGTTGAATTCCTTTTGGAGTTCTGCCACGATTTCGTCACGGTATTTGGTTTTCAGACGCGGGGTGACCTTGGGGGCTGCGTTTTCAGATACCTGTGTCATTACAGCTCCTTTCCAGAGGCCTTGGCGTAACGAACCTTGACGACTTTGGTTTCGCCGTCTTCTTCGACTTCTTCAAAACGGTAACCGACGCGGGTTGGTTTCTCAGTTTCGGGATCAACCACGGCGACATTCGAAATATGCAGTGGCGCCTCTTCTTCGACGCGTCCGCCTTCAGTGGCACCGTCTGGTCCTTGGCCGGCACGAACGTGTTTGGTTACACGGTTGATGCCTTCTACCAGGACGCGGTCTTCCTTGGGGAGCACACGCAATACTTTGCCCTGTTTGCCCCGGTCTTTACCTGAGATGACCTGTACGAGATCGTCTTTTTGGATCTTTGCCATGGGTTAAATCACCTCCGGTGCCAGCGATACGATACGCATAAACTGGTTGTCACGAAGCTCACGGGCCACCGGTCCGAAGATACGGGTACCGCGTGGTTCGTTATCCTGACGGAGGATGACAGCGGCGTTTTCATCGAAGCTGATGTATGAGCCATCCGCGCGACGTACGGATTTTTTCGTACGAACAACGACAGCTTTGACGACGTCGCCCTTTTTCACGGCGCCGCCTGGGATAGCGTCTTTAACGGAAGCGACAATTACGTCGCCGATGGATGCATAGCGGCGTCCTGAGCCACCGAGGACACGGATGGTGAGAATTTCTTTCGCACCGGTGTTGTCGGCAACTTTGAGCCGCGATTCTTGTTGAATCACTTGCTTACTCCTGCTTGTCTCGCTGGTTCTCAACCCTCTGTTGGGTCGAGCCTTGCGGAACGGTCATGGAAATATTCTTGCTGTGCTTACCCCCAGCTAGGTGAGACGTATGAGAACGGTCTGCGCGAAGAGGCAGGCTATCTCACAGTGCTTTTGAGCCAGGGCCGAGGCACGTTGTTGCAAGATGCTGTGCTGACTTTTCGTCAGATGCTCGGTGGATGGCCGAGCCATGAAAAGGGCACAGCTACAACATGCTACCTCATATCCGGGGGTTTTGGAAAATCGTTGGCCGCCACTCCCCCGAATGAGTTGCTTCTTGCCCGATTGTTTGTTAAACACAACATCCGCACCAGGGCTACTGATGCGGATGTTGCGGTAGTTGCTAGCGCTTACTTAGCGCGTTCGATGATGTCGGTCAGGCGCCAGTGCTTTGTTTTTGAAAGCGGACGCGTCTCAGCTAGACGAACAATATCGCCGATGCCGGCGGTATTTTCTTCGTCATGGGCGCTGACACGCTTGGTGCGACGCATAATTTTGCCGTACAGAGCGTGCTGTTTGAAGTATTCGATTTCAACGACGATGGTTTTGTCCATCTTGTCGGAAACGACTACCCCGCGCAAAGTTTTGCGGTAGTTGCGCTCTGGAGCGGCTGCGGTCTCAACAGACTCAGTCACTGTGATTCCTCCTCAGCCTACTTGCGGCTTTTCTTCTTATCTTTGATGTCTTCTTCGCTGGCTTCGACTTCTTCGCGGATACCAAGTTCGCGTTCGCGCAGCACGGTCAAGATCCGTGCAATGTCGCGTTTGACGACTTTGATACGACCGGTGTTTTCAATTTGACCGGTTGCCGCTTGGAAGCGCAGGTTGAATAACTCGGCTTTTGCTTTGTCGAGTTCTTCACGCAAACGTGCGTTATCGAAACCGTCCAGAGCATCTGTTGTCAGTTCTGGTGAACCCAGTGCCATGTTTATTCACCACCCTCTCGGCGGATAATGCGAGCTTTGAGTGGCAGCTTGTGAGCGGCCAGACGCAGAGCTTCGCGGGCGACCTGCTCGCTGACACCAGACAGTTCGAACATGACACGGCCGGGCTTGATGTTGGCTACCCAGAATTCTGGGGAGCCTTTACCCGAACCCATGCGAACTTCGGCTGGTTTTTTGGTCAGTGGGCGGTCTGGGAAAATATTGATCCAGACGTGACCACCGCGCTTGATGTAACGTGTCATGGCAATACGAGCTGCCTCAATCTGACGGTTCGTTACATAGGCACGAGTGGTCGCTTGCAGTCCCCAGTCACCGAATGCGACTTCGGTGCCACCTTTGGCCATACCTTTACGGCCGGGACGGTGCTGCTTACGGTATTTTACGCGACGTGGGATAAGCATTAGGCTTTGCCTCCTTGAGCGCCGGCGCGTGCGCCCTGTTGGGCCCCACCGCGACGACGGCGTCCACCACGACCACCGCGGCCACGACCGGATGGCGCGGCTGCTTCCTGAGCTGCCAGTTCTTTATCGGTGAAGTCGCCCTTGTAGATCCACACTTTGACGCCAATGCGTCCGTAAGTGGTCTTGGCTTCGAACTTACCGAAGTCAATGTTGGCGCGCAAGGTGTGCAGTGGCACACGACCTTCACGATAGAACTCGGTACGACCCATGTCTGCACCGCCCAGACGACCGGATACCTGAATACGGATACCCTCGGCGCCGGCGCGCATTGCCGACTGGATGGACCGGCGCATTGCGCGGCGGAATGCCACACGCGCGGTGAGCTGTTCGGCTACACCTTGTGCTACCAGCTGTGCATCGAGTTCTGGTTTCTTGACTTCTAGGATGTTGAGCTGAATCTGCTTGCCAGTGAGTTTTTCAAGTTCACGGCGAATGCGATCAGCTTCCGCACCACGGCGACCGATGACAATACCTGGGCGAGCGGTGTGCACGTCAACGCGGACACGATCGCGGGTACGTTCGATCTCTACTTTGGAAATACCAGCACGTTCCATGCCGTCTTCGAGCAGGCTGCGGATTTTGACGTCTTCTTTGACAAAATCCTTGTAGCGCTGCCCATCAACGTTCGAGTCAGCGAACCAACGGGAAACGTGATCTTTGGTAATGCCGAGGCGGAATCCGTGTGGGTGAATTTTCTGACCCATTTAGTTGGTCCCACCTTTCTGATCTTCATCGATCGCAACAACCATAGTGACGTGGCTGGTGCGTTTTTTGATTTCGAAGGCACGTCCCTGAGCGCGTGGACGGTAGCGCTTCATGGTTGGGCCTTCATCAACGTAAGCTTCACTGACAAACAGTTCGTCTTCGTTGAAGGCCAGGCCTTCACGGTCTGCTTTATCCCGGGCATTCGATACTGCAGAAGCGAGTACTTTGCGCACCGGATCAGCTGCGCCCTGCTGGGCGAACTTCAAAATGGCCAGGGCTTCATTCGCTTGCTTACCACGAACAAGGTCGACGACGCGCCGGGCCTTCATTGGCGTAACACGCAGATAGCGTGCAATTGCCTTGGCTTCCATTGCTTAATCCTCTCTAAGATCAGCCGACCGCGACTAGCGGCGGCCTTTCTGGTCGTCCTTGGAGTGGCCGCGGAAGGTACGCGTTGGCGCGAATTCTCCCAATTTGTGTCCGACCATGGATTCGGTAATGAACACCGGCACGTGTTTGCGACCGTCATGGACAGCGATGGTGTGACCCAGCATGTCCGGGATGATCATAGAACGACGTGACCAGGTGCGGATGACGTTTTTGGAGCCCTTTTCGTTCTCAGCAAGAACCTTCAGGTACAAGTGCTGATCTACGTAGGGGCCCTTCTTCAGGCTGCGTGGCATAAAGAGATCAGCTCCTATCGATTCTTCTTGCTTTTCGGACGACGACGCACGATGTACTGGTCGCTTGCCCGGTTTGGACGACGGGTACGGCCTTCCTTCTTACCGCGCGGGTTCGATGGGTGACGACCACCGGATGTACGGCCTTCACCACCACCGTGTGGGTGATCCACAGGGTTCATCGCGGCACCACGAGTTTGTGGACGGACGCCTTTCCAGCGCATACGGCCGGCTTTACCCCACGAAATGTTGATTTGTTCAGCATTGCCGACTTCGCCAACGGTGGCGCGGCAGCGGCTGTCAACATTACGGATTTCACCCGAAGGCAGGCGCAGTTGTGCGAATTTGCCTTCGCGAGCAACCAGCTGGATGGAGGCACCAGCGGAACGGGCCAGCTTGGCACCGCCGCCTGGGCGCAGTTCCACAGCGTGGAGAACGGTACCCAGTGGGATGTTGCGAAGTGGCAGATTGTTGCCTGGCTTGATGTCGGCATTTGGGCCAGACTCCACCATGTCGCCCTGCTTCAGACGAGCTGGGGCGAGGATGTAGCGCTTGGCTCCATCGACGTAGTGCAACAGAGCAATGTTGGCGGTACGGTTCGGGTCGTATTCGATATGCGCGACCTTGGCCGGGATGCCATCTTTATCATGACGACGGAAGTCGACCAGACGGTACTGGCGCTTATGTCCGCCACCACGGTGACGTGATGTGATGCGCCCGGTGTTGTTGCGGCCGCCGGTTTTCGACAGTGGACGCAGCAACGACTTTTCTGGCGCATTTCGGGTTATTTCAGTGAACTCGGAAACCGACGAGCCGCGCTGGCCCGGGGTTACCGGCTTATAATTACGAATTGCCATAAATAAATTCCTCGATCAAGTGGTCTCCGGCCTAGAGAGCCGGACCTCCGAAGATGTCGATGGAACCTTCTCTCAGAGTGACAACCGCACGCTTGGTAGCTTTGCGCCTGCCATATCCGAAGCGGGTACGCTGACGCTTACCCTCACGGTTCATGGTGTTGACTGAAGCCACTTTGACATCGAAAATCTTTTCGATTGCCAATTTGATTTCAGACTTATTGGAACGTGGATCCACGATGAAGGTATAACGGCCTTCATCCATATCCGCGTAACTCTTTTCACTCACGACGGGAGCAAGGATCACGTCGCGGGGATTCTTATCGATGTTGATAGCCATGTGCTCTCCTCCTATTTGGCGCTTGCAGCGGCCACGAAGGCGTCGTATGCAGGCTTGGTAAAGACCACGTCATCAGCTTTTAGCACGTCATAGGTGTTGAGCTGATCCGCATACAGCGTGTGCACATGCTGCAGGTTACGAGTTGACAGGGCAGTGACGTCATCTTCGCGGTCGATGACGACCAGGAAGTTGCGACGTTCGTTTTGTACTTCAGCCAGCGCGGCCTTTGCAGCTTTGGTCGAAGGAGTGTCCTGGGAGACCAGGGACTCGACCACGTGAATGCGGCCATTGCGGGCACGATCAGACAGTGCTCCGCGCAGTGCTGCTGCTTTCATTTTCTTTGGGGTGCGCTGGGAGTAGTCGCGCGGTTGTGGACCGTGGGCGATACCACCACCGGTCATCTGTGGTTCACGGATGGAACCCTGACGAGCGCGGCCAGTCCCCTTTTGACGAAACGGTTTACGTCCACCGCCGGATACTTCGGCGCGAGTCTTTGTCGCGTGCGTGCCTTGACGTGCTGCAGCAAGCTGTGCGTTAACAACCTGGTGCATGAGAGCAACGTTGGATTCGACGTCGAAGAGCTCAGCTGGTAGATCCACCGATACTTTCTTGACAGCCATGTGCTAGGCTCCCTTCACTGCATCGCGAACCAGAACAACGCGACCGCGTGGGCCAGGTACTGCACCTTTGATGAGCAGCAGGTTGTTCTCTGCATCAATGCTGTGCAGAGTCAGGTTCTGAGTGGTTGTTTTGACGTTGCCCATACGGCCTGGAAGCTTCTTGCCTTTGAACACGCGACCGGGGGTAGCAGCGCCACCGACCGAGCCGGGTTTACGGTGGTTCTTCTTGGCACCGTGGGACGCGAAGGAGCCGCCGAAGTTGTGACGCTTCATGGCACCGGCGAAACCTTTACCTTTAGAGTTCGCAGTGACATCGACTTTTTGTCCAGCTTCGAACTGTTCTACGGTCAGGTCCTGGCCGAGTTCGTAGTTGGCGACGTCTCCGGTACGGAATTCGACAACGTGGCGGCGTGGGGTCACACCGGCTTTGTCAAAGTGTCCGACCAGTGGTTTGGTGACTTTACGGGGATCGATTGCTCCGTAGGCAATCTGGACGGCACTGTAGCCGTCGGTTTCTTCATTACGAAGCTGGGTCACTACGTTAGGCTCAGCCTGAACCACAGTAACGGGAATGAGGTTGTTGTTCTCGTCCCATACCTGGGTCATGCCGAGCTTCGTGCCCATCAATCCCTTGACGTTTTTTTGGGATGTGGTCATAGTTCTCTCAGCACCTCCCTAGCTTAGAGTTTGATTTCAATGTTGACGTCCGCTGGCAGGTCGAGCCGCATCAGCGAATCAACAGCCTTTGGAGTCGGGTCTACAATGTCGATAAGACGCTTGTGAGTACGCATTTCAAAGTGCTCACGGCTATCTTTGTATTTGTGCGGAGAACGGATCACGGCGAACACATTCTTCTCAGTTGGTAGTGGAACCGGGCCAACTACCTGTGCGCCTGCGCGTGTGACCGTATCAACGATCTTCCGCGCTGAAGTGTCGATCACTTCGTGATCATACGACTTCAGCCGGATGCGGATTTTTTGTCCCGCCATGGCGTCTGCCTCATTTCCGTACTAGTTGAGTACCTGTCCCTGTGAACATGCCGACAGCGTGAGCTGTTGCATGCATTATTTTCGCTCATATAGTCGAATCCGTCGCCGGGTTCCTCGGCTATATGAGACCAAAATTCTATGCTCGCCGGACAGTGCTTTATTGCATTGTCCGGGAAGTTGATATGTGCTCGAGTGTTCAGTGCAACTGGCCGGTTCATCGGCTTCTAGGCACAGTTGTTTTGAGCAACCTGTCTATTATGACAGAAAAGGTTGCACAATGCGAATTGACCAGCGGATCGTTGAAGACCCACGATGAAGGGTTCGCACCGCCTGTATAGCTTAGCAATTTTGCATCGGCATTGCAGCCTCACCATTCATCTTCTGCTTGCTCCGCCCGAAGGTAGTTTCTGCGGGGTGGTCAGTCCAGACACAAGAAAACCCCCGACCGATGCCGGGGGTTCTCCTGGATTACTAGCGATTCGCTAGCTTATCAATGGTAAGGCAAACTTACTCAATGATCTTGGTTACACGACCGGAACCAACGGTACGTCCACCTTCACGGATAGCAAAGCCGAGGCCTTCTTCCATAGCGATAGGCTGGATCAGTTCAACGCTCATCTCGGTGGTGTCACCTGGCATGACCATTTCGGTACCTTCTGGCAGGGTGATAACACCGGTTACGTCAGTGGTACGGAAGTAGAACTGTGGACGGTAGTTCGAGTAGAACGGGTTGTGACGGCCACCT
>Ga0209487_1002930_pt1 | contig 13612 bp, 12 predicted proteins | sample Poulit2012_FD_187524 | JGI IMG/M metagenome (GOLD analysis project Ga0209487, IMG submission 187524) | Agricultural soil microbial communities from Georgia to study Nitrogen management - Poultry litter 2012 (SPAdes) (version 2) | ecosystem: Environmental > Terrestrial > Soil > Agricultural land... | reverse complement strand
AAAATATCATCACTTGGCATTGCTGTTGGTAGACCATAGCGTGTACCTGATGTATTGATTTCTATACCCTTCCCAGACGGAATGATTTCTTTGAAAATTTCCTGAATGATGCCATGAAAGTCTGCCTTAGGTATTTCATCAATCGTGTATCTTTTAACAAGATCAAGATGGCCAAGTATACTAAAATACTTAAAATTTTTGACGCAGTATAATAGTTCCTTATAATACTTTTCGTAAGATGTTTCAATCGATCGATCTGCAAAGAACGCCCCATCATGCAAACCTTTTTTATCAGCTGTATGAATGGATAAAATAGAAAAATCAAATCTCTCGGTACCCATTAAACGGTCATAACGATCAAGCAAATACGGTTGTAATCCCAATTCGATCCCCTTACGTACCGTAATCTGATCAGCGTATTTTTGCTGTAGATTTTTTATCCTTTTATCATACGCTTGTAAATCAAATTCGAAAATGAAATCTTTATCAGGATACTCATAATCAATATGTTCTGTAAAACAAATTTCCGTTAATCCCTTATCAATGGCACGACAGATCATATCCTCCATCGCCGCAGAACAATCTGCAGAAAAGTCACTATGCATATGAAAATCAAACATTAAATATTACCTCCAGTATATATTGACTTTTTAAAGTGATAGCTTTATAGTAGTAAATAACTTCATCGTAGTAAAGTGATAAAGTGCGAAGTAGAAATTGATCAGTAGTTTTCATTTACCAGTTATTAAATGGTATAAAGCATATCGGAAGGTGGTTCTAAAGTGTATACCGATTATAGAATGAATGACGAAAATATCCAAGCGTATCAAATACATGAACAAATTATTGCAACGATCAAGAATAGATTTCAAACATATGGCTACCAGCAAATGCGGACATCGAGCTTTGAAAAGTATGATTTATATTCACAAGTGAGCAGTTCTATTAATCAGAATGAAATGATTAAGGTCATTGATCATACAGGAGAGGTACTTGTTTTGCGACCAGATGTGACAATTCCAATCACACATCAATTGGCCCAAAACATAACGGAACTGAACGACGAATTACGTTATTTTTATGTTCAAGATGTGTACCGCCAACCGGTAGATCGCAGTGCCAGCATTGAAGGAACACAGGCAGGGGTTGAGTATTTTGGTGATGATTCTGCTGAAGCAGATGCTGAAGTGATTGCGCTTGCCTGTCAAACGTTAAAGGACCTCGGTTTTCATGATGTGAAAATAGAAATGGGGCATGCGGGTTTTTTCCAAGACTTAATTGCAGACATTGATTTATCAGACAATGATCTGAAAGCATTAAAAAATCTCATTCAAGCAAAAAACAGAGTCGATATTGTACCTTTTTTACAAAATTTATCAGTTGATAAAAAACTGACGAACGCCATTGCGGAAATCCCATTTTTATATGGTAATCCAGCTGAAGTTGGAGAGCGTGCTAAAGCTATTACATTAACAAAACAAATGCAAGAAAAACGGGAGCATCTACTAGAAGTTTATGAAATTTTAAAAATGTATGGTCTAGAAAATCATGTCATTATGGATCTCGGATTGATTAACCAAATGGGGTATTATTCAGACGTTATTTTTCAAGGATTTGTAGAAAAATTCGGCCAACCGATGCTGATGGGTGGTCGTTACAATCATCTTGGTGATGCATTTGGCGCTCATATTCCAGCGATCGGCTTTGCGTGTACGGTTGATTCGATCAAGAAAGCCTTAGATGATCAAGCGCTCACGACATCAAAACAGTTAGATGTTGAATTAATTTATGAGCAGGCGCAAATGGCAGATGCGATTCAATTAACACGCGCCTTAAGAGACGCACAATATCGTGTCATATCCCATTCGAAAAACAAACATACCGATGAAAATCAGTGCTGGCAAATTGAGGTCAGTGCGGCTCGTAAAACGGTTATACATCAAGAAAAAGTTCGAACATTTTCGACGATAGAAGAGCTATTTGAAATTATGGAAGGAGACATATAATTGGACTATTTAACACTTGCCATTGCCACCGGAAGAACAGCCAATCGTGCAATGGATTTTCTAGAAAAATCAGGGATTGAATTTCCTGATTATCACAATAATCGTCGCAAACTTGTGATTTACGATACAACAGGAACGATTAAATTAATTTTTGCTAAAACAGCGGACCTTTCAACATATGTAGAAAAAGGAGCCGCAGATGTTGGCATCGTTGGCAAGGATACCATTATGGAAGAAAAGCCAGATGTTTATGAAATGCTAGATTTTGGCTTTGGTAAATGCAAATTAGCTGTTGCAGGTTTTCCGGATCAATCATTAACAGAGGGTAAAACATTAACCATAGCCTCTAAATATCCGACTGTTACAGAAGCTTATTTTTCCGAAAAAGGGCAAAAAGTAGAAACAATCAAATTAAATGGTTCAGTTGAACTGGCACCATTAATTGGACTGTCAGACGTAATTGTTGATATCGTTGAAACAGGTACAACATTAAAGCAAAATGGTTTAGAAGTTTTGGAAGATGTTGCGACAGTGAGTGCGCGTTTGATTGTTAACAAAGCAAGTTACGCAACTAAAACAGATCAAGTACAATCATTTATAGATAAGCTCAAAACGGGATTGGAGGGATCATAGGTGGAAATTTTTACGCGGGAACAATATAGACGGGAAAAGTCAAATGTGCCAGGTGTTAGCCATGCTGAATTTGATGATGATGTGTTAAACATTATTAGTCGTGTTCGTGCTGAAGGCGATCAAGCACTTAAAAATTTTACGGAGCAATTTGATCAAGTAACCATTGAAGAATTACGTGTGACTGATGCCGAATTTGAGGAAGCTGAAACATTGGTGAGTGCGCAATTTAAACAGGCATTACGAACCGCCAAAAAAAACATTACATCTTTTCACGAAAAACAAAAAGAACAATCATGGTTTTCTAATGATACGGAAGGTGTAATGCTCGGACAAAAGGTGACACCACTTGCTCGTGTTGGTGTTTACGTGCCAGGCGGGAAGGCGGTATATCCATCGACCGTATTAATGGATATTTTACCAGCGCAAATTGCGGGTGTGCCGAATATTATTGTGACAACACCACCTCAATCCGACGGGACAATTAATCCACATATTCTTGTTGCTTGTGCCGAAGCAGGTGTTAAAGACGTTTATAAAGTAGGTGGTGCGCAAGCTATTGCTGCTTTAGCTTATGGCACTGAAACGATAAAAAAGGTTGTAAAAATTGTTGGTCCAGGTAATGCATATGTTGCTTGTGCGAAAAAATGGGTCTATGGCGAAGTGGCAATCGATATGATTGCTGGGCCAAGTGAAATTTGTATCGTTGCAGATGACACAGCGGTACCTAAATATATCGCTGCAGACTTATTATCCCAGGCAGAACATGATGAAAATGCAACAGCACTTTGTATTACAACAGATTCAGAATTAGCCAAAGCGATACAGCAAGAAGTGCGTAAACAAGCAGATGTATTGGACCGAAAGTTGATTATCGAACAATCGCTTAAAAATAATGGTGCGATTGTATGCGTCGATACGTTAGAAGAAGCGACGGATCTCGTCAATGAGCTGGCACCAGAACACTTGCAATTAATGACAGAGAACCCACTTGAACACGTCCAATCCATTCAAAACGCGGGGGCTATTTTTATCGGAAACTACTCACCCGAGGCATTGGGGGATTATGTGGCAGGACCAAATCATACTTTACCAACAAACGGAACGGCGGCATTTTCTTCACCACTTGGTGTTTATGATTTTATGAAAAAGTCGAGTATTATCCATTATTCAAAAGATGCGTTAAGAGTCGTATCAGACGATATTATGACACTGGCTAATGCAGAAGGTTTAGACGCTCATGCGGCAGCCATTCAAAAACGAAAGGAAGATATATAATGCGTAGTAAATCCATATCGCGTACAACTGCGGAAACTTCGATTAATTTGGACTTTTCGATTGATGGCAGTGGTGAAACAGACATTCAAACAGGGGTTGGTTTTTTAGATCATATGCTTGTGTTGATGACAAAACATGGATTGTTTGACTTAAACGTTCACTGCGATGGTGACGTTGAAGTAGATGCGCATCATACGGTTGAAGATATTGGCATTGTTTTAGGGCAGGCATTTCATGCAAGTATTGGCACAAAAGAAGGTATTAATCGTTATGCGAACATTTCAATTCCGATGGATGAAGCATTATCAACAGTCTCACTTGATATAAGTGGACGTCCGTTTTTTGTTTATCATGTTGACGGCTTAAAGGATAAAGTGGGTACCTTTGATACAGAATTAGTTGAGGAATTTTTCCAAGCGTTTGTCAGCCATGCACGGGTTACATTGCATATCAATTTACAATATGGGAAAAATACCCATCATATTATTGAATCGATTTTTAAAGCTTTTGGGCGCGCATTAAATGCAGCAAGTACAATAAACCCAGATATTAAAGGCATACCTTCTACAAAAGGCATGCTCTAAAAGATTTGAATAAAGCTACTTCGATATAATAATGCGTCATGTGGCTTGACTGGTTCAGTTCAAAGTAAAACCCGGACTGTCATGACATTTTATTTTATGTGAAAACAGACATTTTTAGAGGAGATGTTATTGTGATTCTTTTTCCAGCGATAGATATTCGTAATGGTAATTGTGTGCGACTGATCCAAGGGGATTATGATCAGGAAACAATATATGGCAATTCCCCAACAGCCATGGCACGGGAATGGGAACAACAAGGTGCTGCTTATTTACACTTGGTAGATTTGGACGGGGCAAAGACGGGTGACTCTTCAAATGCTCAAGCTATTCGGGATGTGGCTCAAGCCGTATCAGTTCCCGTTCAAGTTGGTGGTGGCATACGGTCCATGGCCATGGTCGATGGACACATTGAAAATGGTGTGAGTCGTGTTATTATTGGCACAGCCGCCATTAATGATCCTGATTTCTTAAAGGCTGCTGTTGAAAAATATGGTGACAAAATTGCTGTTTCCATAGATGCGCGTAATGGTTATGTGGCTACAGACGGCTGGACAGAAACAAGTGATGTGAAAGCAACTGATTTACTCATTGAACTAGAAAAGATTGGTGTACAGACAGTTGTTTATACAGACATTTATAAAGATGGTATGCTTCAAGGCCCGAATTTTAAAGAATTACAACTTGTTGATGAAGCGACGTCTATTGATGTTATTGCATCGGGAGGCGTAACAACGAAAGAGGATATTGGAAAACTCCGAAATATGAATATGTATGGAGCTATTATAGGCAAAGCATTATATGACGGGAATTTAAATTTAGCAGAATTGGTAGGTGTAAAGAACAATGACTAGCATTGGTCGTATCATACCCTGCCTAGATGTTGATCAAGGCCGTGTTGTAAAGGGAAAGAAATTTAAAGATATTCAAGATATTGCTGACCCATTAGAATTGGCACGTAAATATAATGATGCTGGAGCGGATGAACTTGTCTTTTATGATATAACGGCTTCAACTGAGGATAGACCGATTTTTATTGAAACAATTCAATCTTTGCGTAAAGCAGTTGATATGCCTTTTACAGTTGGTGGAGGTATTCAGTCTATATCTGATATTGATGCTGTATTTGCGATTGGTGTTGACAAAGTATCAATTAATAGTGCAGCCATAAAAAATCCATTATTTATTGAAGAAGCTTCAGCACATTTTGGATCTGAACGCATTGTTTTATCAATGGATGTCAAAAGTCTTGGACCTGGAGAATGGGCTATTTATGAGCGTGGTGGACAGATGAATACAGGTATGGATGCGATCGAATGGGCCGTTCAAGGTGCACGACTTGGTGCTGGCGAAATTGTAGTCAATAGCATTGATGATGATGGTGGAAAAAATGGGTATCACTTGGAATTGACACGTAAAGTTGCTGAAGCCGTCAGCATTCCAGTTATCGCAAGTGGGGGCGCGGGTAAACCTGAACATTTTTATGAAGCTTTTACACAAGGAAAAGCAGATGGTGCTTTAGCAGCTTCCGTTTTTCATTATGATGAGATTGATATCCGTGATTTAAAGCAATTTTTAGCGCGGAAAAGTTAGAATGGGGAGTGAAAACAAATGACAATTGATACAAGTAAAATTCAATTTAATGATGATGGTCTAATTCCAGCAATTGTGCAAGACGAACAAAGTGGTGATGTTCTGATGCTGGCTTATATGAATGAAACGGCATTGCAAAAAACAATCGAAACAAAAGAAACATGGTTTTACAGCCGTTCCAGACAGGAGCTTTGGCATAAAGGCGCAACGTCAGGTAACAAACAACAGGTGAAGCAGATTACCATTGATTGTGATGCGGATACGCTGTTGGTTCAAGTTGCACCGCTTGGACCGGCATGTCATACAGGAGAAGAAACATGTTTCTTTAATTCGCTGGTGGAAAATGAGGCGCCATCTCGCCATATTGTTCAGGAATTGACGGAAGAAATCAAGCATAGACAAGCAAACCCAGTTGAAGGCTCATATACATCTTATTTGTTTCGAGAAGGTTTAGATAAAATTTTGAAAAAAATAGGCGAAGAATCAAGTGAAGTTATTATTGGGGCGAAAAATCGCGATAAACAGGAATTAACAAGTGAATTAGCCGACCTGACGTATCACACACTCGTCTTAATGGCTGAATCAGGTGTTAGTGTTGAGGATGTTAAAAAAGTGTTAATTGATCGTCGCCCAAATCGTGAAGTGCTTAAAGATGACTAAATATTGGAGCCGTATGGCTAAAAGAGCGACACCATATGTACCTGGGTTACAATTAAATGAGCCAAATATTATCAAATTGAATACAAACGAAAACCCATATCCGCCGAGCCCAAATGTCATGGATGCCATTAAAAAAGAGGGTTCTAATCATTTACAGCTTTATCCATCGTCTACAACGGTGGATTTGAGAAAGACGATCGGAGAAATATATGGTTTAACAGCGGATGAAGTATTTATTGGTAATGGGTCAGATGAAGTGTTAGCTTTTTCATTTATGGCCTTTTTCGAACCGGAGAAAAAAATACGCTATCCGAATATTACATATAGTTTTTATCCTGTCTATGCAACGCTATTTAATATTCCTGTTGAAACGGTAGAGGTCAATGCAGATTTTACACTTCCGACGGATGCATTTTTCAATTCAGAGGGCGGTGTCATTTTTCCAAATCCGAATGCGCCAACAAGTTTATATTTGCCATTGGATGAGATCGAAGGAATTATTCAAAATAACCCTGACAATGTGGTTATTATTGATGAAGCTTATGTTGATTTTGCGGAAGGCTCTGCAGCCCGTTTGATTCATAAATATGATAATGTGCTTGTCATTCAAACAACTTCAAAATCTCGTTCATTAGCTGGTTTGCGTGTGGGTTATGCTTTGGGGAATGCATCATTGATCCAAGCATTAATAAAAATTAAAGATTCATTTAATTCGTACACCATTGATCGTTTAGCACTTGTGGGGGCACAAGCTGCGTTTGAAGATCGTGCATACTTTGACCGTGTTACAAATCAGATTGTTAACACGCGCGAAGACGTTATTCAACGTCTACAAAACTTTGGATTTTCCGTGTTACCTTCGCAGACGAATTTCGTGTTTGCAACGCATGAGACATATGCGGCGACTGAATTATATGCAGCTTTAAAAGAAGCACGGATATTGGTGCGACATTTTGATCAACCACGTATTGAAAACTATTTACGCATAACGATCGGTACAGAAGAAGAGATGAATGTATTTTTTGAGAAATTAAAAGACATTGTAAAAGTTTGATAGACTTTTTCTTCTTAAAACTTAACGCTCGCGGCGTGAAACATACAGAAAAACGGTTGATAGAATAAGTTAGAATAGAAATTAATTGTTCAAGATGACTTTCGATTAAACGGCACTGCACAACCTGGAAACATCCAAAATCAATTCAGAATCTATGTTACCTCGAGCGGACATTCGGGGACAGTCCGGGCAGATTGAAGCGTTCTATATTACCCCGAGCAGACACTCAGGTGCTATACGGGCAGATTGAATTATTTTATGCTGACCCGACCTTTCCGTCATATTGATTTTGGCTAGCCGCTTCGGAAAGCAACGTCCGCAGCGGAAAACAACTTAGCACTCATTCGCAGCAGTTTGCATTTTCTGTCTAATAAAACGCCAAATTTAATTCTTACAAGGTTGTCGAGGGGATTATTAGAGGTGTTCTGAGCTAAACTCGGTTAACTGTTTTAATCTATTGATGAGAAAGTTGAGTTACAAGAGACTTTAAATTGATCAGTGATTGTGCAATGGGAGTTTGTAAAATCATAGCTGGTCAATTTTTTCACTTTCTAAGAGAGGTTGTGTTAGATATGAGAATCGGACTCATTGGTGTTGGAACGATTGGAACATTTTTATTGAAACAATTGAATCAAGAAAATGTGTTAGGAGAGCATCGCGTGACGGCCGTTTTTGATGCTCGAAAAGAATCACAAACGAAATTAGAGCAGTATGCCGACATGTATCATTTTACATATCATCATCACTTAGACGACTTTTTAAATGAACCGATAGATCTTGTTGTAGAATGTGCCAATATCGCAGTTATTCAAGATTACGCGCGATCCATAATTAAACGAAAGAGTTTACTTGTTATCAGTGTTGGTGCGCTCGTATCAACACACTTACTAGAAGATCTAAAATCACTTTCCGATCAATCTAAGCAAAAAGTATATTTACCATCAGGTGCAATTGGTGGCTTGGATATACTTCAATCTGCACGTGTTTTACATGTATTAGATTCGGTGAAATTAACAACCCGAAAACCCACACATGCACTGACAGATAAGGCAGTAGATAAACCAACGACACTTTATTCCGGTCCCGCCAAAGAAGCCATCCATCAATTTCCTAAAAACGCTAATGTCGCAATTATTTTATCACTCGCAGGTATTGGGATACACAAAACAGATGTGCATATTATCGCTGACCCAAATGTAACAACAAATACACACCATGTGGAAGCCATAGGGGACTTTGGTACATTATCACTCACACTCAATAACCGACCATCACCAAATAATCCTAAAACAAGTTATCTGACGAGTTTAAGTATCTTATCTGCTTTACAGTCACTGGATCAAAATATCCACATTTGCTAAGTATTCATAGTGAGACAAACAACTGGTATAATATGGGTTAAATATTTAAGGATGGGGGATCATAACAATGGATTTTGAATCATATGTAAAGAAAGATGCGACAGATATGGCACAGCTCATTCGGTCAAAAGAGGTATCAGCGGAAGAACTGCTGACTTGTAGCTTTAAACAGTTGGAGAAAGTGAATCCAAAATTAAATGCCGTTGTACACGATCGCAAGGATAAGGCCTTATTAGAAGCAAAGAAAAATACCCATCAAGATGGTCCTTTTTCGGGAATCCCGATGCTTTTAAAAGATATTTCTCAGTCGTTAAAAGGTGAGCGCATCACGTCGGGTTCTAGATTATTAAAAGATGCCGTTGCACCAAACACATCCAATTTAGTGAGAAAATTACAATCTGCTGGCTTTATATTTATGGGGCATACGAATGCACCTGAATTTGGACTCAAAAATATTTCCGAGCCACTTATACATGGTCCAGCACGCAATCCGTGGAACACTGATTATTCTCCAGGTGGTTCAAGTGGCGGTTCAGCAGCCGCAGTTGCTGCAGGTGTTGTACCCATTGCAGGTGCAAGTGATGGCGGCGGATCGATTCGAATTCCAGCATCGTTTACAGGCCTATTCGGTCTGAAACCGACAAGAGGTAGAACACCGGTTGGACCAGGCAGTGGTCGCCAATGGCACGGAGCAGCCGTGGATTTTGTTTTGAGTCGTACGGTACGTGATAGTGCTGCCATGCTCGACTTATTACAAGTCGTTCAGCCTGAAGCTGCATTTCAAACACCACTATTTCCAGGGAAATATACGGAAGCAGCACAAGCACCTTTTGAAAAACCGTTAAAAATTGCTTTCACAACCCGTTCGCCTGTTGGTACGCCTGTTTCTCAAGCAGCTATCGATGCCGTTGAGAATATGGTGATATGGCTAGAAGATGCTGGTCATGACGTAGAAGAACAAGAAAATGACATTGATGGTATCCAATTAATGCGTAATTACTTTTTAATGAATAGCGGAGAAATGTCTGCACTTGTTCAAAGTCTTGAAAAAATGTTGGGAAGAACGATAACCGCTGATGATGTTGAAATTGAAACATGGATATTAAATCAGGTTGGGAAAAATGTGACGGCAGCGGAATTCACGTCTAGTCTTGCGTCATGGGATGTTGCTGCGGCTCAAATGGCGGCGTTTCATGAAACATATGATTTTTATATAACACCGTCAACAGCTTATACAGCGCCCAAGGTTGGGGAGCTTACACATTCTAAGGTAGAACAAGAAAAATTACGTACACAACTCACGGAGATTCAGTCATCAGAATATCAAGATTTTGTATATGATATGTTTTTACCAAGCTTAACCTATTCGCCATTTACACAGCTGGCAAATTTAACAGGACAACCAGCCGTTTCATTACCGATTCACCTATCAGAGCAAGGCTTACCAATGGGGGTTCAAGTAACGGGACCCAAAGGCGCAGAACATCGCCTCTTACAATTAGCAACTCAAGTTGAACAATCAGACATTTGGAACGGAATGAAAGGTAATCCGTTTATCTAAGATACGTGCTCGTGAAGAGCGTCCATCTCGAAATAAAAAGCGACATCTGAGCTAGGACGCTTTATAAATTTGCGAAGAAAATTTTACAAGACAAAGGAAAGATTGAAACGCTTTTCTTTGTCTTATTTTTATACATATCGGAAGAAATAACGCGGTAAATCACGTATGCTCTATCATTATAGTATAAAAGCTAAATAATGCGTAAATAATAGATTATAGGACGGTGAACTGCTTTCACTTCATGTTCTTTTTTAGTATAGTTATAGTAGATATATTGTTGGAGAGGGGCAAGTAAAGATGCAGGATGTTGCAACGTATCAGAGTAAAATACAGGCTGTGTTAGAGAATATCAATCGCGTCATGATTGGTAAAGAGGATGTGGCAGTTTTAAGTTTAGTTGGCTTGTTAGCCCGTGGACATGTGTTAATTGAGGATGTTCCTGGTGTTGGTAAAACAATGCTTGTACGATCATTAGCAAAGTCACTAGACTGTGAATTTAAAAGAATTCAATTTACACCTGATCTATTACCATCAGATATAACAGGGGTTTCAATATACAATCCAAAGACACTCGATTTTGAATTTCGACCAGGTCCGATTTTTGGAAACATTGTTTTGGCAGATGAAGTGAATCGAACATCTCCTAAAACACAATCATCATTATTGGAAGGTATGGAAGAAAACAGTGTTACCGTAGACGGCCAGACATTACCATTAAAACAGCCCTTCTTCGTTATGGCAACACAGAATCCGATTGAATATGAAGGGACATATCCGCTTCCAGAGGCACAACTTGACCGCTTCATTTTAAAATTGAAGATGGGTTATCCAGCATATGAAGATGAGCTACAAATGCTTGAGAAAACATCAACCAATCATCCCTTAGAAGACATCACTGCAATTATTTCCCAAGACGAATTACTTCAATTGCAAAATAAGGTCCAAGAGGTTTATATTGCCAAAAATATTCAACGTTATATCATTGACTTAGTGACACAAACGCGCAATCAACCATCAATTTATCTTGGTGTTAGTCCGCGTGGTTCGATTGCCTTGATGAAAGCCTCTAAGGCCTATGCGTATATTCAAGGGCGGGATTATGTTTTACCAGACGATGTGAAATACTTAGCACCTTTTGTATTAGCACACAGAATGATTCTAACATCACAGGCTAAATATGATGGGATTACAAATGAGCGGGCTTTAATTTCCGTTATCGAGCGTATACCGATTCCGATTCGAAAGGAAATGTCTTAATGCGTCGTTCACTTCGGCTTATCGGTAGCCTGATTTTGATGGTAACTTTATTTACGGTCTTATTCACATTTGCAATGTTTCAAGGTGGTTTTGTCAGTTGGTTTTTATTTTTTAGTTTTTTACCGATCTTTCTTTATCACTTAGGGTTGCTTTTATATCCTATGAAACGCTGGCATGTGACACGCCGTTTGTCTGATACCAACGTTCGGGCAGGCGGAAAGGTGTCGGTCACAATCCAAATTACAAGAAAGGTTCCATTTCCACTTTATTATTGTATTGTTGAAGAGATTTTTCCTGATACGTTAATGGATATTTATTATCGTGATAAATATAATTACGTAAATGAAACAGAGATACCAACGTTTGCTCGGCGATTAAAGAAAATTTTATTTCCTTGGTTTAAACGACACATCACGATTCCCTATGAACTTAATCGACTCCCACGCGGTGATCATACACTGAATGCAATTCGGGTACGCACGGGAGATGTTTTTGGTTTTATTAAAAAAGAATACACATTTCCTGTAAAACATCAATTTGCCGCTTATCCGAGTTCAAATGAATTACAACTCAATGAGCGAATGAGCAGCTTTGAACAAGGGACAACAACATCGTTCTCACCACAAATGAGTCAATCAAATGTTGTGTCAGGTGTAAGAGAATATGTACCCGGTGATAAGTTTTCACAAATTGACTGGAAACAAACAGCACGTAAAAATGAAATGATGACGAAGGAATTTGAACAGGAACGAAGCACAGATACCGTTTTAATTTTTGACGCCTATGAATTTGAAAACATAAATGCACTGGACTTTGAGGGTGCAATAGAAATGGTTTTATCATTGTTAAATACGTTACAATCACACGGGGCCAATGTTGGGTTTTTATCAATCGGGAACGAGGTCATTTATTTTCCGCCCCATAAAGATCAGAAGAAACAAGAAGGGGTCCGTCAACACTTAACACATATTCAACCAGCACGAGAAAGAGTATTTTCCATGGCCTTGGATCAGGAAGCAGACATCTTTAACAATCGTCCGATCGTTATGATGGTGACAACGCATATAGATGATCTAGTCAGACAGTCACTTAAAAAATTAAAACAGCGCATGGGAACGATTGTTGTGATTCTTGTTCGTTCGACAGTCATCTCGCGGCCGACTGAAGACGGTATAATTGATCAATTGCGCTATGATGGATTTTCAGTTTGTGTACTGACTGAACGTGAACTGATGAAAAGTAAAATAGAGGTGGATATTTGATGGCACAAGACAATAAAATACCATTGCTATACACCTCTTTTTTATATGTTTGTGGTCTTGTTTTATTTTTGGAGTGGCTTTATCCTGTTAATGTATTAGCTGATATCAATCAATTAGACGTTTTTATTATTTATACGATCTTTTGTTTTGCAGTTTCTTTAGTGCATATCCGCTGGTGGGCATCTGTGCCGTTAAAATTGGCTGGTATTGTATTTATTGTGCACCTCTTATATGCTGAAGTGCCTTTTGGTAGTAAAATATGGTTTGATTGGATTTATTCCGAGTTATCTTTTAACCTGCAAGCAATATTTGCGCAATCGTGGTATAGTTTGACAAATTTGTTTAGGACGATTTTGTTTTTATTAATTA
>Ga0209487_1002929_pt1 | contig 13614 bp, 14 predicted proteins | sample Poulit2012_FD_187524 | JGI IMG/M metagenome (GOLD analysis project Ga0209487, IMG submission 187524) | Agricultural soil microbial communities from Georgia to study Nitrogen management - Poultry litter 2012 (SPAdes) (version 2) | ecosystem: Environmental > Terrestrial > Soil > Agricultural land... | reverse complement strand
AGGGCGGTATGCATTATTCAGTTTACGTTGATGTGGATCGGGGCTCTGGCATATCTGGTCTTGATGGCGTTGGTAACTTATACATGGATAGTTTTTGAGTAAGAATCTCGGCAGAGGTGAACAACTGCGAGGCTTTACGGAATGCCCTGTTTGACAGGCGTACATTTACGATCTGATCAAAAAACGCTCAATCTGATCGGTCATTAGCGCTTTTACCATCCTGATGGTCTTCGTTCGGCCGGAAATGGGGCTGTTACACCTGATTCACCCTATGTCGCACTAGAATCAAGGCCGGCCCTTGCCACGAGCCGCTGCTTGGCTTACAATCGCGGCCCCTGAAAAACTGAATATACGACGCAAGCTCCCTAAAAAGCACCTCGGCCTCTGCCAGACGCTGCTTCGTGTCGTCCAAGTGGGTATTTGGAGCAATTATGTACGCGATATTTGAAAGTGGTGGCAAGCAGCACCGTGTGGTGGAAGGCGAAACCCTGAAACTGGAAAAAATCGAACAGGCCACGGGCGAAACCCTGGAGTTCGATAAAGTTTATCTGGTTGCCGATGGCGACAACGTAAAAGTGGGTGCACCCATCGTTGATGGCGCCAAAGTGACTGCTGAGATCGTCAGACACGGTCGCGGTGATAAGGTGAAAATCATCAAATTCCGTCGCCGCAAGCACTCCATGACTCGCCAGGGCCACCGTCAGTGGTTCACCGAAGTTAAAATCACTGGTATCAAAGGTTAAGAGGAGTTTAAACAATGGCTCACAAGAAAGCAGGCGGTAGTACACGCAACGGGCGCGACTCCCAAAGTAAACGCCTTGGTGTCAAAGTGTACGGTGGCCAAACTATCGCAGCGGGCGGCATCATCGTGCGCCAGCGCGGCACTCAGTTTCACCCGGGCGTGAACGTAGGGCTGGGCACTGACCACACCCTGTTCGCCAAGGCCGATGGCCAGGTGAAGTTCGAGACTAAAGGTAGCAAAAATCGTAAGTTCGTCAGTGTCGTGACGGCTTAACAGCCTGCCAATAGACCGCGAGCGCTAAAGCCCGCCGTGGCGGGCTTTAGCCATCCGAAAAAGCCCTGTCGACCCGTCGATGGGGCTTTTTTCATTCTGATGTAGGCTTCTGTAGCTATTCCTGTGCGGGCCGAATACTCGCTTACGAAACCGCCAAATGACTTTTTATTCCGGACGCTAATGGTATCCTTGCGGGTTGTTTCAGGGTGCCCCGCCATAGCATGCTGTGCAGTAGATAAATCCGGCCGCTCGGGAGAGACGTGTGAAATTTGTTGATGAAGCCCCCATTTACGTAGAAGCCGGTAAAGGTGGAAACGGCTGCCTGAGCTTTAGGCGCGAAAAGTTTATTGCCAAGGGTGGCCCTGACGGCGGCGACGGCGGCGATGGCGGCAGCGTTTATCTGCTCGCCGACGACAACTTGAATACGCTGGTGGATTTTCGCTTCCAGCCGCGCTATCGGGCCCAGCACGGAGAAAATGGCCGAGGTAAAGACCGGACGGGGGCCAAGGGCGAGGACCTGATACTCAAAGTGCCGGTCGGGACTACGGTAATCGATACGGAGACCGACGAGGTGCTCGGGGATTTAACCGAGCCGGGACAGAAACTGAAAGTGGCTCAGGGCGGCTTTCATGGGTTGGGCAACACCCGCTTTAAATCCAGCGTGAATCGTGCTCCCCGGCGCACCACCCACGGCAGCCCCGGCGAGGTGCGCAACCTCAAGCTGGAGCTTAAAGTGTTGGCGGATGTGGGGTTGTTGGGGCTACCCAATGCGGGCAAGTCCAGTTTTATTCGAGCCGTCAGCGCCGCAAAACCAAGGGTGGCGGATTACCCCTTTACCACGCTGGTGCCAAACCTAGGGGTGGTCAAAGTACAGGACCATCGCAGCTTCGTGATTGCGGATATTCCCGGCCTGATTGAGGGCGCCGCCGAAGGTGCCGGGCTTGGCGTGCGCTTTTTAAAGCACCTTACCCGATGCCGTCTGCTGTTGCACGTAGTGGACATGGCGCCGCCGGACGGCTCTGATCCGGCCGAGCAGGCACAGGTAATCATCGACGAGCTGAACCGTTTCAGCCCAGCGCTAGCTCAGCGCGAGCGCTGGCTGGTGCTGAACAAGATTGACTTACTGCCCCCGGACGAGGTGGATGCAAGCTGTCAGGCGGTAGTGGAGGCGCTGGATTGGCGTTGGCCGGTGTTTCAGGTTTCGGCTTTGAGCAAAACCGGGACGGCGCCCCTATGCGGTAAAATCATAAGTCACCTGGAAGCCCTGTGGGAAGAGGACGAAGAGCCCGAAGCGAAGCAGCGCGAGGAGGAATTCCAGCGGCAGTTAGCGCTTGAAGTACGCACCCGTACCGAAGCTCTGCGCCAGCAACGCCGCGCCGCGCGCAAAGGTCAGGCCGAGGATGATGACGATGATTTCGATGACGACGATTTTGACGTAGATGTTGAATACGTCCGTTAGCAGATACCGACCGGCGACTGCCGCCCGATAATTTTTTGGCCGACCATGACAACAAAACGAACGCAAATCGCCCAGGCCAAGCGCTGGGTAATCAAAATCGGCAGCGCATTGCTGACCAACGACGGCAAAGGGCTGGATACGGCGGCCATTCAAGACTGGGTGGAGCAAATGGCTGCGCTGCGCAAGCGGGGCATCGAACTGGTTCTGGTTTCGTCCGGCGCGGTGGCGGCGGGCATGACCCGACTTGGCTGGACCCACAGACCCACCGCTGTGCACCAGCTCCAAGCGGCCGCCGCGGTGGGCCAGATGGGCCTGGTGCAAACCTACGAAGCCGCCTTCCAGCGTTACGGTTTGCAAACGGCGCAAGTACTGCTTGATCACGATGATTTGTCGTCTCGGCAGCGTTACTTAAATGCCCGCTCGACCTTGCGCACCTTGCTGGATCTGGGCGTGATACCGGTTGTTAACGAAAACGACACAGTGGTCACCGACGAGATTCGCTTCGGCGACAACGATACCCTGGGCGCTTTGGTGGCGAATTTATTAGAAGCCGACCTTCTGGTGATTCTCACCGACCAGGACGGCATGTACGACCGAGACCCCCGCACCGCGCCCGACGCGCAGCTGCTGCACGAGGTCGCGGCAGAAGATCCGCGCCTGGACCAAATGGCCAGCGACGGCGGCGCCCTGGGTCGCGGCGGTATGATTACCAAAGTGCGTGCGGCGCGCGTAGCCGCTCGCTCCGGTGCCGATACGTTGATTCTCGGCGGACGGTTGGAGCGGGCCTTGGAACGAGTGTCCGAGGGCGAGGTGTTAGGCACTTTTCTAAGTGCCGGTCAGCAGCCCCAGGCCGCGCGCAAACGCTGGATTTCCGGCCAACTACAAACCCGTGGCACTCTGGTTTTGGACGATGGTGCCGTACAGGTGTTGCGCGAGCGCGGCCGCAGTTTACTGCCCGTGGGCGTCAAATCGGTTCAGGGGCAATTCACCCGGGGCGACATGGTGGTCTGTGTGGACGAGCAGGGCACAGAAGTGGCCCGGGGGCTGGTGAACTACAGCGCCGAGGAGGCCCGCCGGATCAAGGGCAAACCCAGCTCAGAGATTCTGGAGCGGCTGGGTTACAAAGACGATGACGAACTCATTCACCGGGATAATCTCGTCCTGACTTAGGCGGTCACGATGAACGAAAAATGGCTCCGTCGACTGATTAACTTCTGGCCGCCCATGTTTTTTGCCGGCATCAAGGCCACGCGCATCAGCGACGACTTTAGAGCCATTGATGTTTCACTTACGTTGCGGTGGTATAACCGCAACTATGTGGGTACTCACTTCGGCGGAAGCCTTTTCTCCATGACCGACCCGTGGTACATGTTGATGCTCATGCACAACCTCGGGCGCGATTATTACGTGTGGGATCGCGGTGCGCACATCGATTTTCTAGCGCCTGGACGTGGCGTGGTCAGAGCCCAGTTTCGTATAACCGACGAGACTTTGGAGCACATTCGCGAGCAGACCGCCTCGGGTGAAAAGTATTTGCCGGAGTTTACCGTGGACATTCTGAACGAGAATGACACCCTGGTGGCACGGGTGGTGCGCACTCTATATGTGCGCCACAAACCTCACCAGCGTCCTCCACGCGACTCTACTCTTCACGGTTCGTCTGCCGAGGAACCACCGAAGCTTTGATGCTGCACGGCCATAGCCCAAATATTTCACCAAATTGAAGGAGGAGGAGCCGATCTTATTTTTGGCTTTAACACCTGAATCCAAGATCAAATTACATTTCAGGCGTCAAATAATACACCCAACCATCAAACAGCTCCCATAAGCCAGCTTCGACGATCTCGAAATAATACGAAGGCTCGTTTTCCGGATCACCCTCGGCGTATACCATTAGAACATCAATGGAGTCCCGATCCACGCCTAACCCATAGAAATTGCTCCATCTTTGGGTGGGCACCTCACCTTCCGCGGCCGCATTTGGATAGCAAGCAATAATGTAGCGAGGAATATCAATGGCTGCGAAGTTGCTAACTAAACGTTCTGTGCCTATAACAACTTTTTCGCCAATGCGTTGTTGCGCCTGCTCAGCGCTGGTAAGGCCGCCGCGATAGCGCTCAACCCTTTCCACGCTGTAGGTGCCAAAATAATGCTCCAAAGGCTTACCCGCACAGGATGCCTCGGAAGCAGATGTGCATCCGCCTAGTAACGCCAAAAACACAGCGCAGAGACACCGCGTTAGCGTGCGCGCCGTGGTGCAGCCCGTGCGGCTCGGCAAGCTTAAAACGTGGCGCTTAGCGCCGCTAGCCAAAGGTTTTGAGCGGCTGCTGTATTTTAATAGCCGACCAACGCTAACACTCGCAAGCTCCTTAATAATCAGGCGCGCCCAATGGTTGCCGCGAGCTCTGGCCTTTATTAACTCCTGGTAAACGGGATAAACGTCCGGTGCGCACCGAAGGGGTCTACCGCCATTTGCGCCGAAAATTAGTGGGAATTGGGAGGTAGCCGTCATGCTTAGTCCTTCATTTTGTTTCTGTATATCCAATTACGTTTCGCGCGATTTTCCAATATTTATGCCCGTTAGAAAAGCCGCTGCGGCCGCATTCTGATGCGGCGGACAGCGTAGCTTTTTAGCATCACGCCGAGGCGGGAATCCATGTTGTCGAAGTGTCTGGTTGCCCGCCTTCGCGGGCATGACGAGAAAATACGAGCATGATTGAGAAAATGCGGCACAAGAGAAAGGGATTGGGGAGAATGTCATTGTCCGGGATTACTGAGGCCGTGCAGGATGAGTGGTTCAGCAAGCCTCACAAGAGGGATCTTGTGGGGCAGTCCCCAGGAACGGGTTTACGGCGTTTGCTGAACCACTCATCCTGTACGGCCGGGGGCTAGCTTACGAAGCTTCACCTCTTGTACCCGTGGTTTCGAATCTTGAACTCAGGCCGGAACCGTTCGCTCGACGGCCCAGTGGCGTAGTTTATGAATCTCTTCTGCCATGACCACCGACAGTGGGCTGGTATCGGCTAGCGCCCGCAACAGATGCTCCGTGCTCAAGTTTTCTGATTCGCTGCGGGCGCCGTACCGAGCGGCTACTACAGCTTGCTCAATCTCCGCCCCCGAAAAGCCATCGCTGGCGATGGCCAGTTGTGCCAAATCAAACTGGGCCGGATCAAGGCCTCGCTTGCTCAGATGAATTTTAAAAATCGCCTGGCGTACAGTTTCATCCGGCAAGTCCACAAAAAATATTTCATCCAACCGCCCTTTGCGAATCAGCTCCGGCGGCAACTTGCTGATATCGTTGCTCGTCGCGGCGATAAACACCGGACTTTTACGCTCCGCCATCCAGGTGAGCAACGTACCCAGCAAACGTCGCGATGTGCCGCCATCACTGCTGCCCTGAGACATGGCCTTCTCGATCTCATCCAGCCACAGCACGCAGGGCGCCATCGCGTCGGCCATAGCCAGTGCTTCACGCAGGTTGCGCTCGGTTTCGCCGTGGTACTTGTTGTACAAAGCACCGACATCGAGGCGTAACAGAGGAAGGCCCCAAGCGCCGGCCACAGCTTTGGCGGCCAAGCTTTTACCGCTGCCTTGAACACCCAGCAGCATAATGCCCTTGGGCGTTTCCAGGTCTGCGCTGGTAGTGCTAAACGATTCCTTGCGCGCCAGCAGCCAGCGTTTGAGATTTTCCAGCCCTGCCACTTGGGAAAAGTCAGCGCTCTCGTACTCAAAGCTCATGGCGCCCTCCATATCCATAAGGGCAAACTTGGCTTTGTTAACCATGGGCAAATCCGCTGGCGTAATGGCGCCGTCATCCCATATCGCCTGACGCACCAAACGGCGTACATCGCTGGCGCTCAGACCTTGAAGGTTGGCTACAAGCTTAGTCAGGGTCACATTGTCGGTTTTCAGTCGCGCATTGTTGTTTTCTTTTGACCAGCGCCGGGCCTCTTCGCGCACAATCGCCATGATGCCCTCATCACTGGGCAGCGAGATCCGAAAGGCCGCTCCGTAGCGGGCAATTTCGGGGGGCAGTTGCAGCCGGTGGCTGAGGAAGACCAATACATGGGGCACCGATAAATGATTCAGGGCGATGTCCTTAATCAGACGGATAATCTTCGGCTGATCAGTGAGAAAGGGGTGCATATCGCACAGCAGGAATACGCCGGGCCGACCCCGGCTTTTTATATGTTCCAGCACCTCGTCAGGTTCAGTCAGCCGCGTCGATTTGGGCTGCAACTCCAAACCGAAAGTCACCGGGCGCAGGCCATCGGTGACGGACCAACGATGCAACTCCTGGTCTTTTTCCCGAGCCACCCGCTGGAGCATGTCGACGGCTTTTTTCTCTTCGTGGGTTTCGATCACTATGAGCGGAATTCTGGAGTTCAACATTAACTTCAGATCGTTGGTGTCGTGCATAAGGCGTTCCTGCTGTCCGGCATTTTTAAGCGGTGAGTTATTATGAGGCTAATCATAGCCTGATGGCGCACAATTCGCCTGCCGAACGTGCGTTTATGCGCCGTTAGTACCTTCTTAGTTACGCGCTTAACTTACGCGGTTAAAAATTCATTCGTGCCCCCAACGTAATGGTTGTACCGTTGGAGCTGAGCGTTAAGCCGGTGGTAGCGGCAAACTCTCGGGTAAACCAAAAGGCGCTGCCGGCGCTAATCGTGGTGGAACCGTCAAAAATAGTTTGATGCGCCAACTCCAATGTGCCTTCAATATCCTGGGCGATAAAACCGCGCAGACCGCCTACAAAAATCAGTCCCGAATCGCGTTCGCCCACATCCGGTGAAATGGTTTCAAAACGTAAACTGGCGTACATATCGAAGGTTTCGTCAAATGCGGCTCGGTAACCACCGCCGGCGGAGATGGCCGTTGAACCACAAGCCCGGTCGCCGCTGGAATCCGCCAGCGACGCCAGAGCAAACCAGTCCCCGTCCAGATCCAGGCTGCCATCGATCACGAGACCATCTTGACGACAACGCAAATCATCCAGGCGTTGATTAAAATATTGCAGGCCCGCCTGGGAATAGTGCGGTTTTTGTGCAACCGCCTGCGGTGCGACAACGAGGAGAGCGCAATTCAGGGAAAGAGCCAACAAACCAAAAACCAGATTCATGGATGAGGGCGTTTGTGTATTCATATTGGGCTCCTGTTACGTCCATATTTCCGTGCCGATACGGAGAGAAAAACCCAAGGCGAACGTCCGTAAGTCAGCGGTAGGGTTACGCTAACGGCCGCCAGAGTGAGGTGGGTGATGTCAGCATACAGGGCGTATTCGAAGTAAATCCACCGACCAGTTATCGCTTGAGACAGGCGTGCGCACTACCGTAGCACGCCGAACGGTAACCTCACTCTTACTCCCCGTTCGCCAACGACCGCATACATAATAGAACGGCGCCTATCAAGTATCGCGCGCCATTTGAAAATAATCGCTGGTATCCTCGGTACTTTTTTGTTTGCATCTGTGGTACTAGCAGGCTGTTGAAAAACGTTTTCGAGGCAGGCTATGCAAGGCAAAAATGGCCGAAAAAGCGCAGTTTACTGGAGTAAATGAGCATTTTGAGGCCATTTTTAACGCCGCAGAGGCCACGCAGATAGTTTTTCAACAGCCTGCTAGATAAGATGTTGCCAGATACGGGCCTTACGGAGCGGAGCATTTGGTGCATACTGAATTATCGTTGGAGCAGCCCCACCTTTGGCCAGAAACATTTCTGGCTCAGTTAGGGTTGAACGCTCAAGATGCGAATGCCTCAGTGCCCAGCTTCATGGATGATCTCGATCTGCCGCACGCTGTCGGAGCCCATTTGTGGCGCGTATATCAGCCGTTAATCGAGTGGTTCGATCAAACGGGGGGTGTTCGAAACGGCACGCCGATGGTGTTGGGGCTGAGCGGTGCCCAGGGCACGGGTAAGTCCACGGCGGCTGAGATTTTGACTCGGGCGTTAACGCGGCGGGGTTGGCGCGTGTGCCAGCTTTCTCTTGATGATCTTTATTTGTCACGGCAACAGCGGCAAACTTTAGCGCAAGTGGTGCACCCATTGTTGGCCACGCGCGGTGTTCCGGGTACACATGATGTGTCCTTGGGGCTGACGTTGCTGGAGCAACTTCGCACAGCCGGCCCTGTGACCACCACGTATTTACCCCGGTTTGATAAGGCCGCCGATGAGCCCAAGGCGCACGATCAATGGTCTGTGGTACGGGGGCGTCCGGAGCTGATTATCCTAGACGGCTGGTGTCTCGGCGCCCGGCCTCAGCCCGCGGAGGCATTGCTCGCGCCGTGCAACGCATTGGAGGCGCAGGAAGATACCGATGGCGTTTGGCGTCGTTATGTGAATGCGCGGCTGCATGATTACCAGACATTGTTTGCGCAAGTCGATATATTGGTCATGCTTAAGGCACCTTCATTCACGCAGATTTATAAATGGCGCGCGTTACAGGAGCAAAAGTTACGAGCGCGTCTGAGCGAGTTGGAGTTGGCTCGGTCTAAGATTATGTCGCCAAAGGAACTGGTTCGTTTCATCAGCCATTACGAACGACTGACACGCTGGATTCTGAAAGACTTGCCCAGCAGAGCTGACATCCTGCTGGCGTTAAATTCGGCCCATGAAATCGACCGGGTAGAGGTTTCGCCCCGGTTAGTCATCAGCAATTGAAAAATGGTGAATGTATGCAACAGCCAGTGGTGATTTTCTCTGACTTGGACGGCACCTTGCTCAATCGGGGAGAGTATCGTTTTGATGCCGCTGAACCGGCACTGACGGAGCTTAGGAACCGGAATATTCCCCTGGTTTTGGTGTCCAGTAAAACCGCTCCAGAAATGCGCCTGTTGACTGGGGCTCTGAACAATACCGATCCGTTTGCGTGCGAAAACGGCAGTTTGATTATGATGCCGACCGAGCGCATGGATGAGTTGGGCGTCGCCGTGGATGAGCGCATGATAAGCGACGGTTATTACTACAACTACCGCGGCATTGATCGTGAACAGATATTGCAGGTCCTGAACGATCTCAAGCCTGACTACCACTTCACCGGTTTTGCCTGGATGACGGATGAGGAAATCGCCCAGGCGACGGGCCTGTCTTTAGAGTTGGCTCAGTTGGCGGGACAGCGAAAATCCTCGGAGCCCATTCTGTGGCGCGACGACCCCGAGAACGTGGAAGCTTTTACTGAGGCAGTAACCCGGAACAAACTGCGCGTGATTCAAGGGGGCCGTTTTTATCACGTTCTGGGACAGTGCGATAAGGGTGATGCCGTGGCCAGTTTGTTGCCATGCTATGAACACCTGTACAAAACCAAGCCCCACTGCGTGGTGCTGGGTGATAGCCCTAACGATGTGCCTATGTTGGCCTTGGCCGATACCGCGATTCTGATGCCCCGTGAAAACGGTGAATATTTGGAGCACGAGGCGTTAGCCAATGCGGTGCGAGCCCCCAAACCAGGCCCTGAAGGGTGGAGCGCGGCCGTGCTGCAGTTGCTCAATGAGCTAGCAGGCTGTTGAAAAACGTTTTCGAGGCAGGCTATGCAAGGCAAAAATGGCCGAAAAAGCGCAGTTTACTGGAGTAAATGAGCATTTTGAGGCCATTTTTAACGCCGCAGAGGCCACGCAGATAGTTTTTCAACAGCCTGCTAGACGGAAAGTAGAGCCGCATGCGGCTATACCTCAGCGCAGCGGTGGTGGAAGCGTGCGTTTGCGCCGACGGCCAAGCGGGCAAGTTATACAAACAGGCTAATGAGGCACACCATAGCCAAGCCCACCACGCCGACGATGGTTTCCATAATCGTCCACGACGCGAGGGTTTGCCGTTCTGTCAGACCCATAAATTCCTTCACCAACCAAAAGCCGGAATCGTTTACGTGCGACAAAACGGTGGCGCCACACGCTGTGGCGATCACCACACAGGCGATCAGCGGCGCGCTGTAGTCGCCCATCTGGATGATCGGCGCAACCAGTCCGGCCGCGGTGACCATGGCCACAGTGGCGGAGCCTTGGGATACTCGTACCACCGTGGCCACCAAAAACGCGAACACGACTATCGGTAGTTTGGTGGCGGTCATCGCGCTGACCAGCGCTTCCCCTACACCGGTATTGATTAACACCCGGCCGAATACGCCGCCTGCCCCGGTGAGCAAAATGATCATTCCCACAGGTTCCATGGAGCGGGTGGCCACCTGCTGAATTTCAGTGCGGCTAAAGCCCAGGCGGGTGCCGAGAAAATAAAACGCCAGTAACGTCGACGCCAATAAGGCGGTGAATGGATGGCCCGCAAAAGCCATAAACTGAACAAATGGGTGCTCATCCGGCAGCCAAACCCGCGTGGCTGTGTTGAGTAAAATCAACACCAGCGGCACCAAAATAATGGTTAACACCAGCCCAGAGCTGGGCAGGGGGCGTTCGGATTGCGCGCGCTTATCCATTTCTTCCACAATGTGTTCGGGCACGTCCGCGTGAATGCGTGTGCCGATGAACTTACCCCACACCACGCCGGCCACAACAGCGGCAGGAATGCCCGCGATCAGGCCGATAAAAATTACCCACCCCAGATCGGCGCCTAGCAACAGCGCTACCGCCACTGGCCCCGGCGTGGGGGGAATAAAAGCGTGGGCCACCGCGATGCCGGCCACCAGAGGAATACCGTAGCAGAGCAGGGATTTGCCGGTGCGCCGGGCCAGGTTGTATACCAGAGGGATAAACAGAATCAGCGCTACTTCAAAAAACACTGGAATCGCCACGATCAGGCCGATAGCGCACAGAGCCCAAGGCGCCTTCGCTTCGCCCCCCACCCGCAACAGGGTGTTGGCGATGCGCTGGGCACCGCCGGAGACCTGCAATATTTCACCAATCATGGTGCCCAGGCCAATAATAATGGCGATGTAACCGAGGGTGCTGCCCATGCCTTCCTGGATCAGCGCCGCCACTTCCGGCAGTGGTATACCGCCGATGATAGCCACACCCATGCTGACCAATAACAGCGCCACAAAGGCTTGCATCTTCAAGCCCATAATCAGCACCAGTAAAGTGGCGATGCTACCGGCGGTCAGAAGCAGAAGAAATGGGGTCGACATTTTTATCAGGCTCGCTTTTTATTGGTATTTCTATTGTTCTAATTTGTTTTGACTGGCGCATGCCAAAACACAGGGGCCGGTGCGCCGCTCGGGCCAGTATTTCAAAGTGGTGAAGGGCGTTCAATGGCTGCTTGATTGGGCACGATGATCGACGTCATCGGACTGCAGAATTCGCACCGCCTGGTCCAACAGTTGCTCTAAAGGGGCCGTAATGTCCAGAGCCCGCACGTCGGGCTCGGCACAGGGGCGCTCTAAGCTGGCGAATTGGCTGTCCAGCAAGCTGCTGGGCATAAAGTGGCCGGTGCGCGCCTGAAGGCGTGCCGTAATTGTCTCTCGGTCGCCATCCAGAAATAAAAACCGCGTTTTATAGCCGCATTGGCGCAAGGGCTCCCGATGGGCTTTGCGCAGGCCCGAAAAAGCCAATACCACATCGGTGCCGTCCGCGGCCAGTTTACGCAGGTGCTGGCAAATCGCCTCTACCCAGGGGACGCGCATGGCATCGGTCAGCGGTTTGCCGGCGGCCATGTGCGCTCGCGCCTCAGCGCTGTGAAAGTCGTCTGCATCGAGATATACATAGCCGCACCGTTCAGCCAGTGCCTGGGAAACAGTGGATTTTCCGGCCCCCGACACGCCCATGACTATAACGAGTGAAGGGGCGGAGTCGTCGTCTGAGTTCGCCGGAATATTCATGCTAAGATGGGATCCTGTTCTATTGTTCCGCCGGCCGTTTGTTCGGCGACGTACAGCCTAACGTGATTGCAATGATAGCGCAACCATTGGCGCTAAACTTATTATACCGGTTACGCTCGCCCTGAGTGTGAATCCGCAAAGTACGAATAAAACTGAGGATCCATTTGTGCGACCCCGCAAACGAGGACCGGCCAATAAAAAGGCCACACTGGTCGATGTAGCCGAGCGTGCCAACGTAAGTGCCATTACGGTTTCCCGAGTCATCAACCAGCCCGATAAAGTATCTGAAGAGCTGCGGCTTCGAGTCCAGCAGGCGATAGACGCGCTAGGCTATATTCCCAACCAATCGGCCAGCTCACTCGCGTCGGCCCGCTCCGGTGTGATTGGTGTTTCCATTCCTTCCCTTTCCAATGTGGTTTTTAACGACGTTCTGAGCGGTATTTATGATGTCGCTGGTGCCAGCGGTTACAAAGTCCTCTTGGTGGATACTCACTATTCACCTTTAGAGGAAGAACGCATGGTGCGTACGCTGTTGAGCCAGTCGCCGGAAGCAATGATTATTACCGGGGGCGAGCAAACCGACGCCTGCCAGCGCATGCTTAAAAACGCCCGGGTGCCGGTAGTACAGATGATGGAGCTGTTGTCTGAGCCGCTGGATATGAATGTGGGTTTTTCCCACCACCAGGCCGGCTATGCCATGGCCGAACAGATAATTGCCGCGGGCTATCAGCGGGTGGGGTTTGTTGGGGCGCGCATGGATAAGCGCGTACAACAGCGCTTGGCAGGATTTCGCCAAGCGCTGGAAGAGCGCAATTTATTCGACACCGCGCTGGTGGCCACCACGCCGAAGCCCTCATCGATCGGCTTGGGCGGCGAGATGTTTCGCAGTTTGATGGCGTCGACTCAGGGCGCGGTGGACGCCGTGTTTTGCTGTAATGACGACCTGGCGTTAGGAGCGCTGTTTGAAAGTCAGCGTATGAACATCAAAGTACCCGAAGAGCTCGGACTCTGCGGTTTTAACGACTTTGAGGCGTCCACATTTGTTAATCCGTCCCTCACCAGCGTCTATACGCCGCGTTACGATATGGGTGTGCAGGCGGCGACGATGATCGTCAACGTCTTAAAAGGCGAACCTCAGAGTGAAAAAATCGTTGATATCGGTTTTGAAGTGCGCCTACGCCAGTCCACCCGCCGCACAGCGAACTAGCAGGCTGTTGAAAAACTATCTGCGTGGCCTCTGCGGCGTTAAAAATGGCCTCAAAATGCTCATTTACTCCAGTAAACTGCGCTTTTTCGGCCATTTTTGCCTTGCATAGCCTGCCTCGAAAACGTTTTTCAACAGCCTGCTAGCCAGCTAGCGACCGATTTCTACTTTTACGGT
>Ga0209487_1002928_pt1 | contig 13616 bp, 12 predicted proteins | sample Poulit2012_FD_187524 | JGI IMG/M metagenome (GOLD analysis project Ga0209487, IMG submission 187524) | Agricultural soil microbial communities from Georgia to study Nitrogen management - Poultry litter 2012 (SPAdes) (version 2) | ecosystem: Environmental > Terrestrial > Soil > Agricultural land... | reverse complement strand
GAATCTACTCTTTCTTTGCCATCTGTAAAAAACATGATGTCAATCCGTATGAATGGCTAAAATATATTCTTGAAAATATCCTGACCATAAACCATAAAAACATCAGAGACTTATACCCACAGAATTTCAAGAAAATACAAGAGGGAAAATAACTCCAAAAAATAGTATCCTACTATGCTAGATGTAGTTGGTGGGACGGATACATCCAACTCGACAATCTCCTCTTCAGTAATTTCATCAAAAACTTCAGTGAATTCTTTTAAACTATAACCCATACTTTCAACGAGTACTAGTAGGGTAGTTATGGTAGGTAAGGTTTTTTCATTGAAAGTCTCGGATATGGTAGCATCACAGATGCCACCTTTCGGTTAAAACAGTACCACAACACCAGGTGCCCGCACTTATTGGTTTCGCTCTGCGAGATGCCTTCGGCGATCGTTGAGACTCTGGAAATGCACTTTCCTATCCATTTCTTATTTAACACTTCTTTTTGTGAGTGTTAATAAAATTAGTATATTGAGTTTTATTAAACAAAATGCGCTCGGCTATTTATAAGTAAAGCACAGAAAGCAAAAGAAAATTAAATATAACTTTAACTATAATAGTCATATACACAATGATTCATTGAAGTTGCGTATATAACTATGTAGGCATAAGCAAGAAAATATAAAATGGGAATAACCTCTAAAACAAGGAAAGTGCTTTGGGCAAAATCGGGTAATCGTTGCTCTATTTGCAAAATAGAATTATTCTCAAATGAGGAAGGAAAAGAAGATTTAAATATTGGTGAAGAATGCCATATTATTAGTGGACAAAAAAAAGGTCCAAGATATAAAGAAGGGTTAATTGATTATGACAAATATGAAAATCTGATTCTTTTATGTAGAAATCATCACAAAGAAATTGATGCATTGACGGATACTTATACAGAAGAACTAATAAGGTACATCAAGCAAAATCATGAAAATTGGGTTAGTTCGACTTTAAATAATTCAATTAAAAATCAAAAAGAGAAGAAAGCAAGATTTCTTTCAAGAATTACATCAGGTAAAGAATTGCTAAATATTCTTACAGACTCTCATGGGTATAGAACTGATTACGACGAAATTGAGAATGAAGAAGAAGCGGATTTTATTGGAGGAATCCTACAAGACCTAACCGATTACGGAGATATTAGCGGAATGGTTGAAGCCTATGATAAAGTTAAAATGGGTTTACAATTGAAAGAGTTAATAAAGCGAATTGAAGAAAAAGGATATTTCTTATTTGCGGAAAGCAATCTTGAACGGATAAAATATTCTAATGGAGAAACTGATAAATGGAAAGTAGCAACCATTCTTATCCGTAGAAAAGATAATCCTGAAATAATTAAATCCGACTTAAAAAAAATCTAATAAATATGACAAATCAATTCACAGAGGGAGATATTATTCAAGGGATGTTGAGAGGACGGGATGAATCCTATCACCCAATTATTTATTTTGGCGAAATCGATTCAGATTACTTTCATGGAGGAATGATAACGCATTCAAACCAACATGGAAATGTTCGATTAAATGACAATCATTTCAATCAAAAGATAAATAATGATCCAAGGCCAAGCTACTTTGTGAATAACAAATTGATTAAAAAACAAGAATGGGGCCCGTTTCATAAAATTGGGGAATTATCCGAAGAAGGAATACAATTCATAAATTTAAATATAAATGGGACAACTCCTCAAACTTGGGAAGATTATACCAATTAAAGAAAATGAATAGTAGCCTATGCCTAATCGAGTAGACGGCTGTGAACTATAAGTCCACGGTACGCCTCTCACACCACCGTACGTATGGGTCTTGTATACGGCGGTTCGATAATGATAATTATCGACAGTAGTAGTCTATTAAACACTGAAAATTATTTAAACTTATAGCTTTTATAATTTATTTAGGTTTTCTACGTCGATGAGGTTTAACCGGAACAGTTTTAGGTCCTGGTTTAGGATAATTTGGTTTTCTTGGTGCTGGCGAAGGTTTAGATCTTCTATGTGGTTTTACTGGTACTGTTTTAGCCATGGAATAAAATTTAAGTTAAATCACTATACAACCAATATAATGATTTATAGGCGATATCACTTATTTAGCTTAAGATTTATGTAAAATGAAAGGATATTTGTTTAGTTAGGGTGCGAAATATGAGTTTTTTACTTTTAACTAAAAGAGTTGTAATTCTTTCGCAAGTAGGTCAAATCTCTAGATAATCCATAAGACTGATAAATCTTAATAATTCAGTTTCAATATGCATCACTGATTTCATTCTATTATTTACAAGCATTTTGGTTTGATCTGTGCCATTATTAAAGATCAAAAAGTATTTTCACCTAATTACTTTTTGAAAGCAAGATGCTCAGAAAAGTAAGGAAATATCACCAGAATTCTAACATCATCTTTCCTTCCTATAGGGAATGTACCATCTCTATTTTTTATTTTGCACTACATAGGCAAAAAACCAAACCCACAAGAATTTCCAGCCACTCTATACCGCGCCTTATACAAGTCGTTTCGGCAGGTAAACATAAATATTGTTTTGATGTGCTCATATCAATAAAATTAGTACTTTTATTCTCAATGTGTTAGTGTAGCTAATATACTAGTTGAATTAACTTCAAGAAATACAATGATAAATACGATTTAAGTAAACGTAATGTGATAGCTTTGTGACGTAAACTACTTTGTTAGTTGACAGGTAAAACAGATTGGAGGCTATTTAAAATAGCTAGGGGGCTTTAACAAAAACATTAAACTAGGATAATCTAAAACTAAATAAAATGAGAAAATCGATACATATAACCTTAGCAGCATTATTTATATGCTTAGTTTTTAGCTTAAACGAGGCGTATTCCTGTACAAGAGTGGTTTATCGCGGTCTAAATAAAACAGTTGTCACCGCTCGTTCAATGGACTGGAAAGATAACATTCCTGCTAATCTTTGGCTTTTTCCAAGAGGTATGGAAAGAAATGGTGAAGTGGGTACAACTTCAATAAAGTGGAAATCAAAATATGGAAGTTTAATTACAAGCTCTTGGGATATTGTTTCTTCAGATGGTATGAACGAAATGGGACTTGTAGGTAATTTACTTTGGTTGGTTGAATCGAGTTATCCCAAATTTGAGAAAGATAAAAACACAGCAGGCATATCTATATCACTTTGGCTACAATATGTTTTGGATAATTTTGCAACGGTAGATGAAGCAGTTGCCGCATTAAGTAAGGAAGAGTTTGTTATTGTTTCTTCGAATATTCCGGGGACAGACAAATTTGCTACGGTACATTTATCAATTTCAGATAAAACAGGCGACAGCGCAATATTCGAATACATAGACGGAAAGTTAGTAATACACCACGATGAGACCTACACTACCATGACAAACTCTCCCACCTTTGAAGAGCAGTTAGCAATAAACACTTACTGGAAAGGCATTCCTGGAACTATTATGTTGCCTGGAACAAATAGAGCTGCTGATAGGTTTGTAAGGGCATCTTATTACATTGATGTGATACCAAAAACAGATAATACAAGGGTTGCTATTTCAAGCGTTTTCAGCGTGATTAGAAATTGCTCTGTTCCTTTAGGCATATCCTCCCCAACAGAACCTAACATTTCATCTACAAGATGGAGAACCGTCGCAGATCAGAAGAATTTGGTTTATTACTTTGACAATGTATTGAATCCAAATGTTATATGGGTAGAATTTAGCAAAATTGACTTTAGCGAAGAAGCTAAAGTAAAAAAACTTAGTTTAGATAATAATGAAAACTTTGCAGGAGAATCATCGATGAATTTTAAAAGTACTCCAGCCTTTAAGTTTGCCGGATTAGATTAAACAATAAACAAATATTTTAAAATAAATACTTTCGTGCTGCTTACATAAACCTTGTTTGGATGTGTTAACTTAGCCTGCAATACCAGTTAAGGGCAAGATTTTATTTTTACATTATGATACAAAAAAAAAGTCTGAACTATAAGCGTAATTTAGATAAGAGCCATCTAAGGATTCATTTAGCAAGAGAAGAAACCTAAGAAAACATACACCAAGTCCAGAACTTAACTTTTACTCTTCTTAAAAAAATACTTTATGACAATAAGTTTAGACAACAACATCCTTCAGGGTTATTTGTTGTCGATTTCTATTGCTATTAATTAGGATTAGTAATTGGGATAGGTTTTTAAGAGGTGATTTGCTTCGATAAAAGCTTTTCAGTCTATTTTTCCATCAATAAATCTATTTTCTAAGTTTGCTTTTTTAGGTTTTTTCTGTTCTTTTTACTCTTCATAAGTGATTTTTTTTAGGTTTAAACAAAGCTACACCATTACGCAGGTTTTTACGTTTATTCCACAAGCAGTAAAAGTTGCTATGGTAATAAGCTTCCCATTTTTGCAATTCCTGCATTTGTTGTGTTGAAAAGGTTTTCATGCTGGAAATATCACGATTACTATTTGAAAATATAATTTATGGCTATTTACGGCCCTATGATGCCACTTTTCGGTTCAAATAATACCACATATTAGGAGCCAACACATTTTGATATCGCTCTGCTCTGTGCCTGAGGTGGCTGTTGATTCTCTCAAAATGCTCTATAAGGCACTTTCCTATCCACTTTATATTTAACACTTCTCTTCGCACATGTTAATAAAATTAGTATATTGAGTTTTGTTATTTAAAAGTAGCTTCTCTTTAATCACGAGAAGCATAGTAATAATAAACTATAACCGCAACTATAAATGGTTTATACGCAATGATAAAATATAGTGTTGCGTGTATAACTATATTGCCTACAATTAAGACGAAAAATATGGATAATAAGAAAAAAGAAGAATTACCAGTAGATATTAAGGCCAAAATAAAAAATAGAGAAAGTTGGTTTAAAGTTTTATCAGGCTTAATTATATTAGGTCTTTTTTCTTATAAATTAGCTGTATCTGAAATTAATTTTGATTTTTCGAAGTTTGATTTTTCAGATTTATTATCATTAATGTTAGCGATTTTCTCGATTGGTTTATCAGTTGCATTTTATTTTAAAGCTACAGATACAAGTAACAAATTTTATGATAACACATATAAGTTTACGAAAGAGATTTCGGAAATATTGGGACGTATTGAAGCAGGTTTTGGAGAAAGATTAAAACATCTTGATGAAGGTTACTCTGGTTTAGTAAATAAATTCGATAGTAGCACACCTTCTGAAAAAACTGAAGAAATTGAAGCTGCGAAAGCTGAAATAGAACAAGAAAAAGAACAACTTGAAAAAGAAATGGAAGAAAAGGATCAGCTATTGAATGATCTAATGAATAAAGCGCAATTAGGTGATGATGAAAGAAAGGAGTTTACTAAAAAAATAAATCAAAGAGAAGAACAAATCAACAAATTAAGTAGGGAACTTCATTATATAAATAGACGTTTAAGAAATGCAGAACGTTCTAGAGATAATGAATTAATTCATAGTCTTCCAGAATCAATGCGTAGAAGATTAATGGAATTAATTATTAAAGAATATGACGTGAATATGATTTTAGATGCACCTGTAGATTATCTGAAAAGAAGATTAAAATACAGGGAAGAACTACATCCAGAATCTCTAACATTCCCTTTAATTAATATGAATTATCTAACAAAAGACTTCCGATTTACAGATAGTGGAATAGACTTATTAAGAAGTATTGCGAAAAAAATGTAGGTATATAACTGTAGGCAACACTTTATAAAAAAAATAGGGAAATTAAGTGCTAAACCCAATGTTTTAGGCTTATTTGCATGGTCGCCAAATCTTTTGATTTGGCTTTTGGAACAAAATATAAAACAAAATACAAAAGATTTGGCTTGTGGATAATCCGAAAAGTAATTGCATATTAACAGCCCTACTTCTTTTATACTAAACGGTAGGCACAATATAATTGCACTTCAAAAAGATTGCGGAAATAGTCTCCTATGATTTTATAAAATTGGACTTTTCAAAAGTAGTGGTTTCAATTAGTTCAAACATTCTTAGCAATCTAAACTGTATTAAAGTTTTTTATATTTTTTAAGAGATGGAATTGTAGTAATAAATGTGTTTTGAAAAAATAATTATGATTGATATACCAATTAAATATGATGTTATTCATATCTCTGAAAAGATTACTGGATATGCTGTAAATATTGAAAAGATCGATAATAATCTTGCAAAATACATAGATGACAAATTGATTAAGATATGTAAGGGAAAAAGAGAGGTAAAACTACCTACTGTAAAAAAAGAGTTTATTAAATATCTTGAACCCAAAAAGCAATCTACTCTTATGACTGGTTCTGTTTCAGAATTTTTTATTCATGTATTTTTAAATAGTCAGCAGTTTAAACAAGAGTTCTTATATTTTAATCTTGAAGAAAACTCTATTAAGAAAGGATTTGATGGCTATTATTCTAAAGATAATAAAGATTGGGTGTTGGAGAGTAAATCAACTTGTCAAAATAACAAAAAACACAAGGAAATATTAGCAATTGGGTTTAGAGGGCTCAAAGAAAAAATTGAGGGAATTGATAATAAAAATAATCCTTGGGAAGAAGCCTATCACCACGCAAGTTTGGGAGCAGTTGCAGCAGAAGATTCACTTCTACAAAAGATTAACGTTTTAGCTGAACAATATATTAATGAAGAATATGGAGAGATTAAAAGCTTTGATATTATGGTATCTTCAACAATTTTTCTTGAAGATAATTGGACAGAGATAAATCTTGAAGATTTAAAAAAGGACATAACTGACTCACTCGGCAATAAGAATTATAATTCTTTAATTGCTATCTGTTTAAATAAAAAATCTACCGTTCACTTATTAGAGTACTTAAAAAAGTAATATGCTTCCAACAGAAAAAAGAACCTTAACTAATTTAGCGAAAAACAATCATTTCTTTTATAATACCTTAAACAACCTAACTCTAAATAAAAATTTAAATGATCAAGAAAAGAGTTTTATCCTTTCTTGCGCTCTAATTTTCTTAAATAAGTTTAATAAAGATAGAAGATACAAAAGCTTTGCTGACTTAGCTTATTACATTGTTTTAAAATACTCGATAAATTTTAATGATTATAAACCATTATATGATTTTTCAATAGAATTCGGTTTTTTTCCAATAACGAACTCTATTTTAAAAAATAACTTAATTAATGAAACTGGTTTTAAAGACTTTGTTGTTAGTCTGAAGCTTAAAGACTATCAAAAAGCAGATTTAGGAAAAATAAAATATATTGAAACATTAGAGCAAAATACTGAGAGAGAAGGATTTTTAGGAGACATTTCTTTAGAGAAAGGTTTCTTAGCGCCAACTTCATTTGGGAAAAGCTCTGTTATAATTGATTATATAACTGCTTTAGAAACACAACAGAAAATTGCTATAATAGTACCTACAAAATCATTGCTAATGCAAACTTATAGACTGGTTAGAGATGCAGATTTAGATTATAGGTTATTAATGCACAATGAGATGTACAAGGAAGAGGATAGATTTATTGGAATATTCACTCAAGAAAGAGCTTTACGGTTGTTAAAATCAGCTAATATAGTTTATGACACCTTAATTATTGATGAGGCCCATAATATATTTAAAAAAGATCATAGAAACCTATTACTTGCAAGGCTTATAAGGATAAATAAAAACAGAAAAAAAAATTGTAATATCGTTTATCTTTCTCCTTTAATTGACAAAGCTAGTAATTTGAAAGTGTCTGCAGAACAAGAAATTAAAGCTCACACTATAAACTTCAATCACAACTATCCGAAAGTTTTAAAAAATAAAACAGTCCCTTATCTTTGTAAATAACAACAAATACAAAAATAAGATGGGACTGTTTCGAAGGAACAAAAATAACAACAAGCCTGTAATTAGGCAAATTTTAGATCTAATTCCTCCTCATTTACTCCAAAGAGTTACTCAACAATATCAATCTGACAAAGGCTGTTCTAAATACATGACTTACGACCAATTAGTCGCTTTATTGTTCGGACAGCTGTGTAGATGTAGCACGTTAGAGGATATATCCGTTGGTATTGGTGCTTCTAAGACATTTATCACAGATTTAGGACTAAAGCAAAGTCCTGCCAAATCCACTATGAGTGATGGCAATAAAAAACGAACTTATAAAGTGTTTGAAAGCCTGTATATGAGCTTATTGACCTATTATAGTCATTTATCAAAACAGCACTCTCATCGTCAAATTATAGAAGAAGTTAAAGCTCAAACTATACTTCTAAGAGATAGCACTACTATTAGCGTATGTCTTGGGCTTTTTGATTGGGCAAAGTTTCGGACAGCTAAAGGAGGTATAAAAATCCACACCCAATGGAATGAAGCCATGATGATGCCTGATTTGATAAATATCACTGAAGCCGCTGTTCATGATAGAAAAGGATTTGAGAATGTTGTATTTCCAAAGAACACAATTATTGTAGAAGACAAGGGTTATTGGGATTTTGAAGTTATCAAAGCCCGTGTACTGGCAGAGAATAACTTTGTTACAAGGATTAAAATAAACACTGTTTATGAAGTAGTTGAGGAATTAGATTTGCCTGAAGATGAGGACCAACATATTCTTATTGATGAAATCATTCATCTCACAGGTCAAAAAGCTAAAAAGGCAGAAATAGATACTATTAAATTTAGAAGAGTAGTTGCTTATCACGAGGAAGAAAACACTACTATAGAAATTATCTCCAACAACTTAGAATGGAAAGCTTCAACCATTGCTGAACTGTACAGAAGAAGATGGGATATTGAAACTTTCTTCAAGCTTTTAAAGCAGAATCTAAACGTCAAAACATTTGTTGGTACTTCTGAGAATGCTGTGAAATCGCAGATATTCGTGGCCTTGATAGCCTACTTACTTTTAGAATTATTACGAAGAGTAACAGCCAAAGGGAAAACAGCTTTTTCAAACTTTGTAGAAAAAATTAGAATTTGCTTAGCATTTTATCTATCCCTTGATTATGTGATAAATGTTATTAAACCAATTGCTCAAAAAGCAGAAAGACCACCACCTCCTGATAATTTATGGACACCAAAACAAATGACAATGTTCTAAATACCGACTTTTTTTCTTGACTTTTTGAAACTACACCCCATAAACAAAGGGATGCGGGAAGGTATTATCTGATTTCAACAAACTTTCGGATGATTGTGAATAAATATATAGAAAATAGGAAGAAGTCTTTAAAGGAAAACATACAAATTATTTTTAGTTATCTCAAACGTAGAAGAAGTTCAGCCAATCTTAAAGATCATATTTATTACATTGGTGTTACTTACGGAGAAGAAAAATATCAATCAGATAAATATTTTAATGCACTTAATAATGCAAAAGTTGCCATTAATTTAAGATTAAAAAATGATAAAGAGTTAATAAACTATGCTATTGTAAAACTTAAAATTGAAGAAGAGTTCATAGGCTTTAAAATAAATAAATTCATTGTTTTTCTTTACGATTTTGATATTATTACGAAAGATGAATACAATGAGTTTATCTATGGAACTATTGATGAAGGTAAAATAGAGCTTACAAAATATGGATTAACAATTGGTTTAGTTGAAAAACTACAAAAAGATCAACAACTTATTAATCTTTCATTTGATTCTAATAATAATTTAATTGCTAATGATGATTTTAAAAGATATTTGAATACCCTAAATGATTTTCAACGTTTTGAAATAGAGCGTTTTCTATAATAAATATTAAACTCTATACTGTACCTTTGCCATTCTTACGGATGCTGCCATTCTTGATATAAAAAACAAAAGATCCTTAACTATTTCGATCTTATGGTGCCACCCTTTTCGGTTCAAATAGTGCCACTTTTAGAGATACTACAATATTAAATATATGATTACCTAAAATAATCCCTCCCATCAATACTTTTATCTATCTCATTTATTTCCTCATCCGTAATTTCATCAAAAACTTCAGTGAATTCTTTTAAACTATAACCCATACTTTCAACGAGTACTAGTAGGGTAGTTATGGTAGGTAGGGTTTTACCATTGAAAGTGTCTGATATAGTAGCTTCACGGATGTCACTATTGTAATACATATTTCTGTAGGTTACTGGTTGTTCAGTTAGATTATAGTTACCCTTGCTTTGGAGAATAACCAAGGGAATAAAAAGATGGCACTAACAAACTGAAATCACTGGCACAAATTGAACCGAAATATCCACGAAATAACGAATCGTTTCACAGAATTTCAAATTACAACATCTATAACCCTATGATTTACTATTACTTCTCATACTTTATCATTTCTTCTTTTAAAATGTTTTTTTCTCTTTCTATTTCTGCTGCTAACTCCTCTTCTGTTGGTAAGTAAGGCAAATATTTATTGGCGAAAAGTTGTTTATTTTCATTTAGAACTGAGTATTTTACAATTGTTTGATCAGTTTCGGTGCACAGTAAAATTCCGATTGTTGGATTGTCGTTTTCTTTACGTTCTAAGTCATCAAATATCCGGACATACATATCTAGTTGACCAATATCTTGATGGGTTAATTTTCCCGTTTTCAGTTCAATTACCACGAAACATTTCAATATATAATTATAAAACACTAAGTCAATAAAGAAATCTTGGGTTTCTGTTCGGATATGCTTTTGACGTGCTACAAAGGCGAAGCCTTTACCTAATTCTAATAAAAACTCCTGTAGATTATCAATCAAGCCTTTTTCCAAATGCGCTTCTGTATAAGATTTGGATGTCGGTAAATTAAGAAATTCCAATACAGCTGGATTTCTAATAAAATCTTTAAGGTTTTGTTTGTCTTCTTTTCTTTTTTCAAACATCTCTTCCTTTACTGGTTCTTTATCTTGCGAAGACAAAAGTCGTTGGTAATATAACGTTGAGATATTTCTATCTAAGGTGCGCACAGACCAGTTTTCTGAAACAACTTCTTTTAAGTAATACGCTCGTGCTTTCTCATCAGAAACACGCATAATGAGCTGAAAATGAGACCAAGTCAATTCAGCAGACACTGTCTGCTGAATTGTATTAAAGTCAGGGAAAACCAAATAAAACTTCCTGAAATTTCGAATGTTGGTCTCAGAAAATCCACGTCCTAAATCTTTTGTAAGTGCTTTAGAAATATTTTTAATTAACTCACTACCGTATTCTGCTTTGTTCTTACCACTTTGTTCTTCCTCTACAATACGTCTTCCCACTTGCCAATACGCTTCAATCATCACAGTATTAATAGCAGTATAAGCTTGCTGCCTAGCCTGCTTTAATATCTTCTTAATATCTGTGATGTATGGTTTCATTTTTTGTTACCAACATTATAATTAGAGAAAATCTATTCGAAAAGCTCTTTAATACTCTCTTGAAGTGATAAATAGTATTTAGCTTTTTCTTTAGTTAGCTTTTGCTCTAATTTTTTTGAATCCGCAACTATATTCAATAACTCATCTTTAGACTTTAGAATAAAAAGATCATTGATTTTTATCTCAAGGGCTTTAATAAGTATATAGATTTTATCCCAACCACTAATTGTTTCTCCACGCTCAATTCTTCCTATTAAAGTAGAGTTTGACCCAAATTTTAATGCTAAGTCTAATTGAGATAGTCCTTTTTTAAGTCTACCTAATCTAATTATACAGCCAATTTGAATCTGTAATCTCTCTATTTCCTTACTAATTTCATTTTCCACACAGTAAAAGTTGGATTAATACCAATATTTATTCGATACATATTTGTAATGAATAAAAAGTTTATTATATTTGTTTAGTAATCAGCGAAAACTGATTAAGACATATTATATTTGCGATAGCATTTCTATAAAACATTTAGAAGCATTCGCTTTGAATCTTGTATTAGAAAACTGGTAATTTTTGAAACACACAAGACGATAAGCTAAGATGCTCACGACCATGGCGTGGGCTCTCTTATTCGTGTGTGGGTATACCAGTACCTCTAATACAATAAGTGGAGTCTCACGCCTATTTTATTTATAGGTATTGACTTCACGTTTCATCGCAATTCTTCTTTCTTCCCAGATTTACTATCTCAAATAAAGACAACTGGCAAAGCTGCGGTTTATCTGTAGCCTGACCAATAGTAAATGTTTGTTTAACTAAATAAGTACGAAAATGCTAAAACACTAACAAAATCCCGCCACGAACACTTTGCTTTGAATTAGTATTTATTCGCATGGGGAATAGAACTTCTATGCTAAACTATAGGTTCTAGGCGGGTATTTTAAAAAATTATTGCAAAAATTGCTCTACCTAACTAGAGTAGTGCTGCTAAAGATGAATAACCCACTTTAAAGCTAGTTATGAGTTTTCACTTTCATATTTACATTAGTACTTTTTGCTTATAGCCAAGCCAAGAAGTGGGTTTACTAACAAGACTATAAGATAGTCTAGTCTAATAACAAAGGGAATTAAAAATAAACTCCCATTTAATTTCAACACAGATTATTAACCGATTAAATCCAATGCCTATGAAGTAAAACCATTTTGTATGAGTTACCTGAATAAGGATCTCCGACTTATTATTGTAAAGAAACTAAGTCGTTAAGTATACCTGCCGTAGGTGTATAGGTCAGCTTGTAATAGACAAGTGATAAATTTTTAAATGAGATTTTGGTTTTTACGACCTATACATCGCGGTAGGTTATTACGAAAGACTGTGTCATTAACCAAGAAGCGGTAAAGTTAACTAGAAGCTTTCTTCTTCGCAATTGGTTAAAAGGCTTAGTGTTGTCGCTAGCTCCAACGGGTTAGGCGCTCGCTTTGCTCGCTTGGGTTAGATTATGTTACTAATCTAAGGACTACATGACAGAGTAGGAGATGCTGAATCAAGTTCAGCATGACAAAATAGGGGATGCTGAATCAAGTTCAGCATGACAGGATTATGTTTCGACTTCGTCGAACTAAAATGAAAGATGCTGAAATGAATTCAGTATGACAAATTATGGACTCCTCCGAGAGCTGGAAACTTACTGGAAGAGCCCATGTATCAATCTAAATATGAATTTAAATTAATAACACAAAAGTATGAAAACTTTTACTTTTTGGCTAGTTACTTATCTTAAGTATAGCCTAATTCTTGCTATGCTATTTTGCAGCATAGGGAGCTTATATGCCCAGGACCATAGGGTTTCGGGAACTGTTTCGCATGAGGGCACTCCTTTATTAGGTGCCACAATAATGATTAAAGACACCCAACGTGGTACTACCACCGATATGGATGGGTATTTTGAACTACAAGCCCAAGAGGATGACATACTTGTAGTATCCTACTTAGGTTACGAAACACAAGAAGTCCCTATTCAGGGTAAAACCACCTTACACATAGAACTAACTGCTGATGCAAATATGCTTGATGCAGTAGAGATTACTGGAGGTTACTACTCTTTAGACGAACGTACCATGACAGGTAACGTTACCAAAATAGATACAGACCAATTAGAACAACAGGTTATTCATAGTCCTATGGAAGCCTTACAGGGTAGGGTGGCTGGTCTGGAGGTGCAGACCAGAACTGGACTTAGTGGCCAGGCGCCAATGGTAACAATTAGAGGGCAAGGGAGTATAAGAGCCCTTGGAGATATTCCACTTT